>Ga0181600_10002634_pt1 | contig 13769 bp, 8 predicted proteins | sample 041ome_2_FD_132982 | JGI IMG/M metagenome (GOLD analysis project Ga0181600, IMG submission 132982) | Coastal salt marsh microbial communities from the Groves Creek Marsh, Skidaway Island, Georgia - 041406US metaG (megahit assembly) | ecosystem: Environmental > Aquatic > Marine > Intertidal zone... | reverse complement strand
GTCGTGGTCGCGATCATCGACGTCTTTTCGCGTCGTTTCCCATAAAATCCATTCTCGTGTTGGACGACGTCCGGCGCCCCCCGCGGAGGTCAGTCCCGCTCGCGGTCCGCCGGGCGGACCGCATGCCCGGGTTCCTGCGGCATCGTCCCCCGCCCGACCTGGAGCTCCCGCGCGGCGCGACCGTCGAGGATGTCGTCCGTTTGACGGGTACGCGCGCCACCTCCCCCAGTCGATCTCGCCTCGAGTCGGCACCGGCGCGGCACAACCTCCGTTCGCCCCGCTCGGCGACTGACCCTTCACGCCCCCGCGCCTCTCGCCTCACCCGCCCGCGTCGCCCGGCACGTCGCGCGTCGCACACACCACCGCAGCGGATGGCCCCTCCGTTTCCGTCCGCCCGTCGCTCCTCCCCGGCGCCGGCCTCGGTCTGTTCGCGGCGCGCGATCTCGAGGCGGACGCGTTGGTGCCGGGGTGCACGTACGGCGGCGACGCGTTGACCCTCATGGAAGCCCGCCGCCGCGAGAACAAGGAGTACCTCATGGCGCTGCACTTCAACGTGCACGTCGACGCGAGCGACGCGACGTGCCTCGGGTACCTCGCCAGGTACGTCAACGACGCGGAGGCGGAGCTCTCTGAGACGCGTTCCGACGATACGAAAACGAGCGGCGACGTAGCCGAAGGATTAAAAAAAAATAACGCCGCCTTCGCGAAGGATCCCGAGCGCCGTCTCGCGAGACTGCGGACCACGCGCGCGGTCGCGGAGGGCGAGGAGCTGACCGCGACGTACGGCGCGCAGTACTGGCGACTGAGGGCCGCGAAGGCGTCGACCGACGGGTGATGCCAGGAAAGCCTCCCCTGACGTATAGTCTCCACGAAACGATTCGCGACAAAAAGTAATAAATCATGTGTATCACTCGCGCGCATCAACCGAGTCTCACGAAAACTCGAGACTCTTCTGCTTCGCCTGCGCGAGCGCCTGCTCGCTCTCGATCTCCGCCTGCTGGCTCGCCCACATCGCCGCGTACACACCGCTCTTCGTGCCCTCCCCTCGTCCCATCATCAACGCCTCGTGCGTGCCCTGCTCCACGATCATACCGTTCTCCATCACCACGATGCGGTCGCACGAGCGCACCGTCGACAGACGATGCGCGACGAAAACCGCCGTTCGCCCCCGCGCGACATCCTGCAGAGACTGCAAAATGCCAACCTCCGTCGCGGTGTCTAACGCGGAGGTGGCTTCGTCCGCTAACAGAAGTCTCGGCGCTCGCAAGAACGCGCGCGCGATGGCGACCCTCTGCTTCTCCCCGCCACTGAGCTTCACGCCGCGCTCGCCAACCATCGTGTCCAAGCCGTCGGGCATCAACGCTAACGTCTTGTCTAACCTCGCCGCCGACGCGGCTTCGAGAACCTCCGCCTCCGTCGCGTCGACTCTTCCGTACCGGAGGTTGTGTCGCAGCGTGTCGTTGAAAAGCACGGTGTCTTGAGGGACGATCGCGGTGGCGTCTCGTAACGACGATAACGTCGCGTCGCGCACGTCCACGCCGTCGACGCTCACCGATCCGCTCGTCACGTCGTACGCGCGCAGCAGTAAACGCAGCAGCGTCGATTTCCCCGATCCGCTCGGCCCGACGATGCCCACCGATTGACCGGGCTCGATAGTAAGCGTCACTCCCTTCACCACCTCTCGGGCGTCGTCGTACCCGAAACGAACGTCGTTTAGAGAAACGCGCGCGCCCTGAACGGTTTCTGTTTTTGTTGACGGAACACCTTTTCCGTCGCCCGGTCCGTCGGGAATTTGATCTGGCGAATCAGTCGACGCGTTCTTGGGCAGGTCCACGGTACCGTCCTTCACGCTCGTGCGCGTGCTCATCACCTCGAACATCGCCTCCATGTCCACCAGGCTCTGTCGTAACTCGCGGTAGAAGAAGCCTAAGAACTGCAGCGGCGCCCACAGCTGGAGCAACAGACCGTTCGCCATCACCAGGTCCCCGACGCGTTCCGCAACCGGCCCGACCGCCGATAAACCGCCCCTGCCGATGCCGAGCGCGGCGGTTACCAAAACCGCCGTCATGCCGCAGGCGAGAATCACGGCTTGCCCCGCGTTGAGCGCGCTCGAGGCTCTTTCGCTGCCGAGCGCGGCTTCGTGGTACGATCGTAACAAGCCGTCGTACTGCTTCGATTCCAACTCCACGTTGCCGAACACGGAGACGGTCTCGTAGTTGAGTAAAGCGTCCACCGCCTTGCCCGTGGTCTCGCCGTCCATCGCGTTGGCGATTTTTCTCAAATCCGCGCTGTACCCTGTCATCTGCACGGTCCACGCCACGTACGCCACGAACGTCGCGAGCACGATCGCCACGACGTGCCAGCTGAAAGCGCGCCATAACAAACCGCACACCAGGGTCAGTTCCAACGCCGTCGGCGCGAACGTGAACACCACCGCGCGAAACACCATCGTGACCGATCGCGTGCCGCGGTCGATGATTCTTTGCAACGCGCCCGTTCGGCGGTTCAGATGGAACGACAGATCGAGATTCAGCACGTGGTTGAACACCTGAAGCGCGACCCTTCGCCCCGCCGCCTGCGCCACCGGCGTGAACGCCACCGAACGGAGCTCAGTCGCCACGCCGCTGGTGGCCTTGAACGCGCCGGAGTAGACGATGGCCATCGCCGCCGCGCTCAGAGCGGCGGCCACGCCGGCGGCGTCCGCCCGAGAGGAGAAGACGGCGGCGGCGGTGAGGTGGTCCACCGCCGTCTTGAACAAGATGGGCACAGCCAGGCCCGTGCTCTTCTGCACGAGCATGAACAGCACCGCGAACGCTAGACGCAGCGCCGTGCCCGGCTGCGCGACGGAGATCTTGTACAGGTAGGGCATCACGTCCTTGAGGTGCGCGCTCGGAGGGGGCGGGATGTCCTGGTCGTTACGCGAAGCCTGCGCCTCGGTCTTCTCGTCGGAGAAGTACGAGGTGGGGAGGTTCGTCGCGGGCGCGGGAACCGCCAGGCCGCCGCCGGGGGGAGCCGCTCGAGGCGCGACGCAGACGCGCCTCGCGTGTTTCGGTCGGCCCGCGTCCGGACGCGTCGCGCGAAAGCCGCTCGAGCGGAGGCTCGCGCCGACGAATCGTCCTCGCATCGCCGGGGACGCCGCGTTCACGGTCCGGCCGCGCGTCGCGCGCGTGACAGTCGCACCCCGCGCCCAACGCGCCGCGGGGGTCATCGCGGGGAACACCATCGCAACCATCGCGCGAGCTCGTGTCGCAGCGGTGGTGCGTGTGGTGTCTGTGACGCGGCCAGGCTCCCAACGCACATCGACGTGGGACGACGAGATGATACGATAACCGACGCGAGACCGCAGCCGCAGGCTCGCCCACGTCACCGTGTGACGCGATCGGTCTTCGCGATCGAGAGATCGACGCTTTCAACGCGAGCTTTTTCCTTTCGTTCGCGCGGTTTTTCGGATAAAAAAGGATCGATAAAAGGCAAGGCGGAAGCACCAACCGCGTCATTCAATCCCTCCGCCCTCGACGACCGAGGGGCACTCCCGTTCGCGCGTCTCCCGGCGAGACGCGTCGGATCGTCGGACCGCGACCTTCGCGCGATCCGCGCGTCGTCGGTCCGCGCCGCGCGTGCAGGTCACGCCGCCTCGAGGCCTCTGAGGCGCGGTCGTCGCGTCGGGCGCATCCTTCCGTCCCAGCGGCGTTTTCGGGCGACCCGAGAAGAAGAGGAATATGTCGGGCGCGCGGTGGGCGCTCCGCCCCCTGGCGAGCGCGTCGTTCTCGCTGCGGAGCGGCTCCAGGCGCACACTGTCCCGCGCGTCGTCCGCGTGCTTCTGGCGCGCGAACGCCGCGTGCGCGCACGCGCCCGCCGTCGCGTCCGCGGCGCGACCCGCGAGACCGCCCTCCCGACGCGTCTGCTCGTCTTCGTCGGTCCCGGCGATGACTCGACACCTCGCGCGCGCGCGCGGCGCGTGCTTCTCCTCCGGCGGCGCCGCGCTCGGCGAGCTGAGCGACGGGGAGTCGCCCGCGGCCATCGCGGGCACCACGCCCCGCCGCGCGCGCCACGTCACCCACGTCAGCTCCCTGTCCGACCCCCTCCCCGAGGACGTCCCGTCCTGGACGGGTCAGGCGCTGGATGCGGACGTCGCCTCGACCGGGGAGACGATGATGACGAAAAAGAAAACATCGCGGAAACGAACCGAGCCTTCTTCGCCTTCGCCAAAGCCTTCGCCCTCGACGTACGCCGTGCCGGTGGCGTCGCGCATCTTCTGCAACCGCTCGCTGAACATGAGCGCCATCGCCGCGGTGGGGTTCGACATGGACTACACCCTCGCGATGTACAAGCCGGAGACGTTTGAGAAACTCGCCTACGCCGAGACGAAGAAGAAGCTCGTCGACGTGTACGGCTACCCGTCGGAAGTTTTGGAGCTCGAGTACGACCACGCGTACATGGTCCGCGGCTTGGTGGTGGACAAAACGCGCGGCAACGTGCTGAAGATGGACAGGCACAAGTACGTCAAGGTGGCGAGGCACGGGTTCGAGCCGCTCTCCACGGAGAGCCGCATCGAGACCTACTGCGCAACCTCGGCGAAAGCCGACCAGTTTTCGGGCCCGGAGTACGCGAACGTCGACACGCTCTTCGCGCTGGGGGAGACGTATTTGTTTTGCCAGCTCGTCGAGCTGAAAGAGCGGTACGTGCGTGAAGGCGTGTTGAACGAACGGACGGACGACGAAACGACCGACGACGAAACGAAAGCGCGAAAGCGCGTTTTGGCGTCAAAGCCCTTCGCGAAGATGTACGACGAGATCCGCGCTTCGGTGGATCTGTGCCACCGGGACGGCACCTTAAAGCGCGCCGTGGCGGAGGACCCCGGTCTGTACATCCACGCGGACAAAGAGCTCGTACCGATGTTGCGCGCTCTGCGCGCGTCCGGGGAGAAGGTGTTTCTGTTGACCAACTCGCTGTGGGACTTCACGAACGTGGTGATGAACTTCTTGGTCGCCGATCGGGTCGGGGAGGAGAAAACCGTCGAGTGGACCGAGCTGTTCGACGCGGTGATCACCGGCGCGTGCAAGCCTGGATTTTTCGAGAACGAGCGCGCGGCGGTGTTCGAGGTGGACGTCGAGACGAGCGGTTTGCGGAACACGGACGACGGCGCGCCCATGGCGCCGATCGGCGCGTCCGAGGCGGAGGACGCGCCCTTCGCCGGACTCGCGAGTTTTTCAAAAAAAAACACCGGAGGCGGTAAGAAAGAATCCCCGGAGCCGCTCTCGCCGGCGCGCGCGTACCAAGGCGGCTCGTACCGGCACCTGCACGCGATGCTCGGCGTGAGCAGCGGCAACCAGATTCTGTACGTCGGGGACCACATCTACGGGGACGTGATGCGTTCCAAGAAAACCCTGGGCTGGCGCACCATGCTGGTGGTCCCCGAGCTCGCGCACGAGCTGCGGTGCCTGGAGGAGGCGGAGGCGCGCGGCGCAGGCGAAGCCATTCGCGCGCTTCGCCGCGAACGCGACGCGCTCAGCGACGCCGCGCAGCTCCGGATGTGGCGCGCGTTCGTCACGCGCGACGCCTCCATCGAAAGCGGCGCGGGGTGGAGCAGCGGTACGGCGTTGAACTCCGAGCCGACGGTGTTTTCCGAAGGCGCGCGCGCGGCGGCGGCGGACCCCGAGCTCTTTAAGCTCGCCTCGCGCGCCGCCGAGGCCAAGGCGCGGCACCGCGAGAAGACGCGCGAGCTGCACGCCACGTTCCACCCGGTGTGGGGCCAGCTCATGAAGGCAGGGTCGCAGAACTCGCGGTTCGCGCACCAGCTGGAGCGGTACGCGTGCCTGTACACCAGCCACGCGCGGAACCTCGTGGCGTACTCGCCGCAGAAAACCCACCGCGGGCAGAGCGACTTCATGCCGCACGACGACCTCGACGGCACGCACTACTGATGACGGTGTTTTTTTTTTTTTTGAAGTGAAACCGACGGTTCGAATCCGGCGGGGTCGGAGCGCTCGATGCGTGCATATGCATTACGTAGCACTTTTACAAAACGTGTAAAAGTAGTAGCGAAAGGTGGACCTACGCGACGCGACGCTTTAAAAAAAAAAGAAAAAAGCCTCGTCTTTTTCACAGATGGTCTTCGTCTTCGTCTTCCTCGTCTCCCGTTTCGGCTCGCGAGACGGCGGCGACGAGGAAGGCGTCCGTCGCGGCATGCATACGTCTGGCGACGTCGCGCGCCGTTTTGGTCATCGCGCGCAGAGACGATACATCCACCGACTTTTTTGTCGCTGACATCGTGGACACGCCCCGTACGTTCCCCTCGGCGTCCGCCGCCACCGCCAAGGCGTAGTCGCCGAGCGCGCATTCGTCGCGCGTCGCGTCGACGACGCATCTGCCGTTTCCGAATCGCGTCACGGTGGCGACGAGGGGCACGCGCGACACGTCCAGTCTCGAGCACTGCTCCGGGTCATCGTCCAGCTCCAGTTCGCTTGGGTCGCCGTGGTTCGGGCCCGCGACCGCGGTCACCTTGGGGATCTTGCAGTCCGCCAAGGCCGCCTTGACGGCGACGGAGAGCGCGTCCAACGCGGATCCGTCCGCGGAGAGCACCAAGCAGTCGCACCGCAAAACCCAACAGCTCTTGCCCTTCTGGATGCCCAGGCTCTCCATCGCGAGCGCGGCACCGGCGCCGTGGTCGCTCGAACCGCCGCGCGTACCGGAGGCGGCGGCGGATAACGAAGCCGCGCCGCCCGCGGAAGCGCCCAGCAAACCGCGCTCGAGCGCGCGGGAAAGCTCGGCGGCGGCTTTCTCCCCTCCCCGCCCCTCGTACGCGGGGTCCGCGCTCGCGCTGAGCTCCACCGCGCAGGACAGGCGGCCGTGCGTGGGGAACCCCGCGGGTGGTGTGCCTATGTCCGCCCTCACCGCGACCATCACGTCCGTGCTGCCCAGCCGCAAACGCGCCGAGCCGCTCGCCTGGGGGCTCGTGCCCAGCTCGAGGGTCAAAGACCGGTGGTCCAGGCGCCCCCGGCCGTCCACGCGCAGATCCTGGTCGATGCCATCCAGCACGAAATCGCGCTCGTGCGGGGAGAGAGACATCTTCGTCACGCTCCGCGCGCGCGGCCTCAAGCGAGCGCGACGCGCGTCCCGAGCAGGTCGCGCACCGCGCGGGGAACACGCCTCGGACCGCCCGAGGCTCCGCGCGGGAAGCAGTGATGCCGACCCGCCGACAAAAACCCGTTTTCGCCGCCGACACCACAGGTCGGTGCGTCGGTGACTCGGTGTGTCTTTGGGCGACCTCCGTTTTCCTCAACTCGAGCCGCGTCCTCACCCGCCCTGCCACTTGGTCGCGCCGGCACGCTCGCCGCCGTCGCATGCGCAAGAGAGGCGGTCCTGCTCACGAGTGGCCCTCCACCGTCGCAGTCCCCGCCCCCACGCGCCCGGGCGCCGCGTCCGGAGCCTCGGCGTACCCGAGTCCGTCGCGCCCGCACCGCTCAACGGGAAACTCGTCCGCGTCCCGCGATCCCTCGTCCACGAGCGACGACGGAGAGATGTCCGCCGCGATGTCCGCGTCGGTGAAGGACCGCACGCGCGAGTTCGCCGCCGCGGCGGAGCGCGCGGCGAAGACCCTGGCGCAGAGGCAGGGCGGCGGCCCGCCCGGGTCCTCGGGTTCGACCGGGGCTGTCGGGGACGCGTCGGGGACGCATCCCTTGCTCGGATCCGGCTCGACGCCTTCGAGCGGTGGCTCGAACGCCGCGGGCACCACCTCCGAGTTCGCGAAGATGTCCTCGCGCATCGGCCACGGAATCCACGGCACGTCCCAAAAACTAGAGAAGCTCACGGCTTTAGCGAGGCGGTCGTCCATGTTCGACGACCCCGCGCGGGACATCGCCGAGCTCAGCGCGGTGATCAAGTCCGACATCCAGGCGTTGAACACCGCCATCGCCGAGTTGCAGAACCACGCCGCGCGCGATCGAGGGGCGACGAAACAAGGGAGCGACCACAGCGTGACTGTCGTGGACACGTTGAAAACGCGTTTGATGGGGGCGACGAAATCGTTCAAAGAAGTGCTGACGATGCGGCAGGAAAACGTCAAGGCGCAGGGCGAGCGGAGGAAGATGTTCTCCAACGAGAGCGCGCGAGCGCCGCGCCGCCCGAACCCGTTCGCGCGGCCGCGCGGGCCGGATGGGAAAGTGGTGGGCCCGGGCCCCGGCGCCGGCGCCGGGGGGGCGGCCGCGAACTTTCCTAGGCTCGCGGACGGCGGGATGGGGGCCGCGGGAGGCGGCGGGGGCGGGTTTGACGGGTACGTGTCCGGTCGCAACGACGGCGGCCAAGCGCAGAGCCAAGTGTTGCTGGCGAACCAGGACCAGTACATGAGCTCGAGGTCGGAGGCGTTGCAGAACGTGGAGCGGACGATCACCGAGCTGGGTGGGATCTTCCAGCAGCTCAGCACGATGGTCGCCGAGCAGGGCGAGATGGCGGTTCGCATCGACGAGAACGTCGAGCAGAGCGTGGCCAACGTCGACTCCGCGCAGACGCAGCTGCTGAAGTACCTGAACTCCGTGTCGAGCAACCGGTGGCTCATCATGAAGATCTTCGGGGTGCTCATCAGCTTCCTGGTGTTCTTCATCGTGTTCATCGCGTAGGCGGCAGCGAGGCGGTGCCGAGCGGGGTTTCGTCCGAAACCAGAAAGAGGTGTGACTACAGAAGCGTCTTTGATGCCTCGTCCGCTTTGATGCCTCGTCCGCGCCTTCGCTCACTTTGTCGTCACTCACGTCGTCGCCTGAGAGACGAAACTGCCTTCCATTTCACCATTTGTGCACTCACAGGAGAGAGACGAACGGCGAGTGCCTTGCCGATGTTGGCACCTCCCTCTTCCTCATACGCCCGAGCGCGGGTTGGACGCCTTCGCGCGCGCGCGGCGCGGATGGGCGCGCCCGATGCGCCGAGTGGCGCGGGCGCGACGCCCTCGCGCGAGCCCGAGACCGTGACCTTCGCCGCGCGGGACGCGTCGAGCGGACCCGACTCGGATCTCGTCTCGCGCGTGTTTTTGCGGTGCGCGTGGCGTCACGACGACCGATCGTTCGACGTGACGCTGGTGGCCCCGGGAACCGGCGACGAGCCCCCCACGGTGTGGCGCGCGGCGAACTGCCGCCAGCCCTCGAACGTGCGGTTTCACAACTGGTACGACCGAGCCGTCGGCGCGCTGGCGTCGCTCGAGGCGGGGGACCACTTCCGATTCGAGTTCGCCCCGAAAACGAGAAGCGCCGGAACGAGCGCCGGCGCGCTCCCCGGGGGCGTGGGTGCGTTCCTGCGCGCCTCGGACGCCGTGGACGCGGCCCGCGCGCCGCCGCCCACCGCCGTGCTGCGGTGGACGTGGCACGAGCCTCCCTACCCGGCGGGGACGAAGGGCGATGCAGGCGACGAAGGGAGGTTTCTTCCCATTCGATTGAAAAAAGAGAACCGAGAAGACTCCGCCGAGACAAACGTTTCCCGCGCGGACCGAAGACTGGTCGGGACGGCGGAGCTCGAACGCGTCGACGCGAACGCGGATCATTCGAGTATTCTCTCCGATTCTTCCCGACAGACGCTTGAACAAACAAACGAAAACGAAAACCGCTTCCCGCTTCGGCTCGTCGCGTCTCTGTACGGCGAATCCGTACGGCGCAACGAGACCCTTCGCTCGGCGGTTCGCCGCCTCGAGCGAGACGTCGCCGCGGCGCGCTCGGCGGAGGCGCGCTCGCGCGCCGAGCTGACGGCGTTCGCCGACGCGCGCGAAGAATCGCGTTCGGAGGTTGCGATGCGCGTGACGATGCTGCTGAACGAGAAGAAGAAGAAGATACGCGAGCTCGAGCTGGACCTGCGCGCGGCGGGCGCGCAGGTGGACGCGCTGGAGAAGACGGCGCGGGAAACGGAAGGGTCGAGAAAGTCTCCGCCGACGCGAGAAGTGAAGGCGGGCGCGAGAACCTCAAAGGGAGGACCGAGACTTTCAAAGGCGGAGGAGCCGGCGCGCGCGGACGACTCGGACGCGGACGACTCGGACACCGAGGACGACGAGACGCTCGAGCCGCAGCCGCGCGCTTCTGAGGCCGCGCGCGCCTTCCGGCGGTCGGAGGACCGAGACGCCGGGACGCTCGCCGCCGGGACGCGGGAAGGTTCGGACGGGGACGGGAAAAGAAAAGCGGGCGCCCGCCTCGGCGCGAAGCCGGCGAGACCGGCGGCGAAGAAGAGACGCGAGTCCCTGGACGACGCGGCTTTGGGGACGCAGGGCACTCTGGGGACGCAGGGCACTCTGGGGACGCAGCGGCGACACGCCGCGAGGAAACCGGGCCGGCGCGTGATCGCGGACGACATAGGGGACGACTTGAACCTGTTTTAGGCTATGTAGTAACGTTCTACGCATTCCGTCCGTCGTCCGTCAGTCGCGCTTGATGCGTTTCCCCGGCGGCTGCACCCCCGCGGCCGCCTCCTCGGCGTCCCGCTTCTTGATGGCTGCCTCCGCGTCCTTGTTGTCGTTCTCCACCAGGATGCCTCCCTTCCAGCAGCCGGTGGCGAGCCCGATGGCCTTGTTCCGCTCGTACTCCGCCTGCACATCCGCCTTGCACCCGATCCAGCCGTGGTAGCGGTTCAGGCCCTGCGACCCGATGGCGCGGCTGGCCTTGATTCGAATGAACAGCACCTCGCGCCCGGGGCAGAACTCGTCGATGATCTTGCGCCACGACGTCGGGTCGATGCCGTGCTTCTCGATGCCTCGGTACAGGTTGTCCCAGTCCTGGTCGTTCCACTTGGCCTTCTCTGTGGCGTACACCACCTTCTTGGGCTTGAAGAATTGCTGGTTCAGCGAGCCGTCCGCGTTGAGCGCGTCCGCGCGAGTCACCGCGAGCCTGGTGGCGTTCGCCCACGCCACGCGCGGGTCATCGGTCCCGGGGCCGGGCGTCCCCGGGGGGGTGGCCATCATCGTGTCCGCCATGATCAGTCGGGGGTGCGCGTCGGGTGCGGGCGGATCTGAAGATTTCAAATCAAACAGCGTGACTTGAAGGCAAATAGGCACCGCGTAGGCACACTTGTGCGTCCTCGGCTTTTACAAACGAAAAACAAAACCCGTCCGTCGTCATCCGAGCCCGCGCGGGCCGCGGCGCCCCCTCCGTGGCGCTCAGGGCGAAAGGTCCCGCCGGGATCATCCGATTCATGTCTCTGTCGCCTTCGGAGACGCACGCGTGCGCCCCCGCGACGACGCGCGGCCGTGGCACGCTCCTGGGCGCGCACTCGGGAAAGGGCGTCGTGTGCTACGCCAACGGCAAGCAGATCGTCGTGCGGTCGTTGTCGGACGACTCTCGGACCGTCTTCTATGACGGCCACCAGTACCCCACGACGGTCGCGCGCGTCTCACCGAACGGTGAGTGGGTCGCGAGCGGCGACGCGAGCGGCGTCGTGCGCGTCTGGGGCCTGAACGAACACCGCACCCTCAAGGCGGAGCACCGTGTTTTAAGCGGCGCCGTGGATGACATCCAGTGGAGCCCCGACGGCGAAAGGCTGGTGGCGTGCGGGGACGGCCGCGGCGGCGCGTTCGCGCGCGTCTTCCTGTGGGACTCCGGGTCGAGCGTGGGTGACATCAGCGGCGCTACGAAGCGCGTCGTGTCCGTCGCGTTCCGGCCGAAGCGACCGTTCAAGATCGCCGCCGCCTCCGAGGATTTCACCGTCTCGTTCTTCGAGGGTCCGCCGTTCGCGTTCGCCGGCGCCAAACACAAGCACGGGAACTACGCCAACTGCGTGCGTTTTTCCGAGGACGGGGCGCTCTTCGCGTCCGCGGGGAGCGACGGGTTCGGGGTGGTGTACGACGGCGACACCGGCACGCCGCTGGCGCTGTTACCACCGAAGAGCAAAAACGGGAAAAACGGGAATGACGAAGACGCGAAAGAAAACGACGGGCACGCCGGTTCCGTCTACGCGTGCGCGTGGTCGCCGAGCGGACGCGTTTTGCTCACCGTCGGCGCGGACAAAACCGCCAAGGCGTGGGACGCGTCCGGCGTTTTGACAAAAAAATTATCTGCCGCCTCCGCGGGGGATGGAGCCAGGGCCAGTCCCGGCGGGAGCCTCGACGCTTTGCCGCGCCTGGCGGTGACCAGGACGTTCCGCTTCGCGAAAGAACCCGGCGTGGGCGACATGCTGGTGGGGTGCGCGTTTCTCGGCGAAGAAACGTGCGTCGCGCTCTCGCTCGACGGGACGCTCGTCGTTTTCGACGTCGTCGACGCCGACGCGTCGGCGAGAGTCTCCGAGTTAAAACTCCTCTCGAGCGGTCCGTGTACGACGACGACACGGAAGATCATCGGTCACGCCAAACCCGTGCTCGCGATGGGAAGGCTCGGGTCAGACGGCGGCGTCGTCTCCGTGTCCCTCGCCGCGGTTCAAACGCCGAACGCGTCGGCCAGCGCGGCGTTACGGTGGGGCTTCGCGTCGAGAGAAGACGGTGACGCGCCGTCGGGCTCGGCGATGGAGGCGATCGGGCTCGGCCACGGCGGGGGTGCCGTGGTGGCGCTCGCGTCGACGCGCGACGGCGCGCGCCTGGTGAGCGTCGGCCTGGACGATACCGCGCGAGTGTTCTTCGCCGACTCGGGAACGAGCGTTTCCGTCGGCGCGCTGCCCGGGCAGCCCCGGGACGCGGCGATCGCCGCGGACGGCGCCGCGGCGGCCGCCGCGTGCGGCGACGGGGACGTGGCGGCGTTTCTGTGCGACGGCGATCTTCCGAACGCGGATCTTCCGAACGCGAAAAACGCGGTTGTCGTCTCCCGTGACCAAAAAGCGCTGTGCGTCTCCGTCTCCGCGGACGGCGCGTTCGTGTTCTTCGGGCGCGCGGACGGCGCCGTGCGCGCGCTCCGCGTCACCCCCTCCGCTCCCGACGGGCGGATGTTTCTTCTGGAAGACGACGAAGGGAAATCCTTCACCCGGCACAGAGCCGAGATCGTGCGCCTGGCGTGTTCCCCGACGCGACCCTCGGTCGTGGCGTCCGCGGACGCGTCGCGGCGAATCTTCGTGCACGACCTCGGCGTCGAGGGGGACCCGACGCCGACGCACGCGAACCACGCGCGGCTGATGTTCCACGCCGCGCGTATCACCGCGCTGGCCTGGTCCCCGGACGGGAAGAGGCTCGCCTCCGGGTCCCTGGACGGGTCCGTCATCGTGTGGGACCCCTGGAGCAGCGGCGCGGAGAGAATCACAGTGAAGAACGCGCACCCGGGAGGCGTGACCTCGCTCGTGTGGCGCGACGACGCGCGCGTGTGCACGGGGGGGTTCGACGCGTGCGTGCGGACGTGGACGGTGTGATGATGATGAGACGCGGGGGACGATCGATCGATCGATCGATCGATCGATCGATCGATGTAAGGAACTTTCGCGGAGGAGGCTTTGTGTACTCCGGCGTGATGAACGTCTGAGCGCACGTATCTATGTGGTCGTGCGCTCTACACGACCGTTCCGGTCGTAACGTATCACGCGATCACTCGTGCTTTCGCGCGTCTCGCGCTCGTGTCCTCCGACCCCCCTCGCGTCGCGCGCGAAGCGCGGAAAAAACCGAAGGAAAAAAGGGGAACGACACGTCAGCGAGCGTTAATTACCATTTGCAAAACTGATGTCCGGGTTTTTCGAAAACGGATTCGTCACAGATTTGAGCGGATTGGCGAGCGGCTTCGCGAAACTTTTTCGGTCGACCGAATCCGTCGTATGGGCAAATAGTCAGACGCGCTCATCAACTTGACGAAAAATTGACGTCGTTTTCGCCACCTCGAGACGACGATTTTCGGGGG
>Ga0181600_10002632_pt1 | contig 13773 bp, 14 predicted proteins | sample 041ome_2_FD_132982 | JGI IMG/M metagenome (GOLD analysis project Ga0181600, IMG submission 132982) | Coastal salt marsh microbial communities from the Groves Creek Marsh, Skidaway Island, Georgia - 041406US metaG (megahit assembly) | ecosystem: Environmental > Aquatic > Marine > Intertidal zone... | reverse complement strand
GAAACTTGGGTTGGATAACCCAGTTACCTTTGTCATCAATGACACCCCAATTATCATTAACACTAGCAGGTATAAACTGACGGAGTTTATAGGAGTCGTCCATATCATCAAATTGAGGCTGGACAACCCAGTTACCTTTGTCATCAATAACTCCCCATTTTTCATTAATACTAGCAAGTGTAAGTCCATGATTTTTAAAGCCAAACTCCCTTAAATCATCAAACTTGGGTTGGATAACCCAGTTACCTTTGTCATCAATGACTCCCCATTTTTCATTAACACTAGCATGTATAAATCCACGGTCTCCGTAGTAATTCAAAAAATCAAATATTGGTTGGATAACCCAGTTACCTTTGTCATCAATGACACCCCATTTCCCATCAACTTCTGCAACTATACCTCCAGTTTGAAAACTAGGTCTATAGGTGATTTGATTAAACATTGGCTGGATAACCCAGTTGCCTTTTTTATCAATAAGGCCGTTTTTACCATTGAAACTGGCCTCGGCCTTGCCTAATTCATGGTCATCGTTAAACGATGGTTCCCAAGAAAATTGAGGTTCAACGACCCATTCACCTTTTTCATTTATGAATCCCCAAACAATGCGATCTGTTTGGAATTTGCTATGTGGAATAAAAAAATCGCCATTAGATTCATGAGTAGTAAGATCTGGTTCATGCAATGTGATTTTTTCAGACAGCTTATGGCCACAATTACCACAATAATTTGTTTTTTGAAGTATCTTGGTTCCGCAGTTAGGACAAAAGTTCATTTTCTAAGTTTATTTCTCTCAAGCTTGAATTCCTCCTCAGTAATTGCACCCATTCTTTTAAGCTCATACAACTCCTTCAGAGTGCGATTTTTATTACTGTGGGTTTTTAAATTATTTATTCTTTTACCGTATTCTTTTGCACTCATAGTGCCACTTGGGTCAATAATTGGATCTAAAATAGTTTTACGAGCTGGAAAATAAACATAAATCAATAGACCTACCCACACCAAAAATGTCCAACCAAAAAATAAATTAATGATTAGAATAATATTTTTGAATGGGTGATTCTTACTAAAAGCAACTCGCGATGGCCAGAAATAAATTACTAATCCTAATAATAATAAGGCTATGATTAAGGGGGTATCTATATCATCTGAAATAAGGAAAGTGATAAAATGATAAATCAACATGTGTGTTAAAATTTGAAACAATATATTTTATATCTCGAAAACAACCAAATAATTACAAATCAAATGTTGCCTAGTGTAAAGTGAGATATTATGGTTGTTCTATCTGTATGGTCGGCTTCTTGGTATATCCGGTAACGCTCCATATACTTGTACTACCGTTCTGAAGTCGATGTAACCTTCGGTGTAACCTAGGAATAAGAAATTTGTAAAGCCTTGTATATAGCGGGCTAACGGGGATCATTCGAGTCCCGTCCGGACCGCCAACTAAAAATATAAGCCTCTGATTTTCAGGGGCTTATTTTATTTATCAGAGTCAAGTGACCAACATACTGACCAGCAATATGACTACACTATGGTCGTTGGGTATAGGCTAGGCGGTCACCTCACCTCTTCCATTAAAAAAGCCAAAAAGTCTGGTGGCAATCGTATAAATCCATACCCCCAGTATCAAATTGAGTCGGTTTTCATTTTGAGGGTTGGCTCGTAATGTGGGTGTATAGGCTAGAAACCGTGGAAAAGTCTGACATGTTGGGCCACCTGGTATTATTTCTTTTGATTCTACCTTGACTGTTAATAGAAGGGTGAATTTTTTGCCTTTTGTAATACGCTATATTAAATTTGTATTTTGATATTCATGAAACACACATTTTTGTTTTTCTTACTAATTAGTAGTCTGACTAAATTTTTGTTTAGTCAATCGATAACTGGGATAATTATCCCCGGCGCTACAGTCACTAATTCTGGAAAAAATTGGGATGTAACTTTTTACTCTTCAACAAATAATAGTACAGCTAAAGAGAATTATAAAGAAATTAAAATTATTCAAAACAATACGAAAGGAGAATACCTTGTTTTTGATGAAGTCTCTGGGGGTAGTAATTGGGAAATTGTACAAGGAAGTCCTGGGTCAGGATCATGGTTCTCTTTTTGTAAACCGATGTTAGAAAATTCTAATAGTTGTCAAAATTCTACCTGCACAACATCTTATTACATCCGTAATTTAGGATCGAGTACAGGCCAGTATACCAGCGAGATTAGAATCGGTTTGAGCACGGCTACAAACCAAAAAAGTTCCTCATGTACGTATGATACATCAACGGCATTCAAAATTACGGCTAGAGTGAAGAAAGTGAATTCTACTAAAATTTATAAATGGTCGGAGCCGTCTTCTGGTTCGGATAGTTCTTTTAGCACGGCAAGTAATTGGACTCCATCGAGGACGTCACCTGATTCTTCAGATATCTTGGTTTTTGATCTAGCTACTGGAGCCACAACGAGAAACACCACTGTTTATTTAGACGGAGTGAGTGATAGTTTTGCTCAACTGAGTATAGCGCCCTACACCAATGTGACTTTTAAGTGTTCTACTTCTACCAATACGGGCTATTTAAAAATCGGTAAGTACAACTCGGAATCCGGCACAGATTTGTTTGTTGATTCATTTGCCGGTTTGAGGTTTGACCAGGGCACAGTTACAACTCGAATTAATTCCCAAAACACATCCCTTTTCAAATCAGATATCAAGATAAAATCTGGTACTTGGATTTTTGATGGTGCTGGGACGCATGTTTTTAATAAAAATATTGAAATCAATGGTGGTAATCTTAAATTTCAACCTCAATCTGGAGTTAACACCTTGGAATTGCGAGGAAAAGATTCCAAACTTACTGGATCGGGAGGCACATTATATATTGATTCAATGATGAATGTGAAAATTGGCAACGGTTCTACTTCTTCATACACTTTGGAAAACGTACTACCTCTTATATCCAGATTAACCCTACTGGATAATACGACCCTAAAGTCAAACTCTCCAACTAACTATAATACTTCATCTAATGTAAATGCTTTCACACCTTACCTACAAATCCGTACAACAAATAAAGTGAATACCAAGGCTTACGGACAGATTGCTGAAATCCCTTCTAGTTCATCCATTACGGGAGGTGCATTGTTCGAAATTTACAATGACAATCAACGATCATACCGAGCCATAGGATTGCCTTTTTCAACGGCTATTATCGTTCCGCAATACACAGACGACATTGATCTAACTGGTAATTATTCCGGATCAAATAAAAATGAATTTACAACCACTTGTAGCACTTGCAATAGTTCAATATTTAGATGGAACGAAAAGAATTCTCAATGGATTGCATACACTTCAGGTAATACTGTAACAGAAATACCTCAAGGCAGAGGTACATTGGTTTTTTTCAGAGGAGCAAAAGGGAACGGATTAGGTGATACAACTAAATCAGCGAATTCTCAAATTCTGGATTTTAAGGGAGTTCTTTCTCAAGGTAATTGTGCAATTACGTTGAGCGATAGCGGTACTAGTACCTACGAAGGTTATAATTTAATTAGTAACCCATACCCTTGTACCATTGATCTGAGGGAAGTTTACGAATCGAATAAGAATACCATAATCCCGCGTTTCTATATGTATGATGCCATCACAAAAGCTTATAACTCTTGGGATAGTGTGGGAAAAAATGGCAATTCTCCTTCATACAATGGCTCAAACAAATATAAAAATTCATCACGAACAAAAACTAAATTACTTGCCCCAGGTGCAGCAGCTTTCTTTATCTTAAAAAATGCAGGTAGCTCCACCACTTTAACGTTCAGTGAATCTCATAAATTTACAGGGGACTATTCAGCAACAAACCATTTTAACGAGATAGAGAAGTTACCGCCAGATACATGTCGTGAGTTGTACGTGAATATGCATTTTCAGGACCCTAATTTACCTGAGAATGATGGATTTACTCTAGAATTTGATCAAATCAATCAGAATGACAACTTTGACATTGAAGATATGCCTAAGATACATGCGTATTTAGGCATTGGTACGATTACTGACGATAATGTTTGGCTCGCAATTGATCGAAGAAACAAATTGGCTACCCTAGAAAGTTCAAAGTTGATACAACTCAAAACAGTATATCCTTCACTGGAAAAAATGAACCTAGAACTTTCTTTTGATCTATGTGAGGGTGTTGAAAGTCCTTATGACATTTATTTAATAGATAATATTACAAATCAATCCATCTTGATAAATGATGAGGTCACATATCCATTCACCGTTTCTACAGATGATGAAAAGCGTAGTGATCGATTTCAGTTGTTATTCTCAAGCCGTGTACAAATGAATCATGATAGATTTTCTCAAGATAATTTTATTGTGTATCCAAATCCAAATGAAGGCCATTTTCAAATTTTCAACCCGAAGAAAAATATTTCGCTCATCAAAGTGCTAAATAATCACGGAGATACAGTATTTAAGAAATCGATTGACCACAACAAATCTGAAATAGGGGTTGATTTAAGTTTAATGAATTCAGGGGTGTATCACCTTTTGATTCAACACAAAGGGGGAATTTACAGTCAAGCAATCATACTATTATGAAGACCATATTAATTTCATTAGCTATTTTAACAATAGGTATATCAATATATCACCTATCAAACAATGTTGACCTGGATATTCTTAGACAGATGTTAACTATGAAGGATGTGAAAGATGTACCTCTTAATGATATTCAAAGTATAGGCGCACCTGGTGATCCGGATGGTGTACCAGTGGATGGTGGCATAATCACAGTTTTAGGTGGTGCAATCCTTTATGGGGCTAAACATCTACAAAACCGCAAAAAGAGGTAATGCCATCTTTCAAAGATGCGACCCTGAATAAAGACCAACAAAGATTTCTCATATTAGCTTTTATATGGTTTTTAGCATGGCAAATTATTGATTTTATCGCGCCAATTGACCAGTGGTTGACAGACTCAATTGTGGCCTTAAGCCGCGCGGGGATTGTTTTATTATTTAATAAGTCTACAATCTGCTATCGCATTCAAGATCCTTTTCAAGGTTATATGATTACCGACTCAGTAGCCTCTTTCAAGATCGCTCACAGTTGCAATGGTAAAGCAATATTATTTCTATTTACAGCATTTCTATGGGCCATCCCAAACAAACAATTATCGAAAAAAATAATGTACACCTTATCGGGATTTACGCTAATTTTTTTCGCCAATATTATACGGATAATTACTTTATTTCAGGTATTACGCAATACCCCTGATTGGTTCGATTTCTTACACCATAGCCTATTTCAATGGCTAATGTATGTCATAATTTTATTTCTATGGATGATGTTTTTAGACCAGGTAAAATTATTTGGGCGCGGTTCTTCATAACTCTTCTATTTATACTAACCGTACAGACAATACAGAAATATTTGTCTTATGTTTATTACGATAGAGTTTGTAATTGTTGGTCTAAACCGTTGGACAATATTTTTGTGAGATTTGCAATAAGAGAAGCTTGCGTCTATTTTAATATTTTATGTGCTTTTAGTCAATTAAAGAAGATGAGGAAGGGGGAGTTTATATCCAATATTTTTTTATACATCAGCATCGGATTTGACCTTCTTTTTATCCTAATAGCGGGTATTCGATATTTCAACCCAACAGATTACCGACTAGGGCAGAAATATACAGAAGTCTTCTCATATCTGAATTCTGGAAGCTTATTCGTTTTCTGTTTTGCTCTTTATTTTCTTACTAATAAAATTCAGAAAAATAATTGATCTACATCTAATCTTGATTGAAATTAGCGAATTCTATATAAATTCAAATAATCAGCCTGTTATCCGTTCAAGACCGCCAACTAAAAATGTAAGCCTCTGATTTTCAGGGGCTTTTTTTATTTGACGTTATTTATCGTTGTTAATGATGAATCCACCTTCGGTTTAAAATGCAGCAGCATACCGGGGTTTTCATTGGTTGATTATAACTAAATACAATAATCCGTAAAATGAATTTGTTTTACTAAGTAGGATTTTAGAACTTCACACCTATGAATAATTTAAGATCTAAAATCTTTCCCATTATTTGTTTGATACTCTTTTCTTGTGGATCGTATGAAGAAAAAAATTACGTTCCAGATAATGCAGTTTTAGTTGCACAAATGGATTTAGGCGAATTATCGGATAAAATGGATATCAATAAATTGATGAAAATGGATGTCGTAATGGATAATATTGAAGATATTGAGGATGAATTGCCTGATTTTATTTTGGAACTAAAAAAGAACCCGTCCAAAACAGGATTTGATCTAAACGCTCCAGTTACTATGTTTATGAATTTTGGAAAAAGAGGTTCTCAGATTCGTGATATTGATGATTACCAAAGAATAGGTATCATACTAAGAGTTGATGATAAAGAAAAAGTATTAAAACTCCTAGAAAATATTAGTGAAGAAATGAACCTAGATTATTCTATTCGAGAAAATGAAGATGAGGGTTACACTAAGGCATATCCGAAAGAAAAGTATGATCGCAATCATGCAATGGTATGGAATGATGAAGTATTGATATTTACGATGAAAACGGGTAGAAGAGATGATGCAAATATGAATAAGTGGGCGGTCAAACTCCTTTCTCTAGAGGATGAAGAAAGTCTGATTCATAATAATCAAGCCTTTGAAAATTTCTGTTCTGATCGTCATGATCTGGATTTATTTTTTAATGCGCCTTTCGTCTATAAAACTGCTAAAAAGCAAATTGATTTGGATGACTTCAAAAAAGATAAAGAGAATAAAAAATTATTGGCTTTTGTTGAGAATATTGAGGGTTATGCAATGGGATTGAACTTTGATGACGAAGAAGTTAATTTCTCATTAAACGCTTATTTTAAAGATGAGGAAATAGCAAGTGAATATAATATTCTTAATGAAGATGGTTTATCGGATAATTATTTAGGTCTGCTCTCAAATAATGGAAAAACTATGTTGGCAGGTGGTTTGTCAATTGATAAAACTAAACTCAGTAAGTTGCTTAAAAACAAGTCATTAAAACGCCTATTGGAGGGTGAACTAAGGCTGAAAAGGAAGAATAGGCCAAAACCAGGCAAGCCGAATCTGAGTGGCAGGCGGTCAAATACTGAGGATATTTTGAGTGTATTGAATGGCGATTTTGCAGGAAGTATAGCTGGTTTTCAGAAAACGGAAGTGACCGCCTATGATTACAAGTACGATTTAAATACGTACAGATATAAGAAAATAAAAAAGAAAGTATCGAAACTTGTACCCGTAGTTAATTATCAGATGGGTGTAAATTATTCATCCAAATTTTATAAAAATTGGGAAAAAGAGATTCTTCAAGATGAATCAATTCAGAAGCTAAGTGAGAATCACTACACCACAGAAATCTCAGACTTAGGAACAATTCATATTATTAAATTGAAGGATCGATTGTTTCTATCAAATGACAAGGATGCTTCAAAGGTCAGTTCTGTTAATGCATGGAAACATCCAGACGACAGCGACATTACAGATATGTTAACTGATTATCCGGTTGGTTTGTATTTGAATCTAGATCTTTCACAGGAAGAAATCGCTGATGAATTTGATGTTCCTGATGCATTTGCAAAGAAGTGGGGATCACTGAGAATGCATACAAATGGTGCTGAGACCAATTTGAAGTTGAAACTCGATCATGAAGATGATAATACATTACATTATATTATGAAGTCCATGATCAACATGGGAGAGAACGGTTTTAACTTGTAAGTCGAAATTCATTTTAAGTTTGATGAGTTTTAATATCGAGTTAAATAATATTCAACCTTTGAACATCTCTTTAACCTCTATTGATAATCCTAAAACAATTTGGAATACTCAAACTGAACTCATCCAAAATAATCATTATCAAGTTATAGCTTCATCAGGTTCGGGGAAAAGTACCTTTTTAAAAATATTAAACGGTACCAGCTTTAACTACAAAGGAGAAGTCAAGGTTGGCAATATCCTCTTAGACGCTAATCAGCCTGATGAACTTCTAAAGATTAGAAGAACTCTTATACATACTGTTTTTCAAGGATTAAAGCTCTTTGATGAGTTGTCAGTTTGGGAAAATTTATTACTAGCTTGTGACAACAAAAAAGACCAAAATATAGCCCGGGATTTAATCCAAAAATTTAGTATCCATGATAAAATTGATGTAGCAATTAATAAAATATCCTACGGCCAGAAACAACGAGTAGCTATTATTCGCGCGTTGCTGGGAAGTTTTGAATGGATTTTACTCGATGAGCCATTCAGTCATCTAGACGATAAATTATCTGAGTTAATACTTCAAGAGATCATAGAAATTTCAAAAAATCAAAAAGCTGGGTTAATAATCACTGCATTAAACTCAAATGCGTCACTTCCTGGTTTCAAGAGTATTTCCATATGAATAAGAATAAAATCATTTTTAAAATTTTATCTAATTCAACTAAAAATTTACATCAATATTGGATATACCTTAGTTCTTTGATTGGAATATTTCTTCTGAGTTTTGCGATTCAATTGTATTTAGACTTGTCACAAACTGATAACAATTCTGAATTTAAAAAACTTAAAAACCACATCATAATTAGTAAAAAAGTATCAACTCTTAATACATTAGGAAATAGAATTTCAAATTTCAGTGAAAGAGAATTATCAAAAATATCTAGCTTACCTGGTGTTCAAAATGTCGGAAAATTTTACTCAAATACGTTTGAAGTTTGGGGTACGTTATCCGCAGGTAAGAATAGTAGAAACATAGGCACCGAACTATTCTTTGAATCTGTAGATGATGAGTTTATAGATGACCTCCCAAAAAAATGGAAATGGAATAAAGAAAACCGTATAGTTCCAATAATATTGCCAGCTGACTTTCTTAATTTATATAATTATACATTTGCTCCAAGTAGAAATCTAAAACCTATCTCTAAAGCCACTATCAAGCTAGCCACATTTGATTTATTCCTAAAGGGTAGTAAAGGGAGCAGGAGATACAAGGGGAGGATAGCAGGTTTTTCTAATAGAATCAATAGTGTTATTGTCCCTCTTGATTTTTTAATTCAAATGAATCGTGAATTAGGAGGAAAACAAACGATCACTAAAAGTCCCTCCAAGATTATTGTAAATTATTCTATGGGGAATTTTTCACACTTACTTACTTTCATTAATAAAAACAATTGGCAAATTAATAATGAAAAAATCGTTAGCGAAAAATTTGCTGCTCTTGCCAAGGTGATTTTGGGTGTGTTGTTGATATTTGGATTGTTAATAGTGTTTATATCACTCGGATCCTCTTTTCTTTACCTGGGTCTTACTTTGCACAAATCGAGAAGTATTATTGAATCATTATTTTTAATAGGTACCAATAAAAAAAGTATTATTGAATTTTATATTCGAAGACTTGTGCGTATCTATACGATAATGACAATTTTAGTTTTGTGTAGCATTTATTCCACGAAAATCTGGTTGATATCTATTTTTAGCAATTTAGGACTCCTAATACCCTCAGGAATTCATATGTTCACGGTATTTTTTGTACTTATTTTATTCACTCTATTCGTGGCTATACAAAACTATCAGTTGAAGAGAATTCCTTTAAACCTTGCGGTTATTTCATTTTTAATTTCATTATTGTGTAATTCGTTCGCTTGATTACCGAATCCACCTCCCCTGCATTGTGCCGGTCAAAACGGGTATATTTTTATTGAATGGTAGCAAAAACAGGTAACATTTGGTCTTGTTACAGGATAAATGAAATGTAATATCTACTATGAATCAATAAAACTGAATTACTGTCAATATCTCAATGATCTCGTTTAGCCTGTTTATTTTGTCAATTTTCTTATTTTCGTAATGATGAAAAAATACTTAATAATTATTGCAATAATTTCCACTTTCATTGCTTGTGAAAAACAAGATAATCATGATGGTGATCATTCTGATAAGGTTGGTTTATTCTTAGAGGAGTATGATGGAGTTGTGTGGGTTGGCGATGAGTCAACAGCCGATGATTCGTATTATTTATCCTTTTATCATAACCCAGGATCATTTAATTACTGGGAGGTTGATTTAGATAGCTCTTATTGTTTTCCTACTTTTTTTGGTCAAGTTAATGATGACGGGGATACCATATCGATCATTGAGGAAAACGAATCCACTTTGCTTTTATCTGTACGCTCTGATGATGGAACAACCTCTAATTTAAAGATCACTGCACTTGATGACGGGTCAAATTTAAAAACTGAGTTTATCGAATCAAACGGAGATAGAGAAACAGAATATTTCACTAGATCTACGAGTTTGGATCCATGTAAGTGAGGTGGAGTGGTTCAAAACCACTCAATCTGATTTACTTTTTTGGAAAGTATTCCTCGCCTTTGTGGTAATAAAAACACGTTCCATCGGATTTGATAATCGCCGGTCCCACCTCTCTATGTAATTTACCATGTTCCCAATATTCTTTGTGTCCGTCAGGGAAAGATACTGCGGGTAAATCACCAACTCTGTGTTTAACACCATTTTTATACCAGATATTCGATCCGTCTTTGTATTCTATTGCGGGTAAATCACCTTCTCTGTGAATATTCCAGTTCCAATCCATCCAAATGGTTTTCTCATGATCTACTTCGACAATAAAACGTTTCATACTCATTTCTCAAAAACCTGGATGTTTGCGTTTATAGTGGTTAATGGTGCCCATTTGCCGTTGTATCTTGTGGCACGCACTACATGGTTATCTATCCAATGATAATTGCCACCTCTTGGTTTATTCATCAATAAATGGTGGAATTTGAACCCATGCCTATTTAACCATTCATTCGTTAATCCACGATGCTCTTCAGTCCTAGAAGTGAAAAAGGTGATTATATGCCCTTCATCATACCATGAATTAATCATGTCGCAAGCTCCATCATAAGGCTCGCAGGTTTTCATTTCTTCGGGAAATTCATTAGCAATATCATCGGTGATTGTTCCGTCGATATCGATGAGATAGTTTTTTTTATTATCGTTAAATACCGGACTTTTTTCAAACATATTGTAATATACACAATAACTACAGGTATCCTATTAACTGTACGCTAAATTGAAGTATTTAGCTACCAAAAGATAAACAGACTACTTTTGCCTTACTCTGTATTGCAAAGGGAAAGCGAAATAATCTACCGAGATTTTTTATTTGAAATGGTATTAAGAATAATGATTACTTTTATTCGATAATCATAAGGTAAATGGTGAAAAGAAATTTAACATTAGCAATCTTATTTTTATCCTTGGTTTTCTCTGGGTGTAAGAAGGATAATAAAACTGTTATTAATCCTATGCCCTGGATTACACAACAACTAGAAACTATTACTACCAAAAAACTCAATTAAATATGAAAAATTTAAACATTACATTCTACGCAAGCGCATTATTATGGCTTGCATCTTGTGGAACAGAATCTAGGATGATCGGTGAGATTGATCATAAAGCACCTAGCATGAACATTAACACTCCTGAAGTATTGATCAAACCTGTAATTGCTGATTTGGACATTATTCAGGAGAAAAAGTCTGTCACGTATGAGGCGGATTTGGAACTAAATCCAAGTGAGTTCAAGAGTAATGCAAAGGCAAGTTTTCTCAAAGAACATAATTGCGATGTAATTATAAATCCCCACTACTTGAAAACGACTAAAATTGAAAATTCAAACGTAGTTGGTGTGACCTACGTGGTAAGTGGATTCCCTGCTACATTTAAGAAAATTTATCAAACTGAAAAATTAGAGGAGTCTGTTAGAGATTACAATACAATGAATGTAGATGTAAAAAGAGAGGATTTTACTGCGCTGGACAAGGTAGGGAAAAAAGGATCTGAGCTGTACCTGTCATTGGCAGGTGGTAATTACTCTGGTGTAGAATTAGGTTATTTCTCAGATATTACCAAAGGGGTTTACTATTTTGGAAGTGTTGAAACCTACACAGCAAATGAGCAGATTAATTTTGACATTACAGATGCTAAAAATGGTAATACCAATCAGAGATCTTCTGCATTCAATATGAGTAGTTTCAGTCTTGGTGCTGGTTATCGCCTTCCGTTAACAAAACATATGAACAGCTCAATATTTGGAGGCCTAAACGTAGCGAATATGGCGTTTAATAACCCTGTAACGAGTTTTGGAAACAATTACCGCATAGAAGGATTTACTACAATTGGTTTGCGTGCAGGTGTTCAATTTGATCAAGATATATACAGAAATATCAGTTGGTTTGGAAAGGGGTTTGCAAACATCCATTTTCTTCCAATGGTTAATTCTAGTGCAGAGGGTGATGGATTTGAGGTATCAAATGTTACATTGCCCGAGGGTGGTCAATTGATTAACTATGCGTTGGGCTTACGATTTAGATTTTAATTTGAAATTATAAAAGCAAAAAAGGCCCAAGAAGGGCCTTTTTTGCTTTTAGACGACTATATGAAACCGTGCCCCATTATTCTAAAGCTTTCTTGATTTTTATATTTGAAGACTAGTTTTTGGATTCTATTTCTAGTGTCCTTTTATGAACAAAATGAAATGTCTCAAATACCAAAAATCGTTTCAAACCAATCGGATGGCAACCCCACGATGAAAGCCAAGTTTGATGAATTGAATTCCTAACCAATATTATTGCCGAATCTAGCGTTATATAGTTATGTCTAGCCCTAAAAAAACAACATCCTATGCCCTCGTGATTTTATTGTCTGTGGGAATCCTTAGTTACGCCTACATGCATCGGTATACCTACTCAGAAAAGAATACCATTGAGGTAAAAGGAATTGGGTCAAAGAGTTTTAAATCAAATCTAATTGTATGGGAAGGGTCCTTCTACACCACCAACGAGACTTTGCAAGCTGCTTACGCCGAGCTTAAAAAGCACCAGGATATTGTGAAGTCTTTTTTATTGGGTAAAGGCGTTGCAGAAAAAGAAATGGTATTTGGAGCCGTTGAAACCGATAAACGTAGTGAGTCCATTTACAATAAGGACGGTCGTCGAATAGGGTCGCGTTTTTTAGGTTATCGATTGAGTCAAGATGTAACGATTGAATCTAGTGAATTGGAGAAAGTAGAGATGGTATCGCGTTCCATTACCGAGGTACTCAACCAGGGCTTAGAGTTTTACAGTAAGAGCCCTCGTTATTACTTCAATGAGTTGGATAATTTGAAACACAATTTAATTTCATTGGCTACGGAAGATGCGAAAAATCGTGCTGAGATCATTGCCCAAAAAGCAGGAGCTTCCATTGGCGATTTAAAATCAGCGGATATGGGCGTATTTCAAATCGTCGGACAAAACTCTACCGACGAATACAGCTGGGGCGGTACCTACAACACCAGTTCCAAATACAAAACGGCATCGGTTACGATGGATCTCACCTACGAGATTAATAATTAAAATTTCTGGTTCCTTAAGGACCTCACAGGATTTCTTAGTTTTCAAACTTTGAAAGTTGATATGTTATGAAATAGGGTTAGGGCCTGTCCTAAATACTATGCAGGGGATTCTAAAACGTTTATAATTCATTAATACGCCTTGAGAAGTTTGGTATTATCTTCGGAGTATGAGGAATTTTGTTCTAGTCTTATTGACTTTGATGTTTACAGCGAGTGAATCATACGCTCAAAAATTATTCGGTATTCCTTTGGATAATACCACCGATCAGTTTGTTACCGAGTTAATCAACATTGGTTACACCAAAGTAGAGAGCGATGGTGGTAAGCCCGTATTAAAAGGGATG
>Ga0181600_10002631_pt1 | contig 13777 bp, 17 predicted proteins | sample 041ome_2_FD_132982 | JGI IMG/M metagenome (GOLD analysis project Ga0181600, IMG submission 132982) | Coastal salt marsh microbial communities from the Groves Creek Marsh, Skidaway Island, Georgia - 041406US metaG (megahit assembly) | ecosystem: Environmental > Aquatic > Marine > Intertidal zone... | reverse complement strand
GTAATATGGTTTATGGCATTAGATGCTCCAAGTTTTGAGCAAAGCGGCCTTGTTAGTATTGTAGTTGGTGCTGGCGCTGCATGGTTTGGCCTTTATACCGGATCTAGTAAATCTAAAAAATAGTTACTATAAGTAATAGTATGGATTACTATGAACGTTTAGGTGTATCACGAAATGCCTCTCCTGATGAAATTAAGAAAGCATATAAGAAACTTGCATTAAAGCATCATCCTGACCGTGGTGGAGATCATACAACTTTCGCAGGCATTAATGAAGCGTATGATACACTAAAAGACCCTAATAAAAAACAACAGTACGATAATCCACAACCGCAATATTCGCAAGGATTTGGTCCTAACGGGTTTGAAGGCATGGGAGGATTTGAAGATTTATTTTCAAACATGTTTGGTCAAGGGTTTGCACAACAACAACGCAGAAGACCTTTGAGAAACAAAGATATCCGGCTAGGATATAAAATGGATTTTGCACAAGTTTATACAGGAATAGGCACATCGATATCTTTTCAAACTCCTAGTGGTAGGAATGAGATAATAGATGTAAGAATACCGCCTGGTATGAAGCATGGCGATACTGTACAATTTCCAGGTTACGGTGATGATAGTATACCAGGTATACCTAGAGGAATATTACTAGTACAACTAGATATTCAAACGCCAAAAGGATGGCGTAGAGACGGCGAACAACTTTACACAGAAGTTGTGGTTGATGTTTTTGATTTGATTTTAGGTAAAACAGTAATATTAACCACACCTGAACAAAAAAATATATCATTAACTATACCACCAGGTACAAATAATGGCGTTACCATGAATATAACTGGTCACGGAGTTCCTCGTGTAAATACAAATAATAGGGGTAATCTGTACGTTAAAGTTATAGGTATAACTCCAGCACTAAACAGTGAAGAAACTAGAAAGGTACAAGAGATAAAAGATGCAATTAATTTACGCACCTAGTGATTGGCTTAGTAAACCTGTTAAACCTTTTGATTTTGAAACAATTGATGCTGTAAAAACTGCACAAGGTATGGTAGATATAATGGAGGCAAATAAGGGCATAGGCATTAGTGCAAATCAAGTAGGACTAGATGCACAGATACTAGTTATGCAACCTACAAGACATAAAGAGTTAAAACATGCTTTCGCCATAATAAATCCTGTAATAGAAAAGATCTCAAAAGAGACTGATTTACGGTATGAAGGTTGCCTAAGTTATCCTAATTTATTTTTAAAAGTCCAAAGACCAATTAAATTGGTAACAAGGTTTCTTGACGCAGATGCAAAAGAGTGTATACTAGTACTTGAAGATTATGATGCAAGAGTCTTTTTACATGAATATGATCACTTGCAGGGTATAGAGTTTACAGATAGAGTTTCTAAACTTAAATTAGAAATGGCTATGAAAAAGAAAGCAAAAAGAGAAAAAAGGTATATAAATGGTTGAGCCTGGCGAAGAACTAAAACTAGTATTTGATAAAGCAATTACAGATGCAAAAAAGTTACAACACGAATACATAACTATAGAACATGTGTTGTTTAGTATGATGTGCAGTGAAACCTTTTTTGGAATCATTAAAGGTTATGGAGCAGATGCAGATTATGTAAAAACTAATTTGGAACATCATCTGAAAGACAAATGCGATGAATTAAAAGTTGAAACTACTAAATTTAAGCCTAAAAAAACACAAGCAGTAGAGCGTGTTCTTAACCGTGCATTTACACAAGTGTTGTTTGCGGGTAGAAACACTATTGAACTTACGGATGTAATTTTAAGTATTATGTCTGAAAAGAAATCTATGAGTAATTTCTACTTAGAACAGGGCGGTTTAATCAAAGAACAATTTGCGGAATATATTAACACAGAACTTGAAACTAGTATTGAAGACGAAGAACTGACAGGCGAAGGGCAACGTGCTTTACGTCAATTTACAACTGATCTAAACCAAGAAGTTAAAAAAGAAAAAATTGATCCTGTAATTGGTCGAGAAGATGAATTAGATACTATTGCACTTGCTTTAGGAAGACGCAATAAAAATAACTGCTTGTTAGTAGGCGATCCAGGCGTAGGTAAAACTGCTATTGCAGAAGGACTTGCATGGAATATTGTTAACGAAACAGTTCCAGAATTTTTAAAAGAATATAAAGTATACATGTTAGACATAGGCAGTATGTTAGCAGGTAGTAAGTATCGTGGAGACTTTGAAGAACGTTTTAAACTTGTGCTTGCCGGTCTTAGAACCAAAGGCAAGACTATTATGTTTATTGATGAAGCACATATGATTAGTGGTGCTGGATCAGGTGGAGGTTCAAACAGTGCAAACGATCTTGCTAACATGTTGAAACCTGCTCTAAGCAAAGGTAATATAAAAGTTGTTGCTTCAACTACTTGGGACGAATACAGAAAATACTTTGAAAAAGATCGTGCATTGATGCGTAGATTCCAAAGGGTAACAGTTGATGAACCTAGCGCAGAAGTTACAAATGATATTTTAAACGGAATCAAAAAATATTATGAAGATTATCATAACACAACTATTACACAGGAAGCAATTGATGAAGCAATCAAACTAAGTGTAAAATATCAAGCAGATAAAAAATTACCAGATAAGGCAATTGATTTAATAGATCTTGCATGTAGTAGATTTAATCTTAAAGAAAATACAGATACTAAAATTGTTAGTAGTAATGAAATACAATTTGAGCTTGCAAAAGTTATAAATTTACCTGCTGAACAAGTAGCTGAAAAAGAAACAGACAATCTAAAAAATCTTGAAAAAAATATAAAAGGAGATGTCTACGGCCAAGATGAAGCAGTTGAGGAGATTGTTGATAAGATACTTGTAGCACAAGCAGGATTAAAACCAGATGATAAACCAATTGGTGCATTTGTGTTTATGGGTCCTACAGGAACAGGTAAAACTGAAACTGCAAAACAACTTGCAAAACAGTTAGGTGTAAAACTTGTTCGTTTTGATATGAGTGAATATCAAGAAAAACACAGTGTTGCTAAACTAATTGGTTCACCACCAGGATATGTAGGTTACGAAGAAAATAATGGAATATTGATAACTAAACTTCAAGAAAATCCTAATTGTGTCTTACTACTTGACGAGATAGAAAAAGCCCATCCTGATGTTTCTCAATTACTACTACAAGTAATGGATAACGGAAAAATTACAGGAGCAAATGGAAAAGAAGCAGATGCACGTAATAGTATTTTAATCCTAACAACTAATTTAGGTGCAATTGATGCTGAAAAGAACAAAATAGGCTTTGGTGACGATGACAACGATTATGAAGATAAAGAATTGAAAAAATTCTTTGCACCAGAATTTAGAAATAGACTTGATGGTATTATTACATTTAGTAAACTAGGTAAAGAAGTAATGATGAAGATTGTTGGCAAATTCTTAGTTGAACTTAAAGCACAAGTTAAAGATAAAAAAGTCGACATAACTATTAGTGACGAAGCACTTGACTATCTAGTAGAAAAAGGCTTTAACAAAAAAATGGGAGCTAGACCTTTGCAACGTGTAATTGACAAAGAAATTAAGCGGCCGTTGTCTAGACAATTATTATTCGGTAAGTTAAAAGACGGCGGCAAATGTAAAATTGATCTAGTTAAAAAAGAATTGGTGCTAGTTTATGACACAAAAAAAGAAACTGTTGAATTATGATACAACGAAGCTTTTCTATAACAAATACCTGTATTCGCTAAGTATCTTCAACGAACTTACTCCGATATTTAGAAATAAAAACTTCAAGTTTGCTTGTACCGTTTTAGATGGATTACAAGCAAACTTTGAAGCAGGACAGCCTCTAGTACGTAATACAAATAATTACACTCAACCTATACAAATAGAACATTTTATAGATGCAAGGACAATCTATAATGAATTAACTAGATACAAAAGACCTTATATAGTCCGGTGCGAAAATAGGCACTTAAATGTATATTGCAATGACTTGTCATTGCTTCAACGGTTAGCTGAAAGATGTAAAAATGCAAAATCATTGCATCAACCTGCAAAAGAACATTTAGAATTTATTAAAAACAATACAAACACTATTATTGTAAAAGATGACACTTACAAATTTAAAGTGACATTTGGTAACAATCTTGTTCCTGATACATTATCTCCGTGGTTGAAAGTAAACAGAGACAAAGTTAAAGTATCTAATATGTTTATAAATGATATCGATAGAGATATGCGGTATATGAACGGTAGATATGTGTATATGACTAATGAAAAAGTTTTGATGCTATTTAAGATACTAGCAGGTGACTGTATACAACGTATCGACAAATTGGTCTGTGTCACAAATATTGATAAATAACAGTATGCCAGCAAGTAGTGAAAATTTTGAATTTACAGTAAGCGGAACAAACGTAGTACAGTTAACACATACTAACGATAGTAGTACTCTTTCGCGGACTTCTAATAAACTAAAAGGTGACGGTTATTATGGCCGCGCTGACGGTTTCCATACGGTACAATATAATATATCCGGTGATGCAGATAACACATTTACAGGTGTTATAGAAATACAAGCAACCTTAGCAGTAGAACCTGCTGAAGCTGACTGGTTTACAATTACAAGTACACAGCAAACATATACTGGAAGCTATGGTAGTTTTATATTTAATTTTACAGGTAATTACGTATGGCTTAGAGCTAAAGTATATAATTGGACTGACGGTACAGTAGGTTCATTGGTATTGAATCACTAGGAGAAATAATGGAACATTTTGTAAGAATTACTATGGAAAAACAAGAAGAAAATAAATCTCTTGATGAAAGTATTTTTGCTGAACAAGAAATTTACGAAACTGAACAAGGTGGAACAGTTTACCAAATTCCATTAGCTAGGGAATTATCTGAGCAAGAAGCAGACGAATATGCTAACCGTTTGGCAAACTATATGTTCGAACAGGGTTATGAAGATTTTGACATTGACATTAGTGCAGACGGGTTAGAAGAAACAGATGAAATTACATACGACGATGATGATGACTTCTTTGAAGACTACGGTGTTTTGTGGTACAACGAAGATGACGATCCAATAGACGAAGCAGAATATAGAGGTCGTAAAGTAAAACTCGGCAAGCCTATGGCAGGTGATGTTAAGAAGTTTAAAGTATACGTTAAGAATCCAAAAGGTAATATTGTTAAAGTAAACTTTGGCCACGGCGGAAGCAGTGTTAAAGGTAAGTCAATGCGGATTAGAAAAAATAACCCCAAAGCACGTAGAAGTTTCCGCGCAAGACACAACTGTGACAATCCTGGACCACGTCATAAGGCACGTTATTGGAGTTGCAGAAAATGGTAATGGTTAGAGAAATCACAGAAACTATAGACGTAGGTTTCGATTTAGTAGACGATACTTGTATGCATATGCGTAACGATCCTGATTTTTATCGCAGAGAATATTTTCCTACTATGGCAAAAGTTGCTGACATGCAACGAGAAGGCAACAACGACAATCCTCAAAAAACAATAATGCCTATGATAGAAAAAGGCATAACAGATTATTGTAGAAAATATAAAATTGCTAGTCACCCTGACGATGCTTTTAATAACGATCATCGCACAGCTATATACGATAAAATATATCAAGAAGAGATGAAAGCAATAGAACAAGGCGACTATGCATGAAACTAAGAGAATTATTTGAGGCACCAGCAACAGCAGTAATGGCATTCGGAAGAATGAATCCACCTACTATTGGTCATGCTAAATTGGTCGATACTATTAAAAGTCAACCAGGTGATCCTTTTATATTTCTAAGCCAAAGTCAAAAGCCTAAGACAGATCCTTTATCATTTGAGGATAAACTACGCTATGCAAAATTTTTCTTTCCTAATGTAACAATAGGAAATCCAGAAGTAAAAACAATTATACAAGCACTACAAAAAGTAGAATCACAAGGATACCAAGAACTGATTTATGTTGCAGGCAGTGATCGTGTACAGGCATTTGAAGAACTATTAAACAAGTACAACGGCAAAGACTTTACATTCAAATCTATAAAAGTTATAAGTGCAGGTGAGCGTGATCCGGATGCAGATGGTGCAGAAGGAATGAGTGCAAGCAAAATGAGAGCAGCCGCGGCAGAAGGTGATTTAGAATCATTCAAGCAGGGTGTACCAGAACCTAAACTAGCAGACGAAATGTTTGCCGCAGTACGTAAAGGTATGAATATAAGTAAAGATGTTGGCGAAAAAGATGGAAGAACTACACGTTCTACAACTTTAACTTCGCAACCTCATTTGGCCGGACTTGAAGATCCTGATGGCGACTATGATGACAGCGAATTAAGAGTATATACTCAGGCATACAGAGATTTATATAAAAAAGCAAAAGCAAGACAAGCGAGAGCAGATGCTACAGGTGGTCCAGGTGCATCGACTACAGTAACTTTCAAACAACCTAAATTTAGCCAAAATGTAGTTCCAACAAGAACCAAACCAAAAAAACCAAGGACGTAATATGGATATAGATACACTTAAACGTCTTGCAGGTATAAATGAATTCAAAGGTTATACAGAATATCATATAGATGAAAATCCTAGCATAACTGCTACTGAATTAAAGAAAAAAGAAAAGAAGATGGGACTCAAACCAGGTGATGCTGATTGGTTTAAACTTTGGTTTTCAAAACCATACATGACAGGCCCTGTGCAATTTAGAGGTCGTAAAAAATGAGATTTTATGAACTAAATGAAGACGGCAGAATTGTAAAAGGCGTTAACACAACTGTTGATGTTGGACCTAATGAAATACCAAAACAAGCAAAGAAGTTTGGTAACAGTGTTGACAAAGACGGGCGTCCACCTACACTTAGTAAAAAGGTCAAAGGCAAGAGTACAAATGTATTATTCAATCTTGGCCTGGCTGAAGGATATAAACTAAAACTAGAACGTGATGAAAACATTGATGTGTTACATATTGTAGACACTAAAACAAAAAAACGTATTGAAGTACGTGGAAAAAAAAATTACGAAACAAACTACGATCCTAATGATAAACTGCATCAGGTTTTAGATAAAGTAGGTAAAGCCGCTAATATATCTGAACTTATGAACGGTGAAGTTGTAGGCATAAATCCAAAACATCCGAAAGGTGCTGATGCTGAGAAAACAGCCAAAGATATTTTGACAACAGAATCACTTGACAACATATACGAAAGTGTGTTATACTATAGGCAAATGAAAGAAAACTTAGGCGAAATAGCAGAGGCAACTGAAATTTATATTGATATGGACGGCGTACTTGCTGACTTTTTTGGTGAGTGGGCTAAACTAATGGACAAAGACCATTGGACAAAGATTAATGACTTTCCAGATGCACTACAAAAAATTAGAGATACAGAAAAGTTTTGGTTAGATCTGCCAATACTTCCGCAAGCAAAACAATTACTTGCATTAATTAAACAAGTGAAAGGTGAATACAATATATGTAGTACACCTTTAGCAGATGATCCTAAATCTGAGCCACACAAGCGTGAATGGATTAAAAAGAATTTAGCGTTTTTTCCACCTAAAAATATTTATATTACACACGACAAACCACAGTATGCAACACAATCTGATGGTACACCAAATATATTAATCGACGATTATGGCAAGAACGTAAATGAATGGGAGTCAGCAGGCGGCATAGGATTCAAATACAAAGATCATAAATTTGAACGCACTGCAAAAGAAATTAAAAAGCACATGAACGAAGGCGCAGAAATAACTATGTGGACTAATCCAGAGTATCAAGGTGCCGATGTTGACGACAAATATTATAAAAAGCAACCAGTAAAAATAGTAGACATATCTAAACTTACACCGTTTGAACCTGCAGACAAAATGAATCCCAAAGACAATCATGATAATATGATGAAATTTGTTGATAAGATTAAAGAAGGTAAAAAAATTAAACCTATTGTAATTGTACCCTATAAAGGTAAAGGACTTATTGTCGACGGACATCACAGATATTTTGCACACTTAAAAGCAGGTGCAGATAAGATACGTGCTGTAATCGCTGATCCAAAAGACTTAACTTGGCGTGATGATGTTCCGGAAAGCGTACAAGAAAACTTTGCCGACGGTAAAAAAAAGGGTAAAAGTAGACCAGGGCGTGTCAAACGTTCAGGTGCTAGTTGCAAAGGAAGCGTAACAAGCCTGCGTAAAAAGGCTAAAACCGCAAGTGGAGAGAAGGCAAAAATGTATCATTGGTGTGCTAACATGAAATCCGGAAGGAAGAAAAAATGAAAATAACTGAAATATTACAAGAAAAAGTAGAAATGTGTCCTAAGGCATGTTGTGGCATGCCAGTACCTGAATGTACTTGTGGACCAGACTGTAAGCATTGTGATTGCTATGAAAAGAATAAAAAAATGAACGAAATGACTACTGCTTCTAGTATTGCAACTAGTATGGGAAATGGCAACGGATTTGCTAGTGGCGGGATAGGTACTGAACCTATTAAACGTGTATCTAACAATAACCCGAAATCCAAGAAGAAAAAGAAAACAAAAGCATAAATATATATACGGAGAGTATAATGCGGCATAATGAAATAAACAAAAAAGTAAATGAAGGCGGTCTTGCTAGTCTAGCAGATATGGCCGAACGTGATCACGAAGTACAAATGGCAAGAGCAGATCTTTATAAGATTGCAAAGTATGCTATTAAGTTACACGAGATGTTAAAAACAGTTTCAGAATCAGAAGGCATCGAAGGATGGCAACAGAGTAAAATAACTAAAGCCGCTGACTATATTGGCTCTGTTTATCATGCAATGGACTATGATATGAAATTTGCTGAACAGCAAGTCGAATCTGCTAAAAAATCTTCGTACAAAGATGGTCTAACTGCTATGCTTGAAAGAAAAACAAGCAATTTTGATAACACTAAAAGAGATTTTGCTCCGACAGCAAGAGATGTTAAAAATAAAGTTGCAAAAGCATCAGCACAAAGAAATCAAATAGGTGGAAGCGATTATAAACCCCAGGTTGATACGATGGTGAGTACCGGACAGGGTGTAAAAGACAAAGAAGCAAAATTAGATAGAATGGCACAGAATACTGCTAAGAGTGCTGGCATGAATGCTGGTAATGTAGAGAAGGACTTGAATAAACAGTTTCAAGCAAACGTAAAGGCAGCAGGTCCTAAATTTAAGGACAAGTTTAGAAAGAAAACTGAATCAAAAGACGAACTTTGTAAAGAGTGCGGTAAGCCAAGTTATACAACCCTAGACGAAGAAAAGCAAAAAGGTGTTGATGGCAAAGTATGCTGGAAAGGCTACAAGCGTATGGGCACTAAGAAAAAAGGCGGAAAGACCGTAGATAACTGTGTGAAGATGTAATGCGTGTATTCGAAATAATCACAGAAGAAAAAGGTTGGCTTGCAACAGCATGGGATACTATAAAACATGGCATGGGCGATGACATGGATCTTTATGTTGAAGAAGCAAATAATGTTCTTCGTAGATATGGTACACAAGGAACACTTAGACATTTGAAGAAGAAGTTTCCAGACGCAGCGCCTACAGATTTACAGAAAGCAATAAGGATAGCATTAGGTAGAGGTTAACATGACTGACTTTTATAAAATGAGTGCTATGATGAAGGATTTATTTCCTTCAAGTCCTCAAGAGGATAAACAGGCCCTTTTAAATATGGCTAACAATGCTCCTGCAGATATACCTCCAACTAAAGATTATATAAACGAAAGTACATCAGTACCTGAAGGATCAATGCCATTGGGTATTGATAGTATAACTGACTTTGCAAAATTAGCAGGAGTTACTGAAAAACAAAAAATGGGCAGTGCAGGACAAGCAAAAGGCAAAGATCCAATGCCTAAATTAAGTAAGCCTACAGCAGGAAATGAAACACCTCATCCTTTAAAAGACAAACTTGTAGGTGAAGACGATATAGATATAACAGCTCTAACACCTGCAGCTACGACATTAGGTGGAGCTATTGATCCTGACATGGATCCAAGTGCGTTAATTGCAAGAGGCTTAAAAAAGGCCGGTGAAGGCGAGGTCCTTAATGATAAAGAAAGAGAAGCTATCAAACCTTATGTAGAGCTATTTTCAGAACTAATGAGTAATCCAGCATTTAGAAACAATCTAATAGCTATGCAAAAAATACTTGATAAAAAGAATAAAAAGAAAGAAGAAGATGCTCCTCCAGGTAGAGAGAAGCAGGTAAAAAAACTAAAGAAAAAGTTTGACGATCCTGGTGCACCTTATGCTATTGCTTGGGCACAACATAACAAACATGGTAAGCCTAAGAAAAAGACAGAATCGATCAAAGAAGAACTATATAAAGCACTTGCAAAATATAAAAAAAATAGTTAGGTAAAAATGTCCGAAGTAAGTTTCAAAGATAAATGCAAACTATTCTACGCAGTAAAAGGACATATTCCACCAAACGATCAAACCATTATAGAATCCTACGATGGATATTTTAAACGTATGTGGGGTAATCACGAAATGTGTTACCGAGAAGATGGTTTCGAAGAAGCATACAAAAAAAGACTTGACAAGCAACAATAAATCCTATATAATATAACTTAAACTAAGGAGAAACTTATGAGTGACCGTACCTATGGTGCTGAAGAAAAAGCGAAACTTGAACGTCTTGTCAACGAAGGCGTTACAGTATTACAAGAGATTGAAGATTTACAAGCAGGCTTAAAGGATACAGTAAAAGCAGTAGCAGAAGAACTTGACATTAAACCATCAATGATTAATAAAGCAATTAAAATTGCACAAAGAGGCGATTGGGAAAAAGTTGCTGATGAATTTGACGACCTTGAAACACTTGTTGTTACAGTTGGTAAGGATAAGTAATTGGGGCATATAATACAATTCTTTAAAGATAGTTACAAACTTAGTCCAATAGCATTTTATTGTGAACTAGTAGAAGCTGTGTTTTTGATCTCAGCAAGTGCTATACTAAGTTTTACTATACTTGATCCTGCTACAAAAATATTTGTACCAATGTACTTAATTGGTTCGGTATTAGGTATAATTAGTGCAGTAATTAGAAAAGCCGCATTTGTAATATTACTTTGTAGTTGGTTTACAGCAATGAATTTATTCGCATTAGGTCAGTTATTTTTATTATAGTTATAAGTAATATTAACGCCAAAAGCAATAGCTAGGCATGTAGAAGGTTAAGTTGGCCATAAGCAACGAAGGAGATATATGAGTTACGTAGACGCATTTTTTGATCGCGATTCTGATATAATTAGAGTTGTTGAGCGCAAAGACGGTAAGAGAGATTACCGCGAATATCAAGCAAAATATACATTCTATTACAAAGACGAAAGAGGCAAGTACAAAAGTATATTTGGAGACCCTCTAACACGGATTGTTTGTAAGAACACAAAAGACTTTCGAAAAGAAGTTGCTATTAACAGAGACAAAGAACTTTTTGAAAGTGATATCAATCCTATCTTCCAATGCTTATCAGAAAACTATCTTAACCAAGATGCACCTAAACTAAACATTGCGTTTTTTGATATTGAGACTGATTTTGATCCAGAGCGTGGCTTTGCTGATCCTGCAGATCCATTCATGCCTATTACTTCTATATCTGTTTACTTACAATGGCTAGAAACAATGGTATGTCTTGCTGTTCCACCTAAGACACTTACAATGGATCAAGCAAAAGCAGAACTTGAAGGTATTGAAAATGTAATGCTGTTTGAAAAAGAAGGTGATATGATTGACACCTTCTTAACATTAATTGAAGATGCTGATATTTTATCAGGATGGAACAGTGAAGGATATGATATTCCTTATACTGTAAATAGAACAAGTCGTGTACTAAGCAAAGACGACACACGTAGATTCTGTCTATGGGGACAACTGCCTAAGAAACGTGAATATGAGAAGTATGGCAAATCAGCTGTAACCTTTGACCTAATAGGCAGAGTACATTTAGATAGTTTAGAACTTTATCGTAAATACACATATGAAGAAAGACACACATATAGACTTGATGCCATTGGCGAAATCGAAGTTGGAGAGAATAAAGTTCCATATGAAGGAACTTTGGACCAATTGTACAACAATGACTTTAGAAAGTTCATTGAGTACAACATACAAGATACCGCACTACTGGACAAGCTGGACAAAAAACTAAGATTTATTGACCTTAGTAATACTGTTGCTCACGAAAATACTGTGATGCTACAGACAACTATGGGTGCAGTAGCAGTTACAGAACAAGGTATTGTAAACGAAGCACATCACAGAGGACTACAAGTCCCTAATCGCAAGAAACGTGATGATACAGAGAACACACAAGCCGCTGGTGCATATGTTGCATTTCCTAAAAAAGGCTTACATAAATGGATTGGCTCCATGGACTTGAACAGTCTGTATCCTAGTGTGATTCGTGCATTAAATATGGATCCTGCAACTATTGTAGGACAAATACGTCCTGACATAAGTGAAGCTCGTGTACAAGAAGATATGGGCCTAAAGAAAAAATCATTTGCAGGAAGTTGGGAAGGGCGTTTTGGAACAGAAGAATACGAAGCTGTTATGGAACAACGTAAAGATATTGCATTGACTGTTGACTGGGAAAACGGTGGCAGTGATGTGTTATCAGGTGCTGAGATATACAAAGTAATTTTTGACAGTAACCAACCTTGGATGCTAAGTTCAAACGGCACTATTTTTACAACAGAACACGAAGGTGTTATTCCTGGGCTCTTAAAACGTTGGTATAGCGAACGTAAAGACATGCAGAAAATGCTTAAGAAAGCAAAAGATGCAAGCAATGACGCAGAAATTGAGTATTGGGACAAAAGACAGTTAGTTAAAAAAATTAACCTAAACAGTTTGTATGGTGCTATTCTTAACCCTGGTTGTAGATTCTTTGATAAACGTATTGGACAGTCAACAACACTAACTGGACGTACTATTGTTAAACACATGAGTGCAGAAGTAAACAAGGTTATAACTGGTACATATGATCATGTTGGTGAAGCAATGATATACGGCGATACTGACTCTTGTTACTTCAGTGGATATCCTGTACTAAAAGAACAAATTGATGCAGGAGAAATACCTTGGGACAAAGACAATGTAATAAAACTTTATGATCAAATATGTGAAGCAGCAAATGAAACATTTCCTAAGTTTATGCTAGAAGCATTTCATTGTCCTAAGTCACGCTCAGATGTTATTGCGGCGGCTAGAGAGATTGTAGCACAATCAGGCTTATATATTACTAAGAAACGTTATGCAGCACTTGTGTATGATGTTGAAGGCTTTAGAGCTGACGTTGACGGAAAAGCAGGCAAAGTAAAAGCAATGGGCTTGGACTTGCGTAGATCAGACACACCTGTGTTTATGCAAGAGTTTTTAAGTGAATTACTGCTAATGGTGCTAACTGATGCTCCACAAGAAGATGTTTTAGAACGTATAACTGTGTTCCGAAAAGAGTTTAGTGAACGTCCTGGATGGGAGAAAGGTTCGCCTAAACGTGCAAACAAGATTGGACACTATCAGCGTCTTGAAGAAAAGCAAGGCAAAGCAAACATGCCAGGACACGTAAGAGCAAGTATCAACTGGAACACACTTAAACGTATGAACGGTGACAAGTATTCACAAGAAATTGTAGACGGTATGAAAGTTATTGTTTGTAAACTAAAGCAAAACCCGCTAGGCTACACAAGTGTTGCGTATCCTACTGATGAACTACGTATTCCAGAATGGTTTAAAGAACTTCCG
>Ga0181600_10002621_pt1 | contig 13821 bp, 11 predicted proteins | sample 041ome_2_FD_132982 | JGI IMG/M metagenome (GOLD analysis project Ga0181600, IMG submission 132982) | Coastal salt marsh microbial communities from the Groves Creek Marsh, Skidaway Island, Georgia - 041406US metaG (megahit assembly) | ecosystem: Environmental > Aquatic > Marine > Intertidal zone... | reverse complement strand
TAGCGCCCCATTTGCAAGCCGCGTGCGGCCTTGCCGTTTTGTCGCACTTGTTTCTGCTGTGGGGTGCTTAAATGTGCAAGGTCAACTCGGGCCATCGGCCCGACCTCCCCGTTGGCAGCGCCCACTGTGCCGCGTCTTCAGCACCTTCCCTTCCATGGCACAGGGAGATATTTTTTCATGTATTTGCAGAATATTGAGGCGCACAAATAATCTAATACATAAAGCTTTTCAGGCCGCTTTCCCTGCACCAGATGCGCCGATGAAAAACGGGCTTTTCTTATCCTCGCCCGCATGGCACCCTGCACCCATGACAGCTTTTGGACCCAACCGATTTGCCTTTGGCGCCATGCAGTTTGGCGGCACCGCCAGCGCAGCCGACGCGGCCGAATTATACGCCGCGTGCCGGGCTGCGGGCATCACCCATTTCGACACCGCCCATGCCTATACCAACGGCGCGTCCGAGCGTTTGCTGGGCGATCTGGTGCGCCCGGAACGCGCGGCGGTGTTCGTGGCCACAAAGGCAGGCTATGTGGGCGGCTCGTCGCGGCAAAATATTCTTTCCACCTTCGATGAAAGCCGCCAGCGCCTGCAGCTAGATCATGTCGATCTGCTGTATCTACACCGTTTCGACGATGCCACGCCGCTGGAAGAAACCTTCGAAACCTTGGCAAAACTGCAAAGCGATGGGCTAATCACCCATATCGGTGTATCGAATTTTGCAGCATGGCAGGTGATGAAGGCGCAGGCTGTGGCGGCAAAGCTGGGCACCTCCATCAGCCATATCCAGCCTATGTATAATCTGGTAAAGCGCCAGGCCGAGGTTGAAATTTTGCCGATGGCACAGGCCGAGGGGCTGGTGCCCTGCACCTATTCGCCCTTGGGCGGCGGGCTGCTGACCGGCAAATACAGCGCCGATGCCCAAACCGAGGGGCGTTTGGCCACCGATCACCGGTATGCCGCGCGCTATGGCCTGCCACAAATGCACAAGGCCGCGCAGGATTTGGCGGCACTGGCTGCCGATCTGGGGGTGCACCCGGCCACTTTGGCGGTGGCTTGGGTGCTGCAACACCCCGCGGCGCCCCTGCCGATCTTATCGGCGCGCAACGCCGCACAGCTTGCCCCCTCGCTGGCGGCGATCAATTACGCGCTAGACGCAGAAACCTATGCAAAGCTGCAGGCGCTTTTCCCCGCGCCACCACCTGCCACCGACCGCATAGAAGAGGTTTAAGATAGGGGCACAGGTTTGGCCGGGCGCACGCTGATCAACAGCCCCACCGTTAACAGCACCAAGGCCCCCACCCCAAAGGGGCTAAGCGCCTCGCCCAGTATCAGCAAACCCAACAGCGCCCCACCCCCCGGCACCGCTGCCAAAATGGCCGATGTATCGGCATTGCCAATGGTGCGCGAGGCATGGGCGATAAAGATCAACCCCACCAAATTGGGCACAAACCCCTGATAGACCGCCTGCAAAGCCAAGGGCTGCAGCGGCGCATCTGCCAAGCCGCTGGGCAGCCAGAAATACCAGATGGGCAGATAGATCACTGCGTTTACAATCGTGCCGCAAAAAATGATCTGCATCGCCCCCAGTTGCCAGCGCCCCGACAACATCACATAGACGGCAAAAAACAGCGCCCCCACGGCAAACAGCGCATCGCCAATCCAGGCCTGCGCATGCCCCATCGCACTGCCATCCCAAGCCAGCACCACCGTCGCGCCCAAAATCAGCGCCGCCCCCCCCAATTGCCGCAGGCTGGGGTGTTTTTTGGCAAAAAGCGCCATCAACAGCATGCTAAGAAACGGCAAAAGACCATTCATAAAAATGCCGCCATGGGCAGCAGGGGCAAACAAAAACCCAGCAAAGACCGCCAAAATATAGACCGGCCCCAAAATGAACGAGATCACAGCGATCTGCACCAACCGCAAGTGCCGCCAAGGTTTGTAGATCAGGCACAATGGCAGCGCCACGATCGAGGCCAGACCATAGCGCATGGCGGCCAGATCGTAGATTGTCAGCCCGCTGTCATTGGCCACGCGGCTGACGATCAGCCAGCAAGACCACACCAAAACAATGGTGCAGGCCGCAAGATAGCCAGACAGCTGCGATGTTGGGCGGGCGATCATTGGGGCACCTGGGGCGTTTGGGGCATGTCTGCCCCAGCACTAGGGCTTGGCCCGACCCAAGCCAACCGTAATCGCCCACTACCGTATTAGCGCGGGGGTGGCAGCGCGGCTATGGGCGCCCATGTGGCACAAGCGCGGAAAAGGGTTTGCCAACCGTTTTCTCGTAATCGTCCTCGTCCCAAAACCCGATCAAAATGCCCGTCTCTGCCGCGATCTTTTGGCGCGCCAGCACCGCCGGGGTGGCGGTGATACGGGTATGATGGCGGCTGGCCCATTGCAGCAGCGCCGCCTCCATCCGGGCGCGCACCTGGTGATGCTCGGGCAGATCGGATGCGCCGATATCGTGCAATTCGTCGGGATCTGCGGCCAGATCAAACATCACCGGGCGGAAGCCTTCGCAGCGGATATATTTCCAACGCCCATCAAAGATCATCTTTGTGTGGGCATTTTCTTGGGGCTGCCCCAGGGCCTGGGCCATTTCGGACCAGTGATAATCGTGTTCCGAGATCACATAGCGGCGGCTAAACCCGCCTGTGCCATGCAAAATGGGGGTCAGATCGCGCCCTTCGATGATATGGGGCTTGGCCCCTGCCCCCAAGGCCGACATGAAGGTGGGGGCCAGATCGATCATCTCGACCAGCGCATCGCTTACCTGCCCACGGGTGCTGTCGGCCTGCGGGCGCGGGTCGGCGATGATCAGCGGAACCTTGACCGCCATTTCGTGGTAGAAATCTTTGTCACCCATCCAATGATCGCCCATGTAGTCGCCATGATCAGACGTAAAGGCGATGATGGTCGTATCGGCCAGCCCCTCGGCCTGCATCCAGGCAAACAGGCGGCCCAAATTATCATCCAGCTGCTTGATCAGCCCCATATAGGCCGGGATCACCGTTTCGCGCACCTCGTCGCGCGAAAAGCTTTTGCACACGCGCGCATCCAGATAGGCGCGCAGCAGCGGGTGGTCAGTGCCAAATTCGGCCCTATCGCGCACCGGCGGCACGATATGGGTTTCGTCATACATGTCATGATAGGGCGCAGGCACAATATAGGGCCAATGCGGTTTGATATAGGACAGGTGGCACATCCATGGCCGCCCGTCGGCCTGTGCTTGGCGCATGAACTCTATGGCCCTATCGGTCATATACGCGGTTTCGGAATGTTTTTCGGGCACATTAGCGGGCAGGCGCGAGTTTTTCAGCAGCCACGCCGACAGGCGCTGCCCATCGGCGTCTAGCCCGGAATTGGCAAAATCGTGCCATGGGTTATCCGAGGCAAAGCCATGCGCCACCAGATAATCATCATAGGCCGACCAGTTTTGCCGTGCACTATCGGGGTGCAGGCCGTCATCGCGCTCGAAGGGTTCAAACCCGCATTCCGACCGCGCCACACCAATTTGGCTTTTGGGGTCTATCCCCAGCCAGGCCATGCCCTCGAGATCGGCGGTCATGTGGGTTTTGCCCACCAACACCGCCCGCGCCCCGGCGGCGCGCAGATGGTCGCCCAATGTCGGTTCGCCCACCCGCAAAGGCATGCCATTCCAGGTAGAGCCATGGCTGCGCACATACCGCCCCGTATAGGCCGACATGCGCGAGGGCCCACAGACCGGCGATTGCACATAGGCGTTGCTAAACCGCACGCCACGCGCTGCCAAAGCATCGATATGGGGGGTATGCAGGTGCGGATGGCCATAGCAGCTGAGGTAATCAAAGCGCAGCTGGTCTGCCATGATCCACAAAACATTGGGCGGGGTGCTCATCGGTTTGTTGGCCCTTTTGCAAGCGGGTCAAAACCGGCGCCTGGCCGCCTGCCCACAGAATGGAATTACCGCCCAACATGGCGCGTCTTCGGCCCCTTTCGGATGGCGGGTGCGCATGGGATCTGCGCGCGCAGAAGAAAGCAGCGCAGGCGGCCGGGTTGGGGGGCGAAAAAAGCCCCGGGGCATTCCCGGGACTTTTGTTGGCTCTGTTACGCTTAGGCCGCGTTGGTGACGGCGCGTTTGGTCAGCACGCCCACCAGATGGGCGCGGTAGGCGGCGCTGCCGTGCAGATCTGCGATCATGCCATCGGCTGGCAGGGCAAGCCCGTCCAGCGCATCGGCGGCGAAATTGGCCGACAGCGCCGCCTCGGCCTCGGCCCAGCGGAAGACACCGTTTTCAGAGGCGCCGGTCACAGCCACGCGCACACCATCGGCAAAGCGCGCCACAAACACCCCAACCAGCGCAAACCGCGAGGCGGGCTGTTCGAACTTCACATAGGCGGCCGACTGCGGCACCGGGAAACGCACCTCGGTGATGATCTCGCCCTCTTCCAGCGCAGTGGCAAACATGCCTTGGAAGTAATCATCTGCCGCAATCTGGCGCGCGTTGGTGACAATCACCGCCCCCGAGGCCAGCGCCGCCGAGGGGTAGCAGGCCGAAGGGTCGTTATTGGCCAGGCTGCCGCCAATCGTGCCACGGTTGCGCACCGCCGGGTCGCCAATGCCCCCCGCCAGCGCCGCCAGCGCGGGGTAATTTGCCGCCACTTCGGCCGCCACGCGCGCATGCGGCGTGGCCGCACCGATGCAGATCTGCCCCGCATCGTTGTGGCAAATGCCCTGCATCTCGGCAATGCCGCCCAAGCTGACCAGCTTCGAGGGGCTGGCCAAACGCTGTTTCAGCGTTGGCAACAGGGTTTGACCGCCAGACAGCGCCTGCGCGTCTTCGTCTTTCAGCGCTGCAACCGCCTCGGCGATGCTGGAGGGTTTTTCAAAATCGAATGCATACATGTCCTGTCTCCCTATTCGCCCTGCATCGCGGCCCAAACACGGGACGGCGACAATGGCATATCGATATGCGTGATGTCATGGCCCTGACGGCGCAGCGCGTCAACAACCGCGTTCACAACCGCAGGCGGGCTGCCAATGGCCCCCGCTTCGCCGCAGCCCTTTACCCCCAGCGGGTTGTGGGTGCACGGCGTCGAGCAGCTGTGATCCACCGTGTAAAACGGCAGGTCGCTGGCCCGCGGCATGGCGTAATCCATGTAGCTGCCGGTCAGAAGCTGGCCATTCTCGTCATAGACCGCCCCCTCTAGCAGCGCCTGCCCAATCCCTTGGGCCAAGCCACCATGCACCTGCCCCGACACGATCATCGGGTTCACGATATTGCCAAAATCATCGGCCGCGGCAAAGCGTTCGACCGTCACGCGCCCGGTATCTGGGTCGACCTCGACCTCGCAGGCATAGGCGCCCGAGGGGTAGGTAAAGTTCGACGGATCGTAAAACGCCGTCTCTTCCAGACCCGGTTCCATATCTTCCAGCGGGTAGTTATGTGGCACGTAAGCCGCCAGCGTTACATCGCCCCAAGCCACCGATTTATCGGTGCCTGCCACGCTGAACTGGCCGTCTTTCAGCTCGATATCGGCCTCGGATGCCTCTAGCAGATGCGCGGCAATCTTCTTGGCCTTGGCGATGATCTTATTCGTCGCCTTCACCATTGCCGAACCGCCCACCGCCAAGCTGCGCGAGCCATAGGTGCCCATGCCCATCGGGGTGCGGGCCGTGTCGCCATGCACGATATCGATCATGCTTTCGTCGATGCCCAGCATATCGGCCACCACTTGCGGGAAGGCGGTTTCATGCCCCTGCCCGTGGCTGTGGCTGCCGGTCATCACCGAAATCGAGCCGGTGGCGTTGACCCGCACCGTGGCGCTTTCATAAAGCCCCGCGCGCGCGCCCAGCTGGCCCACAAGGTTTGACGGCGCGATGCCGCAGGCCTCGATATAGCAGTTCACACCCAAACCGCGCAGCTTACCGCGCGCTTTCGATTCTGCCAAACGCACCTCGAAACCGGCCAGATCGGCGATCTCTTCCAGCTTGTCCATCGTGGCGTGGTAATCGCCCGTGTCATATTCCACAGCCACCGGCGTGGCATAGGGGAATTGGGTGATAAAGTTCTGACGGCGCAGCGCAATCGGGTCAACGCCCAGCTCGCGCGCGGCTTTGTCGATCACCCGCTCCAGCTGGTATGTCGCCTCGGGGCGGCCCGCGCCACGATAGGCATCGACCGGCACGGTGTTGGTAAAGACCGCCTTCACATTCACGTAAATCAGCGGCGTTTTATAGTTGCCCGCCATCAGCGTGCCATGCAGCCACGTGGGCACCGAAGGCGCAAAGGTGGACAGATAGGCGCCCATATTGGCATAGGTTTCCGTGCGCAGCGCGGTAAAGTTATTATCTGCATCCAGCGCCAGTTCGATCTTGGTGACGTGATCGCGCCCATGCGCATCCGACATAAACGCCTCGGAGCGCGACGAGGTCCATTTCACCGCCCGCGCCAATTGCCGCGCGGCAAAGGTGCAAAACGCCTCTTCGGCATAGTGGAAGATCTTGGTGCCAAAGCCGCCACCCACATCGGGGGCCACAACGCGCAGCTTATGTTCGGGAATGCCCAGCACGAACGCGCCCATCAGCAGGCGGATCACATGCGGGTTTTGGCTGGTGGTATAAAGGGTGGATTCATCCGTTGCCCGGCTGTAATCGCCCACGGCCACGCGCGGCTCCATCGGGTTGGCCACAAGCCGCTGGTTCACCAGCTCTAGCGTGGTCACATGCGCCGCCTTTTCAAAGGCTGCGGCAACCGCGTCTTTGTTCTCTTCAACAAAGCCCCAGTCGTAGCACAGGTTGCTGGTCAGATCGTCATGCACCTTGGGCGCATCCGCAGACAGCGCCGCTTTCATATCCACAACCGCAGGCAGTTCTTCGATCTCGACCGAAATTGCCTCGGCGGCGTCGCGCGCCTGTTCGGGGCTTTCGGCCACAACGGCGGCAATCGGGTCGCCGACATGGCGCACCTTGCCTTGGGCCAGAACCGGGTGCGCCGGCTCTTGCATTGGCTGGCCAAACCGGTCGGTCACCTGCCAACCGCAGGGCAAGCCCCCCACAGAGGCAAAATCAGCGCCGGTAAATACCCGCACAACACCCGGCATCGCGGCGGCGGCGTCGGTGTCGATCGACACGATCCGCCCATGCGCCACATCCGAGCGCAAGAAATGCACATAGGCCTGCCCATATACGTTGATATCATCGGTGTAATTGCCGGCCCCGGTCAAAAACCGAATATCCTCGCGCCGCTTGCTGCTGGCGCCTATGCCTGAATCTTTTGGCATGATTTCTCCTCCCAAATCCTGTCAGCCCTGCGCACCTGCGCGGGCGTGGTATTATTCCGCGGCGATTGCAGATACATCCTGCCCAGAGGCGGCCAAGATCGCCTTGACGATGTTATGATAGCCCGTGCAGCGGCAGATATTGCCCTCGAGATAGTGGCGCACTTCGGCCTCGGTGGGCTTGGGGTTTTCTTTCAACAAGGCCGCCGCCGTCATCACCATGCCCGGCGTGCAAAACCCGCATTGCAACCCGTGATGGTCCTGAAAGGCCTGCTGCAAATTCGACAAAGTGCCATCTGCTGCGGCCATCCCCTCGATGGTGCGCACATCGGCCCCATCTGCTTCGGCGGCCAGCATCGTGCAGGCCTTTACCGACACACCGTTCACATGCACCGTGCAGGCCCCGCATTGCGAGGTGTCACACCCAACATGCGTGCCGGTCAAACGCAGATCTTCGCGCAAAAAATTAACCAGCAACGTCCGCCCTTCAACTGTTCCACGCACGGCTTTGCCGTTCACGGTCATTTGGATTTCGGTCATCAGTTCCTCCCAGAAATGTTTATTCGTGCAGTCATTGTAAGCGAGTTAAGCACGGCTCTAACCACTTGAGAACCGTAAATTTAGCCTTCATGCCATTATTGCCCCCCGGGGCTGCGCCGGGGCCTTGGCCGGGTGGGAATTTCCTTCAACAGCCCCCCCACGCCCATGGCGGCAATATCAGCGCTGCTGGGCACTTGCCCGCAGGCCACCCGTTCCAGCACCCAATCGGCGCCGTTCAGTGCCGGGCTGCGCGCGCATCCGGGCAAGCCCACCACCGTGGCCTGACCAAGCTGCCCCAAAAATAGCAGGTTTCCCGGATCAACCGGCATGCCAAACCGGGTCAGCGTGCCGCCCGCAGACAGCAGCGCCTGCGGCGCCACGTCATGGATATCAGAGGTGGCACTGGCGGTCAGCACCAACACCAGTTTGGTGGCCCGGGCGGATTGGGCCAAGACCTGCGACAAGGCTGCACACTCGTGCGCGGCCACAACGCGATCGGCCAGCGAGATGCCCAAACGTTCCAGCCGGGTGCGGGTGGCGCGCCGCCCCTTATCGGGGGGGGGCGTGCCGGTTGTGGTGGTTTCGATCAAAACCGCATGATCCAACACCGGTGGCAACAGGCGCAAACTGCCCGCTGCATGGGCCGCTGCGCGCTGCAGATCGGCCTGCGACACCGCGTATGAAATGATTTTGATCGTTGCCACCATGGCGCCAGCCCCAAGCCGCGCAAAGGCGGGCAGCGTGGCAATGGTAATCATCGGGTCCACCGCGTTCAGGGCGGCCAACCGGGCCTGATCCAGCATCAAAATGCCGGGGCCTGTGGCATATAAATTCACCCGCCCCGCCCCCGCCGCAGACAGGCGCAACCCTTGGCCCGACGGGTCGGGCACCAGCGCCTGTGCCAGCTGCTGGGCGGCTGCGTTTTCGGGCACGTCGCCCGGGGCAAGCTGGGCCACGGTTACCTGCCCCAGCCCCGCCGCGCGCAGCTGCGCCAGATCGGGGGCCGCCAAAACCGTGCCCTTGGCCAATCCCGCCACCGAATGGGCCAAAATCGCGCCTTCGGCCTGATCGATGGGCAGGGGGCCAAAAATCAAGGCTGGCCCCCGCGCAAAACCGCCGTCATCTGCGCCAAGATCGCCACGGCAATCTCTGCCGGGTTGGCCGCGCCGATATTCAGCCCGATGGGCCCGTGGATACGTGCCAGATCATCGGGGCCAAAGCCCATATCGGCCAGACGTTCGCAGCGCTTGGCATGGGTGCGGGTCGAGCCGAGGGCGCCGATGTAAAACGCCGGCGAACGCAGGCCCAAAACCAAGGCAGGGTCATCCAATTTGGGATCGTGGGTTAGCAGCACCAACGCACTGCGCGTATCCAGCCCCAGTGTCGCCACAGCCTCGTCTGGCCAGTCGTTCAGGATATGGGCATCCGGAAAGCGGGCACTGTTGCCAAACGCTTCGCGCGGGTCAATCACAAAGGCATCATGGCCTGCCAGCCGCGCCATGGGCACCAAGGCCTGTGCAATATGCACCGCCCCCACCACCAGCAGCCGCAGGGGCGGGTTGTGGATGGTGACAAAGGTTTGCGTGCCCTCTTCAAACCCCGACCGATCGGCGCGAAACCGCGGCGCGTGCCCGGCAAGATCTAGCCGCCGAGCGCCGGTGCCTAAATCGGCCACCACCGCCACGGGTTGACGCGCCGCGCGCGCCGCCACCAGTTGCGCCAACAGATCGCGCGTTAAAACGGTGCCCACAGGTTCCAACAGCACCCGAATGGTGCCCCCGCACGCCAGCCCCACGGCAAAGGCATCGCCATCGCTGACCCCGTATTCCAACAGGCGCTGGCCGCCGTCCGCCAGCGCCTCTAGCGCCTCGACCACAACCGCGCCCTCGACGCAGCCGCCCGAGACCGAGCCCTCGATCTGGCCATCGCCGGAAATCACCAATTGGCTGCCCACGCGCCGGGGGGCGCTGCCCCAAGTTTCGATCACCGTGGCCAAAACCGCGCCGCGCCCGGCATCATGCCACGCCAGTGCCGTTTCGGGGATTTGATCCATGCCTGCCTCCTGTCACAGTGATCACGCGCGGATCGCGCGGGCGCGCCCTTGGGCGCATGAAACACCTAGGCCGTGGCAAGTGCAAGCCGCATCTGCCCCCACCCTATTGGCCCGCCACCATGGCCATCAGCCGCTCTTTTTCGCCGCTGTCGCGGGTGCTGCTGATGGCGGCGCCCAGCGCCTCGAGGCTTTGGATATTATGGCCAGCGCGAAAGGCATCGACATGGGGCAGCATCGCCTTGATACCGGCGGCGCGGGGGGCAAAACCCTCCCAGCGCAGCAGCGGGTTCAGCCAGATCAGCCGGCGTGCTGACAGGTGCAGGCGTTGCATTTCATGGCCCAAATCCTGCGCGCTGTCGCGATCAAGCCCATCGGTGATCAGCAACACAACCGCCCCCTGCCCCATCACCCGCCGCGACCATTGGTGATTGAACTGGCGCAAACAACTGCCAATGCGGGTGCCGCCCTCCCAATCTTGGGCCTCGGCGCCGGCGGCGGCCAGCGCCTGATCGACATCGCGCTGGGCCAAGTGGCGGGTGATATTGGTAAGGCGGGTGCCAAAGGTAAAGGCGTGCACGCGCGCCCAACCGGCGCCTTTCTCGTTGGCGACGGCATGCAAAAAATGCAAAACCATCCGCGAATATTGCGACATTGAACCGGAAATATCGCAAAGCACCACCAGATTGGGCCAGCGGATGCGGTGCGATTTGCGCGCAAGGCTGTGAATTTCACCGCCCCGGCGCAGACTGTCGCGCAGGCTGGCGCGCCAATCGACCATCGCCCCTTGGCGGGCGGCGCGCATACGGCGTGCACGCAAGGGCTGCACCGGCAGGCTGAGGCGTGCCAACATGCGTTTGGCTTGGGCCACCTCGTCGGTGCTCATCTGTTCGAAATCAAGCGATTTCAGCCGCTCTTCGGCGGAAATGGTCATCGAGGCATCCACCTCGATACGCGCCTCGTCTTGGGGATCTTCTGGGGCATCGACGGCGTGATTGGCGCCATCAAGCAAGGCTTCGGCGGCGCGTTTTTCCGCAGCCGCGGCGGGGCGGTCTTCTTGGACACCGCGCACCGCAGGCAGCATCATCGCCATCATATGTTCCATATAGCGCGGATCGCGCCAATAGAGGCGAAAGACCTGCGTAAAGACCCGGCTGTGTTCGGGGCGGCTGACAAAGCAGGCGTGCAAGACCCAGTAAAAATCACCCTTTTCACTGAACCCCGCGGCGGCCACCGCGCGGATGGCATCCAGCACCCGGCCGGGCCCGATGGGCAGCCCGGCCTTGCGCAGGGCGCGCGCAAACCAGGTGATATTATGGGTGAGCTTGGGGTTTTCGGGCAGATCGAGGGGGAGATATTCAGCCATGAGCGCCCCCGCGCTGGGCCCGCGTTGCTGAGTATTTAGAGCAAGATGAAGGCAGGGCGCAGCTCATGCGGGCAGGCCTGCGCGGGCCTCGTCGAGCAGGCGTTTGGCCTCGGACCCTTGCAGGCGGGCGATATCGTCTTGGTATTTCAGCACGGCGCCTAACGTGTCGGCAATGACCGCCGGGCTGAGGCTGATGACATCGAGGGCCAAGAGGCATTTGGCCCAATCGATGGTTTCCGCCACGCCGGGTTTTTTAAACAGGTCCTCGGTGCGCAGTTTTTGAACGAAGGCCACCACCTCGCGCGAGAGGGTTTCGGCGGCTTCGGGGGCGCGGGCCTGCAGGATTTCGATCTCGCGGTCGAAACTGGGGTAGTCGACCCAATGATAGAGGCAACGGCGCTTGAGCGCATCGTGCACTTCGCGGGTGCGGTTGGAGGTCAGGATGACGATGGGGGGTTCGGGGGCGCGGATGGTGCCCAATTCGGGAATCGTGACCTGAAAATCGCTGAGCGCTTCGAGCAAGAAGGCCTCGAAGGGTTCGTCTGTGCGGTCGATCTCGTCGATCAACAGCACCGGCGCGCCTTGGGGGTGGGGGCGCATGGCCTGCAACAATGGGCGCTCGATCAGGTAATCTTGGGAAAACAGTTCGGTTTTCAGGGCGCCGCGTTCGGCGGTGCCGGTGGCCTCGGCGGTGCGAATGGCGATCATTTGCTCGGCGAAGTTCCATTCGTAGACGGCGCTGGCGGCATCGAGCCCCTCGTAGCATTGCAGCCGGATCAGGGGGCGGCCCAGCGCCTGCGCCAAGGTTTTGGCGATCTCGGTCTTACCGGTGCCGGCCTCGCCCTCTAAAAACAGCGGACGGCCCAAGCGCAGCGACAAAAACACCAGCGTCGCCAAGGCGCGCCCACAGACATAGCCTTGGGCGGCCAAGCCCTGTTGCACGGCATCGATCGAGTTGAATGCGGTCATGATGGTCCTCCTTGTGCCAAGAAGTGCATCTGTTGCGCGGCGCGTCAACAGCACAAACCACAAAGACCTTGCAGCCCGCGTGGCGCGGCGATTGACGTTGGGGGATGGGGCTGGCATGGTCTGGCACAAGAAGCGGCGGCAGCCGCCCCGGCCCAAAGTGTTTTTGGGCCTGTGATCGAGTGGTTTGGTCGAGTGGTTTGGTAAAGGGTTTGCTGCGCCAATGCGCATAACAGCCGTGACATGTGTGAAAAACGAAGGCCCGTTCTTGTTGGAATGGATCGCCTATAACCGGCTGATCGGTGTGAACGCGCATTTGTTTTATTCAAATGACTGCACCGATGGCACCGATTTATTGCTGGATGCGCTGGCCGCGCGCGGGTTGGTGCATCATTTGCCCAACCCTGCCGAGGGGCGCAATTACCAGATGGAGGCGCTGAAACATGCCCAAAGCCACCCCAGTGTGCGTGGCGCCGATTGGGTATGGGTGGCGGATGTGGACGAGTTTTTGAACATTCACGTGGGCGATCATACCATTGCGGCGCTGGTGGCGGCCTGCAACGCCTCGGCCGCGATCAGCGTGACGTTTCAGTTTTTTGCCAATGACGGGGTCGAGCGGTTCGAAGACCTGCCGGTGATTGCACAGTTTCGCCGCAGCCACACCCCGGACCTGTGGTGCGGCGAAAGCGCGATCGAGGTGAAAACCTTGGTGCATCGTGATTTTCCGCTGCAATATTTTGGCGCCCACCGCCCGTTTTTTCGCAAATCAATCCCCGTGTCGCGCCAGCCGCGGTGGTGCGATGGTGCGGGCCGCCCGGTTCCGGGCAAATTTTTGGTGGCCGCCAACCCGCGGCGCATTCGGAAATTTCCCGCCGCAGGCGCGCGCCGCTTTGCCACGCTGAACCATTATGCGCTGCGCTCTTTGGAAAGCTATTTGGTGAAAAATGACCGCGGCGATGTGAACCGCGACAATCGCGCCTTTGACGACACCTATTGGCGCGAGCGCAACGACCCCGCCTATGAAGATTGCACCATCCAGCGGCACCTGCCCGCGCTGCAGGCCGCCTTGGCCGAGTTGAAAGCAGATCCCGAGATTGGCCGCCTGCATGCCCATTGCGTGGACCAACACCGCCCCAAGATTGACCAGCTTTTGGCCCAGCGCCCCTACCAAGAGATGCGCGATCAGCTGCGCGCGGCCCCCACCCTGCCCCCGCAGGAAGAAGCATTGTTACAGCGTTTGGGGTTGGGCTGATGCGGATTTATCTTCATATCGGCTTGCCCTGCATGGGCAGCCCACAGCTGCAAAATGCCTTGGCCGAAAAACGCGAGCGGCTGGCGCAGCTGGGCTATTTGTTTCCCCGCGCGCTGGGGGCCAAAAACCACACCCGCCTTTACATGGCTGTCTCGGCCCCAGACCGCCCCGAGGTGCTGCGCTTGGCCCGTGGCCATGGGTCTGCCCAACGCCAAGCCGCTTTGGCCCAAGAGCTGGGGCTTGCCTTGGCGCGCGATATTGCCGCCACCCAGCCCCGGGCGCTGATCATATCGTGCCACCAGCTGGGGGGTGGCCTGGCCCAGCGCGACGAGTTGCAGCGCTTGCATGGGTTTTTAAGCCAATTCAGCGCAGATATTCGGGTGATTGC
>Ga0181600_10002618_pt1 | contig 13826 bp, 11 predicted proteins | sample 041ome_2_FD_132982 | JGI IMG/M metagenome (GOLD analysis project Ga0181600, IMG submission 132982) | Coastal salt marsh microbial communities from the Groves Creek Marsh, Skidaway Island, Georgia - 041406US metaG (megahit assembly) | ecosystem: Environmental > Aquatic > Marine > Intertidal zone... | reverse complement strand
GAGATCATCTCGCGCTCATGGCCGAGCAGATATTTCGCCACATCCCAGCCGCGATTGATCTCACCCACATAGCCCGGGCAGTCCTCGCCATAGCTCTTGGGCACTTTGACATCGTCAAAGAAGGTTTCGCAGAACGGGCTGCTGCCGCTGATCAGCTTGATCGGCTTGGTGGACACGCCTTCGCCCGCCATGTCGAACAGCATGAAGGTGATGCCCTGATATTTGTTTTCCTTGTCGGTTCGGACAAGACAGAAAATCCAGTCGGCGTGATCTGCGTATGAGGTCCAGATCTTCTGGCCATTGACCACCCAATGGTCACCTTTGTCTTCGCCAAAGGTTTGCATCGAGACGAGGTCAGAGCCGCTGCCCGGCTCTGAATATCCCTGACACCAACGGATTTCACCGCGGGCGATTTCATTGAGGAACCGCTGCTTCTGACCTTCGGTACCAAAGTGCAGCAATGCCGGGCCAAGCATCCAGATGCCGAACGAGCTAAGCGGCGAGCGCGCGCCGATGGCCGCCATTTCCTGACGCAACACCTTGGCTTCTGCCGGGCTCAGGCCAGCCCCGCCATATTCCTTGGGCCATGCAGGCACGGTATAGCCCTTGGCCACACAAGCCTCGAACCAGGCCTTCTGCGCGTCATTCTTGAAAGTAGCGCTGCGGCCACCCCAATAGACATCGTCTTCATCGCGCACTGGCTGGCGCATTTCGGGGGGGCAATTTGATTGAAGCCAAGCGCGGGTTTCTTCGCGGAAGCTCTCCAGATCGGACATGTCCGACTCTCCTCTATTGGTCTCTCACTTGACGCTTACGTTAGGGTGATTTGCACCCTTCCCGCAAGCACAGTTGTGACAGGCCCGTATGCCGTAGCGTCAGGACAGATTGCGTTGACGTAAGCGGAGGTTCGCTTACGCTAACGGCAATGCATGGGGAGAGCTGCATGTCCAGATTCGCGCTGATTCGCCGTATCAAACGGGTGCGCGCATGACCGATATCGTTCAGCGCCTGCCGCTTCGAACCAAGCTGACCTACGGTTTCGGATCTGTTGCCTACGGCATCAAGGACAATGGCTTCGCCACATTCCTGCTGTTCTATTACAATCAGGTCGTTGGCATGCGGGCCGATCTTGTCAGCCTCGCTATTGCTCTGGCGCTGATTGCTGACGCTTTCATTGACCCCATGGTCGGCCATTGGAGCGACAAGACACGCACGAGGATCGGCCGCCGTCACCCCTGGCTCTATGCATCGGTTATCCCGATCGCGATCACTTGGATCCTATTGTGGCATCCGCCCGCGATGAGCGAATGGGAGACCTTCGGATATCTCTTCCTGACAGCCATGTTCGTGCGAATGGCGTTCTCCGCTTACGAAGTGCCCTCGCTGGCACTGCTGCCGGAGCTAAGCCGGGACTACCACGATCGCACCGCCATCATGCGTTATCGATTCCTGTTCGGATGGGGCGGCGGCCTCGCCATCATGTTCCTGGCCTACGCCGTATTCCTGGTACCGACGGAGGAATTTGCCAACGGCCAGCTCAATCCGGCGGGCTATTCGCAATATGCGATCCTGGGCGCTTGCGTGATGGTCATCGCAGCACTGACCGCCGCAATCGCAACCCAAAAGCAGATCGTGAAGCAGTATCAAGGCAACACCAAATTGGCCGATACTGCGCATGGAATGTCCGAGTTTCTTGGCGCATTCCGATACAAACCATTCCTGCTGTTGATGTTTGCGGGCGTGTTTGCCTTCACCAACCAATGGCTGATCTTCGCGCTTTCGATCTATCTCTTCACGCATGTGTGGGAATTCACACAAGGCCAGTTCACAGTCTATTCGGCGATGCTTTTCATTGCCGCATTTGTGGCCTTTGTCGCGGTGACGCCGGTCTCAATAAGGCTTGGCAAAGCGAGAGCGGCCTCGCTGTTGACGGTCATCTCGCTTACTCTGGGCACGCTGCCTTATTGGCTACGGTTTGCCGACCTGTTCCCCGTTGCAGGTACTCCGATCATGTTCCCGGTCTTGCTGACATTCCTTGTCGCCTCAACCGCCGCGGGAATTTCCGCGATGATACTGACACTGTCGATGATTGCCGACGTGTCCGATCACTATGAGTTCGAAACCGGCAAGAAGACCGAAGGGCTGTTTTCGTCTGGCATGTTCTTCATGCAAAAGATCGTGAACGGGATCGGCATCCTGCTGTCTGGCCTCATAATCGCTCTGGTGGGATTGCCGTCCGGAGCGGGTGCAGGGACGGTGGATGGCGCGATAGTAGACAATCTCGCGCTTTCTTATCTGGCGATTGCCACCGTAATCAGCCTGATCGGGGCATGGGCTTACACCTTGTTCCCGCTGGGCGAGAATGAACACGCGATTCGTGAAGCACATCGTGGCGGAGGCGCTGCGAGTTAAACTATCAAATCAATGCTTGGCGCATGCCATCGGCTCTGCCACGGTCGCGCCAAATCGACGGACAAAATTGACAGGAGAACCCCATGGATTTCGAACCGACGGAACGCCAGCAATACTGGGTCGGCCGCGTGCGCGACTTCATCGAAGCCAATGTACGCCCGGCTGTAGCGACTTATAAGGCGCAAGACGCCGAAGGTGACCGCTGGAAAGTGATCCAGGTGGTTGAAGATCTAAAGGCCAAGGCCAAGGGCGAAGGCATCTGGAACCTGTTCATGCCGCCGCGCAATGACAGCCACCACCATGTTGACGAGACCTTCGAATTTGAAGGTCCCGGCCTGACCAACCTTGAGTACGCGCTATGCGCGGAAGAGATGGGCCGAATCGGTTTCGCTTCGGAAGTTTTCAACTGCTCCGCGCCGGATACCGGCAATATGGAAGTCTTCTTCCGCTATGGCACGCGCGAGCAAAAGGATCGCTGGCTGACCCCGCTGATGAATGGCGAGATCCGTTCTGCCTTTTTGATGACGGAGCCTTACACAGCCAGCTCTGACGCGACCAATATCGAAACCCGGATCGAGCGTGATGGCGATGAATATGTCATCAATGGCCGCAAATGGTGGTCATCCGGGCTGGGTGATCCGCGCTGTAAAGTCGCGATCGTGATGGGCAAGACCAATTTCGAGGCCAAGCGTCACGCGCAGCAATCGCAGGTTATTGTCCCGATGGATACGCCGGGCGTTAACATCCTGCGCCATTTGCCGGTGTTCGGCTATGACGATGCACCGCATGGCCATATGGAAGTCGAACTGAAGGACGTGCGCGTACCAGTCGAGAATGTTCTTCTGGGTGAAGGACGCGGTTTCGAGATTGCGCAAGGTCGCTTGGGCCCGGGCCGCATCCACCACTGCATGCGCACCATCGGTGTTGCCGAGGAAGCGCTGCACAAGATGTGCAAGCGTCTGCAGGAACGCGAAGCTTTCGGCAAACCGATCTACAAGCATTCGGTTTGGGAGGAGCGCGTGGCACGTGCCCGGATCGATATCGACATGACCCGTCTGCTTTGCCTCAAGGCTGCTGACATGATGGACAAGGTCGGCAACAAGACGGCGAAACAGGAGATCGCGATGATCAAGGTACAGGCACCGAATATGGCGCTGCGGATCATTGACGATGCAATCCAGGCGCATGGCGGCGGCGGCGTGTCAGATGACTATGGCTTGGCCAATGCCTATGCGCATCAACGCACGCTGCGACTGGCCGATGGGCCGGATGAAGTCCATGCGCGTTCGATCGCTCGCATGGAATTCGCCAAGCATATGCCGCAGGCTGGCCCAACCGCAAACGCGCTGCGCGATGGCAATGCGCCGACGATGGGCGATGACAGCTTCAGCTCTGGTGATATGGGCGTGGCGCGCTAAACGGGGGCATAGGAGAGAGACATGGCTAAGGCAGCAATACTGGAAACGCCCGGTCAAGGCCTCGTGATCGGGGACATCAAGCTCGCCGATCCTGCGCCACACGAAGTGCTGATCGACACCAAAGCCTGCGGGCTTTGTCATTCGGATCTGCACTTCATCGACGGGGCATATCCGCACCCGCTGCCGGCCATTCCCGGCCATGAGGCGGCCGGTGTTGTTCGCGCTGTGGGCAGCGAAGTACGCAGCGTGAAGCCGGGCGATCATGTGGTCTCATGTCTCAGCGCGTTTTGCGGCCAATGCGAGTTCTGTGTGACCGGACGCATGGCGTTGTGCCTTGGTGCCAATACCCGACGCGGGCCTGATAGCGCGCCGCGTATTAGCCGCGCAGACGGTTCACCCGTGAACCAGATGCTCAATCTCTCTGCGTTCAGCGAGCAAATGCTGATCCATGAAAATGCCTGTGTTTCCATCGACAAGGATATGCCGCTGGATCGTGCCGCTGTGATCGGTTGCGCTGTCACGACCGGCGCAGGCACAATCTTCAACGCGGCCAATGTGACCCCGGGCGAGACTGTGCTGGTGGTCGGTTGCGGCGGGGTTGGCCTTGCCGCCATCAACGCCGCCAAGATAGCTGGCGCAGGTAAAGTGATCGCGGCTGATCCTTTGCCCAAAAAGCGGGAGCTGGCGAAGGTGCTGGGCGCAACACACACGGTCGACGCATTGGCTGACGATGTTGTGAAGCAGATCATGGATATCTCTGGCGGCGGTGTGCACTACGGTATCGAAGCCGTCGGGCGGCAGGCTTCAGCTGATCTGGCGGTCGCTTCGCTGCGGCGCGGCGGCACAGCGATCATCCTCGGCATGATGCCGTTGGACTGCAAAGTCGGTTTGGGCGCGATGGATTTGCTCAGCGGCAAGAAGCTGCAAGGCGCGATCATGGGCGAAAACCACTTCCCCGTGGACCTGCCGCGTCTGGTGGATTTCTACATGCGCGGGCTGCTCGATCTCGACACCATCATTGCCGAACGCATTCCGCTGGAGGATATCAACAAGGGCTTCGACAAGATGCGCGAGGGGCATTCAGCACGCAGCGTGGTGGTGTTTGACTGATGGCTGACAATAAGGGCGGAATGCCGGATATAGATTTCGACAAGGAAATGGTCGGCACGATTGAAGTGCCCGAAGCTGATCAGCTTGATCTTGAGAAACTGACTCAATGGTTCGAAGCCAATGTGGAAGGCTATGCCGGCCCGATCAGCTACACCAAGTTCAAAGGCGGGCAGTCGAACCCGACTTATCGGATCGATACGCCGGGTGCGTCCTATGTGCTGCGTCGCCAACCCTTCGGAAAGCTACTTCCCAGCGCGCATGCGGTTGACCGCGAATACAAGGCGATGACAGGGCTTTATCCAACAGGATTTCCTGTGCCGCGCACTTACGGCTTGTGCGAAGACACAGACGTTATCGGCTCCAAATTCTTCGTCATGAGCATGGCGGATGGGCGTTCGCTGTGGAATGGTGCCCTACCCGGCTGTTCGAAAGATGATCGCCGCGAAATCTATCACTCACTGATCGATACGATGGCGGATTTGCACACCAAGGTTCCGGACGAAATCGGCCTGGGTGACTATGGCAAGCCGACCGACTATTGCGCACGCCAGATCAGCCGTTGGACCAAGCAGTACAAGCTGTCCGAAACCGAGCATCAGCCCAAGATGGAGCGGCTGATCGAATGGCTGCCTGAAACCATTCCGCCGCAGCACAATTCCAGCGTGGTTCATGGCGACTACCGGCTCGACAATGTGATTTTCCACAAGACCGAGAACCGCATCATCGCGGTTCTGGATTGGGAGCTGTCGACGCTGGGCGATCCAATCGCGGATTTCAGCTATCTGATGCTCAACTGGTACAATCCGGCTGATGGCCGTGCCGGGCTGGAAGGGCTCGATCTGGAAGAGCTTGGCATACCTTCAGTACAGGAAGCGGTTGACCGCTATGTCGAACGCACCGGCTATCCGGTACCGCCGATGGACTGGTATTTCGGATACAATCTGTTTCGCCTTGCCGGCATCATGCAGGGCATCAAGAAGCGCGTGATCGATGGGACGGCCTCGTCAGCTCATGCCAAGTCCATGAGCGAACGGGTTGCTCCGCTGATCGAGCGTGCGTATGACTTCGCGCGCGCCGCCGGAATGCCTGAATAGGGCGGCTTAGAAGTCGGCAGAGAAGCTGATCATCGCGCCAATATCGCTTTGGCTGTTGGCATAGTGACCCGGCTCGTGGCGATAGAACACGCTGGCTCCGCCCACGCCCAACAGCAGAGGCAATTGCCAGGACATCTCGCCAACTAGTTCGCGCCCATTGGGAGCCAGCGACAAAGGCTGGATCGAATATCCTGCCGTCTCGGTCGAATAGTTAAAACTTGATGGCAGATTTAGCCGTAATCCGCCAACTTCCACACGCAATGGCTGGCTGATGCGCAGCCCCAAAGAATCGCCATGCATCAGAGCCGACGCACGCGACACATCCAGAGCCCAGGCATTGCTGATAAACTGTGATCCATCCGTAATCACATCGCCGCGTGCAGCACGAGTCACACCGACGCGGGCTTCACCACCAATTTCCCAACCGCTACCAAGGTCCCACCGCAAACTGCCATCGGCAAACAACGTATCCGCTCCATTGCGGCCAATCGCAGGGTGGAGCTGCGCGCCAAGAATACTGTGCTCCTCATGCATCCAGCTCATCCCGAGTGTGCCGGCAAGAGCGCCGAAGCGGCGATCTGCAGAGATGCCCAACGTCCGCACCCGAAAACGGTCCTTATCGCCATAAAAAAGCTCATCGAAGCGTTGTGTATAGCTAAGCCGTGCATCGCTTTCTTCGGCATGGAATGTCACGCCCCAGCTGCCCAGATCCTGGCGCAATGCAAGCGAGCCACCGACAACAGCAAAAAATCCGGAGTCGCCGCTCGTGCCCGGCGCAATCCGAAACGCTGGCTTCGAATGCCCCTGCAGTTGTGCAACCAAACCCTCAGCGTTCTGTGCAAAAGCGAGGCCCAGTTGCAGGTCGGGCGAAATCCTTGTCGCGACGCGCGCAGCCAGAACGCGCGCGCGTTCGGCATCATCCGAGCTCAATCGCAGCGAGCCGCTCCAGCCAAGACTTCCTGCACGCGCGCCGTCGCTGACATGGAATGCCAGACTTGCGTTGGTCAGGCTGAGGGAGAGTTGCCGCCCGTTCTGCTCAACCGCACCGCGCAAACGCGGCATCACACTTGACCCGTCAAAGCCAGAGCTGAGCTCGTATCTATAAGCTCTGTTGTATTTGTCCGTGACAATTGTTTGCAGGCCTTGTGATCCCAAGGCGTCACCCATCGCAGGTGACGTCACTGCAATCCGGTCCGACAGCGGCAGTCGCGCTGTATCTCCCGCCAGAGTCGTCGTACCCGCCGGCTCAAATGCGGCTGCAATATCAAGGATGCCGCGTCCAAAGATTACGTCAGTCCCGGTGGCGCCTGCATCTGCGGCGCTCTCGAGCAAGATTTCGACAATCTCTTGCCCAGTCAGATTGGGAAAAGCTTGGGCCAACAGCGCGACGGCGCCGGCCACCTGAGGGGCCGAGAAGCTGGTGCCGGAAAAGACCGTGACGAATTCCTGCCCGTTGATCGTCTCGACGAACAGTTCACCCTCATCATAGACGCAGCAGACCTGCTCTCCCCTTGCGGTCAGGTAGAACTGGCTTTCATTGCCTGCCTGATTGCTGAACCCAGAGAAATTGCCATCTGCATCGACAGATCCGACAATGATCACATTGTCTCCGCCTGCCTGCCTGATGCCGATGGCGAACGGATCAGGTTGATCGGCCGGGATATTAGGATCGCTTCCGTCGCCCGAGTTGCCCGCGGCCACCACGACAACTACTCCAGCTGCTGATGCCCGCGCAACTGCATCCAGCAGCACTTGCGATGCACCGCCTCCACCAAGGCTTAGATTGACAACCTTGGCACCTGAATTGACCGCCAGATCAACGCCTGCTGCAATTGCTGTGTCTGCAAACAAGCAACTGAGCGATGCATCTTGCGGGGTGTCAGTGCCGCAAGAACCAGGTTCATCGGCGCGAATAGCTAGCACTTGGGCATCAAAGGCAATTCCCAACACGCCAGTGTCATCACGGGCTGCAGCCGCGACCATTGCCACATTGGTGCCGTGATCATCCTCTCCATCAATCCCGCGATTGCCCGCAACATCGGCAGAATCTGGATGAATTCGCCCAGCAAATTCAGGGCTGTCACTGTCGATGCCTGTGTCGACAATCGCGACGATCGAACCATCGCCTGTGAAACCGTCCTCCCATGCGGCAATTGCGCCGTGTTGTTCCGGCCCAGTCGAAAAACGAAACTCTTCAGTATCGAAATTGGTTGGCGGCGGGGTGGGCGTGGGTGTTGGAGTGGGTGTCGGGCGTGGTGTGCTAACCGGGCTTGCTCCATTTCCGCCACCACAGGCTGTCAATAAAGCCAGCAACGAGGCTGCAACACCTATCCGACAGCGAGCAGATGGATTGATGGAAGCTCTTGCCATTACTTTCCCTACTTAATCTGCGTCCCACTAAGCCCAAACTAAGAAACTTTGTATTATCCGGCCTGCTAGTTCGGTCCGCAATCCCCCCCTTGCAGCAACAAGACGGCGCGGCTAGCAGCGCTGCAGGACTATTCACTGGAGCCTCTTTATGAGCCATGAACTTTCTACCGCAATCGAAGATGCTTGGGAACGGCGCAGCGACATAACGCCCGCCGATCAGGATGTACGCAGGATCGTCGACCAAGCGATCTCGTTGCTCGATAGCGGCGAAGCGCGCGTGGCAGAGCCAGATGGGGCCGGCAAATGGACCGTCAATCAATGGCTGAAGAAGGCGGTGTTGCTGTCATTTCGCGTGCACAACAACCGCGTTATCGAGCATGGTTCAGCCGGTGCCTCAGCGTATGACAAGGTGCCCAGCAAATTTGCCGGCTGGGGTGACAACCGCTTCAGCGAAGCCGGCTTTCGCGTTGTGCCGGGCGCAATTGTCCGCCGCGGCAGCCACATCGGCAAGGGCGTGGTTCTGATGCCCAGCTTCGTGAATATCGGCGCTTTCGTGGATGAAGGTGCAATGATCGATACATGGGCCACCGTCGGCTCATGCGCACAAATAGGCAAGAACGTGCATATTTCTGGCGGAGCCGGAATTGGCGGCGTGCTTGAGCCTTTGCAGGCAGAGCCGGTCATCATCGGTGACGGGGCATTCATCGGCGCAAGGGCCGAAGTGGCAGAGGGCGTTCGCGTCGGCGAAGGCGCTGTCTTGTCGATGGGCGTCTATCTCGGTGCATCGACCAAGATTGTTGACCGCGCCACCGGCGAAATTCACATGGGCGAAGTTCCGCCATATGCTGTTGTTGTGCCGGGTTCGATGCCCGGCAAGCCGCTACCCGATGGGAGCCCGGGGCCTTCGCTCTATTGCGCGGTGATCGTTAAGACAGTCGATGCGAAAACCCGCTCCAAGACGGGCATCAATGATCTTTTGCGCGATTGATCTTCCCAGCCGAGCCGCGCACTCAGGAAAAATGCGACGCCTCATCGATTGATGATATGCATGGCATCAGTGCGGAAAGGCAAGCACATGGAAGATCAAAACGACCAAGCCATTCACATCGAGGACGATGATGCGACAGGAGCCGTAAAGACCGGCGCGATGCGATGGGTTCTGGCCATCGGATTGCTGCTTGCGATTGTGGTGATGAGCCTCGTCTGGATTGTCCCGGCGCTGGCTCCCTAAGCGCTACTCGGCACGCTCGATCAGCGTTTCGATCGGCGGTTCGCCCACCTGGCTGACCGCAAACGCCTCGGCAGCTCGCAGCGCCCGCATGGCGTTGCGCATAGAGATCTTTTCAAGATCTTCCTGACTGTATCCGCGCTTCGCGAGTTCTGTGAACAGCGCGGGATAGCCCGTCACATCTTCCAGTCCCGGTGGCGCAAACGGGATGCCATCATAGTCGCCGCCAATTCCGATCGAATCGATGCCAGATACAGCACGGACGTGATCGATGTGGTCCGCCACTTCGCGGATCGAGGATTGAGGCAGGGGATTTGTATCATCCCACAACCGCAATGCCTGCGTGACCTTTTCAGGTTGGCCTTGCCATAACGCTTTCAGCCGGGCCTCTTCGGCTTCGCGATTGGCGTTCCATTGACGCGCAGGCTCGCTGAGAAAACCGGGTACGAAAGTGATCATCACTACGCCTCCATTAGCCGGGAGGCGCTGCAGCACACTGTCCGGCACATTTCGCGCATGACCATTCATCGAGCGCGCGCTGGAATGGCTGAAAATCACCGGGGCTTGCGCGATATCCAGCACGTTGTGCATCACTTTCTCGCTGACGTGGCTCAGATCAACCTGCATGCCGATCCGGTTCATTTCGCGGATCACGTCGCGGCCGAAATCGGTCAGACCATTGTGCTCTGGTGTATCAGTCGCGCTATCCGCCCATGGCACATTGCGCGAGTGTGTAAGCGTCATGTAGCGGGCGCCAAGATCGTACATCTGGCGCAGGACAGCCAGGCTCGAACCGATCGAGTGGCCACCCTCCATCCCCAAAAGAGAAGCGATCTTGCCATCTGCCAGTGCAGCCTCGATTTCGTCTGCGGTCAGGGCTAGCTGCAGATCGTCCGGATTGGCGGCGATCAAGCGTTTGGTCACATCAATCTGTTCAATCGTCATTTGCACCGCTTCAGGCTCATCGAGCGATGCTGGAACATAGACTGACCAGTATTGTGTGCCGACCTTGCCCTGCCGAAGTCGCGCGATGTCAGTGTGCATGGCGTTGCGGGCCGGCTGTTCCTGCGCGGTGCCGGTCGTATCCGAAAAGTCGAAATCGTTGATTTGATTGCCGAAACGCGAGCGCAGCTGGATCGGCACATCATTGTGGCCATCCATGACCGGTGCAGCTTCGAGCGCCGCCGCCGCAATCTCTTCAGCTGATTGCGCCATTGCTACGCCCGGCAGGCTCAACAAAGCCACAGCAGCGATCATGCATACAGATCTCATCGAATTATCTCCGGTATTGGCTGGATTATCTGCTCGCAGTCTTAAGACAGAGATGCCCATGATGACTAGCAATTATGTTCCAGATGTCAGCTAGGCACAAAAAAGGCGACGCAGCCCAAATCCGGGCCACGCCGCCTGATCCGTTTTCAATAATTTAGCTGAGGTGCTTGGACACAGCAGCAGTCATTTTGAACATAGAGATCTGCGCATTGCCGATCACAGCACCAAGCTTGGCGTCTGGATTGATCTGGCGCTTGTCTTTGCTGTCCTGCAGACCGTTTGCCTTTATATATTCCCAAACCTTCGATGTCACTTGAGCACGGCTCATCGGACCTTTGCCGATAACATTCTCAAGATCGCCCGAAAGTGTGACGGGTGTTTGAAGCGCGTTTCCAGCCATAATTAATTCCTTTCCAATAGGTGTCCGTTACAAATCAATTTCGTCATCGCCCCAGTCCTCCTCGTCCTCCTGCGACCGGGTATATTGGGCAACCAGCGCAGTGCTGGCGACGACTTGCCCATCCATTGCAGCGAGCAGGTCCTCCCGCGTAGCCCCTGGCATCAGGGTCAGCGGTAGTTCGAGCGCAAACAACTGGAATACGAAATGATGGGTTTCAGCAACCGGAAGGTCAGGCAAAAGCCATTCTGAGTTGCCAAGCGAATTCTTGCCGGTACGCGGCGGAACTTCGCCCTCAAGGATCATGCCTTTTTTGCCCGGGATGCCCCATACCAGCCAGTGGCAACGAGGCGCAGCGCTGGCGTCGTTCGCATCTTCTACGATGACGACCATTTCCATCGCGCCCGGCGGGGGTGCTGTCCATTCGAGCGGCGGGGCGACTGCGTCTTCCTCGTCGGCTGTAAAGCATGGGTCCAGTTCACCGCCCGATTGAAACGCCGGGCTAATCAGCTTGAACCCGCCACGCCCGAAATTGCGCTCACTGCCATGCTTCGCAATCGCCAGTCCCGCATGACGGGCTGCGGGAGGCAAAACGGTGTTTAACCAGGCAGGAACTTCAGACACGAACTCGGGACCCCTCTCTCATTTGCCAGGCACAAAACTAGGGCTTTCCAGAGGGCATGACGAGGCGGCAGGCACGAAAATGAGCCCATTTTGCCCCGTAATCTGTGGGTAATTCGTGTTTGACACAGGATTTTGCGTATCTCGGAGAGAATTTCATTGCGCCAAACTCTGCCAAACTTAGAGTTTGCCCGTGGTGAACAAAGGCGTCATTCTGTTTGTTCACCGCCTACACAGAGTTGGTTTCATATAACTTCGCTGCTTGAAAAACGAGAATTCGGAAGGACTGAACATGGGACTTGGTCGCGTAGCCTTGGCATCATCATTGGCTCTGGCATCGGCTGCATGCGGCGGCGGCGATAGTCAATCTGGGACCGGACCAATCGCCGGCGGCGGCGGAACGCCGACCCCATCACAATGTTCTGTTCGCGATCGGCAGGATTGGTCGCTTGCCGTACTCAATGAATGGTATCTGTTCCCCGACCTGCTGGATACATCAGTTAATCCGGCCGGATATTCTGACGTGCAATCCTACCTTGACGCATTGGTCGCCCCTGCCCGTACGCAAGAAAAGGATCGCGGGTTCACATATATCACGTCTGCGAGCGAAGAAGATTCACTGATCAATTCAGGCTCCAGCGCGGGTTTCGGCATCCGCTTGGGCTATGACACAGTCAACAACCGCGTGTTTGTGATCGAAGCCTTCGAGGGAGCACCGGGCCTGGCCGCAGGGCTCGATCGCGGGACCGAGTTGCTAGAAATCGGCACCAGCAGCACAAATACACAAAGCGTGTCTTCATTGATGGCATCTGGCGGCCCCGGCGCTGTTATTGATGCGCTTGGCCCGTCGGATCCCGGCGTCACTCGCTATATTGGTTATCGCACTGCGACCGGCGCGAGCGGCGCTGAAAACATCGTAAAGGCTGACTATGCGCTAGATCCCGTCTCTGACCGCTATGGTGTTCGTATCATAGATGATCTCGGTAAAAAGGTCGGCTATCTCAACTTGCGAACTTTCATTGTTGGCAGCGCGGATGCAGATCTGCGTGACGCATTCCAGACGTTCAAAGATCAAGGCGTGACAGAGCTGATCATCGATTTCCGCTACAACGGCGGCGGTCTTGTCCGCATTGCTGATTTAATGGGGGACCTGATGGGAGCGGGCAATGTCGGCCAAGTCTGGTCAAAAACCGTGCTGCGTGACTCCAAATCGAGCGAGAACTCTACAACCAACATCCGAACCGCTTCGCAAGCGATTGCACCAACCAAGGTTGCCTTTATCGGCCGCGGCGGAACAGCATCTGCCAGCGAGCTCGTGATCAATTCCATGCTCCCCTATCTGGGCAACAATGTCGCACTGATCGGGACCAATACATTTGGCAAACCGGTTGGCCAGTTCGGCTTCGACCGCACTGAGTGTGACGATCGCTTGCGAGCTGTCGCCTTCAAGACCACCAACGCTAATGATGAAGGTGAATACTTCAGCGGTCTTGCCGGCGTCGTGCCCAACACCTGCCGGGCGAATGACGACATATTCAGGCAGCTGGGTGATCCGGCAGAGGCATCAATCGCGACTGCGCTTGATTTTCTGGCTGGGAGCAGCTGCACCGCGATTTCGGGTGGTGACCTTCGTTCAGCGCAAAGCACTGGTGGGCGCGAACTGTTGCAACCTGTGCGGCCAAATGCAGCTCAGTATCAAATCCCTGGATTGTTTTAGAAAATGACCAAAACCTATACTACTTTCGCTGAATTCTGGCCGTTCTATCTGCGTGAGCACAGCAAACCAGCTACACGAGCCTTGCACTATGTCGGCACGTCGCTGGTCGTCGCTTTGGCTGGCTATGCGCTGTTGATGGGTGAGTGGCTATGGCTAATCGCGCTGCCGTTGGCGGGTTACTTCTTCG
>Ga0181600_10002617_pt1 | contig 13827 bp, 17 predicted proteins | sample 041ome_2_FD_132982 | JGI IMG/M metagenome (GOLD analysis project Ga0181600, IMG submission 132982) | Coastal salt marsh microbial communities from the Groves Creek Marsh, Skidaway Island, Georgia - 041406US metaG (megahit assembly) | ecosystem: Environmental > Aquatic > Marine > Intertidal zone... | reverse complement strand
TATCGGCGGTACACCAATAAACATCTTCATCGTCATACTGAAACACATTCAGAAAAGAATAATAAGTATATACCATATACCCAGCAGTTGTATGGACTACCCCTTTTGGTTTTCCAGTGGAACCAGAGGTGTAAAGAATAAATAACAAATCTTCAGCATTCATTACCTCTGCTTCATTGTTTTCAGATTGCCCATCTACTGCATCATTCCACCAAATGTCACGACCTGGCTTCATCTCTACTTCATCACCCGTACGTTTCAAGACGATTACCTTTTCCACAGTATCGGTATGCTCCAAAGCCTCATCAACCACAGCCTTAACCGGTATGTTCTTTTTACCTCTAAAGTTACCATCGGAAGTCAAGACCATCTTTGCCTCACAATCATTTATCCTGTCCGCCAGCGCTGAGGAAGAAAAACCTGCAAAAACTACCGAATGGATGGCACCAATTCGAGCACATGCCAACATGGCTATGGCCGCCTCTGGAACCATAGGCATATAAATAATTACTCGGTCACCTTTCTGAACCCCTTCAGATTTCATTGCATTGGCAAACTTACACGTGGCTTTAAATAATTGTCCATAAGTGAGCTGAATGGAATCCGCATTTGGGTCATTGGGCTCCCAAATGATTGCTGTTTTATCCCGATGGGTAGGCAGTAATCTTTCGAAAATATTTTCGGTAAGATTCAGTTCGGCCTTCTCAAACCAAGTCACGCTTGGGGTTTCGAAATCCCAATTTAAAACTTGATCCCACTGACGCTTCCATTGGAAACTTGAAGCAATATCTGACCAAAATTTTTCGGGAGAATTAACGCTATTATGGTAGTCGTTTACGTAATCTCTTAAATTTTGAATTCTATTTTTCATTCTAATGAATTTCCATTAAAATTAACTTAATTAATGACATTTTCAATATTGGACTGAAAACAAAAATTATATTAAAATCATTTATAGTGATTTTTTTTTAAAATTCTTAAATTCAAAATGAATTTTTTGTTAAATTGTGATAAAACAATATTATTTATTAACTATATTAATTAAGTCATGCAAGAAATTCTCGTTGTTTTGATTTGTCTAGCAGTCCTTTTTGGAGGTGTATATTGGTATGCCGCCTATTCTACTCGAACCGGTTTTGCCAAGGATGAAAATCAAAACTTTATTCCAGACGCATGGGAAGAAAAATTCAGTTGGTTTTTCTCAGGTAAAGGCATTATCATGTTAATTCTTGGAGTTGCAATTGGATTTACCTTAGCGCAAGTAATTGGGTAAGCTTTATCGAACATTTAGCAGTGAATTCTTTTAATTAAGATTCATTTTGGTCGCAGTCCTCTGGGGATCAAAATTGAGATCCTTTTAAAGAAAACGCTTGGGTGATTTGTGTATCAATCCTTATGCGGGATTCAGAGATTAATAAAATTCTTTAGAGAGGGCTTTTTTGACTTACTAAAATTTATTTCTAAAACTCCTTCAAATCACAGCCTACAAACTTTCTATTTGTTCTTCATCTAGGGATATTTTTCAATCAACTCAATTGTATTTTTATGTTTAGAAAGAACCTCTTTTTGTGTTTCTCTTCTTCAATAATGTTGTCCGTCTTTGTATTGAATTGGCTAAATCGTTGGAGTTCAGTAAATACCCAACCTAGATTAGAAAGATTATTGGTATTGAACAGATGATTAAGAAACAAAGAGAAGGGTTCGTGAAAGTTCTTTAAGAACAGCCTTTGGTCTGATCTAATGAGTTTGTAAATTTGATGTATGGATTAGCGTTCTTCACTATTGAAATTTTATTCGAGTGTAAAGTTTACCCTTAATAAAAAAGGGAGTCAAGAAGCCTCCCTTTTTGTTTGTGTTCCGTGTTGGATTCGAACCAACGACCCCCACCCTGTCAAGGTGGTGCTCTAAACCAACTGAGCTAACGGAACGATGCTTCAAAAATACAATTTGGTTAGAACTTTTAGATGAAATTATCCAATATTTTACCTTTCATCTCTTTATCCTTCTCCAACCCAAGAATATCCTTACGCTCTCCTAATTCTATGAGTTTTTTTGTTAATTTATTGTTTCTTCATGGCGGTAAAGACAAATTAACTTCTATTTATTCACACCTCTCTCAGTTCAATCTATTGTATGGTTGTCTCTATTTTTAAAAAAGGTGAGTAAGGTTTTAACATCAAATCGCTTTAGATGATTTGGCTGGGGCTGCTTAAAATAATTTCCGCTTTCACATCACCTTGGAGGGTATTGGTCTCAATTTTAAGTGTAAACACCCTCAATCGTTGACAAATCATCCAATGGTTACAACCCATTTGATTTTTTCTTTTTGCTACAATCGGATATATTTTGATAACTTGGTGTTACTTCGAACCATTAACTGAATTCACCATTATTGCGAATTATTCATTTTCAATTTTTCAAATTGTTAATCTCTGAAACCCTTTCACTGTTTTTTGTTGAAGAAATAAAACTGACAAAAAAATAATACACGAGGTTATCATTGGTGTTGGGTGTATGTAATTTTATATTAATTATTAATGTATCTCATACAATACATTGTTGGTTTAATTAATTTTTGTTTGGTTTTTTTATTTATTTCGTAAAAAAAGGCGGGTCTCTTCATCTCGCCTTTTTTATTTATTTAAAATCTAATAATTACATTTACAAAAGCTGAATTGATGATGATAAATAAAAAGGGTGTATTGATTTCAATTGGCATAGTTGCATTGGTGTTTTTTCTATTTCACACCAATTCCAGCAGTATCAAAGAAAATGATGCTTGTTTGTGTACTGAAATTTTAAGTAATGAAACCTTTTTAGAAAATAAAACCAAAATGCCATCGGTGATTAAATGTATCGAAACTTTCGAGGATTTTGAAAATGCTCATCTAGAATGCATGAATACTTTTAAATTCAAACCTCCACAAATAAGATTAGATTCTTTAAAATCAATATGATTTGATGTTCTGTTTCTTTACTTTAGATGCTATCATCTAACACTTAACATATGATAAGTATATTAAAAAAATACAAGTTTATTCTCCTACTCATTCCCTTGGGTTTTGTCATTAGGTATGTGGATCGTAAAGTAACCGAGGATGGATTTCTGTCTACCAATGCCATTGAAGACCATTATGTCTTCATTGCAGGATTGGTGGTTATTGTTGTGGCATTACTGGCCGCTATTTTATTTTTTGATAGGCAATCCAATTCCAATTAATTTCATGAAGCATTTCAGTACACTGGACATTGGGGACTTTTCAAAGCTTTACCGCCTCAACATGATCAACAGCGTTACGGGCTACAAATCTGCCAACTTGATCGGTACCAAATCAAACTCAGGTGTAGAAAATGTAGCCATTTTCAGCTCCGTAACCCATTTGGGAAGCAGTCCGGCACTTTTACATTTTACCTTAAGGCCCAATACCGTTCCAAGAGACACCTATAAAAACATTAGAGAAAACCAAGTATTCACGGTCAATCATGTCAGCCTAAAACACATTCAGGAGGCGCATCATACCAGTGCAAAATACGATGAACATATCTCTGAATTTGATCAAACCTTATTGGAGCCCGAGTATCGAATGGATTGGCATGCCCCCTTTGTTAAAGGATCACCCGTTGCTTTGGGGTGCAGATATCTGAACGAATACGATATCAAAGAAAATGGATGCCTGCTGATCGTAGCTGCAATTGAACACATTTTTATTGACGATGAACTGCTTCAAGAAGACGGATGGGTAAAATTAGAAAACGGGGAGGTTGTTGCAATCAATGGATTGGATGGCTATACCCTACCCCAATTAAAAAAAAGAATGGAATATGCCCGACCAAAAAAATAAACAATAAGCGCGCTTACTAATGGATTTCATTGATCTGAAAATTTTGGAATATGCCGAAAGCCATTCACAGGAAGAATCCCAACTTCTGAAGGAATTATACATTGAAACCCATCAGAAAGTATTACAACCCAGAATGATCAGTGGTCATCTTCAAGGGCGATTACTGAGCTTATTATCTCAATTAACCCGACCCAAAAACATATTGGAAATCGGAACTTATACGGGCTACGCCACCCTTTGTTTGGCTGAGGGTTTGGCTGAAAATGGCACCTTACACACCATTGAATTGAATGAAGAACTCATTGATTTTAATCAAAGATATTTTCAAAAAAGTAAATTCAAAAATCAGATCATTTGTCATCATGGAGATGCCAAAGCACTGATCCCAGAGTTGGACTGTTTTTTTGATATGGTATTTATGGATGCTGATAAGGCCAATTACTGCCATTATTTTGACTTGGTATTACCGAAACTTACCTCAGGAGCGATTCTTATCGCGGATAATGTTTTGTGGAGCGGTAAGGTCTTGGAGGAAGAAATTCCCATTAAGGACAGCGAAACAAGAGGACTAAAAGAATTCAATAAAAAAGTAATGGCTGAGAAAAAAGTAGAAAATTTGTTACTTCCCATCAGAGACGGCCTGATGATCTGTAGAAAAATCTAAAGATCTCTTTTGATGGAATCGGTCAACTCATCAAAATCTTCTTTGACCTTGTCCACTTGATTTTTTAAATCTTTGCCGATGCCTCCTGCGGGGTTTTTGGCATCAACCGATTTCTGTATTTCCGATTTGATCTCATGGGTGGCATTTCTCACCTGAGTCACCCCTTTTGCCAATGTTTTGGCAATAGAAGGTATTTTATCCGCACCAAAGACCAGCAAAACAATAAAAAATATAAATACAATTTCAGCACCACTGATAAAGAGAAGCATGGGTTATTTTTTAACAAATATAAAAAATGAAGATCAACCAATAAGGCAAGTCATTCCAAAAAGAAACCCCCTTTAAAAAAAAGGGCCTCAATTTTTCAAATTGGCTTTGAATTGATCAAATTCTGACATTGCATCGGTTTTTGGCCAACTGTTATTTGAAAGATCAATATCTGCCGTTTCTTGATCGGGATCTACCTTAATTCCAATGATCTCCTTATCCGTTACCACCACTTTTTTGATTTCAGCATCATTTTTTCTCCATACCTGTACGGGATAATTTACTCTTTCTACCGAACCGTCAGCATAGGTGTAATCGACAATGAGTGGCATCACCAATCCTCCGGGTTTTTCAAAAGTAATTTCATAAAAGTTTTTTGGAATCTTGACGGAGTCAGTACTAACATTAATTTGCTCCATATAGCTTTTCAGATCCTCGGAATGATCGGTTGGGCTTCCAGCTTTGTATTGAGACTTAAAGTTTTCATTGTCTTCTGCCATAGTAAAAACAACAGGGGGTAAATCGTCAATGGTCATTCCATAATTCTCCAACATTTCCTTGACCTCATCACTGGGTTCATCGGAGACAAAAAACTGATTGACCCCTTTAACACCGATATCTACAAAATCAGTGGTGTAGAACCACCCTCTCCAGAACCAATCTAAATCTACTGCAGAAGCATCCTCCATCGTTCGGAAGAAATCTGCAGGAGTTGGGTGCTTAAACATCCAGCGTTGTGCATAGGTTTTAAAAGCATGGTCGAACAATTCTTTACCCATTACGGTTTCTCGGAGAATATTGAGTGCAGTTGCCGGTTTTCCATAGGCGTTGGGTCCCAATTGATATACATTTTCAGGGTTGGACATGATGGGGGCTATAAAGTTTTGATCCCCAGACATATAATTGACAATGGCCTTAGGCTCTCCCCTTCTTGAAGGGTATTTCTCTAAGCCTTCAATTGCGTTAGGATAGGCTTTGCCAAAATCTTGCTCGGCTAAATACTGCATAAACGTATCCAATCCCTCATCCATCCATCCCCATTGTCTTTCATCGGAATTGACAATCATGGGAAAGAAATTGTGTCCAATTTCGTGAATGATGACGCTGATCATACCAAATTTTACGGCATCTGAATAGGAGCCGTCCTCATCTGGACGGCCATAGTTCCAGCAGATCATAGGATACTCCATCCCTTGGTTTTTGGCGTGCACAGAAACCGCTTTGGGATAGGGATAATCAAAAGTATGACGAGAGTAGGTTTTCAAAGTCTGCACTACCGCTTTGGTAGAATATTCTTCCCAGAGGGGATTACCCTCTTTGGGATAGAGGGAAACCGCCATTACATTTTTATTTCCCAATTTGACTGCCATCATTTCCCAAATGAATTTTCTGGAACTGGCAAAACCAAAATCTCGGACATTTTCGGCCCGGAATTCCCATGTTTTTTTCTTTTCTGAAAAGCTTTTCTCTCGCTCCTCAGCCTCTTCTTGTGTAACGATCATGACGGGTTTGTCGAAGGAAGTTTGAGCTTCACGGTATCTTTTATATTCCGTTCGTGAAAGTACCTCTTTGGGATTTTGTAATTGACCGGTTGCTTCTACTATATGGTCTGCGGGCACCGTCAACCTAACCGTATAGTCACCAAAATTGAGAGCAAACTCTCCATTGCCCCAAAACTGATGATTCTGCCAACCCTCCACATCATTATAAACCGCCAATCTGGGGAAAAACTGTGCGATTACGTAGGCACGATTGTCATCCTTAGGAAAATACTCATAGCCAGATCGCGCCCTGTTTTCAACATGGTTGTTTACATTATACCACCACTTAATGGAAAAATTAAATTGTTCTCCACTTTTTATAGGTTGAGGTAAATCTACCCTCATCATGGTCATGTTGATCGTATGCTTGAGGGGGGCTCCATTCTCATCTTTAACCCACTCGATATTGAATCCACCATCAAAAGGTTCTTTAAAATAAGTGTTGACAAAAGTCTCTACCCGAAGAATGGGTTCTGCACCTTCTCCGTTTTTTTCCAAAGCAGGTGCATCTTTTTTTCGGATATTTTGATCCAACTGAATCCACAAATAACTCAATTCATCCGGAGAATTGTTGGTGTAAGTTATTTCTTCCTTCCCGTATATTTTTTGATTCTTGTCATCCAATTCAATGTCCATTACATAATCCACCTTTTGCTGGTAATAATCCCTACCAGGAGCACCAGAGGCCGTTCGATAGACATTGGGTGTGGCCAATTCGTCTTTTAACTGTTTGAACTTGTTGTTGTTGGGATGGCCTTTTGTTGACAGTGAGTCATTGGTCGTTTGAGCATTGAAAGCCAACGGAAAACACAAAATGGTTAATAGGAGAAAATTTTGCCTTTTGAATATCATAACTTTAAAAGAATTAATCATAAGTTGATGCAATATAATATCTATTTATTTAAAATCTCAGTACTGAAAAAATGTTCTGGTATTTCAAATTCAGATTTAGATGAAACCGCCAAGAAACTTTTCCTTTTGGATCCCACCTTAAAATGAATGATGTTTTTTTGATCGGGCAGTAATTCATAGAAAAGCGTATTTTTAATCTCCAACGGACCACTGAGACTATCGATCTTAAGCTCCATATAGGCCACCACAAGATCGTTTTTGTAAACTTTCCCCAAAAAATCAAAAATCCGTTTCTTCCCTTGGTTCCCAAAGATGATATTTTTTCGGAGATAATTCTCCAAAGTGTTGTCGATGATAGCTTGCTCATCCGATGGATTCAATTGAATTTTATCATTCCCATTGTATCTTAGAACGGCTTCAAGGTCATCCATAAAAACTTGAGTGGTAATTTGCAATGTATTTTCTTGGGGAACAAAGCGAATGGATGTCGTAGAAACATAAAAATTATGCAACCAAAAAGCAAAAAGAGACCAAAGGGCTGGAGCTAAGATTAATTTTATCATTGTGAATTCAATAAATCCCGATATTTCCTACTCTCTGCAATTAAATAATCAATGAGCTGAAATTGTTGGCCTGATTTCAATAATTTTTGTGAGGGCAAATATCGGTCTATATGTTCCAAAAATCCAGTGACTTCATCGTTTTTCAATTGGAGATCCTCTCTAAAAAATTCATCACTGAACACATAGGTTAAAATTTCACTGGGCTTTAATTTTTGTTTTTCCTCCTCCGTTTTGTTACTGACGGCCTTGGCAATCAATTTGGCAACATTGATGAGATTCACCCCATTTCTGAGTTGTCCTTGATTCATAGTGGCATTCTCCAAGGCAGTAGATTTATCCCGATTATAGTCAAAACCCTTAAACTCTTCTTCTTTTAAGTCCAAAAACTTTAGGGTGTTTTCGGGGGTGATGACTACTTCTTCCAATGCATTAATTTTTTCATTAACAGAAACAATCAATCTGTTTTTCTTTAAAATTTCGGGGGTGATTTTTACAGTTCTTATCAGGTATTGAACGGAAGAAAAAACGACCTCATCTCCAACTGCCACTGGGATTTCAAAAGCTCCCTCCCCATCTGTAATCGTATTCAACTGAGCGGTATTGTTGACCACATTAGCAGCGACCACATTTACATTCCTGTAAATCAATTGGCCTTTAATAGGGGCTCTCTGTTGGCCAGAAACCCACAGGCAAAAGAAAACAAACAAGATGTAAATCCGATTCATCCCCTAAAGATAATAAGCAAATTGATTTCAATGATTTTAAATGCGGTAAATTTGAAATCTACTGCTCCCAAATTATTTTTATCAAAGAGCTCAATGTATTTCTAAAACGCTTATTTAATGAAATCAAATCCATAAATTTATATTAACATTATTGATAAAATCAAGAACTTATATCCGTGAATCGATTAGAATTCATCCACACGACTCTAATCCTTATGGGTTTTAGTCGGGTGAAAGAGCAAAAAAGTTTAAGAATGGATCCGTATTTACTTATCGGGAAGGGAGGTCCTGAGCTTGTAGGAAAAAATTACGCATTACTCTCTCAGGCCAGTGAAGCTTTTGAGGCTATGGCTACTGAAGCTAAAAAAGAGGGAATCCTTCTCAAAATAGTTTCCTCCTACCGCTCCTACGAAAGACAAAAAAGTATTTGGAACAGCAAGTTTTCAAATTTCAAGTCCCAAGGAATGTCAGACAGAAAAGCCATAGAAAAAATTATCGAGTATTCCACCCTACCGGGTACTTCTCGTCATCATTGGGGAACAGATATCGACCTCATAGACGCCTCCCAACCAGCGGAGGGAGATGTATTGGTTCCTCAAAAATTTCATCAGGATGGTCCCTATGTCCAACTGAGAAAATGGATGGATAAGCACGCTGAAAGCTTTGGCTTTTATTTGCCATACACTGACGATCCGTCGAGAAGGGGATTTAAGTATGAACCTTGGCATTATAGCTTTGCCCCACTTTCCAAACCTATGCTAAAAGACTACTTGAACCTCAACCATGCCCAATGGATTTTATCTGAAGACCTGGAAGGGAGCGAAGTAGTGGGGAAAGAATTTTTGGAAAGCTACCTTGAAACTCATGTGAAAGGAATCAACCCAAGCCTCTTATAGATCACCTAATGAAAACTGGAGAGCTTGCAGATTGGGTATGCTCTTCGCTGTAGGTATAACCCCCGAAATCAAACCCTAAGACTGTGTTTTGGTTGGCATTTTCAGCATTTTCTAACAGATAACGAACCATCATTCCTCTGGCTTTTTTGGCAAAAAATGAAATCATCTTAAGGCTACCGTTTTTGTAATCCTTGAATTGGGGGGTGATGATTTTGGTTTTCAGGACTTTTGCATCGATGGCTGAGAAATACTCATTACTCGCCAAATTCACAAAGAGTTCATTTTCCTCTAATTCATTATTAAGGAATTGGGTTATTTTCTGTTTCCAAAAATCATAAAGGTTTTTGTTATTCTCCACCGGAAATTTTGTTCCCATCTCCAAACGATAGGGTTGAATTAAATCCAGAGGTTTTAGAACGCCATATAGCCCGGACAGTATTCTCAAACTCTTTTGCATGAGTTCAATTTTTACTAATGGAAGGCTGTACACGTCCAAACCAGTATAAACATCACCATCAAAGGCGTAGACAGCTGGTCGGGCATTTTTTTTGTCAAAAGGGGTTTTGAAATTTTGATTTCGCTCCCAGTTGAGGTTACCCAGTTTATCGGAAATCTTCATCAATTGGGAGAGTTCCAGCGGACTTTTTTCCCTGAGAAGTTCATTAATTTTGGAAGCCTCTTCCAAAAAACAGGGGTTAGAACTCTTATCGGTAGGCAAATTCGATTCGTAATCGAGTGACTTTGCCGGAGAAATGACCATTTTCATATTGAACTTTTTTCAAATTTAATAGGAATTCGTCTGAAAACCAATACACACGAATTGTATTGGCCAATAAAAGCATCAGAAATGTTTATGCTGGGCGTAAGCTCTCCATTTATCAATAGCAGTAGCCATATCGTCAGGAATCGGAGCTTCAAAATCCATCCACTTTTTTTGGGTGGGGTGCTCAAAACCCAAAGTTTGGGCATGCAGGGCTTGTCGGGGCAAAACAACAAAACAATTTTGTACAAACTGTTTGTATTTGGTAAAGGTAGTTCCCTTGAGAATCGCATCCCCACCGTAACGGGCGTCATTAAATAAAGTATGACCTATGTGTTTCATATGCGCTCGGATTTGATGCGTCCTACCGGTTTCTAAATGACATTCAACCAAGGTAACATACCCCAATCTTTCAATGACTTTATAGTGTGTGATCCCCGTTTTCCCGGAGCTGCCGTCGGGAAAGACGGTCATCTGCAATCTGTTTTTCGGATGCCTTCCGATGTGTCCCTCAATGGTTCCCTCCTCCTCTTTCACATCTCCCCATACCAAGGCGACATATCGTCTGGAGGAAGTTTTTTCTTGAAACTGCTTGGCCAAATCTGCCATGGCGAAATCGGTCTTGGCCACCACCAACAACCCACTGGTATCCTTATCTATACGATGCACCAGGCCGGGTCGATTGCTGGAATTTAGGGGCAACTGTTCAAAATGATGGAGTAAACCATTGATCAGCGTTCCAGAATAATTGCCATGTCCAGGGTGAACCACCATCCCTGCTTCTTTGTTGACCACCATAAGGTCATCGTCCTCATAAACAAGTTGGAGTTCCATCGCTTCGGGAGTCAATAAATTCTCGTGAGGCGGATGAGAAAACACCACCCTAACATGGTCACCGGATTTAACCCTGTAATTGGGTTTCACAGCAACACCATTCACCTGAATGGCACCTGACTTGGTGGCTTGCTGAATTTTATTACGCGTAGCGTTCTCGATGCGGTTCATTAAAAATTTATCTACACGCAAAGGTTCTTGTCCAGGATCTGCACGAAAGGAAAAGTGTTCGTATCCTTGGACATCTTCAAAGGGATCGGGGAATAAGGTTTTATCTTCTTCCATTGCCCAATACCAAGTCAATTTCAGAAGTTTTAGGAAGCAAAGTACCCGGTTCAATGGGTTCCCCTTTGTATCGCATCTCCAATACCATGTCTTTACCTATATTGTCCCTGAAGGTAATTTCTCCTATGGCAAAACCTACTGACAAAAGGGTAACCTCAGCATTTCTTCGGGTAATCTGAACCACATTGGGAACACTTATTTTCCTGAAACCGGAGGGGTTGAGGGTGATGTAAATCTTGCGATTTTTCTTTACCAAAGTTCCAGGACCCGGGAGGTGTTCAATTACGCTTAAAGGGGGGAGTTGGGGAGTAAACTTTGAGGAATCCAAAATTTCGTATCGCAAATTTTGATCCGAGGTGATTTGATCCAAATTAAGCAATGGAATGCCCTTGAAATCCGGCACTTTTTGGTATTGATTGTGATAGGTGATGAACTTTAAAAATCCCATACTGGAGAAGATGATCAACAACCCCAATACAAGGGATAAAGTGAGTTGGATCATTAATGTTTTACTAAAAAGAAATCTAAAGAAATTTTTCATTTTATCTATCCAAAGATAATAAATCAGAGGGCTTTAGGATTAATTTTAAATGCAATACCTTTGTTAAAAGCTTATCCATGGGGAAAAAAATAGTAGGAATAGCAATGGGAGGATATTCCTCAGAGCGAGAGATTTCTCTACAAAGTGGCATGACTGTTATACAAAACATCCCCCCCTCACGCTGGGATTGCTACAAAATCATCGTAGCAAAAGACCAGTGGAGTGTTATTGATAAGCATGAAAAGCCATACGAACTCAATCCTGATGATTTCACCTTTAAACAAGGGGATCAAACCATTCACTTTGATATCATTTTTAACGCCATTCATGGATCACCAGGTGAGGATGGACAATTGGCTAAAAAATTCGCTCAACTCAAAATTCCTCATACCAGTTGTGGTTTCGATACTGCTGCACTTACTTTTGACAAAAGAGCCTGTTTGGAGGCAATCAAAAAATGGGACATTCCAGTGGCAAGGTCATTTTGTTTTGACGAGGGTGACTCCTTAGATTTGGATAAAATTATTGAGGCGGTTGGACTGCCTTGTTTTGTGAAACCAAATCGTTCGGGAAGCAGTTATGGAATTGTGAAAGTCAAAGAAAAATGGGAATTGAGAGAGGCCATTGCTGTGGCATTAAAAGAAGATTCTCAATTGATTATTGAAACGGCTTTGGTAGGAATGGAAATATCAGTTGGTGCCTATGCTCTAAATGATAAGGTGATCGTACTGCCGATCACAGAGATCATTACAGAAAATGATTTTTTTGATTTTGATGCCAAATACAATGGGAAGTCGAGGGAGATCACTCCTGCCCGGCTGGATGAAAAAACAGTGACAACAGTAAACAAATTGGTCAAAAAACTTTATTTGAATCTGAATATAAATGGCGTTTGTCGCAGTGAATTTATCATAGTAGATGGCAGCCCTCACCTGTTAGAGGTCAATACCATTCCTGGCCTTACGGCTGCCAGCCTTATCCCCCAACAACTAAAAGTGGCTGGGATTCAATTGTCAGACTTTTTTGAATCTTTACTTGAAGAGGCAATGAAAAAACCAGTACATTAGAACCATGAAACGTGCTGTTTTTCCTGGTTCTTTTGACCCTATAACCTTGGGGCATATGGATATTATTGAACGAAGTCTCCCACTTTTCGATGAAATAGTTATTGGGGTGGGGACCAATTCTGAAAAAAAATACATGTTTCCATTAGAGAAAAGATTGGCTTTCATTGAGGGAGCTTTGGCAAAACATCAAAAAGTCTCCATCATGAGGTATGAAGGCTTGACCACAGATTTTTGTAAAAAAATCCAAGCTGATTTTATCATCCGTGGACTCCGAAATCCTGCTGATTTTGAGTTTGAAAAAGCCATTGCCCATACCAACAGATTGTTGTCTGGAATTGAAACGGTATTTTTATTAACCACCGCTCAAACCAGCTTTATCAGTAGTAGTATTGTAAGGGAAATTATCACTAACCATGGGGATTATTCCTCAATGGTTCCTCCTTCGGTTCAGGTTTAAAATTGCTAATCGATTTCCTCAAGCAACACTTTTATGTTTTCGTAGGCGTTTTTCATCAACTTTGGAATATCCTTTTTGGATTTCCATACTGCAAGTTCAATATCCTCTTCCAGTTGAGGGCGAAGAATACCATCATAAGAGGTGGTCATTAAATACCAAAAGGTTTTTTTGAGTTTGTAATTTCCATTTCGGGAAAAGATGTGAAAAGTATGAGGGAGATTTTTCTTTACGATCAGGTCCATGACCCCTGTTTCTTCCATTACCTCACGGATGGCTCCATCGATTATCATTTCATTTTTGTGAATTCTTCCTTTGGGCAAGTCCCATTTTTTATTGCGGAAAATGAATAAAACTTTACCATTACGATGCTGCACCAAACCACCAGCTGCCTGAACCAAGGGAAAATGTTTTTTGATGTGTTTCCACAACTTTTCTTCATTGGCATGATACAAGTAAATCCCTTTGGTTTTCTTTGATTTTAAGGCAGTAACAATTTTCTTTTGGTCAGTATATTTAACGTAAAAAAAGGGGGT
>Ga0181600_10002613_pt1 | contig 13845 bp, 2 predicted proteins | sample 041ome_2_FD_132982 | JGI IMG/M metagenome (GOLD analysis project Ga0181600, IMG submission 132982) | Coastal salt marsh microbial communities from the Groves Creek Marsh, Skidaway Island, Georgia - 041406US metaG (megahit assembly) | ecosystem: Environmental > Aquatic > Marine > Intertidal zone... | reverse complement strand
CGCGCGGGATCCTCCTTTTTCTCACCGTTCGCGCGCGCGTCGCGCGACGTCTCCGACGCGTCGCGCGCCGTCCGTCCGTCACGGCATCCATCCATCCATCCGTCCCGCACCGCACCGCGAAAAAGCCCCGAGAGGGCCCCCCCCCGTCGAAGTCGAATCGACTTTTTCGCCCGATCGGATGGCACGGACGGACGGAACCCCGCCGACGGACGAACGCGACGAAATCGAACGAAATCGAACGAACGAAATCGAACGAACGAACGAAGGAGCGCGCGAGGAAACCGCGCGCGCGCGCCGACGCGATCCCGCGGTTTCCCTCCCGTCCTCCTTCCTTCGCTCGTTCGCGTTCGTTCGTTCGCGTCGTCCCGAGGTGCGAACCAAAATCACAAACCTATCGTGTTTGAATGGATTATGGGTTTTGGTACGACGAAAACACCCGGAAAAAATCATCCTCGCTTTGTCGTTAGGTTTTTCCGGGTCTTATCTTGTCTTCTGTTGCCCAACAGACAGACCACCGAGTTCGGGTCGGGTCGGGTCGATCGACGGGAGGACGCGACGCGGCGGTCGCGGTCGGCGCGAACGAAACATGCGTGCGCACGCGGTGACGACGGGCGGGTGGTTCGCGAGCGCGAACGGGCGGCGGAGGAGCTGGACGAAACCGACGACGAAGCGGACGCGGACGGATGGACGAAAGGTTGAGCGAACGCGCGCGGTGGCGCCGCCGGCGATGGATGGGTCCTCGCGCGCGTCTCCGGAGGAAGATTCGGCGTCGGTGGCGGTGATACGGAAGTGCGAGGTCGGGGACGCGCTGAGGTTCGCGACGCCGGGGGAGTCGCGAGGGTGTTTTTTCGAGGTGGAGTCGAAACCGAGCGAGGACGAGTGCGTGGGGGCGTTTCGAGGCGTCGACGCGAGGCTTCGCGTCGACGCGGAGACGCAGACGGTTCGTTTGAGCGAGACGAAGAGGGATTTGGACGGCGATGGGAGGAGGAAGAGCACGCGGTTGTTGAGGGAGGAGTTTACGCGCGAGTTTAGCGGGTGGACGACGACGCTGGAGCGTCTTCGACGGAGCGGGGAGTATCCATCCCCTGGAATTGGCGACGGCGAGGTGCCGTGCGTGGATGTGGTGAAAGTGTGTGGGTTCGAGGAGCTTCGCCGACGCGTGCTCGAGGATCCGAGCGAGTGGGCGGATGGAAGCCCAAAAGATTTCAAAGGACTCTCTGAGAACGCGCACGCGACGCTCAACGCCGGGGAACTCTTGGCGCTCATGTCTGGGCAGCGACCGATGGTGATGTGCCAGCTGTGGACCGGGTGGGAGGAAGATCTCGGGCGGTGTCAAAACGTGGATTTACCCTACGTCACGCGCCTGCTCAAAGAGGTGACGGAGGATGAAGATTTAGCCTACGTCGTCGTCTCTCCGCCGGGCGCTACGGATAAGCTCGGACTCACCGCGCTCATCTATCCGAACAGGTCCCCGTACAAGGAACGCGCAAAGATGCTCGCCTCGTTCGGTGCACAAGCTGCCATCGTGGCTGGTTCGCCGTACTATCAGACGCTCATCGGACGCTGTCTCGGGTACAAGGAGGAGCACATCGCGGCGCACGTGGCGCAGTACAACAAGGGCGCGGGGATCACAAAGGAGGTGAGCGATTTAGTGGATGAAGAGCTCGCCAAGCTCAGCGGTGTACCAGTGAGCGCGCGTTGGAGAGATGGGTACGCCACGCCGTCCCAAAAGTCTGGTAAGCACAGACGCGGAAAGAAAAAGTCTCGACGCGCGACGAGCGCCGAGGATTTAGAAATCATGTTTGGTCGCCGAAAAAAGTAAAGTGTTGGCGACGTTTGTTTGTAGTACAGCTCGTTGTGTTATTTCATCGTTTGGTATAAGAAAGTTTGCTCGTCGTCACGAAGCATTTCTGCGACGCGTAGCTCATCGAGAGGATGGTTTTAATCCGCCTCCGCCGCGAGCTCCTCGGCGAGGAGTCGCTCGGCTTCCGCCACAGCTTCATCCGCCTCTCTCTCAGCTCGCGCCTCTTCGTCTTCTTCCTCCTCTTCCTCCTCGTCGTCAACCAACGTCGCCACGGGCGCCTCTCGTTCGATTCGTTCTTCTTCCTCCTCTTCTTCCTCTTCTTCTCCCTCCTCTTCCTCGGAATCGATTGATTTCCAAGCGCCCGTCTCAGTCGTCGTAGATTTCACGAGCGTCGCCGTCGCGTCGCCTTGAGCCATTTCTTCGCCTTCTTGCTCCTTGGCCCACTCTTCGGAAAACAAGCCAGCCCCGTGAAAGCTTTGCCACGCCGACTTGCGATGATCCGCCATCGCCTTGGGTTCAGACGCTTCGTCGAGTTCTTGCTTCTTTGTGCATGGTTCATCCTCCCCCCGCGCGTCGCGCTTGCGCTTCACGACGGGCTCCGTCGCCGTGTCGTCGGCATAAGGTGCCTCAACAGGGGCAACAACGTTCGTTGCATCGTTCGCCTTGTTCTCTTCAAAGGCTTCGGAGACGGCTTGGAACGAAAACGTCGCCTTTGGTCCCTCGACCACCTTGCGCTTGGCGTGTTGCGCGTCGACAAACGAAGTACCAAAAATGTCGTTCCCACGAATCTGATCTCGCCAAATCTTTTGAGATTCGCGCAGTTGCCTTTGAGCATCCGTCGGCGCTCGAACTTCGTTCGCCTTGGAGACGAACCGCGCGCCCGCACCGACGGTGGCGGATTGCGTCGTCGGTCTCGAGTCGAGCGTGAGCGGCGGCGCCACGCCGGCGTCGATGGCTTCCTCCAATCGTTCCACCAACGCATCCTTGGATCCACCCGGGTTGATTCCTCTTTGTCGGCACGCTTGTCTCAACTCTTGAAGCGTCAACGTCTTTGCCGCAACCTTTTCATACCTCGCGCCGACGTCCGTCAATTTACCGTGGGCGTCGAGCACCGTCGCCCGAAGTTGGCTCGCTTGTTCCGCCGACAACTTCAACGGCGACTTGGCACCAAAGATGTTCGCCCCGGCGTGCTGCACCGCCCGGTTTTCGTTCCATCTTCTCTTCGCGTTCATCGCGCACGGCGCGTTCTCCGTGCCCATCATGATGGCTTCGACGCCCGACGATGGCGCGAGTTTTCTCGTCGGATGATGTCGCGCGACATCGCGAAGTTTCGCCGGTTTCGGCGGGCCGAGGTCAAAGCTGGACGCCTCGACGTTCGGCGCGCGTTCGCTCAGCACGTTTTCGCCGTTCGTCGTCGTCGTCGCGTCGTCGTCGGACATGGTCGTTCGTTCGCGCGAGCGTCGTCGACTGACGCGATTGTTCGGGGAAGTTAAATCGTCATCTAGTTCCCCCCAAGGCGAAAGTGGAACGCGACGCGTAAAAGCGTGATGATACAAACATCTATGCGACTAGAAATGAAACCGAGCGCCGCGGTTAACGCTCACCAGAGACGTTCCACGCGTCGACGACTTCGTTTCGTGACCCGTCGACGCGTCCGCTGGGTTCGTAGCTACCGATTCCTAGCTTGGCGAGGTATTTTTTGGCATTTTTTGTCGGCCGGAAGCGCCGAGGTTTCTTCTTCGCGTTCGTCTCGACGAATTGCGGGTCGACGCGAGCGTCGGCGTCGCCATCGTCATGCTCTATGATGTCTTCGAGAGCCTCGGTCGTTTGTTGTTTGTTCTTCATGATGATTGGTGTCGATGGTGGCTCGGATTCGGACGCGCCGGGTTGCGTGATGGATCCGTCGTCGCTGGCGTTGCTCGCCGAAGAAGTCAGCATCGGCGTCTTTCTCTTCATGCGCTCGGCGACGCGCTTGAAGACTGATTTATCGTCGATTTTGCTTTCGACAAACTTACCGCGCAATCCAACGAGTGATTTAAGAACGCTCCACACGATGTGGTTCTTCAACTCGGATGTCAAATCTCTCCAGCGACCGCTAAAATTTTCATACGCAAACGAATCCAGACTGATGTGAATGTCCCTCAACGTGCGCGTTTTACCTTCGTACGTGATTTTCATGTGTAAAGAGTGGAGCTTGAAGTAACGAAGGAGGACAATCTTGTGATCTATCCCCTTGTTACCGCCGCCATCAATCTCTTCAATCTCCTCCACTTCCCGTCGTTTGTCTTCCCACTGCCATTCACGTCTGTTGTGTTTTCCTCGCGTCGTCGAAATTTCGAGCGGAGTGAGGTGCGCAGCCTTTTTGTTCATGCTCGTCGTCTTGGTGAACACGTCGGGTGAAGTTTCTTTACCGTCCGTGATGATGGCGCTCTTGTATACGCGCTCAAATTCGTCGTGTTCCCTAGCCGCAGGGGTCGGGAACAGGTAGCGGTAAATCAACTTGTACTGCGCGTGCTTGATGTTGATTTCAAACGGCTGTACGCTGAGTTCCAAGTGATCATAGATTGGCTTCTCAGGCACAGACCCAGCTCTGACGGCGAAAAAGTCAATTAAAGGCTCGTTGCGGTAAGACGTCTTCGTCGTCTTTGGATTCCAGCGCGAGAGCATGTGTTCGTCGTGGTCGTCTTCCAAAGAAACGAGACTCAACCCATGCAGCTTGAAGCGCGTCACGCCGGAGGAATCAATCTGTCTCTCTCTCGACAAAGTGAGACGTGATAACTCTGCAGCGATGAACGCCTTACCACCTGAAAGCAAAGTCCATGATGCGTGCTCAATCTGGAGATTCAAACGTATCGCCGCGCGCCGGCGGTACAATCGGACGTATTCTTCCGCCTCTTGAACCGCGGCGAGAACTTTGAGCTCGGCCTTCGTAGTGGCTTGCCATAAACGATCGATACTCGCTAGAACTTCCCTTTTCATATTCGGGGACATACAGCTCGCTCTGCGATAATTCTTCTCGGCACTCTCTGCCGCCCAGCGAGCGGCGATGAGCTTGAGCATCGGTCGCGCGACGATGGCAGCCGACGCGAGTCTATCACGGTCAAAGAGCGTTCTCTCGCGGCTCATCAAAAGGCGCGCCGCTTGGAAGCTTGGGCGGGGTTGATCCAACGTCGTTGGAGTCAAAAATAGGCTAGCCATGACATCAATGAGGACGACGTACTGACTCGAACTCATTTCGGCTTCAATGTCTGGAGAACGAACAGAAAACTCACTCATCGCTTCAACTGTTTTGTCTTGACGCGCGGTCGACTTCAAAAGCCCTTCCGCAGTCGGACCATCGTAGGCATAAAGATCCTCGTCGGTGACTGATGAGTGCGAAGCGCTCATGGCTGTCGCGTACTCGAAGACGATTGCGCCTGGAGCGAAAATGCGACGAAGCAACGAATCGCTCTGCTTCTTCTCCTCGCCGTCAAACACGTCATCTCGAACCAAGAAGGACTCGTCGACGTCACCTGGTTTCTTCTCCTTTAACCACTGAACTCCTGCGTTCAAGTCAACGTTCGTCGGTGCGACGTAGGCTTGCACCTGTTGCAACGAGATAGTGACCAAACGCTGCACGGCGTTTGCCTGCATGCCCCCGTTGTCAATAGTTCGGCCCACAACTAGTCCTCCTTCGGCAGCGAGGAGCATTCTCCCCGCCGCATCTTTGCCCTTGAAATTAATCTGAGGTGCACTCACTTGAATCACAAAGAGAACCTTTGTATCTGGCATGCGCTTCGGAGAGTCCTCATTCCCGTCTTCCTGAGACACGTCGTGTTTTTGCATCGTTGACTCCGACATGTCATCCAAAACGCGCTCTTGACGCTCGTGAGCCTGTAGCTCATCGGCGCAAGATACGATGTGTGTGAGTTCAGTCACGGTGGGCTCCCGTCTTTGAGTCTTTGAGGCTGCCCAGATGTCGCGAATCCAACCCAAAATGTCATCTCGCCGCTCGGCTTCAATCAAAATCCTCGGGGCGTCAACCTCAATCTGTACGCCTTGATTTCGAACAGATTCATCGGCTCTTTGGATGATTTCCATGCGTCGTGTATCGAGCACCAATGTTGACTCTGTTGAATTTGGTCTGAAGCGAGATCCACCATCCGTGCTCTTCGGGCTCGTGTTGCTCCCTTGAAGCATTTCCTTGATGACGTCGTCGAGCTCAGAAAAGTTTAGGCGATTGTTCAGCGAAGCGGTGCGGTAAACTCGAACTGGACTCGTCGAAGACTTCCTTTCGATCGATGAAACGCGCTCTGGTACGTGGAACTGGGAGCCGTCTGCGCGCAACGTAAACTCCACCTTCGTCCGAGGCTCTTTCTTCACCTCGCAATGGAGCGATTGGAAACAGAAGCACGCCCCGTAGGCGTCGTCCATTTCATCGCTTGTCGAGTTGACAATGTTGAGCGTCTTGGCTTCGACATTCGCGTCGATGCTTTTAAACAATCCCGGGAGACTGATTGAATCGGGATGTCTCACTCGACGAGGCGTACCCCACGGTCTAGAGTTCCAAATCTGTCGCAGTGCAATCATCGGATTCTGCATGTTGTGTTTCCACTTTGTCACAAAGGCGACGTCTTCTGGCGTCAGCGCCAGCGTCGGACTGCTGTAACCTTCCACGCGCATCGCACCTGGCGACGCAACGGTTGCATCTCGTACTTTCTGAACGAACGCATCGTGTTCCAACTCGTTCATCATTTCCTGCACGTACTCTTCCTTGGAAGCAAAGCTCACATTGGCATTCACCCGACAACCTGTTGAACGCGTCAAATCTCTAGAAAATATTTCTTCACCGGTTTGCTCATCGTGCCTGTAGTGCGTCACATGGCCATCACCTCCATCGAGCACCGAAGTAAATTCATAGGCAGCTTCGACGCACATCACCGGGAAGATGACCAATTCGTGTCGCGGAGTCAAAACTGGCGGTCGGACGACTTCCGTGCAAACGTCGTCATCCTGGACGCGAACAAGTTTGAAATCTGCGCATCGAATCGTGGTGTGCTTTGGTCTCATGGTAATCTCCCACAAATCCGCGCGCACTTCAATCTCACTCGTGAATCTGTCGCCACCGTGTCCACCGAGATGGTGAATTTCTCCCTGACTGTCCAACTTCATACACGTATCTGACATTGTAATCGTCATGAGTCCGCGCCATTGATGGCGCAAATTATCCCACCACGGCATTGTTGGCGGTTTCTTATTGTCTTCACTGTACTCAACAATCGGAGGACGTCCACCTCCGCCACCAGGTGCGAGTTTATGCTGCCGCGGTAGAACGAACCTGCCCGTCATTTCACGTGATGCGTTGAACATGTATGGTTCCATACACGTAGCGACGAAAATATCACCCCCGACGATTTCGAGCCGAGCATCCGTGTACCACATCGCAGTGGGCCGTGATGGAGTCTCCGGACCGTTCGCCATGGTCCATCGTCTTCTCCCAACCGCCATGGGCACTTGGCCAGTGAGGATGCGGGGAGCGTGTTGCCTGGCTTGTACAAACGTGCCAGACATTGTGAGTTCGCGAAATGTAAAAGGAGGGCATTCGCTCACATCTGCGAGACAGAATCTCCCGCCGCTCAGCGTCGCGCACATGGACAACACATTTTGCATTTGTAAAGAAACTGTGTCGCTGAATGGCGCGTCCACTCTTCGAACGTGAGCCGCCGCCATGTGCGCGAGCTCGTCGCCGTTTCCTCGGCCGCCTTCCCACGCGGAGACAGAGTGTACTTTGTCAAACGTGATGCGCAAAGCTGGACCGCCTCCAGAGGCTAAAAATTCCTTGTGCTTCAAGTAAATTTCAGACGCATCCTTGAGCACTTCTTCAAAGTTGTCATTGAATCCCAACTGCGCCATGTACGATCCAAGCACAGCTTGCTTTGCGCGTAACGAGCGTTCGAGATCGTCCGAATCTTGTACCTCAATCTCGACTCCGTTGACGTTAAGATTGAGCTCTTTGACTGGTAACTTCACTTCTGAAAGCCAGGACGCTTCCACAGGCTCGCCTGGTGAAAGAGAAAGTCTTAACTTCTTGGGTTTGCTAGTCTGTTTCAAGACTTCTCTCAAGGCTTGCTCGCCTGCGATCATCGCTACCATGGCGTCGCCCAAATCCAGTCCAGCCGGAAGCATGCACTTGACTCGATGCATATCCACCGAGTACTTTTGACGGTTGTCAATGTCTTCGTCATCTTCAGCGGTGATGAATGGGACGTGAGGAACTGTGCGTTCTGCACTCCCAGGTGCTACGCGGACTGAACCCATTTCCATGATTGTGTATCCATTCATCCCGAATGAAGATTGTTGGACGCGGCATTGCTTCTTTCGTACGTCGGCGTCCAACTTTTGGAAAGAAATCTTTGCGCACGCACCCGGAGTGACAAAGAATGAACCTTCCACATCACACATACTGACAATGATGTCACCCTTTGTCTTGCTCTGCTTTTCCTTTCGCGTTGATTCCGAAGCACCCGCGGGACTCTTTATGAGCTCGCGCATCTCGAGAGCTAAAAAGTGCGCATCGGGCTCCCAATCGAATGCGACGGATTCAAGCGCTACGCGCGTCTTCGCTTGATCTTCGATCTTCTCGTACTCGACGTCGAACGAACCCGCCATGAAAACTCGATTTGTCTCCAACGACACGCTCTCGTAGTTGATCCTCTCTGTCCAAGCTGGCTCTTTGTCGGTGGCGTCTCGTCGCGCCCTCTCAATCGTATCGTGCATTGAGACGGTGAACCCCCCAGTGTTCAACTTGAAGGTGCCAGATGGCGACCGAGAGACGTCCGCCAAGGGACAAGCGAGCGTAAAACCGCACTCGACCTGATCGCTTCCGCGCGAGTTTTGTGGTATTTCACCGAAATTTGAATAAGGATCCATCTTGCATCGCCCAACGAAAGACGTGTCCATCAGTATCAAGCGGACAGGCGTCGTCTTCTTGACTGACTCTGTTGCGTTTTCACCTTCAACCTTTGGCTTTTTCGCTGAATTCGCCGTCTTTTTCATTTCTGCAACGACATCTTTAAACTTTTCGCCAATCGCGTGCCGCTCGTGTACGTTTACATCCACAGTCATGCCAGAAATCTCAACTGCATTCCCTTCCTGGGAATGCGCGAGTCCGACGGTTTCAGCTCTCAACACGGGATCGTAACCCTCCAAAGTGATCTGCATCTTAGACGCCGAACACACACCGCGTCGCTCGGCGGCGGTGTCTACCCGCAGACTTTCAGCGCCATCGCCGATGAGATTTCCGAAACGTCCGCGAACGTCTTGAACGGAGAAGTAAGATGTCGCAGAAGCTTGTTCGTCAAAAGTTGTCATCTTCATCTCTCGGTGACAGGCGACATTCAAATCCAAAAGCTCCCAAGGATTTGAAGAAGACTTCTTCTTCTCCTTTTCGCCATTCTTTTTGGACTTGTCGTTTGATTTCAAAGCCGCAACCAAAGCGCAAGTCTCGTGGTAGTGCCTCGCATCGCAGGCGTCAATCGACACGCTCGCCAGAGCTGGAAGCTTTTCATGGTCGCGATCGCCTACATCCACGAGTGCCATGGTCGCGCACGCACTCGCCTTTTTGGCTTGGAACAATTGCTTGGATTTGCCTTGAGCGACCGTGGCTTCGTCAAACGCAAACTTGAAATCGGACCAAGTATCTACTTGATACGTTTCGGCATCGAATGGCGAGACCACCTCCTTCTTGCGAAAGAAGGAACGCGAGCTACCCGTACTCATTCGCTCGATCGAAGACCTCATGTCCAGTATGGTACACGTCAGCGGCGCCCCGTCATCCTTGTTTTCAAAGATGACGCGCTTGAATTCTAATTTACACTTGCGGGGCGCCTTGAGCAACGCGGCAATCGCCCTATGCTGCTTGTTCGTCGTCGTCGTCGTCGTCGTCTCACCATTCTTTACCTCTGGCGAAGAGCCAACTTGACCGCGGCTAGATGAATCACCATTTGTCTCGAGTTCACGCGATTTACGAACGACCAAGGTCGCGCCGCTCAATCCTACGTGCGCGGGCGTTATCGACTTGGACTCTGCGTCAAACTCCGCCGTGAGATGAAAGTTGGCATCCGTCATACTCCAACCTTGTTTACCACGAAGCACGCGCGTCGTCACGAGTCCACTGAGAGACGCACCCGTAGATCTCGTCGCCTCCATGGTCATTCTATCGCAGAAGAGAGCCTCCGCGTCGTCTTCCAAAACCTTGAAGGACGTCACGTTAATCTCCACGAACGACGCGACGCCTCTAATCAATCTCCACTTGTAGCGAGTCATGCCGCTCTTCTTTTTGGGTTTATCCTCGCCTCCTTCATCTCTCGCGCTCGTTCCATTCCGCGGCACCGCCTCTTCCTTTCCCGACGCTTTCCCATTCGACCCCTCGGCGCGCATCGTGATTTCTACCCCCTCGACGGCGAAAGCCGTCTTTAGCGAACCGACTCCAAACCGTATGAACCGTCGCTTCCCGCTCACCGGCGTATCGCCATCGCTCGGAGACGCCGCATCCCGCGGGGTCATCTCAACGAATCCACCGACGCCCCCGCGGGTTTTCCCCTGCGTCCTCGGCAAACCATCTCTGAGATGTTTCCCGCTCGCGCGTCTCGCCGCAAAGTTCAACAACCACGCGGCCAACGTCGAGGCGTTCCCGACGTACGCGACGTCCCCAATCTTCACCCTCCGAATCTTTGACGACCCCCTGTCGAAATCAATCGTGATCCCGTGCATGCTCGCGAAACCAAAACTCTCTATGTGTACCCTCACACCGCTTCGATTCGCAGCCGTGACCTTCGCGCGCGCAATCAATCGCGTACGTAGTAATCCCGCGACGCTCGTCAGTCATTCTAATCTACGCACCCGATCGATCTCGCGCGCCTCCCCGACGCGCGCGATGCGATCGTCGTCAACAAACCCCGGGGCGAGGACCACCGACCGGTTTCTCTCTCACGCGTCGTCGTCGTCGTCGTCGCATCGCGTACCACGAGTCCAATGAGTCTCGGCAAAACGTTTCGAACAACCACCGCGAGCGTCGCGACGATCGATAGGATGCACGCGAGCAAAACGACGCGCGCATCGATCGCGAGCGTCGCGAGCGCCGCGGTCGCGCGTTCGCGAATCGCGGTCGGCTCCATTTCGTTTCGGTGACGCCCGCGCGCGCGCGGCTGTGACGCTTCGCGTGAACCGAGGATGATGAGGACGCGTTCGTTGGCGTGGGTTCATTCATCATTCATCACATCACGGCGCGGTCGGTTGGTCACGCGCGTCGAAACAAACGGGAGACGAAACGGAACGACGATGGATGGTGAACGAGAGTCGTCTCGGGAGACTCGTCTTCGGAGACGCGCCCGCTCGGCTCGCCGCGATTCGATTCGTCGTTCGCCACGATGGGGCGCTTCGGCGCCGTAGCGTACAAAGAAGTGTAATGTTACACGCGCGTCGTCGAAACAAACGCGAAACGAAGCCGTCGTCGACTCGACTACCGCCGCGCCCTGTTGAGTGAACCGTGTGGATGCACCGCTCGACACCTCGCGGCGGCGACGTCGCGCGACGCGACGTCGTTCATTCTATGGAAAAATTCAGCCAATCGAGCGTACGCCGTCGCCGCGTCGCATTTGGCTCCGATTTTCGCGAATCGCGCCGCCGCGCGTTCGTACGCGTCGATGACTCGCGATGAAACGGATGGTAAATCCGCGTGCGGTGTCGTTTCGACGAGCGCGCGGCCGCAGATGACGTACGCGCGCGCCTGAACGCGCAAACTCTCGCTCGCGAACAACGAGAGCGAGTGTTCGTCGAGCGCGTCTCGAGCGAGCTGCGCGTGCGAGTACCCGAGCTCGAGCCAACACTCGAGGACGGTGCACAACGCCATGTTTCGCAGAGGTTCGAGGTTGAGCTCCGACGCCTCGAGCTCGAGCTGTAAAGCGCGCATCATCGCTAAAGATGCCGCGCGAGCGCTCAGGTGTACGTCCGCGAGCGCCAGTTTCGTCCACATCGCTTCCAGCGCGTTGTTCGCCGACTCCGCCTTTTCGACGAGCGCGTGCAACGCCTCGTGCGCGCGGTCGAAATTTCCTTGCAGACGATCGATGTTCGCATCGAGTCTCTTGGATTCGAAATACAGCGGATCGTCGACGGGCACTTTCGTGCGCACGAGCGATCGGAGCTTTCGAACGGCGTCCCTCGCCTCGGCGTACGACTTGTTTCCGATCGCGTCTTGGTATCGCGACTTGAGAATCGCGACCGCGGCGATTCTGTTTGATTTACCACCCTCACCGAATATGCGTTCAATCTCACCGCGGACGGCGTTCGCCGCTTCAATTCCTTCGCACTCGATGGCGTGCGCCAAGAGCTCGGCGCAGCACTTCGCGGTGTCATCCGCGGAGGCGTCGACGTCTAGATGCAACTGCCGCGTCGCGTACGATTTGGCCAAGTAATCGCACCCGTACGCGCTCCAACCCTCCGCCGCGAGCGACGCGGCGGTCCCCGTCAGGGTGCTCAGCGCCGTCGCCGTCGCCCCGAGCGTGTACTCCGAAGACGGCACCGTCGATGCGAACCCCTTGGGCGGCGCCGGGTATAAATCGCCCGCGGTGCCCACCGATGAGACGTCCCCGTTCGCCTCCGCGATGGCGTCCATCGTCGCGTTGGACGCGGGCGTCGCCGCGGCGAGTCGGGAGTGATGCCTCGCCATTTCGACGTTAATCAGGCTCTGCGTCGCGCGAACCGGCGTCGGCTCTAGACCGTCGTCGCGACGCGCTAAACTCATCATCGAGCTCGACGCCGTGCGGGACGTCGGTTCGCCCACTACCGAAAATTCCGGGTGGTCGATCGCGTATTTGACGAGCGCCAACTCGGAGTACGCGACGAGATGCGGCGACGCCGTCTCCGCCGCCTGAGACGCGCACCGACGTAAAAGCGTCGGCAGGTCGTCATCGCGGTAGCGCGGATCGCGAGACATCTCCACCGGGGCGTACGTCATGAGCGCCGTCGTCAGAGCGAGCGCGTGCGCCAACGCGCCCTCGTCTCCGTTTTGTTGCGCCACGCGCACCGCTTCGGAAACCGCGCGCGCGGCTCGATCGACGTGTGAAAATTCCAACTGCGTCGACCCCAGCGCGAGCAACGCCGTGTGTAACCTCTCCCTACCGGAATCGACGCTCTCGAAACCACCGATTGTTTCGTCCATCCCGACACCGGCTCTCAGCGCGTCGTGTTCCCCGTTCACGTTAAAGTGTCGATGGAGGTGTTCCACCGCCGCCGGGTAGTCTCGCCGCCGCGACGCGTCGACGTGTCGAAGGTAATCGAGCGTGGGCAGTTCCGGCGCGAGCGTCCCGAGCTCTTCGACGAGCCCGTCGGGAACGTCTTCGTCGACTCGCACCGACCGCGTCTCCACCCGCTCTATCGCCCCGTTCACGATCGCCGTGAGCACCTCTGGCGCCGCGCACGTGCGAAACTCGGATTCGTCTTCGTCGTCGTCGCGCGCTTCTCCGTCGCGCGCGCGAACCGCGGCGTCGGCGTACTCGCCCACTCGATTCAACAGCTCGATCGTCGCCTCGAACGGCAAGAGGTTGTACCCGAGGTAACAACTCTTTAAAAACATCCCCGCCGGGCTCCACTGATCGACGCGTCGCGGCTCGAACCCGATCGCGTTTTGACGCCCGTCCGCTCGAACGTTCGCCGCGGCGGCGCGCGCGTCTTCGAAGAACATTTCCAAATCTTCCATTCTGTTTGCAGCCTCGAGGATTTCGTCGACGAACCTCGCGACGGACCACGACGCGAGGCGTTCACACTCGCTCGGTGTGACGTTTTCTTCCTCGAACGCTTCGCGCGCGCGCGCGCGTATCTCATCCACCGTTTCGCTCGGCGTCGGTTCTCTGCACGCTCGACGCGCGGCCGCGGTCGTTTCAGAATCATCATCATCTTGTGCGCCGCCTTTCCCCACCGGGCGCACGAGCGCGTCCACCGCGACGACGGTCCACGCGCGGCGTGCGATTTCGATGATTTCGCTCGACCGGAGTCTCGTCCCGTCG
>Ga0181600_10002612_pt1 | contig 13848 bp, 11 predicted proteins | sample 041ome_2_FD_132982 | JGI IMG/M metagenome (GOLD analysis project Ga0181600, IMG submission 132982) | Coastal salt marsh microbial communities from the Groves Creek Marsh, Skidaway Island, Georgia - 041406US metaG (megahit assembly) | ecosystem: Environmental > Aquatic > Marine > Intertidal zone... | reverse complement strand
TTGGGCGGGCTTTTGCGGGTCTTCACCGCGTAAGTGGGCCATACGTTCGGTCGCTTCGCGGTGGCGGCGGAATCAAGAGGATTCTAAGGGTGGCTGCAGCCCTAGGTCTGGCTGGCTTTCCAACGGGCTACGCGCCGCTTCGCGCTGGCGCTGCTCGCGCTCGGCCTCTTGGCGCAGCAATTCCGCGATATTTGGGTCCAGCGGGCGGCGGGCATTGGGCGCGCTTGGGGCGTTGGGGTGCAGGCTGCTGTCTTCGGGTTCTTCCCATTCGCCCAAATCGCCATCATAGGCGGCGCTGTCATCGGCCGCTGCGGGCTGCGATGCGGGGGTGGGGGTTTCCCATTCTGGCGCAACTTCTGTGGCCATCGCCGTGGCATCTGCGCTGTCTGGATGCGCCACAAACCAAGTATGCCCGCAATTCGAGCACTGCACATCGCGCCCAGCGGCAGGGATCACATCCTCTGGCACCTCGTATTGTGCGCCGCAATTTGGGCAAACCAGTCTCATCAGACCCCCTGACATAGGAACACATCCGTCACCGTTACAGCCGAACTATATGTGCTTGTCTTCGGCGGGAAAAGTGTAAACAACCCCGCCATTCCCAATCTATGATGATTGCATCGCCGCCAGCCATCGTGGCACAAGAACGCAAGCAGGAGGCCTGTCGCGTGATCGAGTTGGAAAATGTAGCCATGAGTTATGGCGGTGGCGAATTGCTAAGCGACATCTCGCTGCGTCTTGCGCCTGGGTCGTTTCATTTCCTGACCGGCCCGTCGGGCGCTGGCAAGACCACGTTTTTGAAACTTTGCTACGGCGCCTTGCTGCCCAGTGCCGGGCGGGTGCAGCTGTTTGGCACCGATTTGCGGCAGATGGGGCGCGACGATATCGCTTTGGCGCGCCGCAAAATTGGGGTTGTGCACCAAGACGTGCAGTTTTTAGACCATCTTAGCGTGGCTGAAAACGTTGCGCTGCCGCTGATGGTGTCTGGGCGTGAAACGCTGGACCAAGAGGTGAATTTGCGTGAATTGCTGGGGTGGGTGGGCTTGAAGGGCCGGGCCGATGCCCACCCGCCGCAGCTGTCTGGGGGCGAACGCCAGCGCGCGGCATTGGCGCGCGCCGTCATTATGTCGCCCGAGGTGATTTTGGCCGACGAACCCACAGGCAATATCGATTGGGAGATGTCGCAGCGGCTGCTGCAGTTGTTGGTCGAACTGAACCGCATGGGCAAAACCATTATGATTGCCACCCACGACCTGAACCTGATCCGCGCCGCCAAGGGGCAAGTGCAGGCGCGGGTCTTGCGCATCTCGAACCGGCGGTTGCATCTGGCGGGGGCTGACCTATGAGGCGCCCTGATCTGGCCCATTTGAACCGGTTCCTGACCGGCGACCCACAGGCCGACCGCATGGTGCCGCCCACGGGCTATACCGCGCGCCTGACCGTCTTTAGCGCCGCTGCCATGGCGTTTTTGGCGGTTTTTGCGCTGGCATTGGCGCTGGCCACGGGCCGTATGGCGGTGCGCTGGGGCGATGAATTGGCCCGGACTGCCACGCTGCGCATTTCTGCCCCGACCGAACAGATCGCCGCGCAAACAGCCGCGGCCCTGCGCGTGCTAAGCCAAACCCCGGGGGTGGCCACCGCCCGCGCCCTCAGCCCAGACGAGCAACGCGCGCTGCTGGCGCCGTGGTTTGGCCCTGATCTGCCGATCCAGGCCCTGCCGATCCCGCAGTTGATCGAAATTGTGGAAACAAGCGCCGGTTTTGATGCCCAAGGCCTGCGCCTGCGCCTGTCGGCCGAGGTGCCCGGCGCGGTGCTGGACGACCACAGCCGCTGGCGCAAACCGCTGGTGCAAGCGGCCAACCGGCTGCGCCTTTTGGGGGGCGTGGCAATTGTGCTGATCTTTGGCACCATGGCGGCCATGATCACCTTGGCCGCCAATGCCGCGCTGGCCGCGAATGCACAGGTGATCGCGGTGCTGCGTCTTGTGGGCGCGCGCGATGGCTATATCGCGCAGGCCTTTGTGCGCCGTTTTACCTTGCGCGCCATTTCGGGTGCGTTTGTGGGCAGTGTTTTGGGGGGGCTGGCCATTGCCCTGCTGCCCGCCGCGCAAGACGAGGGTGGCTTTCTCACTGGGCTGGGGTTTCAGGGGGTGGGCTGGTTGTGGCTGCTGGTGATCCCGCCGCTGGCTGGGGCCGTGGCCTTTGCTGCCACACAATTTGCGGCGCGCACAACATTGAAGGAGCTGCCTTAACATGGCCTATGCATGGCGTTGGATAAAGTCACTGGTATTTGTGGGGCAAATGTATGTGATGATGCTGGTGATTGGCCTGCTTTATCTGCCCTATGCGCTGGCGGCACGCCGGGGCGCGCGGGCCGGGTGCAAGGCGTATTGCCGTTGGGTGCTGTGGACCGCGCGCTGGATGGTGGGCCTGCACACCGAGGTGCGCGGCGAGGTGCCCATGGGCGAGGTGCTGCTGGCGGCCAAACATCAAAGCTTTCTTGATATTCTGATCATCTTTAACGCCGTGCCTTCGGGTAAATTCATCATGAAGCGCGAAATTCTTTGGACGCCGATCATTGGCATCTATGCCGTGCGCCTTGGCTGCGTGGCCGTAAACCGAGGCAAGCGCGGCGCGGCCATTCGCAAGATGAGCGAAGACGTGAAAAAGGGCCACGCCGACGCCGGGCAGTTGATTATCTATTCCCAAGGCACGCGGGTGGCACCGGGGGTAAAGGCGCCCTACAAGGTGGGCACCGCGGTCTTATACGAGCAAATGGGCCAGCCCTGTGTGCCCGCGGCCACCAATGTGGGCGTGTTTTGGCCGCGCACCGGCATTTACCGCAAGCCGGGTTTGGCGGTGGTGGAATTTTTGCCGCCCATCGCCCCGGGCTTGGGGCGCGATGCGTTCATGGATCAGCTGGAAAGCAGCATCGAGGGGCGTTCGAACGCGCTGATGCGCGAGGCGGGGTTTGCCGTTGCCGATTAGGCCATATGCCCTGCCCAAGCGGGCGTAAGAAAAAGGCGCCCCCGTTGGGGCGCCTTTTTTGTGGTTTCTGCCTTAGGCGTGGATGGCACCATCGCCACAGGCCAAGGCCGCTTCGCGCATGGCCTCGGAAAAGGTGGGGTGGGCATGGCAGGTCATCGCCAGATCTTGCGCCGAGGCGCCAAATTCCATCGCCACGCAAACCTCGTGGATCAGATCGCCCGCCGCTGGGCCAATCACATGGCAGCCCAAAATGCGGTCTGTGTCTTTGTCGGCCAGCAGTTTGACAAACCCGTCGCCGGCAAATACCGCCTTGGCGCGGCCGTTGCCCATGAACGAGAATTTGCCCACTTTATAGGCGCGCCCCTCGGCTTTTAGCTGTTCTTCGGTGGCGCCCACGCTGGCCACCTCGGGGTGGGTGTAGATCACGCCGGGGATGACGCCGTAATTCACATGGCCATGTTTGCCGGCAATCACCTCGGCTGCGGCCATGCCCTCGTCTTCGGCCTTGTGGGCCAGCATCGGGCCTTCGATCACATCGCCAATGGCATAAATCCCCGCCACATTGGTTTGCCAATGCGCATTGGTTTTGATTTGCCCGCGCTGGGTAAATTCAACGCCCAAATCCTGCAGGCCCAAACCATCGCTAAAGGGGCGGCGGCCAGTGGCCACCAACACAACTTCGGCATCGATGCTGTGCTGGCTGTCGTCTTTGCGCAGCTGGTATGTCACGGTGTTCTTGCCGCGCGCCTTGGCCACAGCTTGCACAGCCGCGCCCATCACGAAATTCAGACCCTGTTTTTTCAGCATGCGCTGGAAGGTTTTTTGCACCTCGCCATCCATGCCGGGGGTGATCACATCCAAATATTCCACCACCGTCACATCGGTGCCAAGGCGTTTGTAGACGCTGCCCAGCTCTAGCCCGATCACACCGGCGCCGATCACCACCATCGATTTAGGGATCTTGCCCAGCTCTAGCGCCCCGGTCGAGGTGACGACGGTTTTCTCGTCCACATCGATGCCGGGCAGGGTGGCGGGCTCTGAGCCGGTGGCGATAATGATATTGGCGGCGGTGTGCACCTCGTCACCAACCTTGACCTGACCCGCGGCAGGGATGCTGGCCCAGCCGTTGATCCAGTCGACCTTGTTCTTTTTGAACAGGAATTCGATGCCCTTGGTGTTGCCCTCGATCACGCTGTCTTTGTAGGCCAGCATTTGCTTCCAATCCACGGATGGCGTTTTGCCCTTTAGGCCCATGGTGGCAAAGTTATGTTCGGCCTCGTGCAGCTGATGGCTGGCGTGCAGCAGCGCCTTCGAGGGGATGCAGCCCACGTTCAAACAGGTGCCACCCAGCGTGTCACGCCCCTCGACACAGGCGGTTTTCAGCCCCAATTGCGCACAGCGAATGGCGGCCACATAGCCGCCCGGGCCCGCGCCAATTACGATCACGTCATAGTTTGCCATGGATCATGTCCTTTCATGGGGCGGGGCGTGGGGGTGGCCCGGCGCAGCCCGCCATGGTGTGGTTATCAAAAGAAGGGTATCAAAAGCAGGGTGAGGGTGGCAAAAAGCCCAACCATCCAGATCAGGCTGCGCCAAGGTGACAGGCCAAAGGCATAAGCTGGCACATAGGCCACGCGCGCACCCAAATAGGCCCAAGCGGCCCATGCGCTGGCGCTATTGGCGCTGCCTGACAAATGCACAACCAGCACCGCAATGGTGAACAGGATCAGCCCCTCGAAATGGTTGGTCAAGGCCCGCTGCAGGCGCCCGGCCAGCCCTGTCAGGCTGCGGGGCGTGTCGCGCGGACCCATCGCATAGCGCGGCCCAACCTGCAGGTTCGCGGCCACAGAATAGGCCACAAATTGCACAATCTGCAGCAGGGCCGCCAGCGCCAGAACGGTTAACTCGGACGTCATTGTAAGGCCTTTCCTTGGCGCCACGCAGCGCGTGTTTCGGGGGTCAGTACCTGCGCACGGCGCGCGAGAAACCAGTCTTGGCAGTCGCGCTCAAGGCGGCGCAACACCGGGTCGCTGCGCCACTGGGCCAAAGTCGCCTGTAGGGCGGGCATATAGGGGGCAAAGCTGGTGTCGGGCACATCGTTGCGGTTGGCCTGCCGGTGCCATGCCGAGCCCAGCTGATACTTGCCATGCCCCTCTTTGCCTTGGCCATCGCCGCGATCGTTTTTCATCAAAAACACATCTTGGGCGCGCACGGCATAGTGATGCAGCCGCGCATTGCGCGCAGCACAAGCCAGATCATGGGGCCGAAAGCGGCTGCTGCGCGCCTGAAACAGCGTGGCATTTGACAGGGGCGTGCCATCTGGGGTTTGCACCACGGGATCTGCCACCAAGGGTTGGCGCGGCGCGTGATCGGTTGCGGCGGCAAAGCTGGCCACGCGAAAGAGGCATTTGAACTTGGTCGTGCCGGGGGTTGGGGCGGCTTCGGCGCGGGTGTTTTTTTCTGTCACCAAATCACCCGGCACCCACTGCACCACCCCATTGTCGCCAAACATGCGCCATGGGATGGGCACAACATCGGCCGCGGCAGTTTGCTGCATCAGCTGCGCCAAAGGCACGTCAAGCACAAGAAACTCGTCGCTGTCGATATGCAAAACATGGCTGATACCATTGGCCCGGCACTGGGCCAGCACGGCATCCATGCCGCTGTCTTGGGGGGGCATGCCGGGGGGTACCGTTTGGCGGATATGGTGCACCAACCCCATCTCTGCGGCCCGGTCCAGCAATATATCCGAGCCGTCGCTGCAGGCGTTGGTCACCACCATGATCTGCGCAAAGCCAAGGCTGGCATGATGGGCCAGCCATTCTAGCACGAAGATCCCTTCGTTGCGCATACAGGCGGCAAGGGCGGTGCTGTGCTGGGTCATAACTGGCCGGTTGGTTGCAAAAAAGGGGCGCAGGCCGCGCCCCTTTTGAGTGGGTATTAGATATCCATCAGCAGGCGGCGGGGATCTTCCAGCGCCTCTTTGACGCGCACAAGGAAGGTCACCGCGCCTTTGCCATCCACGATGCGGTGGTCATAGGACAGCGCCAGATACATCATCGGGCGGATCACGATCTGGCCGTTCACCACAACGGGGCGGTCTTGGATTTTATGCATGCCCAAGATACCCGATTGCGGGGGGTTCAAAATGGGCGAGGACATAAGCGAGCCATAAACGCCACCGTTCGAGATGGTAAACGACCCGCCCTGCATTTCGGCCATGCTCAGCTTGCCATCGCGGGCGCGCAGGCCCAGTTCGCCGATTTTCTTTTCAATAGCGGCAAAGCCCATTTGATCGGCGTCACGCACCACGGGCACAACCAGCCCGCTGGGGGTGCCCACTGCCACGCCCATATGGACGTAGTTTTTATAGACAATGTCTTGCCCGTCGATTTCGGCATTCACCTCGGGCACTTCTTTCAGGGCGTGACAGCAGGCTTTCACGAAGAAGGACATAAAGCCCATTTTCACGCCATGCTTCTTTTCGAACGGGTCTTTATAGGCGTTGCGCAGCTCCATGATGCCGGACATGTCGACCTCGTTATAGGTGGTCAGCATGGCGGCGGTATTTTGCGCGTCTTTCAGGCGGCGGGCGATGGTGGCGCGCAGGCGCGTCATTTTCACCCGCTCTTCGCGGGCTGCGTCATCGGCGGGCACAGGGGCACGCGGTGCTGTGGCAGGGGCAGGGGCGGCGGCCGCCGCGCTGCTGCTGGCCGCCCCGGCCACGGCGCGGGCCACATCGTCTTTCATGATGCGGCCATCGCGGCCTGTGCCGGTAACTTGGCTGGGCGACAGCCCGGCCTCGGCCATTGCTTTTTTCGCGGCTGGCGCATCTTCAACATCGCGGGTGGCGCTGGCGGCTGGTGCGGCTGCGGGGGCGGTGGCCGCGGGGGTTGCCGCGGCGCTGGCGCCGCCTGCGATCACGGCCAGCTGGGCGCTGGCACCCACGGTTGTGCCTTCGGGTGCGGTGATTTTGGCCAGCACGCCGGCGGCGGGGCTTGGCACCTCGACCGAGACTTTGTCGGTTTCCAGTTCACACAGCATCTCGTCTTGGGCGACGGCGTCGCCCCCATTCTTGAACAACGTGGAAACCGAGGCCTCTGACACAGATTCGCCCAAGCTGGGCACCATCACAGCCACCTCTGCCGCGGCGGCGGCGGGGGCGGCTTTGGCTGGGGCATCTGCCTTGGGGGCAGGGTCTGCCGCGCCTTCGGTGATGCAGGCCAACAGCGCATCGACACCCACGGTGGCGCCTTCGGCGGCCACGATTTCGGCCAATGTGCCAGCGGCGGGGCTTGGCACCTCGACGGTGACTTTGTCTGTTTCCAGCTCGCACAGCATTTCGTCTACGGCCACGGCATCGCCGGGCTTTTTGAACCATGTTGCAACCGTGGCCTCGGTGACCGATTCACCCAAGGTAGGAACACGAACTTCTGTGGTCATGGGTTATTTCCCTTCGATGGTCAGCGCTTCGTCGATCAGCGCTTGTTGTTGTGCCTTGTGGGTGCTGGCCAAGCCGGTTGCCGGGCTGGCGCTGGCGGCGCGGCCGGCATAGGCTGGGCGGCCATGTTTGGCTTTGATCCGGCCAAGCACCCATTCGATATTGGGTTCGATAAAGCTCCAGGCGCCTTGGTTTTTCGGCTCTTCCTGGCACCATACCATTTCGGCCTGCGAGAAGCGTTCCAGTTCGCGCACCAACGATTGTGCCGGGAACGGGTAGAACTGTTCGATCCGCAGCAGATAGATATCGTCGATGCCGCGGGCGTCACGTTCTTCTAGCAGGTCGTAATACACTTTGCCCGCGCACATGACGACGCGCTTGATTTTGTCATCCGCCACCAGCTTGGTGTCGGAGTTGCCATATTGCGCGTCATCCCACAGCACCCGGTGGAAGCTTGAGCCGGTGGTAAATTCCTCGGCGCGGCTGATGGCCAGCTTGTGACGCAGCAGCGATTTTGGGGTCATCAAGATCAGCGGCTTGCGGAACGAGCGGTGCAGCTGGCGGCGCAGGATATGGAAATAGTTGGCCGGTGTGGTGCAATTGGCCACGATCCAGTTGTCTTCTGCCGACATTTGCAAAAAGCGCTCAAGCCGGGCCGAGCTGTGCTCGGGGCCTTGGCCCTCGAAGCCATGAGGCAGCAGGCACACAAGGCCCGACATCCGCAGCCATTTACGTTCGCCCGAGTTGATGAACTGGTCAAACATGATCTGCGCACCATTGGCAAAATCGCCAAACTGCGCTTCCCACATGGTCAATGCGTTGGGTTCGGCCAGCGAATACCCATATTCAAAGCCCAACACCGCATATTCCGATAGCATCGAATCGATCACTTCGTAGCGGGCCTGCCCGTCGCGGATATTGTTCAGCGGGTAGTAGCGCTCTTCGGTTTCTTGATCGATCAGGCCGGAATGGCGCTGGCTAAATGTGCCGCGCGTGCTGTCTTGGCCCGCCAAACGCACCGGGTATCCTTCGGTCAGCAAGCTGCCAAAGGCCAGCGCCTCGGCCGTGGCCCAGTCAAAGCCTTGGCCGGTTTCGAACATGGCATTCTTGGCATCCAGCAGGCGTTCGACGGTTTTGTGCAGGTTGAACCCTTCGGGCGCGGCGCACAGGGCGCGGCCCACTTCGGTAAAGGTTTCAGGCGCAACGGCGGTTTTCCCGCGCTGGTATTTGCCCTGCTTTTGGCGGTCCAGATGCGACCAGCGGCCATCCAGCCAATCGGCTTTGTTGGGCTTGTAATCTTTGCCGGCCTCGAATTCCTCGTTCAGATGGGCCTGAAACGCGGCTTTCATATCCTCGATCTCGCCTTCGGGTATCAGCCCGTCGGCGACCAGCCTGTCGGTGTACAGCGCAAGGGTGGTTTTGTGGCTTTTGATGCGCTTATACATCGCCGGGTTGGTGAACATCGGCTCGTCGCCTTCGTTATGGCCAAAGCGGCGATAACAGAAGATATCGATCACGGCATCTTTGTGGAATTTCTGGCGGTATTCCGTGGCCACCTTGGCGGCGTGAACCACCGCTTCGGGGTCGTCGCCATTGACGTGGAAAATGGGCGCTTCCACCACCAGCGCGTTATCGGTGGGGTAGGGCGAGCTGCGCGAGAAATGCGGCGCCGTGGTAAAGCCGATTTGGTTGTTCACCACGATATGAATGGTGCCGCCCGTGCGGTGCCCACGCAGGCCCGACAGGGCAAAACATTCCGCCACCACACCTTGGCCTGCAAAGGCCGCATCGCCGTGCAACAACACGGGCAAAACGGCGGTGCGTTGCGGGTCGTTCAGCTGGTCTTGCTTGGCGCGTGCCTTGCCCAGCACAACGGGGTTCACCGCCTCGAGGTGGCTGGGGTTTGCCGTCAGCGACAGGTGCACAGTGTTGCCGTCAAATTCACGGTCGCTAGAGGCGCCAAGGTGGTATTTCACATCGCCCGAACCATCAACATCTTCGGGTTTGAAGCTGCCGCCCTGAAACTCGTTGAAAATGGCGCGATAGGGTTTGCCCATCACATTGGCCAAAATATTCAGGCGCCCACGGTGGGGCATGCCGATGACGATTTCGCGCACGCCCAAATTGCCGCCTCGCTTGATGATCTGCTCCATCGCGGGGATCAACGCCTCGCCGCCATCAAGGCCGAAACGTTTGGTGCCCATGTATTTCACATGCAGGAATTTTTCAAAGCCCTCGGCCTCGACCAGCTTGTTCAAAATGGCGCGGCGCCCTTCGCGGGTGAAGGTGATTTCCTTGCCATAGCCCTCGATGCGCTCTTTCAACCAGCCGGCTTCTTCGGGGTTGGAAATATGCATGTATTGCAGCGCGAATGTGCCGCAATAGGTGCGCTTCAAAACATCGACGATCTGGCGCAGCGAGGCAATTTGCAGCCCCAGCACGTTGTCGATGAAAATCGGGCGGTCCATGTCGGCTTCGTTAAAGCCATATGTGTGCGGGTCCAGTTCCGGGTGCATCGTGTCGTCGCGCATGCCCAGCGGATCGATATCGGCAATCAGGTGGCCGCGGATACGATAGGCGCGGATCAGCATCAGCGCGCGAATACTGTCCAAAACGGCGCGTTTTACCGCCTCGTCAGACACTTCTACGCCTTTTTCCTGGGCCTTGGCCTTGATCTTGTCGCTTGCGCCTTTGAGTTCGGCCTGCGGCCATTCGCCGGTAAGGGCAAATGTCAAATCATCTGTGGGTGCGGGCGGCCAATCGGCGCGGGCCCAGCTGGCACCGGCGGCTTCGCGTTTGACATCGCTTTCCGCGTCGCCAAGCGAGGCAAAGAACTGGGCCCAAGAGGCATCCACCGATGCCGGATCTGTGGCATAGCGGGCATACATCTGTTCCAGATATTCGGCGTTGTGCCCCTGCATAAAGCTAGAAGCGTGAAGCAGGTTGTTCGGGCTTTGATCCGTCATTGTGCGCGTCCTTTCTGACCGATCGTTTGAGCAGCAGGAAAGGCATCCATGGGGCGGGTGTCTTTCGTGATGCTCGGGCGATGGGGGTGTGGGGGGTGGGCGTTTTCGCCCACCCCGGAATGTTTATGCGCCTTTGATGGCTTTCAGCACGGCCTCGCCCAGCGTGGCGGGGCTGTCTGCAACAACGATACCGGCGCTACGCATGGCCTCGATCTTGTCTTCGGCGCCGCCCTTGCCGCCCGCCACGATGGCCCCGGCATGGCCCATGCGGCGGCCCGGAGGTGCGGTGCGCCCGGCGATAAAGCCAGCAACCGGCTTCCAGCGGCCTTTTTTCTTTTGCTCGGCCAGAAACTCGGCCGCTTCCTCTTCGGCCGAGCCGCCGATTTCGCCGATCATGATGATCGAGTGGGTTTCATCGTCGTTCAGGAACATGTCCAGCACGTCGATATGTTCGGTGCCCTTGATCGGGTCACCGCCGATACCCACGGCGGTAGACTGGCCCAGACCGATATCCGAGGTTTGTTTTACCGCCTCGTAAGTCAGCGTGCCCGAGCGCGACACAACACCGACCGAGCCACGTTTGTGGATATGGCCGGGCATGATGCCGATTTTGCACGCGTCAGGGGTAATCACGCCAGGGCAGTTTGGCCCAATCAGGCGCGAGCTGCTGTCCATCAGCGCCCGCTTCACGCGCATCATATCCAGCACGGGGATGCCTTCGGTGATGCATACGATCAATTCCATTTCGGCGTCGATGGCTTCCAAAATGGAATCTGCCGCGAAGGGTGGGGGCACGTAGATGACCGTGGCATTTGCCTCGGTCTTGGCTTTGGCTTCGTGTACGCTGTTGAACACGGGCAAATCTAGGTGGGTGCTGCCGCCCTTGCCGGGGGTTACGCCGCCCACCATTTTCGTGCCATAGGCAATCGCCTGTTCCGAGTGAAAGGTGCCTTGGCTGCCGGTAAAGCCCTGACAGATAACGCGGGTGTTTTCGTCAATAAGAACTGCCATTGTCTTAGCCCTTCACCGCTTTCACAATTTTCTCGGCGCCATCCGACAGGTTATCGGCGGCGATCACGTTCAGGCCCGACGTGTTGATAATGTCTTTGCCCTGTTCCACGTTCGTGCCCTCTAGGCGCACGACCAGCGGCACTTGCAGGCCCACTTCTTTCACGGCGGCCACAACGCCCTCGGCGATCACATCGCAGCGCATGATGCCGCCAAAGATGTTGACCAAGATGCCCTTTACGTTGGGATCCGAGGTGATGATTTTAAAGGCTTCGGTTACTTTTTCCTTTGTCGCGCCACCGCCCACGTCCAAAAAGTTGGCCGGTTCCGCGCCATAAAGCTTGATGATATCCATCGTGGCCATGGCAAGACCTGCGCCGTTGACCATGCACCCAATTTCGCCATCCAGCGCGATATAGTTCAGATCGTATTTCGAGGCGGCCAGCTCTTTGGGGTCTTCTTCGGTTTCGTCGCGCAGGGCTGCGATGTCTTGGTGACGATAGATTGCGTTGCCATCAAAGCCGAATTTGGCATCCAGCACCTTCAGATCGCCGCCTTCGGCCACGATCAGCGGGTTGATTTCCAGCATTTCCATGTCTTTTTCGGTGAACACTTTGTACAGCGTGCCCATCAGCGCCACGCATTGTTTCACCTGTGCGCCCTGCAGGCCCAGCGCAAATGCAATCCGGCGGCCATGATAGGGCTGGTAGCCCGTGGCAGGATCAACGGCGAAAGACAAAATCTTTTCCGGGGTCGAGGCTGCCACCTCTTCGATATCCATCCCGCCCTCGGTCGAGCAGACAAACGAGATGCGGCTGGTTTGGCGATCAACCAAGAGGGCCAGATACAATTCGCGTTCGATGCCGGAACCCGCCTCGATATAGACGCGGTTCACCTGCTTGCCTGCGGGGCCGGTCTGGTGGGTCACCAATGTGCGGCCCAGCATTTTCTTGGCTTCTTCGGCGGCTTCTTCCACCGATTTGGCAAGACGAACACCGCCTTTGTCGCCGGCGTCTGCTTCTTTAAATTTGCCCTTGCCGCGGCCGCCTGCGTGAATTTGTGCCTTAACCACCCACAAAGGGCCATCAAGTTCGCCAGCGGCGGTTTTTGCGTCTTCGGCTTTCAGTACAACGCGCCCATCCGAGACCGGGGCCCCGTACGAGCGCAGCAGCGCCTTCGCCTGATATTCATGGATGTTCATGGAACTGTCCCGTCTTGCTATGTTCATTGGCGGTCTTGCACAGCTGAACGACGTTTTTAAACGTTTTCTTACAAAGACGGTTGAAAAAGCCCAAATAAACCAGATTTGTGATCACACGAGAAAAAGCTGTGATCACAAAAACAGCGGCTCGAATCATTTTGTACGTGTGCTGGAAAAATAGCGCGAATTCCCCAACGTCACATGCGCCATCGCCAAAAAAAACGCGCAAGCGATGCCTGCGCGTTTGAACCCCAAGATGGGGCAATGGGGTGGGTGGCTTAGGCCAGCGACGGATCGATCGCTTTGCAGGCGTCAACCAGACCTTTGACCGCATCAACCGACTTGTCGAACATCTCTTGTTCTTCTTTGTTCAGTTTGATGTTCACAATCTTCTCGATACCGCCCGCGCCGATCACGGTTGGCACGCCCACATACATGTCTTTTACACCCAGCTCGCCATCACAATAGGCAGCGCAGGGCAACACGCGCTTTTGGTCGCGCAGGTAGGCTTCTGCCATTTCGATGGCGCTGGTGGCAGGCGCGTAAAAGGCCGAGCCAGTTTTCAGCAGGCCAACGATTTCGGCACCGCCATCGCGCGTGCGCTGGATGATGGCATCCAGTTTCTCTTGCGTGGTCCAGCCCATGTCTACCAGATCGGGCAGGGGAATGCCGGCAACGGTGGAATAACGCGCCGAGGGCACCATGGTATCGCCGTGGCCACCCAGCACAAAGGCTGTGACATCACGCATCGAAACACCAAATTCGACCGCCAAGAAATGACGGAAGCGGGCGCTATCCAGCACGCCTGCCATGCCGCATACTTTGTTTGCAGGCAGGCCCGAGAACTGCTGCAGCGCCCAAACCATGGCGTCCAGCGGGTTGGTGATGCAGATCACAAATGCGTTGGGCGCATGGGCTGCAATGCCTTCGCCGACCGATTTCATGACCTTCAGGTTAATGCCCAGCAGGTCATCGCGCGACATGCCCGGTTTGCGCGGCACGCCTGCGGTAACGATGCACACATCGGCGCCCGCGATATCGGCATAATCATTGGTGCCCTTGAATGCACCGTCAAACCCCTCCGAGGGGCCCGATTCTGCGATATCCAGCGCTTTGCCCTGAGGGGTGCCTTCGGCGATATCGAAAAGGACGACATCGCCCAGTTCTTTGATTGCAGCAAGGTGGGCAAGCGTGCCACCGATCTGCCCTGCGCCGATGAGGGCAATTTTGGGTCTGGCCATGGAT
>Ga0181600_10002611_pt1 | contig 13850 bp, 9 predicted proteins | sample 041ome_2_FD_132982 | JGI IMG/M metagenome (GOLD analysis project Ga0181600, IMG submission 132982) | Coastal salt marsh microbial communities from the Groves Creek Marsh, Skidaway Island, Georgia - 041406US metaG (megahit assembly) | ecosystem: Environmental > Aquatic > Marine > Intertidal zone... | reverse complement strand
TACAACTTGAAGGTCGCTGTGAAAAAGGCTACTTCATCGCCCCTACCGTTTTCGAAGATTTACCGGCTGGCTGCCGCACCAACCAAGAAGAAATATTCGGTCCAGTGGTGACTCTTACTCCATTTGATACAGAGGAGGAAGCTTTGGCCATGGCTAATGGAACTGCCTACGGTCTTGCGGCAACGATATGGACTTCAGATCTGAAAACTGCCCATAGAATGGCTGCAGGATTACACGCTGGGATCATATGGGTGAACTGCTGGTTGCTTCGAGATTTACGCACACCTTTTGGTGGCGTGAAGCAGAGTGGCGTAGGCCGAGAAGGCGGATTCGAAGCCCTGAGATTCTTCACCGAACCTAAGAACATTTGCATCAAACTATAATGACAAGCATTTCTGAAAAAGCAGCGATTTTACATCGCAGCGCACGCACTCAGCAACCCACCGCACAATTTTCAACGACGGAAGAGTACGATCTTGAATCGGCCTATAAAGTGCAACATGAGCTCATCAAACAGCGCGTCGATGAAGGGCATGAAATCGTAGGCGTGAAGATGGGTTTCACTTCCCGTGCGAAGATGGAGCAGATGGGCGTAAATGATATGATCATTGGCCAATTGACGGCAGATATGCAATTGGATGCCAGCACCCCACTAATTAAATCAGAGTGTTGCCATCCGCGCGCAGAACCTGAGATTGCATTTCGCCTCAGTAAAGATATTGAAGGCGTTCTTGATGCCCAATCAGTTTTAGACTATGTGGACGGTGTTGCATCGGCCATTGAAGTGATAGATTCAAGGTATGAGAATTTCAAGTTTTCACTGGAAGATGTAGTTGCAGACAACTGCAGTTCGTGTGCCTTTGTGGTAGGACCTTGGTGCGAAGTTCCGCTTGGACTAAACGGCTTGGACATGGTCATGAATTTTGACGGTGTTATTGAAGCTGAAGGCTCAAGCGATGCCATCATAGACAATCCTTTCGAAGCTCTTGCAGCCGCAACACGCTTGGCCCATCAATACGGGATTGGTCTAAAGAAGGGGATGATTGTTCTCGCTGGTGCATCTACCGCTGCGTCCTTTATTAAGGAAACGAAAGAAGTAAGCCTGGAGGTTGACGGATTGGGAAGAGCTGTTTTCACAGCGCTTTAGTAACAAACGAGCCGCCCCGGGGTACGAAGCGGCTCGCTGAACAAAACCATGTCGCGTCAATGAAATTACTCGCTTACACTCAATTGATGACGCTATCAATATAAGCTCAAAACCTGTGCCAAAGTTTACAGAATGAGCGAGTTAAAATGTTAAAGTTTTACGCCAAGGCTCAATAAAATCTGTGATCGATTGTAGCTTAATGGAATGTCGTTCCAGCTGCCGGTGTGATCTTCAAAGCTTCCATAATAAGTGACATCAAAGCTTAGTTTCCAAAGATCTATTCCAAGAGCCACGTTGTACCCTACAGTTGGCGAACTAAATGTTTCACTAAAAGCATTATCAGAGATGGTACCTTGGTAATGAACCCCGCCTTCAGCGCGTACAAATTTTAGTAACCGAAGTCCTACACCCGCATCCAGCTGCAGGAACTCGTGATCGAATCTTTCGTAGAAAATATTGTTAGGGCCATCTATACCTTCAAGAAAATGGGTGTTTTTCGCATAGAATAAACTTCCTGAAGTATAGAGTTGATCACCGAGGTATTGACGACCAAAAAGACCTAGATGGTAGCCATTGTCTGAGGCCTGACCTTCAAAGATTTCTTGAGCAGATGAGGCTGCATCACTCAACCCAATGGTATTCAAATTGTAGTTCAACCCGGTACGGACACCCCACCTACTCTGAGCAGTTATGGTCGAAGTTGCCGCAATAGCTAAAACAAGCAAAAGCTTTTTCATGAACGAATTCTAATAATTTGGCTTGATATGAAGCCACAATCGTGCCAACCTTACTTTAATCTAGAATTTAAGCGGTAAATCACCTGTCGCTTGTCTTTTTCACTTTTATGCCGCTCAATGATATCAAATCCTAAAGCTTTATTTGAGAAGACATTTATTGATTTAATTGCCTCGCTGCGCTTACGTCGCTGAACTTCCCAGCCCAATTCCTGAAGATTTAAAATTGCATTTACCTCCTCCGTATCTAAATCTGATCTTAGCAACGCATTGTATAAGGACCTATCCTCAATGGTAAGAAACTCCAACCAATCAGATTTTTTTCTAATAACTTTCTGATAACGGTAGCGAATGATCCACACGAAAATTGCCAAAACCAAACTGCACATCGTATAAAAAAGGATCTTAAACCATGAATACGGTGTGTAAAGTCGTGTAGTTTCCCAGGTTTTCCAATTGCTAGGAACCAATACAGTTAAGAAAAATCCCGCTTTTACCTTATCTGTTTTACGTAAAACCAGCATTTCCTGGTCTTTCATGTACATACAATGTATGCCATCCAATCCAGATCGCGCTGAAATTTCCTGATTCGCACTGAGATCTAGCTTGTGTAACTCATTCTTTCGCCAATCCAATAACCAATAACCACTCTTGTTGTAAGCTAAGCCCAAACTATCATTGATGATATTAAAATTGGTTATGCCAGATGTGTATAGATCCTTTTGTAATCTTCCTTTCGGAATCCATTTGTCGTTTGAAAACGAATAGGCATACAAGGTCCTAAAATGCGAAACGTAAAGAACATCTTCTCTCTTATCGTACCATCGTAGGTGCCGAATACCGCTTTGCTCGTCTACTTCTATAGGATATGGAGCCTCACTAACATGAAACCATTCCCGTGCAGATTCGTCAAATCTATTGAGCATGTTATTCTCCATCCAGAATCCATAGCCACCGAAACTATAAATACGTCCTTGTCGCTCAAACTGATACGCATCAAAATTATAGCCGTGCTGATATGTACCGTCTATTCTACTTATTGATGAGTCTTGAAACGAAAGTTCAAAGACCTGACCAGATCCTGAAAAAGAAACAAGCCATCTTCCTTTTACCGAATGCAACTGACCGTGTTCCCCAGAGAAAAGTTCCTCGGAAGAATAATTCCGCTTAAACTGCCCTATTTTTACTACCGAATTATCAGAAAACACATCTAAAACTCCAGTGTCAAAGTTTAATCTATAAACGGACCTATCATCATCAGCAACCCAAGAAACATATGCTTTTTTATTAGCTGATAATGAGGTAGTTATAAAAATCAAAAGAACACTAATAAACCTCACACAGTAAAGATACGAAATATGTATAAAATATGTTCACACATATTGTTTGCGGGAAAACATAATTGAAATTTGATATTTGAGGAACCAATAAATGTGATCTACCATCAAAGTAATTAACCCAGCCCTAGCGCTGGGTTTTTTAATTTAATCGACTGTGATCCTTTCCTGAACCACCCTCAAGCACTATTAAGGCTGCATCGATTCCATTGATATCAGATTTTTTGAACGTTCTACTGTACTTTTTGTGCTTCAAAGGGTACATTTTGCTAATTATTAGCCCCTAATTTTTCGGGGGTATTTTTGCCTTTTTATATTTTTTTTCAAAACGCACCCCTCTTTTTGTATGGGTATTGTCCTATTTTAATATGTGTTTTAAATACACTACCCCTATTTTTTAGGGGTATTTTTAGAAATAATGTAATTTTACCCGAGTAAAACCATTCAAAATGAAAAAAATCGACGCAATCATTAGAAAATCACTGTTCGACGAAGTCAGAGATGCACTTCACGAGGTGAATGTTTACTTCTTCAGCTACTGGGATGTAACAGGAGTAGGGCATGAAAAGAAATTAAAACAATACCGAGGGGTTCATTACAGCACCACGGACATTCAAAGACGCTACCTGAGTATCGTAGTGAATGACGATTTCGTGGAGCCTACAGTTAATGCCATTCTGAAGGCAGGTAAAACCGGAGAGATTGGCGACGGAAAAATCTTTGTTACCCCTGTGGAAGAAGCTTATAGAATTCGCACCGGTGAGAGCGGTGGTTTAACACTCAAATAATAAAAGGACATGGACACAACACTAACACTTACCGTAAATAACCTGTGGATGATGATCTGTACCGCGTTGGTATTTTTCATGCACCTCGGATTCAGCTTTCTTGAAATTGGACTTACTCGTCAGAAGAATACCATTAACATCCTTTTCAAAAACTTCTTTATCATTAGCATTGGCCTCGTTCTATATGCATTTGTAGGTTTCAACCTAATGTATCCAGGCTCATTCTGGAACGGACTTCTCCCGGATTACTTTGTTGCTTTATTCGGACTTGAAAGCCCAATGGGTGAAGCTGGTCTCGACCTTTCCTACAATGAAGGGTATACCTACTGGACAGACTTCTTGTTCCAAGGTATGTTCGCTGCAACCGCTGCAACTATTGTAAGTGGCGCCATTGCTGAACGTGCAAAACTCGGTTCTTTCTTCCTGTTCTCTATCCTGTATGTGGGTATTGTATATCCAATCGTTGGCTCGTGGAAATGGGGCGGCGGATTCCTCGACGGATGGGGCTTCTATGACTTCGCTGGATCAACCCTTGTGCATAGTGTAGGTGGATGGGCAGCATTATTGTACATCGCAAAGCTGGGACCAAGAATCGGGAAATATGATAAAGAGGGTAAGCCGTTAGCAATCCCTGGACACAACCTTCCCTTTGCGGCAGCCGGCGTACTTATCCTTTGGTTGGGATGGTTCGGTTTCAATGGAGGCTCTGTATTAAGTGCAGACCCAGGTCTAACTTCTTTAGTACTTACAACAACTTCATTAGCTGCAGCTGCAGGTGGTCTTTCAGCAGCAGGCTTTGTGCACGTCTTTTACAAAAACTTTGATCTAACGATGTTTATGAATGGTATTCTTGGCGGGCTTGTGGGCATTACAGCTGGTGCAGATCAGATGAGCATTATGGAAGCGGTTATCGTCGGTGGTATCGGAGGTATAGTAGTAGTTCTTGCTGTATCTCTTCTTGACAAACTTAAACTAGACGATCCTGTAGGTGCTGTAGCAGTTCACTTGTTTACCGGTATGTGGGGTACTCTTGCTGTAGGAATTTTCGGTGAGCGCGCATCTTGGAACCAGTTCATGGTGCAATTAGCAGGTGTAGGCCTTGCCGGTCTATTCTGTGTAGTCATGACAAGTGTATTCCTTGCGGTAATTGGCAAGGTTTGGGGACTTCGCGTCGACAAAAAAGAAGAACTCGAAGGTCTGGATCAAGCTGAACATGGTGGTATGGCTGCATATGCAGACTTCCGCATGAACCAACACTAATAAACTTTTTTATAAAAAACGACCCGAGGTGCTGCAACACCTCGGGTCTACTAAAACAATTCTCGGGTATGAAAATTATTTCTACAAAAGTCTCAAAAATTTGGGTAATAGCAATGTGCTTATTTACCGCGCAGTATTCTATCGCACAAAGTGGAGAAGAAGAAAGCATCGAATTCTCAGGTTCTGTCGACACCTACTTCAGAACCAACTTGAATGGCGACAAGTTTGACGCGCCAGCATCAAGTTTTGCGAACCTCAACGGCTTCGCCTTAGGTATGGTCAACATTAAGGCAGAGCAAAGCACTGCTCAAGGGGGCTTTGTTGCTGACCTCGTCTTTGGTCCTCGTGGCACGGATGCCGTTTTTGCCTCACCGTATTACAGCGCCACAGGTAATATTGTAAATCAATTGTATGCGTACTGGAACGCTAGTGAAAAATTGACCTTAACACTAGGAAACTTCAACACATTCTTAGGATACGAAGTAATCTCACCGGTAGACAACTTTCACTATTCTACTTCCTACCTATTCTCCTACGGTCCGTTCTCACATACCGGTTTAAAAGCAGATTATACTATCTCAGACAATCAAAGTATCATGTTCGCGGTCATGAATCCGACAGATTTCACCGAAATGAATGACGTGGATCTTTATACCTACGGGTTGCAATACGGTTTTGGCGGCACCTATTTGAATGTGCTTTACGGCAAACAAGCTGTGGATGCCAATGCCACATTCCAAGTGGATCTTACCGGAGGATATGATCTAAGCGACGTGATCAGTCTTGGTATTAATGCTTCGTACAACGAAACTATGGAAGCAGGTGGTTTTTACGGCGCAGCTTTGTATCCAGCGGTAACCGTAAAGGAAGGTGTTGACCTTGGAATGCGTGTAGAATACTTTAAAGAACTCGCCTCAGGAGGCGTTGCCTACGGTGCTGGAAATTCAGTAATAGATGCAACGCTAACGGCAAGTTATACGACAACAGACCTTAGACTTATCGCAGAACTAAGATTGGACCAAAGCTCAAGCGCAGTATTTGATTCTATGACAGCCGACCAACTGTCTTCATTCGTACTTGCAGCAGTATACTCATTTTAAAATGCTCTGAAACCAAACCTATTTCGAAGCCCTAGCCATATGGTTCGGGCTTTTTATTTATAGGAAAATACGGCGCATGAAATTAAAGGGTACTTAGAAATTCTTCCAAGGCAACAAGCTCCGATTCATTTAGGTTTAACGGCGCAATAGCGTCACTTGTGTAATCATGCCCTACGCCTCCGTCATTATACTGCTCAAGCACATCTCGAAGGGACAATAGACTCCCATCATGCATATACGGCGCAGTTAATGTGACCTTTCGTAGGGAAGGTACTTTAAAGAGGTAAAAGTCTGCAGAGTCCAAGGTTAATTCTGCCCTGCCATAATCGTCTGTACTAATCTGTGTGCCGTTGTTGTAAAAGCCAAAGTTGGTCATCAGTGGACCGCTATGGCAACCGTCACAACCTGCTTTACCATAGAATAATTCAAAGCCTTTTTTCGCCACTGTGCTTAAAGCCGCATTGCCTCCTCTAACGTACTCATCAAAAGCAGTTGGCTCTTGAATCAACGTTCTCTCGTATTGTGCCAATGCGCGCGTAATCGTGTACGCGGAAGCACTATCTCCAAACGCTTCAAGAAAGTCATTTTTATAGGCGGTGTTGGCATTTAAACGCTGCGCCAAGAGAACCATGTTAAAGGCCATTTCCGAGTGTTCCTGGACGGGCACAAGAACCTGCATTTCAAGGGTTGGTACACCGCCTTCGCGCATAAAGTAAGGCTGGTACCCCACATTCCACAAGGAAGGAGAATTCCTTTTACCCAACCTGCCGTCAACTCCAGGGCTTATGGCTAAACCGTCCGCAAATCCATACACCTCTTTGTGGCAAGACGCACAACTTATCGAACTATCAATACTTAATATAGGATCAAAGAAAAGCCGCTCACCTAGGGCGATTTTTTGATTATCCGGCTCGTTATCCGTCGGATATTCCATCTGTGGCCACGTTGCCAACTCACTCAACAGCTCAGAGGAGGGCTCCGGCGCACACGCTAATAAAGCAAGTGAAAATGGAACAAACCAAAGTTTCATTACCTCACTATCAATTTTTTCGTTGTGGTACCCCCGTTTTTGGAAACAACCATCAGGTAGATTCCAGCATCTGGAAGAATAATTCTTGTCGAAGCAGTAGCCCTCTGTGAATACATTTTTGAACCTAAGGCATTAAAAACTTCAACGGTTGCGTCTTCAACACCTGTAACTATGAATCGTCCGCTTGAAGGATTCGGAAACACAGAAAGATTTTCAATAGCCAAATCTTTTTGTCCCAAAGCAGCATTGCCTTCAGCACTCTTAAATACCGTGTTGTTCAAATTTTTCAGGGACTGGAAAGCATCACCAGTTTCACCATGAGAAATCGTACCCTGTGCCACTTCAATATCTCTTACGAGCTCCGCGTAATCTGCTTCAATATCTATTACCAACGTATCGCTGCCCGCTGCTGTGCCTGAAGTAGCAATGGTTTGCATAGCATAGTTTGCATTGCCCAATCCGTGCAATTCAAAGGGTTGATTGAAGGCTGAACTGCCTACACCCTCGGCACAAACGAATCGATAGCCTGCGGCCCATCCCCAGTGCATCGAAGGCGACTTAGGGGCCAATGGGTGCGCTGCTGGATAGGTAGATGGATCTAAGTTGTTTACATCCGGACCTACACCAACGGCAAAGCGTACTGCCGTAATACTATCGAACGATAACGATCCCAAATCGACACTGGTCAATTCTTCCTCAAGTGCATTGATTAATAAAACTTGAGGGTACGTAAACGTATCACCCTGGTCGTAAATGATTTCAATGTCGTCGACATAATACTGCAGACGACTAAACTTGAATTGGTTCCCCAAATTATTACTTCCTACCAATGAGTCAGTTATGGACTGACCGTCCATCAAATGGTGGAAGTTTAATACAAGTTCTTTAGTCTGTGCGGCCAAAGATAGTGAGCCAAAGACAAGGGTTAGGAGTAAAAATCTTTTCATAGTAACTGTGCTCTATCCAACTAATATACGTATTCGAATATCTAGAGGCGTGATAGAAAGCACAAGAATCGCACCTCTAATCAAGCTGTACGGTCAGCCCTATTCCTTGGCCAAAAGAGTGGACACTTACCTTGTTTAAGAAGGTATTCGCTTCTCGATTATAATGACGCTTGTGAATGGCATAGGCAACTAAATCAAAGGCAAATAAAAACGATCCCTGGAGCACCATACTGTCCCCGTATCCCCGAAACATATCCGATTGATCGGGCCTGTTTTCAGCTTCCCCACGCAGGTATATACCGGTTGAGATATAACCAATGTCTACCGCGCTGTTAATTAAAAATATTGATTGTGTTTTTCGCTGTTGACGCTCCATTTCGGCAGCATCCCAATCACCGGCATTCTTCTTCGCCTTAAAGTAACCGGGTAGTGCCAACCCAAAATTGACCGTATTCCACATCACGTTCATTTCATGAAAGTGCTTGGTGTATTCGTCTTCAGCATTAAAGTATCCAGCGCCGCTGACAGCAAAATTTCCAACCGCAAATGACCCTAAAGTCAACATCAAATGCTCGTTAATCTTATTGTAATCGCGTTGGTAGTCCGCAACCTGTGCAAAGAGGGTATTCGAAGTGAAAAGACAAATTATTAGAGCACGTATCATTGCTGATGTAAGCGTTGTATTCCAAGAAAAGTTCATATATAATCTAAACAATACCAAACAAAAATCCGTTGTAGAGCACCTACGATAAAAGAACTCTCTCTACGATAAAGTCAGTAATTACCTAAGTATTTTTTCCGTAATTTCAACGTATTACCAAAGCACCAAAATTAATGAGAAAGCTACTTCAACACCTGCTGTTTCTATCATTTCTAATGCTTGCGCCTAAGGCCTACGCACTTGATTATTACTGGGTTGGTGGAACCGGAAACTGGTCCGACATCAATCACTGGTCTGCTGTAAGTGGAAATGTTCCCATGCAATTACACACCATTACGCCCACCAGTAATGATAACGTCATTTTAGACTCATTGAGCTTTCCTAGTACTGGTGGAAATATAACCATAAACCTAAATATTGCTTTTTGTAAGAATTTAATAATTCGAGACATCCCTTCTAACGTAAATATATACTTTTATGGAAGCTCTGATGTACTGCGAATTTTTGGAGATATTGATATAAATGACACACTGAATTGGTATGGAAGTGGTCAAATTAAACTAGAGGGTACTGATACAAATTATATCAAAATCAAAGGTGTAACTCTCCCAAATCTCACCTTAAACTCAATAGGAAGTAGCTGGGTACTTCAAGACAGTCTAAGTATAGGTACACTTTCTGCAGAGTACGGCACACTATATAGTGATGGTAATTTTATTCAAGCCACGAATCTTCGTGCTTACAACCAAACAACCCTAAACCTTGATAGTAGTGATATTGAAATACGGTCAAACTTCTACACTAGTGGTGGCGTAACATTAAATACCACCGGCACTAATTTGATCCTTGATAGTTATGGAACCCCCTCCATACATGACTATTCAGTAAATACCCATGTGTTCGAAAGAATCGTTTGTCGAAGTGATGTAAATATTTCAGCCTCTTCATTATGTTCGACAGAGGTCTTAGAGGTAAATCAAGATATAAGCGCCAGCGGAGCATTCATTGTTGATAGTTTATTTCTAGATTCAACATCGACAATGATTATTTCCTCAGGATCCTCTTTAACCTTAAAAAGCATAGAAGCCAATGGGTCCTGTGGCTCCTATATTGAAATCCTTTCTAGCGGTCTTGGCGCAAAGGCATATTTTACTCATAACTCTTCAGATACCCTAAACTACATCCGGACAAGAGATATTATTGTTTCTGGTAACCCTCTGCAGGTTAACGTATTAGAAAATATAAATCAATCTTCTACTGGATTTAATTCTAGTACCTCAGCACAAGGACAAAAGTTTTATTGGATAAATGGTGACGGCAATTGGGAAGATGCCAATCATTGGTCTTTAACCGAAGGGGGCAGCCCAGCTTCGTGTGTTCCTTCGTCTAGAGATACAGTAGTTTTTAGTGATTCTAGTGCAATTTCCTCGTTGACTATTTTTATGCCTAACAAGGAAATCAATATTGCATCGTTTTATGCCAATGCTTCTTTCAGTATTTATTTCTCCGGGCATAGCAATAGAGCGATGATTCTAGAGGGTACACTTAGTCTAGATTCTAATGTTTATATGTACCGACCCATCAGGTTTATTGGATCGGATTCTACCTATTCGATAAAAACCAGTTACAATTCCATGGGGACAATGACCTTCTTTGGTACCGGAAAATGGACATTAGATGATGACCTAAAGGCAAGCAGGATACATCATTTAAATGGAACTCTGGATATTAGTAACCGGACAGTTTATGCAAGTAACGAATTCACTGATGATAAATCCGATGTATATCCAAATCCAACTAGTACAGTTGGCATGTCTTCATATCTCATTGCAGACTCTTCTATCATAAAAACCAACCATTTCTTGACTGGAGGCCAGAAAACAGGAAGTACCGATGGTAGCACAGTATGGATGGTGGGTTCCGGCCCAAACCTTACCACTTCGAATTTGATTCAGTGGGACACCTTGAATTTTGATGGATACGGAATAGGACAGACGAATCAATACAATGATTTCAACGTAGCTAATTTTAATTCTAGCTGTAGGATAACTGGTACACTTTCAGCTGATAGTGTAGTGTTCAGCAAAGGAAATGTTTATCAGATAAATAACTTAACAACGAGCGCTATAAATGCAGTAGGGGATTGTGGTGCCAATATTGATTTTGATGCCCATGGCTCCAAGGCAAATTGGAACCTTAATGGTAATAATGAGACCATTTATTACGCGATTTTAAAGAATACTGAAATCAATAATGGATCTCTAGTCGCCAATGGAAGTTTTGATAACTCCGGCAATAGCGGAATCACATTTAACTCTGGTACTTCCAGAATATTGTATTGGGTTGGCGGTACAGGAGCATGGTCAGACTCCACGCATTGGTCGTTAATTTCAGGCGGATTAGGAGGCGAATGTGTTCCCACCCCTTTGGATAGCATTATAGTTGATGCCAACAGTGATACTACAGGTAGCACCTCGTGGTATATCAACTTAATTAGCCCTTCTTATGTGAAGGATATTCATGTTACCAGTGATGCAACACTATGGAGAATTACAGGTAACTACGATTTGAACGTTTACGGTAGTCTTTATTTGAAAAAATCTGTTTCTATTAATAGTACAATTAGATTGGCAGCTTCCAATAAGAGCGAGATCTTAGAAACTTCTTATTCCTGGTTCTCAAGACTAGAGGTACAAGCCGATTCCTCAAACTTCGACATACTTGATAGCTTAAGGGTATCTAGGTTATATCATGAGAAAGGAAATCTTATAGGAAACGGTAATTACTTCAATATTGGCAGTTATTATGGTAATGGAGATACACTACTGAACGCGGGAGCTGAAATGAGCTTTTCAAGTGCCACCGTAAATAATACTTGGGATATTCCTTCTTCAGATATTCGCGTTGGAAATAATCTTTCTTTAAACGGGAATGTAAGTTCAAATAATTCCTTGATAGAGTTGTACGGAAATAGCTCTAGTTTAACACTAACCTCGTCTGACACCATCAATAAGGTATTATTCAGCAATACAAATGGTAATGGTCGATTCACTGGTAATTCGAACAGTTATATCAAGTATTTAGAACTTTTAGGCGACGGGACTTTTACAACTGATGCCAACTGTGATACCTTGGTTTTCTCGAACGGTCATAGTTATTACATCAAAGAAAGCCGAGAAGTTGTCGTTAACGAATATTTCGACTGTGACGGAGATTTCTGTAATCCGATTTTGATTCGATCTTCCACGCAGGGTGTTCAAGCGAACATCTACCTTCAGGACACCCTCTCTGGAGAGTTTCTTGAGATTCGGGACATCAATTCCTCTGGGCCCGCGCCATTCTACGCGGGAAGCAAGAGTGCCGATCAGGGCAACAATACTAACATTATCTGGGCAAACAAACCGGGATATGTTTGGGGCTTTGGTCCCGACAAGTATTTGATTACCTGTGACGGCAGCAGTAACGACAGCATTGTCTTGCCTACTGACGGCTTTGAGGATGCATTGGGCTTCACCTGGTTCGACGGATCTACGGGCACAAATTATACCACCAATGCAGAAGGGGTATACTGGGTAGAGGCCAACTACGGCGGATGTAATGTCCCTGATACTATTGCTGTATTCTTTGATACCATCAGTCTAGATTTAACCAGTACGTATTTCTGTACGGGAGATACGATGAGCTTAGCTCCTGTGCGTGATACATTCCTTTCGCACGTGACCTTATTGTGGAACGACGGATCCGCCGATGCCAATAAATCGTTCCTAGTAACGGCAGATACTACGGTATGGGTTCAGGTTGTAGATGCTTTTGGCAATACATGTGCAGACACTATTCATTCAAATATGGTCAGCAGTGATTTGCTGCCGGATTCACTGAGTGTATTGAACTGTTCCACGGCCCTGCTGGATAGCACGGTATTCGTGAACCTGATTGGAGCCATCCCTGATAGCGTGTGGTATACCTTAAAGAGCAATTACGATACGTTGAACAACATCTACGATGGAATGGTGGAATTAAGCGCATTGTTCAATACCTGTGTGATTACCGACAGCATGTATATCAAGCTGGACTCGGTAGGTTCCATTACGCCACAGAAAAACTCCTTCTGCCCCGGTACTAATGTGACTTGGAGCAACACCCACCTTTCTTCCAATTTCACACCGATGTGGTTTAACGGAGTATCCGCCCAAAGCGTCACTCAACAAGTATGGGCGGACAGTGCTGTATATTTCTACAGAACGGATGATTTGGGGAACGTCTGTGGGGATACATTAAGGTATTCGATCGACACTAATTTAGTATCGGTCGCTTTATCCTCTTGGTCATCGTCATCATCAACCAATTTGCTCGCTCCTTATGCGGATACGTTACAAGGCAATGTATACGGAGACGGTAACAGTTATTATTGGATGATCAACGGCGTCATTCAGGATTCCGGTGTAGGGACGTATGACACGTTGACCATTAATTTAGTGGATACGGGATGGTACAGTATTGGGTTTGTAGGGTACGATTCTATCTACGGCTGTGCTAAATACACTTCTTTGTATTACTACGTTAGCACACAGGCCGGCGCCTATATACCAAATGCGTTTTCACCTAACGGAGACAATACTAACGACCTATGGATTCCGGTGATCCACTCAAGCAACCCACAAGCTATTGAGACAAAAATCTACGATTCCTACGGGAACAAGATATTTGAGTATATAGGGGCAACAATATCCTGGGACGGAACAAATCCAAACGGGGCGAATTGCAATGCAGGAATCTATATCGTTCAGTGCAACTATACCGATCTATCAGGAAATAGTGTGCAGTCCGTTACGTATCTCACCTTGAT
>Ga0181600_10002609_pt1 | contig 13851 bp, 12 predicted proteins | sample 041ome_2_FD_132982 | JGI IMG/M metagenome (GOLD analysis project Ga0181600, IMG submission 132982) | Coastal salt marsh microbial communities from the Groves Creek Marsh, Skidaway Island, Georgia - 041406US metaG (megahit assembly) | ecosystem: Environmental > Aquatic > Marine > Intertidal zone... | reverse complement strand
CAATTAGGTGCTCCTACTGCTACAGCATCCTTTGAAGATATGTTCCAACGTCAAAATGTATTTACTAGTAATTATGGTGTTTAATTAATCATTAACTCCCTTCAAAATGAAGAGATATATTAAAATTTGTATTTAATATATTCTACAAAAAAATCAGCAATAGTATGTTTATTTTCACATAAATATGTAAAATGCTGTTTTAGCATATCTTTTATTTTTTTAACATCATTTTTCTTTTTAGAGTTTTCATCTTTATTATTTTTTAAATAGTTAATATAGAATTTAATTTGAGTAAAGATATTGCTAATAATATGGATATCATTATCTTTTACCATTAGTGCTACATATTTTTTATTTGAATGGTCAAAATGCCTATCTAAAGGTGAAGTACTTTCCAAATAAAATAATTTATTCTGATTATAACTATACTTTTCAGTAATGTATTCTTTTATTTTTTCATCATTGATATTATCAATTGTGTTTATATTTTTACCCTTATCTTCAAAGATAGTAGTAAAAAAACCAGTTACAACATTGTTAATATTTTCATCAAGTATTCTATATAATGAATATCCTTCACCTTGTTTACTTTGATTATCACTAGTTACAATATTGGAAGATTTACGATATTTATCTTTCTCATACAATATAATTAATATTTTATTAATACATTTACTTAATAACTTTCGGTATTTATTATTCAATTTTTTTAGATATTTCTTTTGATAAGAATACTTATATGATTTATCAAAATTTTTACTATTTATAGTATCATTCAATTCTTTAAAATAGTAATCTTCAATAATTTTAATATATTCTTTATATTTTTTAAATAATTTATCTTTCTTGCTTGTAAAAAATAATCCACTACCACTTTGTTTTTTAATAGTTCTTTTTTCTAAATTAGTAGGAAAAGATTTGTATTTATTTTTTCTAGTTTTAAATGTGGTAATTTTATTTTTCTTTTTTTTAGTATTAATTTTAACCCTTGTACTTTTAATTGTTGTAAATCTAAGATTATTCTTTTTAGTCATAACCATTTTAAATTGATAACTATAATTTATTAATTATGGATATTAAATTAATATAAAATAATAACAAAAATAATAACAAAAATAATAAAAGAATACTAATTAACTAACAAAAATAATAATTAATTAAGCACTTGCTTGTTTTTCTTCCATTTTGCGTTTCATCCAAGGGTCCATATCTTGGAGATTATCAACTACTTCTTCCACTTCAGCACTCTTACTACCACCTTGTAATCCACTTTCTTCAATTAACTCTTCAATACCACTTTTTTCATTTTCAACATCCATTTTTTCTTTTTCAGCTTCTAATTCTTTCTTCATACGCTCATTTTGTTCTCTTGCTTCTTGAGTTCTAGAACGAACTTGTTCTTGGTAGAACATATCACGCTTAGATTCATTGTTCTTGTATTCTTTCATTAATGTATTAAGATCTTCATTAAGGTATTCTTGGTTTTCAATCTTGTTAATATCAGGATGCCAAGGAAGCCAATAACCAACTTGACCTACAAAGACATCAAAACGGTTATCCATACGTTGAAGAACCTTAGCACGGACTTCTGCTTCACGGTAACTATCATATACACCCCGAACTTTAACACCACGGACACTGGTTTCAAAATTATTCATTTCATCAAAAACTCGGTCTACTTTTTCACCATCACGAAATTTAAAATCTTCCACCATTTCCTTCCAAGCATCATATTTAACTTCGTTGGCATTAAAGATACGTCCCATACGCTTTTTAAGGTCAACAACTTCACTTACATTTACCTCATCTTCTCCACTTTCCAGAATTTTATCGGTAAGTTCTCCAAAGATTTTACTGTATTCTTTAAGAACATATTGATGGTAATGATAAAACATATGTTGTTCTTTATTCATTAGGGTTTTTTCAGGACTAACAAAACTAACACAACAAAAACTTTGACCAGGGATAGGTTTATCAACTTCTAGGAAATCTTCCTCAGTATGATGAGGACTTTTAGTAGGCATTTTAGCACCAGATGACATATTTAATTACTATATTAACTTTATTAACTACTAAATTAATTAAATTAAATTTTAAACGAAATGTATTATATTTAAAAAAAATAAATTAAAATGGTTTTAAGTTAAATATTATTTAGTGTTTGTTATTGTTTTTTACTGTTTTCAATTAAAAAATATTACTTACCTTAAGTTATTAAATTAATTATTACATTATCAAATTATTAAATTAATTATTACATTATCATATTATTAAATTACATAAACTCCTAATCCCTTTTTAATATTACCAACCCTTAATCCTCTATTCCAAACTAATAAAATTAATATATTCATCAGGACTAGATAGAATAATAGGCACTTTTTGATGAATATTTTTAGGGAAAGGAATATCTAAAATATCATCTAATACACCATTACTAGATTTTCCACCTGCTACCTTAAAAATATGTGCATATGGATATGCTTCGTATAATAATCTAATCTTACCTTCTTTATTACTAGTATTTGCTGGATAAGCGAAGAAACCCCCTTTTAAAAGTGTTCTGTGAGCATCCGCTACTAAACTTCCAACCCATCTGGTAGAATAATTATTTTCTTTAAACTCTTTAATTAATTTATTATATCTGGTATCTGTCCATTTATTAGATTGAGATTCGTTAATAGAATATATTTTTCCATTTGTTGGTATTTGTAAATTATCATGAAGTAAAATAAAACCATCATCCTCAATAAGTTGGTAAAGGGATACTTTTTGGTTATTACATATTACCATTTGTGTTGCTCCGCTATACAATGAATATCCAGATGCTACTATATTATTCCCGTCTAAAATTTTGCCATTATCATCGTATTTAAAAATACCAAAGATAGTCCCGGTAGTAATATTAACACCTACATTAGAAGAACCATCTAAGGGGTCAAAACATACTAAATACTTAGCATTACTAAATTTTGTAGTAATGAAATGTTTTTCTTCTTCAGATGCCACTTTTTTAACAAAGGGGCAGTGTTGTAAGTCATAGGTTAAAATTTCATTAGCAATCGCATCTATTTTTTTAATAACATCTCCAGAATTATTAATATTATTTTCTTCCTCTGATAAAGATAGAGTATTTGATATCTTAATAATAAAACTAATTTTCTTACAAGCATCCATTATAATATCTATTATTTTTTGTACTTCTTGGGTCATTATTGATTGTTTAATTTAACTATAATTATAGATTTTTATTAGAATTTTACCAAAATGTAAAAAAAGATTTAAAATTATCTTTATTTTATTTTATTTTATTTCTTAAAATAATATTATATTATTTTTCCATTAACATAATTAATCCCTTAGTATTTAGCAACGTGAGTTCCTTGAGCACGTCCAGATGGATCATAACCTACACCATCCCAGTCGGTACGAGGTACCCATTTTTCTACAGTATATTTACTTCCCATCCCAGTAAAGATTTCATCAAAAATAGTGCGATAATAATATTCTTCTTTATTTTTAGGTGTGTTATGAGGATACCGAAATTCTGAAAGAGAAAGCATATAATCGCTTACTTGTTCTTCAGCTACTTCTTTCAGTCTATCAATCCAACTATAACCGACGCCATCACTAAATTGTTCCTTTTGACGCCAAAGAAGTTCATCTGGAAGAAATTTACAACTTCCATCTGGATATTTAACATCAAATGCTTTACGAAGAATCCATTTTTCAATATTGCGATTTCTTTTTAAAATTGCCGGCATATTAAGACCTAGTTCTACAACACGTTTATCCAGAAAAGGGACACGTGCTTCTACACCCCATGCCATAGTAGATTTATTAGCACGAAGATTATCAAATAAAGGAAGGGCATTCACACGTTTAATACATTCTTCACTATGTTGTTTATCATTAGGGGCGTTTAGAAAATAGAGATATCCTCCAAAGATTTCATCACTCCCTTCACCTGATAATACCATCTTTACTCCTAAACTTTTAATTCTACGGGCAAGTAGAAACATAGGAGTACTAGCACGAATAGTAGTTACATCATAGGTTTCTAAATGGTAAATTACATCACGAATAGCATTAAGTCCTTCTTCAATAGTAAAAGTGAAGTTGTAATGTTCAGTTTGGAGAAAATCTGCTACTTTTTGGGCGGCTGCTAAATCTGGACTACCTTCTAAACCAATACTAAAAGTTTTCATCATACTAGGATGCCAACCTTGATGTTTATCCATAAGAACGTGTTTAGCAAGACTACAAATAAGACTACTATCCAGACCACCACTAAGAAGCATACCAAATGGTACATCACATTGAAGACGTTTTTGAACTGCTGTTAAAAGTCTTTCTCTAATTCCTAAACTGTAAAGATTTAATACTTTATCACTAAAGTTATCAATTTGTTTAATTTTTTCTACATCATAATCCATAACACTAAAATATTTACTAGGTTGGATTACTTGCTTACATTCTACATCAGAATAAATGTAATGACCTGCTGGAAAATGTTTAGGCATAGTATCCATAGTAAATGCTTTCATTTCACTACTAACATGAAGATTACCAAATTTATCATATCCATAATAAAGACTAGTAATACCCATATGGTCCCGAACCACTAAAAACTTTTCATTTTCTTCATCATACAGAATAAAACTAAACATACCATCTAATTTATTAAGGAGACTAACAATACTTTCTTTACACCCATTGAATAACCAAGATTGATAAAGGCCTAATACTACTTCACAATCACTATCAGTAGTATAAGTAAAACAATCCCTGCCTAAAATTCGCATATCTTTATCTAATTCTTGTTTAAGGTGTTTGTAATTGTAGATTTCACCATTTACACAAAGGACCATTGATTTACCTGTTTCTTTATTAGTCCAGACTAATGGTTGACTACCTCCTAGCGGGTCAATAATAGAAAGACGATGATGTGCTAAAAATACTTTATCATTTTCAAATTCACCATCCCAATCTGGACCGCGATGTTTAAGTTTTTTATGACTAATTTTAACAGTATCAATAGTTTCCTTATGTTTACAACCAGAGACACAAACAGTTCCAAAAATTCCACACATTATTAATTGTTAATTATCAAAATTTAATTTCAATTACTTTTATTTTAAATTTTGTTTTAATGGTAATTATTTTTAAAACAATGATAATGACTAAGTTAAAAATTAAATAAACAATACTCTTTTTTGACAATACGTTTTAACCAAACTTTTTATTTATCAGCAATTGTTTTTAGAAAATCAATTTTTTGTTGAGCAATCCGTTTAAAAACTTGATAATAATGATTAATAATAATACTTAACATTGATATAATATAATTAATATAATCCTTCTTATTACTCAAATCTACCTCTCCTTTTTTAAATATTTCCTCTATTTCAGTTAATTGATTAGTAATTACTACATAATGTTCCTCGTTTGGAGTATCATAGACCACCGCATCGTATTTTTTAGTTAATTCAAAGAAATAAGTATTAATTTTTTGACACTCTTTTAAAGTATATACTTTACCAGTTATTAAATTAATAATAAATTCCTCATCCAGATAGGAATTAATTTCTTCACCAAATTCCTTTTTTGTATTAATTATCATTAATAATACCTTCAATTCTTGAATAACTTCTTTAAATTTTTGATAATTATTTTCCGCAATAATTTCTTTTTTAATATTATCCCAAAATACTAATTGTAATGTATCTTTAATATTATCAGTCATACTTTCATCAAATAATACAGGTAAAGTTTGTTTTAATTTTTTAAGACTATCTGGACCACCTATTCTTTCTGTAAAAAATTCTATTTCCCGTTGTTGTTTTTTAATAGTTTCAATACTATCTTCTTTTTGTTGGTCGTCCATTTTTTCTGATTTCATTATTTCTTGAATAGTAATCTCTAATTCCCAATAGTTTTTAATAAGTGTATCAACGCTAGATTGTCTATCTTTTTCTTTCCATTCTTGATATAAATGGAAATAATATTGTAAATATGAATGAAATTTAATAATATGTGTTAATAATTCCATTTTCTTATTTTTAAAAGTATTTAATTTTTTATCTTTAACTAATGGAGTATCATCATTTGTAATAATACAAGATTTACATATTGTTAAAATAGAATTCATTTCTTCCAATGTTAAAATAACACTATGATACAAATAAAAAAAGGTAGTATCGTTATCTAGAGTATCCAGATGTATTTTAGTATTAATAGTATTAGGATTTTCAGGTGTAATTATAGAGAAAATCCTTTGTAAATCTATTTTTTTATCTTGTAAAAATAATTGGTATTTATCATATTTAAAATGATTGCTAAAATTATTACTTTTGTATTTAATTATAGGTATTAAGTTGAATGTCTTACTTAATCTGGATACCTCTTTATTATCTAATTTAGGATAAAGAAAATGAATAATTTTTTTACTTATATCATATGAAGTTTTAGCGGTTAATAATTTAGTAATATCACGCCATTCCCTTCCATTTATTTTTTGAACTAATTCGGTATTATAAGGTTTTAAAAGGTCTATTAATTTTACCAAGTTAAAATAGGATGATATTAAATTATTTGTTTGATAATTAGGTGGTATTAAGGTGGATAATAATCTAATTTTATTTTTAGAATTCATATTTAAGATATTTATGAATGCCTTTAATTATTAATAGGATAAAATTTTAAAAAAATAATTAAAAAGATTAATAATAGTTTAAGATATTAATAATGACTATTATAAAATCTCATTGTATTTCTACTATTATTTAATTTATTAAAACGATATATATCGTGAATACGTTTTACTACTTTACTACGTTTTTCAATTTCATTATCTAAGTCAAACATTGGTGTTATAATTTTTTCTAATTTTTCGTTGAGTAATTCTTTATTTTCAGTATTAATTTTATCTTGTAACCATTTATTCATTGATGTTGTTTGATATTCAACATTATTTAAATAAAGTTCAACTTTGTAAATACCTTTTACTGGTATTATTTCCTGTCCAGTCATAGATATATATCTAAAACCTAATTCATAAGAAAATGAGGATTCGGGTACATTTATGTTTTCTACAAAGTTTTTAAAATTAGTATCCGCATTGATTTTAATATCCTCATTTAATACAATTTTAACAATACATTTTTGTATAGCAAATATTGATTTACATTTTTTCTTATCATCGGTAATATCTTTATTTAAAACTTCAAGATAATTATATGTGTTGTCATCATTATTATCACCTATATTAATTTCTTTTTCTAATGTTAAAATTACAACATCTCTAGCATTGTTTTCATTAACAACATCATCAACAATTTCAGATATTTCAACAATACAAGTATTAAAAGTGTAGTCTTTGTAGCGTTTTTTGTCTTCTTGTGTTCCTTCAAAATTATTAGGAAGCAATTCTTCAACAAGTGTTTCTGTTTCTATTGTATCATTAAAATCACGAACATAATTATTAACGAAATTAATATCGATAGCAACACCATTAATCATATTCAAGAAGAAATCCTGGTTTCTATCTACTTTTGAAAAATCACCATCTTCATTACCAATTAATCTAATTTGTTTAACAAATTGTTTAATATTGGGATTTTCACTAACAGTCTCTAATTCATCTAATTTAGATTTACCATCACTGTTAATATCATCTTCTATATCATAAACATCAATGTAATCAGTATCCAAATCTTTAATTTTTCTAGTAGTAAATTTAATTTTCTTTTTAATTGCATCGATATTACTATTTACTAACTCTAACTTATCAAGGGCTAATATACTTTTCACATATTCTCTTTTTAATGATTTAGTTACTCTGGTAGTATTATCTTCTTTACCACTAACGGGTGTAGTAGTAGTTGCTTCCCCACCACTAGTAGGTGTGGTAGTTGTTTCTTCCCCACCACTAGTAGGTGTGGTAGTTGTTTCTTCCCCACCACTAGTAGGTGTGGTAGTTGTTTCTTCATAAAATCCTTCTTTTATCGTGTTTTCTATTAATGGATTATTATAATAAAGAAATAATACTAATACTATAGCAATAAGTCCTACTACTATACAATTTGTAATATTATTATTCATATTATTATTATAATTGTATTATATTTTTCTATATCTTTCTTCTTTTATTATATCTCTTTATATTTATTAAATAAGTTTTTAATGAAATAATAAATATTAAAACTAGTAAAAATTAAAATTAATAAAATATTAAAATCAAAATTAAAATTATCTAACAGTAAATATCAATAATTACAACAATTATTAATAATTAAAACAAATATCAATAATTACAACAAATATCAATAATTAACTTTAATTAACAATAAGATTGAAAAAAGATACCATTTACAAATCACTTAATAAAAACCTTTGTGAAGATTTAAGGTTGCAAGGTTCAATACTTAAACCATCATCGTTTAATGTTAAACATTCTTTAGTTTCTACGGTATTTATTCCTTCATTATTTTTTACAAAGGGATGAACTATATAAAATGGATAGTTATTTAACTTGTAATAATCAGCAATTTTGTAATTATTATAATCAGGATGTAAAGCATTATTAAATGCTGTATTTCCTTCAATTTTACGATAACTAAATTTTTGATTATTAGTATTAAGATCATAGTCGCAACCAACTTCTTTAACAGTTTCTATCTCCTCATTTTCATTTTTGTTTTTTTCAGGTAAATATTGTAAGCAACTTTGTTTATTTTCATCCATTACTAAAGAGAACTTAGGATTAGCAATAAAATCATAATCCCGTTTATCAATATAACCTACTTTCAATATAGCACCAGAATCAATACTTTTTAATCCTTTAGTTAATTTATTTTCTTTTTTGGGAACTCTACCTTTTAAACTTTCTAAATCAGCTTCTAATTTACAAATTTCTTCGTTTTGTAAATGTTGTAAAAAATTAATATTAAAGATTTGTTTTAATTTGTTTTTATCTGAGGATGCAATTATTTTCTCAGCATCAATATACTGTGATATATCTTCAACATCTTGTGGGTATTTAAGGTAAATTTTTTGAAGGTCTTTTTTCATAGAATCTAGAGAAGTTTTATTATTATTTATTGTTTTTATTAATTCAATATAGGGTATCTCACCATTATCTGATGAAGTCACAAAACTTTCTTTATTCTTATAAGAATAGTTTATGCTAATTAATATTATTAAAATTAATATTCCTATAGCAATTCCTAAACATACACTTTGTTTCATTTTCTTTTATTTATAATATTATAATATTATAATAAAGGTAGAATAAAATAAAAATCAAAACTAATATCTAGACCAACATTAAACTAAATATTAAATATTAGTATGGTAAAATCACTATTAACAGAAAATTCTAATTATGATGATATTTTAACTAATACACTAGGTTCTTTTAAAATATTACCGGGGCAGTTTTTATTATTAGATAACCAATTAGTTATTATTAATTCTGAAACTATGAAGATTGTAACAGATGATAACCCTAATAAAATTTTTAATTATAGTATTAGCAATAAAACAGTCAAATTATTACAAGGTGAAACAACCTTTGTAGTAGAATTAAAATTAGATAATTATACCTCTAATAATGTATCTGATCCAGATGAATTAGAAAATTTATTAATTAATGGTTTAACACTTAAAATACCAACAATTATCTATATAATGTATCAACCAGCACATGATATTTTTACTGTTAAAAACTTAAATATGGCAACTTTATTTATGATGAAAAAACATAAAAAATAAAATATTACACTCATTAATTACTTTACAACTAAAAATTATTATTCATCTACTAAATTAAGAAGTTCAATTATTTCTTCTAATTTATCTCTTATATATCTTTTTAAATATTCTTTATTTTCGTAATTATAAGATATTCTGTCTTTTATTTCACTACATGCTTCCATAGTTAGTAATAAATTACTATCTTCTTCATTGGTAGGATCAAATTTCCGTTTTAATATAGCTTTTCCACTTTTCTTCCCACTTTGTGTTTCATCTAGGTTATCGGCAAATGTTTCTTCTAGGTCTTCTAAATCAGAAGCATCTTCTATGTCTTCAATTTCATTTCTAGATTTTGCTTTTTGCTTCATTCGCCGTTTCTTTTTTTCTAAGGCGAGCATAGCTTTATTATTCGCTAGTGTATTTTCAAATTCCTCTTTATTTTTTTGTCTTGCTTCAGCAAGTCTTTTGCCAAAATAACCAGGTTTAAATAACCCTTTTATTTTACTATCACCTAAACTTAACCCTTCTTCTTCATCTTTTTTGTCTAAATCCTTTAATTCTTCTTTACTAACAAATCCTTCTGTTACAATCCTATTTCCCCTTTTATTTTTCTTATCTAAGCAAAATAAATAATTATCTTGAAGGAATAAAAAAACTAACATAATAAGGATTAACATACTTGATAAGAAATGATAATAACCTACAAATAAACTAATAATTAGAATACCAGAAATAACTAATGGGTTTTTAATTACTTGGAATATATGTAATCTTTTATCACTAGGTAATATTGCTAATAGTAAGATAATACCTAATGTTAAACAAATAGATATGTAATCTAGATGTTGTTGTTGTAATTTATTTTTATGGTTATTAATGGATTTACTTTTTATGGATAATGTCATTCTTTTCTTTATTAATTACTAATAATTTTATTTGTTTGAAAATACAACACTTGTTAAAAATTAAGTAATAACCTTTCCTAGAAATTAGGTGTACCGGTTTTAAATTTCATAGTGTGGGGACTATTACTAGGATTAAAGTAATCTAAATTATCATTTAATACAGAAGCAACTTTTGTTACAACACTTTGATTACCACTACCACCACCGGTCATTGTATGAGAAACACTACCACCTCCTGATAACCCTACTTTATTACCACCTGGTAATGACGGTCCTACGATACTACTAAGGTATAAAACGCATAGTGTTGATACACTAGATAAAATACCTATTTTAACGTAATCTGATTTAGTATATTGTTTGTTATTAAACTTGTCGTAAATTCTCATAAAAATGGTCGCAAAAACACCTGATAAAACAGATATTACAATATCATTAGTAGATAACATTAATTTATGTGATTACTAATATAGTATTATTAATGTAAATAATAATATAGTATTATTATTGTAAATTTTAGAATTTGTATTAAAGAAACTAAACAAATTAAAAAAAAATAATTAACGGATAATAATTTTAGTTAATTTAAGGTCCATAGACACCATAGGATTTAAATTCACTATTTAAACCTTGTGTTTTACAGTTTTGAAAATCTGTTTTATTGGCTTGTCTTGTTGTTTTAGGAATAGTAGTAGTAGCAATAACTTCAGCAATGGTAGTAGTAGGTGCTTGTGTTATAGTAGGTGCTTGTGTTGTAGCAGGTGCTTGTGATTGTAACATACTAGATACTGAATTTAATAAAGAAGGACCTTTTGTTGTAACTGGTACAGGAGCCTTTTCTTCTTCATTAACTTCTTCGCTGACTACATTATTAGCACTATCTACTTTGATTGTTCTAGTAATAACTGTAGGAACTTTAATGTATTTAATTTCGCTACATTTAGGGCATTCTACCTTAGGACAAGGTTCAGGTTCGGGACATTCCATTCTAGGGCAGGGTTTAGGAGGAGGACAAGCAGGGCAAGGTGGGCATTTTTTACAAAGACCAGCACTTACTTTTACTTTAGGACTAATACAGGGAGGGCATTTTTGGGTGGGAGGTAATGTACTCTTTTTAACATATTCACTATAATCTATTTCTTTTTGGGGAGGACAAACTTTTTCAGGAGGAATTGCAGATTTAGGAATATATTGACTCATATCAATACGAGGTCCAGAAGGTGGAATATTAGTTTTAGGAACCCAATTATTAATATCAAAATCTTTTTCTAAATCAGATTTACAAGTATCATCAAGACTATCTTTTAAGTCAGTATACATTTGGTCTCTTTCTTCATTAGATACTTCAGGAAAATATTGATTAAGTTTTGACATTAAAGGGTCTTCCTCTTCAAAACCTTCTTGATTTTTTTTAGTGACCATTAATATTACACAGGCTACTAAAACAGCAACTAGGATACATAATAATGTTTTATTTACTAAATCTAATTTAACCATTGTAATTTATGATTGTATTTATTCTAATACTATATTAAATATTTTACTTTAATTATTAGGTATATTTTATTTAATAATTAATAATATTTTATTTGTATGTAAGATTGTAAAATTAAAAAATAAATAAAAATATTTTAAAGTTTGCCTCTTAAGAAGTCATCGGGAGAACAACCAGAGCATTGTGCGATTTGTCTATCAGTTAAATATTTACTTCTGTCAAACCCAGGACAACCTTTAAATCTATTTCTTAAGGCGTCACTAACAGATTTCATATTTCCACCTTCTTCTACTTGTTGTAAAAAGGGTGTGCCTTTTTTACTTTTGGTATAATTATTTAATAAATCTCTAACACTAGTAGAGGCATTATCTCCTTTTAAATCAGTAAATGTATCTCCGTCAGTTTCACCAGAACCTAAATTAACATTAATATTTAATCCTTCTTCTCCAAAAGCGAAGGGATTTTGGTTACCTGGTTTACTATCATTAACTGTTTCTTGATAAAGTTTAACATCTTTTAAAACTAATTTCATTAATTCTTGAAATTGTGCTTGTGTTAAATCTCCTAAATTATCAGTAGAACTAGGAATAGTAGGACTAGGTTGAGCATTATTATTAGAATCACCAGAACCAGTTAATACTACATTATTGTGACCACTACCAGATAATTGTTCATTACCTAATTGTGGAATACCAATACCTAAAGCTAAGGAATTGGCTTCTATTTCTTCAACATCGGCATTATCATATATGACAAAGCATTGACCCATAAAAGGAGTACTATCTGCTCTAAGAGGTCTAAGACTAAGATGTTCATGTTCATATTGTAATGCTAATTTGGGAGTATTATCACCATAAGTAAATACTACACAATCACTACCATTAACAGTTTTAGTTTCTTTTTTAAATTTTTGTTTACTAGCATCTACTTGGTTTTTAGCTTTAAGTGTTAAACTATTACCTGTATCAACACTTACTACTTTATAAGGAGGACCGTGTAAATAAAATTCATTATTTTCTTTATCACCTACCATTTCAAACTTTAAAGTAGCACCTGATTCTAAGGAACGATACCCTTGTATTTTTTGAAATTCAGGTTTACAAGAATTATTAGTATCGTTAGGAGTGGTGGTTGTAGTACTATTAGATGTGGTTGTTGAGGTGGTTGTTTCAAATTGTTCTACAGTATTATAATATTTATTGTAGAGGTAATAAATAACAAAAACACCTACAACAAATAGTAATACTAATAATAAATCAACATTACTACAATTACTATTTTTTTTTGAATTATTAGATGGCATAATATATAATCTAATTTATTTTTTCAATTATTATAATAATTTTACTAAATAATAATTACTTATTTTATTAAAGACAAATATTAAAAAAATAAGATAACATTAAAAAATGTTATGTAAAAATAATTAATAATTTTTTTTAATTAGTTTGTAAATTTAAATTAACACCCTTTTCTAAAACATGTTTCAACATAGCAGTTAATTAGTTATTGCTACCATTTATTTTTTGATTATCAGAACTGGAAGTAGAGGGTGGAGCATCACCAGTATTATTTACATTTCTTAAAGCATTAGTATTACCAGTATTTGAACCACTGGGAACATTTACTGTATTAACATTAGCACCTCCATTTAAACTTGATGATTGGTTACTATTGGGTAAAGGTTCGTCTACT
>Ga0181600_10002606_pt1 | contig 13866 bp, 16 predicted proteins | sample 041ome_2_FD_132982 | JGI IMG/M metagenome (GOLD analysis project Ga0181600, IMG submission 132982) | Coastal salt marsh microbial communities from the Groves Creek Marsh, Skidaway Island, Georgia - 041406US metaG (megahit assembly) | ecosystem: Environmental > Aquatic > Marine > Intertidal zone... | reverse complement strand
CCTTTATATATCAGGTGCGATTTTTGGTGCGTGTTTGGCGACTGCCGTTGCATCGACGACGGCATTCATTAAGCACAACCTACCGCAAACCCAATGGGTGGCGGCCATCACCGTGTTTACCAGTATCTTTGCAACGGGGCAAATATTGGGGCCCGCGCTGACCGGGTGGATTTCAGACAACGCAGGGGGGCTCGCAACCGGGTTTATTGTCTCTGCAGCGATCTTATTCGCGGGAGCCTGGCTGGCTTGGTTGCAAAAGCCTTTTCTCGCGCCAAGCCCTTAGCGCGCTTGCGGGAGCAGGTGCGGCACAACGTTCCACTCAGCAACACCCCACAACCGATCAATGAGTGCGGTCATGGTCTGGGCGTCAACACCGCCGCTGTAGTGGGCTAGGCGCAGCGCCTTCGCGGTAATTTCGTCACGCGACAAGGTGTTGCCGGGGTCGCCTTTAGGCTCGTCAACACGACCGTCTAGCAAGCGACCATCATTGGTACGAACGACGACCTTGCCAATCCACCGTTTGGGGTAAGCGGTGTCCACTTCCTCATCAACCACCATACGCACCTTGGCACAAAACGACGTGGTGACCTCGGTTTGAAAGTGTCCATCGAACTCACTCAGCCCGGCGTGGCCAAACTGCGCCACCAGCGCCAAGACTGTTCCCATTGAAAACTTACTTTGATGCACGGTGCTTGGGTTCACCACAGGCCCCAGTACGTCCACAGCGCCTTGGTGTACGCGCGTCTCCACGTCCGCGATGTCGCTCACTTGCAAACCATGCGCCTGCATGACCGCCAATAACGCATCCGCCGCAGGGTGGGTGTGTCGGCAACTGGCGTGGTATTTGAACGAGGTCTCCGCCGTCGCCCAACGCTGACCTAAGCCATCGGTTAGACACGCAACGTCGGTGTTGCTAGACATGCCAGCGCCCATTCCTTGGGCGCCCTCTAGAATTTGCGTTGCACCTGTAAATTGGTCTTTCGCCAGCGTGGCGGCCATGAGGCCAGTGGACGCCGCGTGCGCCGTGTGCAGTTGCTTGCTGTCTGCTGCCGTGCGCAAAAACTCCCATAAGCCAGCCGACATCGTGCCTGCCGAACCAAAGGCGTGCAGCATTTGATCGGGCGTCAATTTCAACAGAGAGCCGACGGCCGCCGCAGCCGCCAAGGTGCCCGCAGTCCCCGTGGTGTGGAAGATGCGGTAGTGCGGACGCCCAAGATACTCACCGACACGAATCCCGACCTCGTAGCCCACCACGGCCGCGGTTAAAAAGTCTTTGCCACTGGCACCGATCTCCTGCGCAACGGCAAGTGCGGCGGGAAACACAATGGTGGCGGGATGAAATACGGAGCCGTTATGCACATCATCTTGCTCGGCGACGTGCGAGGCCGCCGCATTGGCCATTGCCGCAAAAAATGCACTGGTACCCCGGCGCGCATTGATCTGCTCACTCGGCCCCGTTATCGGCCCCGCGGCCCGCGCAAATTGCGCAATGCTCTCTACGGCACGTGCGCCATGCCCGGCAACCACTGATCCCACCCAGTCCACGAGCAAGTCCTCTGTCTTACGAATAACGCTTGGCGGGATGTCTGCAAAGACCGTATTTGCGGCGAAGTGTGCGAGTGTGGCGCTGGGTGTTTGCATAGTGGCAGTCATTGGGGTTAACGCAAGCGAACAAGAAAACCGAAAGCATAACGGCTAGTTATCGCATCGAGAAGAAATCAATGACGCTGGTAAGCAAAACATTAGAATATAATTAAGTAGTAGTATAAACATAGAAGAGAGTCCAATATGGAGTCATTTGACGCACTGATCTTGGCGCGTATGCAATTTGCAGCCAACATCACATTTCACATCCTCTTCCCAACTATCAGCATTGCCCTAGGCTGGTTTCTGATATTTTTCAAAACCCGTTTCCTGTCAACGGGTCAGGCCCACTGGATGGCGGCCTATCAATTTTGGATCAAGATCTTTGCCCTCACCTTCGCCATTGGCGCGGTTAGCGGCATCACCATGAGCTTCCAGTTTGGAACCAACTGGCCCGGGTTCATGAACACCGTCGGTAATGTCGCTGGCCCCCTGCTGGCTTACGAGGTGCTCACCGCGTTCTTTCTAGAGGCGACCATGTTGGGCATCATGCTGTTTGGCCGCGGGCGTGTCAGCGAATGGGTGCACACCCTCGCAACGTGGTTGGTTGCGTTTGGCACCACCGCCTCAGCGTTTTGGATCTTGGCCTTAGATTCGTGGATGCAAACGCCCAGCGGGTTCGAAATGATTGATGGCAAGGCCTATGTGCTGAGCTGGTTCGACGTGATCTTCAACCCCTCTTTTCCTTTCCGCATGATCCATATGTTGCTGGCCTCAGGCTTGACTGTGGCATTTTTGGTTGCGGGGCTGAGCGCCTTCCGCTGGCTGAAAGGCGATCGCTCCCAAGAAATCCAAGCAACCCTGCGCGTGGGTGTGTGGGTGGCCGCTGTGCTCATTCCGGTTCAAATTTTGGTGGGCGACCTGCACGGCCTCAACACCTTGGCGCACCAGCCTGCAAAGCTGGCAGCCATGGAGGGCATTTGGCACACGGAGAAAGGTGTTGGCGCGGTGCTGTTCGCCATACCCGATGCCGAAACCCAAAGCAACCATTACGAAATCGTTATTCCCAAGTTGGCCTCGCTCTACCTCACACATGACATCAACGGCGAAATCAAAGGTGTGAGCGCGTTTGGCGAAGACCACCCCCCCGTTGGGCCCGTTTTTTGGGCCTTCCGCATCATGGTCGGGGTTGGCCTCCTGATGCTTGGCGTCAGTTGGTGGAGCGTACGGCAACTACGCGGCCAAGCCCCGCCCTCCACCTACTTAGCCAAGGGGTTGGCACTGATGAGCTTCGCGGGCTGGTTCGCCGTCGTTCCTGGCTGGTATGTCACTGAAATTGGCCGCCAACCGTGGTTGGTCTATGGCGTCTTGCGCACCGCGGACGCCGCGTCTGACGTTGCCACAGGCAACATCGCCGCATCACTGGCCATGTATTTGGTGCTTTATGCCGTCTTGCTGGCGGCGTACGTCACCACCGTGTTTTACCTAGCCAAGAAGGCCGCAATGGATGCGCTAGACGATGCCGATGACATCGGTGACTTAGACGGGGAGTTATCACATGCTTGAGTTAGGTATTGACTTGACCAGCCCAGCCGGCTGGTTGCCCTTGGTGTTCGCTTTGATCATGGCCATGTCCATGGTGGCCTACGTCATCTTGGACGGCTATGACCTAGGGGTTGGCATTTTGCTACGCCAAACCAGCGATCTCAGCGAAAAGGACAGCATGATCGCCAGCATCGGCCCCTTCTGGGATGCCAATGAAACGTGGCTGGTTTTGGGCGTTGGCGTCTTACTCGTCGCGTTTCCATTGGCACACGGCGTGATACTCGGCGCCTTGTATTTGCCGGTCGCCGTGATGCTGGCGGCACTCACCTTGCGCGGCGTGGCATTTGACTTCCGCGTGAAGGCCAAGGCACCGTATCGCCCATGGTGGGATCGCGCGTTTTATGTGGGCTCACTCCTAGCCTCTTGGTCGCAGGGCTTCATGCTAGGCCAGCTCATCATTGGCTTTCAAAAACCACCACTGGCAACGTCTTCAGCGCGGTCATTGGCATCGCGCTCATCGCCGCTTACCGTTTGCTAGGCGCCAGTTGGCTCATCATGAAAACCGAGGGTGCCTTGCAACTCAAAGCCGTTGAGTGGGCCAAGCGCAGCCTGTGGCTCACCGCCCTCGGGGTCGTGGCGATCTCTATCGGAACACCATGGGCGAGCCCGCGCATTTTTGAAAAGTGGTTTAGCTTTCCCAACGTCATCATGCTGCTGCCTATCCCGCTCATGACCTTGGTGCTGTTTTTGGTTATTTCACGCAGTCTAAATCGCCTGCCTTCTCGCCTGCATGCGGGCAACCAGTACGGCGCCGCAGTGCCGTTTATGGCGAGCATCGGCATCTTTTTGCTGTCCTCCTACGGGCTGGGCTACAGCCTGTTCCCGTGGCTGGTAATCGATAAGCTCAACTTCTGGCAAGCGGCCAGCTCGCCGGAAGCGCTGTTGGTTATTTTCTACGGCGTGGCCGTGGTCTTCCCCGTGATCATTGCTTACACCGCCTTCGCGTATCGCGTGTTTTGGGGCAAGTCAACGGCCCTGCAGTACTAGGCCACGAAACAGAGTCAGCCAAGGGACAGGACGGGTTCTAAGCGGGTAGGTAGCGGTTAATATCGGGGGCTAGTGCTTTCCCAATTGATAGACATACCGCATATACCCTCTATGAAAACATACGCCATCGCCCTGATTCCTGGTGACGGAATAGGCAAAGAAGTTATCCCCGCTGGACAACGCGTGCTGGAGGCATTGGCGCTAGCGGATAACCGGCTGTCCTTTGACTTCACGGCATTTGATTGGGGCGGTGACTACTACCGCGCACACGGCCGCATGATGCCCGATGACGGGCTGGATGACCTGCGAAACAAAGATGCCATTTTGTTTGGGTCTGCGGGGGACCCCGATATCCCAGACCACATCACGCTCTGGGGTCTGCGCCTAAAGATCTGTCAGGGTCTCGATCAGTACGCCAACGTCCGTCCGACCCGGATTTTGCCGGGCATTGATGCACCGCTCAAACGCTGCACACCCAAGGACTTGGACTGGGTCATCGTGCGTGAAAACTCCGAAGGCGAGTACGCAGGGGTGGGTGGTCGCGTGCACCAAGGTCACCCCATAGAGGTGGCCACAGACGTCTCAATGATGACGCGTGCAGGGGTTGAGCGCATCATGCGTTACGCCTTTAAACTCGCGCAGTCGCGCCCACGCAAGCACTTGACAGTGGTTACTAAAAGCAATGCACAGCGCCACGCTATGGTGATGTGGGATGAGATTGCAGTGCAAATCGCTGCCGAATTCCCTGACGTGCATTGGGACAAAGAACTGGTCGATGCCGCGACGGCCCGCATGATCAACCGCCCTGCGACACTCGACACCATCGTCGCCACCAACCTTCACGCCGATATCTTGAGCGACTTGGCCGCTGCGTTGGCCGGCAGTCTGGGCATTGCGCCCACGGGCAACATCGACCCAGAGCGCCGCTACCCCTCCATGTTTGAGCCCATTCATGGCTCTGCCTTTGACATCATGGGCAAGGGGCTGGCTAACCCCGTAGGCACGTTCTGGTCCATCGTCATGATGTTGGAGCATTTCGACGAAATGACCGCGGCTAACAACCTGATGGCGGCCATCGAACACGTGACCGCCAACCCCGCACTGCACACGCGTGACCTTGGCGGCGAGGCGACGACAGAACAAGTGACCGCCGCAGTCTGTGCGTTGCTATCGCCATCAGGCCGGTAAAAAAATACACCCCACATAACCGCGCTACGGTCTGCAAAAATGGCATACACTGTGCATGACTTTGTGTGTCGGGAGAGACATTGACGGCTTGCTGATCAATGCGCCGAAGGAGCAACCGCCCCGGAAACTCTCAGGCAAAAGGACCGGCACAACACAAACAATCTGAAGAGTAGTTGGGTTCGTCGCCCAACTCACCGCAGGAGCAAGTACCCACCCAGCGTGCGGTATGAATCTCTCAGGTTCCAAACAGATGGGGCACACGATAGGCATTGGTCTATCTGTCAATTCTCCTGACGTTTTTTGGAACTGATCACATGCAACACATTGCCATTATTGGCGGCGGTATTACCGGCGTCACAACTGCTTACGCCCTCGCAAAACGCGGCCTTCGGGTCACGCTGTTTGAGCGCCACCGCTACGCTGCGATGGAGACCTCGTTCGCCAACGGCGGTCAAATTTCTGCTTCCAATGCCGAAGTATGGAACCACACCAGCACCATTCTCAAAGGCCTCAAATGGATAGGCGACGCGAATGCGCCTTTGCTAGTCAACCCCAAGCCCAGCTGGCACAAGCTGTCTTGGATGGCAGAGATCATAGCCAATATTCCACACTACGAACGCAATACCGTCGCCACCGTCAAGCTGGCTATCGCCGCGCGCGAGCACTTATATAGCTGGGCGCAGGAGGAAGGCATTCCATTCGCACTCAAGCGCGCAGGCATTCTGCACATCTATCGCAATAAAACCGCCTTTGATCATGCGACGAACGTAAACCGCTTGCTTGCACAGGGCGGGCTATCTCGCACGGCGGTGAGCCCATCAGAGATGCGTGCTATTGAGCCAACGCTCAAGGGCGATTTTGTGGGTGGCTACTTCACAGAAAGTGACGCCACAGGCGATATTCATCAATTCACGGTGGGGCTGGCTGCCGCATTTGAGCGCCTAGGTGGCACCATTTTTTATGGCCAGCAAATCGAGCGCATTCAAAGCAACGGCGCTACCGTGACCCTCACCGCCAAGGGCAGTGCAGATACAGACACAAGCGCCACCACCAGCACCTATTCGGACGTGGTGATCTGCGCCGGTGTGCGCAGTCGCGCGCTGGCAGAGCAACTCGGTGATCGCGTGAATATCTACCCTGTCAAGGGCTACGCCATTACCGTGGCCTTGCCAGACGCCAAGTCTCAAGCTGCCGCACCGAACGTCAGCTTGCTGGACGACGAGGCCAAGCTGGTCACGAGCCGCCTGGGCGAGGACCGCTTCCGCATCGCGGGCACCGCCGAGTTCAACGGCTACAACCGCGACATCCGCGCCGACCGCATTCGCCCCTTAGTGGCCTGGGTGAACCAGTGCTTCCCCGATGTCGGCACCCGTCAGGTTGTGCCATGGGCGGGATTGCGCCCCATGATGCCCGATATGATGCCCAAAGTCGGTCGCGGACGGCAGGCGAACGTCTTCTACAACACAGGACACGGCCATTTGGGCTGGACGCTGTCGGCGGCGACTGCCTCCTTGTTGGCAGAGGAAATGTGCCAAGCCGAGTCGGCCCGAGTCGCCAAGGGGAAAGCGATCCTACCCGAACCCCTAGCGTCAACCTGATTTATCTTTAAAATCGCCCCAACGGTAACATCACCGTCTTGGGGCGTGACCGCACCAAGACCATGCGCGTCCAACGGCACCCGACCTGGCCTGCCGAAAAAAAGCCCGCCTTTTCACCTATTTGGGGCTTGGCCGATGGCACCGTTATTGCTCTAACAATTCGTTACCTTTAACTTTGGAGTTTCCATGAATAAGCGCGTCTTTTTTAAGTCCACGGCAGCTGCCGTTGCCATGCTAGCGTTCGGTGCAGCGCAGGCAGCAACCCCGGTTAAGTTTCAACTCGATTGGCGTTTCGAAGGCCCATCTGCCATGTTCCTGGTGCCGGCCGCCAAAGGCTACTTTAAAGATGCGGGCTTAGACGTCACGGTCGACTCTGGTAACGGCTCGGGCGCAGCAGTCACGCGTGTGGCGTCAGGCACCTACGATATGGGTTTTGCTGACTTGGCAGCGCTGATGGAATTCCACGCCAACAACCCCGACGCCCCTAACAAGCCCGTCGCCGTGATGATGGTGTACAACAACACGCCCGCCTCGGTCATGGCACTGAAGAAATCAGGCATTAAAACGCCTGCAGACTTGTCAGGAAAAAAACTGGGTGCGCCCGTTTTTGATGCAGGCCGACGCGCATTTCCTATTTTCCAACAAGCCAATAACGTGACCAATGTCCAGTGGACCGCGATGGATCCACCACTGCGCGAAACCATGTTGGTGCGCGGCGATGTAGACGCGATCACGGGTTTCACGTTCACGTCGCTACTCAACATCGAAGCCCGCGGCGTACCACCCGCTGACGTGACGGTAATGGCCTACCCCGACTTCGGCGTCAAGCTTTATGGCAACGCGATCATCGCATCGCCCAAAATGATTAAAGAAAACCCAGAAGCCATCAAGGCCTTCTTGGCCGCCTTCGCCAAAGGAGCGAAAGAGGTTATTGCCGACCCTGCCAAAGCGATTGAGGCCGTAAAGGCGCGCGATGGCATCATCAACACCCAATTAGAAGTGCGTCGCCTACAACTCGCCATTGATACGGTTATCAACAGCCCATCGGCACGGGAAGAAGGCTTTGGACAAGTCAAGGCCCCACGCCTCGCGCTGATGGCATCGCAAGTGTCTGATGCGTTCAAGACCAAGTCACGCGTGAAGGCCGATCAGGTTTGGGACGGGTCTTTCCTACCAAGCGCTGCAACGCTGGACATTTTGCCTAAGGCAAAATAAGCGCGCGCCGCAAGGCGACACGCTGGGTAGGCTTGCACCCTGCCCAGACCACCTACAAAGGGCTGCGGCGCATGACGCTCAGCCCTTTTTCTTGCGGCGAGGTGGCTAGAATGTCCCCACCGTATTGATGGATGAGGTAGCGAATATGTCACAACCGTTTGTTGATTTTGAAGATGTCTGGCTCGCCTATAACGACGAGCTATTGGCCGAGGGAAACTTTGCGGTCGAAGACATCAACCTCAAGGTGAACAAAGGTGCCTTTGTTGCCATCGTGGGGCCATCGGGTTGCGGCAAGTCGACGTTCATGAAGCTGACCACGGGCCTGCGCATGCCCAGTCGTGGACGTATATTGGTTGATGGCGCGCCAGTGACTGGGCCGTTGAAGATTAGTGGCATGGCCTTTCAAGCATCGTCGTTGCTACCGTGGCGCACGACACTCAACAACGTCCTATTGCCTTTGGAAATCGTCGAGCCTTATCGCTCCAACTTCAAGGCCAAGCGTGACGAATACGTGGCGCGTGCCCAAGCCCTGCTAGAAACCGTTGGCCTCAAGGGCTACGAAGATAAATATCCGTGGGAGCTGTCAGGCGGCATGCAACAACGCACCAGCATCTGCCGAGCACTCATTCACGAGCCCAAGATGTTGTTACTGGATGAGCCGTTTGGCGCGCTGGACGCTTTCACGAGGGAGGAGCTGTGGTGCACCTTGCGCGACCTTTGGGAGGCCCAGCGATTCAACGTCATCTTGGTCACGCATGATCTGCGTGAATCGGTCTTTCTCGCCGATACCGTGTATGTCATGAGCAAAGGGCCGGGGCGCTTTGTCGTGAAGAAAGACATCCATCTCCCACGCCCGCGTGACCTCGAAATAACGTACACGCCGGAGTTCACCGATATCGTGCATGAGTTGCGCGGTCATATCGGGGCGATTCGTCAGTCCGCCCCCAGCGCCAACGCGTAAGGAACTTGGTCATGAAATCAAAAAATATTGAGCGTTGGTCCCCTTGGATTCTCTTGGTTGCAACCATCCTTATTTGGGAGTTGCTGTGCAAAGGTTTTGAGGTCAGCGAGTTTGTGTTTCCCAGTCCCTCTCGTATATGGGAGCAGTTCATCGAGTACCGCACCGTGATTGCTGGCCATGCATGGCGGACCTACTGGGTCACGATGGTGGGCTTCGGTATCGCGATTGTGGTCGGGGTGATGTTGGGTTTTTTGATCGGTAGCTCACGCCTAGCCTATGCGGCGGTTTACCCACTAATGACCGCCTTCAACGCGCTGCCCAAAGCGGCATTTGTGCCTATTTTGGTGGTTTGGTTCGGCATCGGCGTCGGGCCTGCTGTGCTAACCGCTTTCCTCATTAGCTTCTTCCCAATCATGGTGAACATTGCAACCGGTCTCGCCACCTTGGAGCCTGAGCTAGAAGACGTGCTGCGGGTGCTGGGTGCCAAGCGCTGGGACGTCTTGGTTAAGGTGGGGCTGCCCCGCTCCATGCCCTACTTTTTTGGCTCGTTGAAAGTGGCCATCACGCTCGCTTTCGTTGGCACCACCGTCTCAGAGATGACGGCCTCTAACGAGGGCATTGGCTACCTGCTCATTTCAGCTGGCTCGGCGATGCAGATGGGCTTGGCCTTCGCCGGCTTGGTCGTCGTGGGTGCGATGGCGATGGTGATGTACGAGTTGTTTGACTACATCGAACGCCACACTACAGGCTGGGCGCATCGCGGCTCACAAAACACCTAAAGCGCGCGCCGCTCGTTGTTCGCGCGCGCATAGAAAAACAGACGTGCACCTGAAATCACTTTGCGCCGCAGCGACACACCCGTTACGCTGGGCAGCGCGGGCGCTCGCCGTGTTGGCGATGATCGGTGTGCCATCCGCATATGCCGGCGATGGCGACCAGACGTTGCAGATGGCATCGACGACCTCCACAGAACAGTCTGGCCTGTTTCGCGTTTTGTTGCCTGCATTTGCTAAGGTAACGGGCATTGCCGTCAAAGTGACCGCCGTCGGTACGGGTCAAGCCATTGATATAGCCAGACGCGGTGACGCCGAGATCTTGTTCGTACACAACCAGTCCGCTGAAGAGAGGTTTGTTGCTGAGGGCTTCTCTACCAAGCGTTACCCCGTTATGTACAACGACTTCGTGCTAATTGGCCCGGCATCCGACCCCGCACAGTTGGCTGGCTCAGACATCATCCACGCCTTAACAAAGGTGTCACAAACCAACGCTGCCTTCCTCTCTCGCGGTGACCGCTCTGGCACGCACAGCGCAGAGTTGCGCCATTGGGACATGGCCGGTCTCATCAACCAACAGGGCGCAGGCTACCGTTCGTGTGGGTGCGGCATGGGTGCGGCACTCAACATGGCCGCCGCCACCAATGCCTATGTTTTAAGTGACCGCGCGACGTGGATCAACTTTAAGAACAAGGCGCAGCTCCGTCTATTGGTCGAGGGGGATAAGAGCCTGTTTAACCCCTACGGTGTCATGGTGGTGAACCCCGAGAAACACCCACACGTCAAACAAAAGCAAGCGCAGCAGTTTGTCGACTGGATCACCTCACCCGAGGGGCAACGCGTGATCGCCGACTACAAAGTAGACGGCGAACAGCTGTTTTTTCCAAACGCGAACGCCGCGTCCAAATAAGCCGCGATGAAAAACTGGATTGAATCAGTCTAAGGCCAACGCTTCGGTGATGGCATCAATCACGTGACTAGACTCTGCGATGCTGCTCACGTGGCCACCAGGAAGCCACCTGTAATCAGCGCGATCACCCCAAAGGGACTGCATCCGTTGCTGGGAGCTTGCTGGAACGTAACGGTCATTGGTTGCTCCGATGACGATCAAGCGTCTTGCTTCGCTTGGTAGGGGGAGGCGTTCGAGACTGGTGCGGTCGAACACTTCGGCCATATGCTGTCGCACCGGCTTAGATTCGCCACTGCTTTTTTGGAGCAAATCCCAATCACATAAACGCCCTAGTAAGCCTTCGAGCAAAACCGCTACGCCACTGTGCGGCGCAACAACTGAGACGATACGAACTGAGTCTGGGGAACGCATCCCTGCCACTGTTGCAAGGTAACCGCCTTTGCTAATGCCAGCTACGCAGATCGCTTTGAAGTCCATCTGTCCTAGCCACTGAATCAGGCTTTGCCCCTCATTGATAGCACATGCACTCAGCACCAGAAAATCAGAGAAATGCGACAGCATGGTCCCCACTTGCTGGGACGATTGACGACGCCCCATCAATGGACTCTCAAGCAGCACAGTCGAAATTCCCCGCTTGGCTAAGGCGCGGGCAATTGGCATCCGAGCTTCAACGCCTACTTCTCGGGAGGCTGGCATCAGCAATGCGACAGCCTCACCTCTAGGCCATTGCGGCCTGACAAATCGAAAAAACGCCGTATGCGATTCAGGTGGAAGGTATTCGCAATGTGCGGGTGTCGGAAAATGACCGTTGCGCACGTACACCCCTTTGTACCCTATTCGCCACTCATCGTCCCAAGCGACAGCCGGCGTCGCGGGCGAGCCGATCACTTGCCATTGAGCGCTCACGGCGTCAATCGCAGCCTGGTTGCCCCATCCCTGATGGAACATTGCGGGAGCATGCTTGTTGCGCCAGCTGTGATAAGCGAAGTACCAACTATCTAGACAGCCAAACCGCCCATCGAACTGCGACAAAATTCCCATCATTTTTTCCCGCTCCACAACAACCGAGGCACTTGTACCAACCCGCGTCGCAAAAAGCGGGCGTGTTGCGCTATTGAGGCTATCTGCCTGTTATATCTTTGGACCTCACCCAATGCCTCAAGTACACTGCATTCCGAATATGGAACTCCATAGCGTTGGCACAAGAGCCGCGTCGTCTTGCGAGCTTCAGAAATACGTGTTGCTGGTAGTGTGCCGAACAGATAGTGCTCAATGTGTGAATTGAGACCCATGCACAGATGCGTGAGTAGCATGGAACCTGAGAGATTTCGAGTAATAACCACCTGACGAAGCAATGCAGGCCAAGCCATAATATCTTCTTCAGTTTTTCTCCCTAGGTGATTTGGCAGAAATACAAATGCAAGATAGACACCTTGGATCCAAGTGAGCACACAATAATTCAATAACGCCTGCCTCCAACCAATCCAAACACTAGGCAAGGCTATCCAGAATAACAAATGGGACAACATCAAACAGATATCAAGCCGCTCAGATCAGGATTGACCTGCCACGTAGCGCCAGCCTGAGAGCTTAAGGGAAGAGCTCATCAAGCTGGACAGCGGTAAGAGCAACTGGTGTTGGTGTCGTGTGCACCAACCAGCTAGACCTTTCGTCAGGCTACACACTGTAACTCCACGACGCCAATAACCCATGGTATCGTCACGAAACACGCCTTCAGATTCCAATGCAGCGCTCAATCGCTGCTTGAAGGCCAACGCTTGAGCATGAGTCCAGATGCCTTTGGGATGTAGTTCATTTATGTAGCTATATTGGTTTTGCATACATTCCATTACAAGCCTCGGTCTTCTCGCACACGTGCCAATACAGTTTCAGGTGGGACAATGCCATCGCGGCTCCGGATGACGCCCAAAGATGTCCCGTGCGCAACAATACGCTCGTTCACGATGAATTGATGACTCATGTAAAAAGAGCGATTATCCCAATGGGTTAACTGCATGATTAAGTCGAATCTAGCGAACAGTTTGAGCGAATGTTTATAGTTCATTGTGTGCTCGGTTACGACTGGCGACCATTTTTCTTTGATCATGACTTTAAGCAAACCTGTCCGAAGAAAAACGTCGATGCGGGACAAGTCGGCGATGGTCAGGTAGCGCCCATTAGTCATGTGCAGATTAATATCAAGATCGTTCGGCAATGTGATCATGCGTAAGTGACTTTCACATGCACCGACAGGAAGTCTTTTACGCTTGAGTGAGACAAGAAATACCCAAAGCATTCGAAAAATCAAGTTCATGGTTTTATATTAAAAATATTAGGTGATTTATCAACGCGTAAACCCAATCGTTGCATGTCACCTATGTCAGCGCTACTAGCTACGCGGTACTTACCGCGTAAATAGCCTCCACCAAGAACAAGATTAAAGTTCGATGCGACATATCGGTGGAACCTACAGTGATTTCGAGCCAGATGGCACGATGGTCGACGTCGATGAAGTATGCTCCTGACTGATCATTTTATGAGTATTATAGAGCTACATATAGGCTAATTATTATAATAAAATAATACTTTATTGCGGTTTTATGGGTTTTTTGATAGTATTGGCTCCCCCCAAACCTGCTTCGACCCGTTTGACCGCATCCATTATCTGGCCATCAATAAATTTAGATCTTTCCATATAGAACCTCTTCCATTGGAAAAAATTCTACTTCTCACGCCTTTGGTTCTAGGGGACGACTACCCACCGACTCTCGAGGCTAAACTTCACGCTCGATTTTCGGCAGGAAGGTTAAATAAAATCAACGGGCGTAAAGAATTTTTCCGCGCTGATCTTAAGAAATTTGGGAAAGTAATTCGCGGGAACTACGACGGGGTGGTGGAGGTTATTCACACAGCTTCAGCAGAGCAGTATCGAGAAAGTCTGTTGTTAGGAACGGTGATCGCTGCGGGAACTAAGAGTCCAGAGGTCGTCAATTTGTAATGATATTGTGTGGAAGCCGCAGTTGCCGACAGAGGCTGCGCGGCTAT
>Ga0181600_10002601_pt1 | contig 13881 bp, 7 predicted proteins | sample 041ome_2_FD_132982 | JGI IMG/M metagenome (GOLD analysis project Ga0181600, IMG submission 132982) | Coastal salt marsh microbial communities from the Groves Creek Marsh, Skidaway Island, Georgia - 041406US metaG (megahit assembly) | ecosystem: Environmental > Aquatic > Marine > Intertidal zone... | reverse complement strand
GACGACGACGACGCGTCGCGCGACGAAGCCGACGACGACGACGCGCGCGCGGGCGGCGGACGGCGGCGGCGGCGGTTCGAACGCCGGCGACGGGTCGTCGGATGAAGAATGGGTCGAGCGAAACGCCGGACGCGGAGGACGCGGGCGACGCGCGACGGAGGACGAGGCGTCGTCGAGCGCGAGCGCGAGCGGTGCGGGGGCGTCGGCGGCGGCCGAACACGCATCGGAGAAGCTGACGACGAGTGATGAACCGTCAAAAGTGAAGGGGGTGTCGGCATCCGCCACTGGGGGCTCAGAGGACGAAGACGCGTCGGACGGGGATTTGGACGTGTCCGAGCTGAGTGAAAAGGAGGAAAAGACGACGACGAGCGAAGGGTCAACGGGTGGGAAGGATGCGTCGTCCAAGATCGAGGCGCGGGTGGAGTTGGATGCGAATATCGATCCGTTTGCGTCCGCCGGGGAGCTGTCGACGGGACGTCTGCGAACGAGGTTGGCGCGCGCGAGGGATTCGGCAGCGGTGAGCGCGGCGGTGAGCGCGGCGGCGGCGGCTGGGGAGTCTACGAGTGCCGCAGCGGCGGCAGCTGCGGCGGCGTTGGCGGGAGGAGTGATGGATGCGGTGAAGAGGTTTGACGAGTTGGAGATTGAGGTGTCGGCTCTGGACGCGTTGGAGTGTCAACTGGAGGATGCCGTTTCGAGCGAGGATTATTCAAACGCCGCGTCGTTGAAGCGCGCGATAGATGCTCTCAAAGATAGCGACTCGACTGGGAAGTGCTGCGATGACTTTATCAAGGCTATCGCAGAGGATAGGTTTGAAGATGCGGCACGGCTGCGCGACGCCGGCGTCGGCTTGTGTGGATGGTGGGCGGGCGTGGAGGATGTGGGTGACGATGAAATGTCGTCGATCGATGATTCCAGCGATGATTCAGACGATTTTGACAATATTTCGCCCGAAGAGGCGTCTTCGACGTCTTCTCCGCCCAAGAAGCACCCCATTGGAGTCATTATGCGAATTTCCAGAGAGCACGGAAGACTGGTGGGTTCTACGTTTTCGTCGAGAGATTTGGCGGATATTGTCGAGCTGAACAAGGCGTACCCCAAAGGATACGACTACGACGCCGGTCAACCCGTCATGGAAATCATATTGCAGGAGGACGCGTCTCAACAGAGCGGATATAGAAGAGATATCGTGCGTCTCAACTACATTCCCGCGACGATTCCGCTCGATGCAAGCGAAGAGGAGATTGAAGACAACGAAGATGTTCCCGCCGTGGGCTTCTCCCCGTCGAACAAATCCAGTGTTATCGATCAACTTGAAGCTGCCGTCGACGAGATCGAAGATGAACTCCGAGGCGCCCACCGCGAAGACATTGAGAGTGTCAAGGATGAAATCAAGGCGAAGCTCGCCGGTATGCAAAACGACGTCACCAGCGAGGGGGTGAGCGCGCTCGAAGAGATTGGAGGCATGCTCGACAAGTTCAACGACCTTGCGCTCGATGACGACGACGATGAAGATGACGACGACGAAATGTTGTACGACATTAAACGTAGCCCGGCAGCTCTCAACCAGGAGAGTCTACATGCATTCATCCTCACGAGCGACAACGAAATGTTACCACTCGATGAGGACGATGAAGACCTCATCGGCGCGAGACCGTACTCTCACGCGCTCGACAAGGAGATTGAAGGTTTCCTCGCGAGTAAGTGGGAGAGCATGGTGAGCGACTCTGATGCACCGACAACCAACCATGCCTTTGGCGCGGGTTCTCACTCTGACTTGGTCAACGCCGTCAAGGAGGCTGCGCAAGAAATGTTTGCCAGCCAAGACGAGGACGATTACCTCGAAGACGGCGAAGATGACGAAGACGCAGATGAGGTGAGCGCCGAGGAACTCCTCGCGCTCCTCGGCCAGGATAGCATTCTCCACCGCCCGCTTCCAAATCGTGTGCGCTTTCAGCGCATAGACCCGTCTCTCGCGTCTGGTTCTCGTAAGGATCTCTTCGACGGTCTCTACATTGGAGCCTTTGGTCCGCATGGACCCGAAGTGCTTCGCATGGTTAGAGGTCGTTGGGGTGATGAACCCTCTGAGGAATGCGATGCCGTCACCGCGGTGAAACTCACCGGCGATGAAAATGTGCCATGCGGCGCTGCGAGCTTTAGAGCCAAGGTGAACAAGGCCAACTTGATCACCGAAGGAGGGTCGTACCCCGACGAACTCGGCGTTCTCGCTCGCTACAAAGGTGAAGGCCGCGTCGCCAAGCCTGGGTTCACCGATTCCCACTGGGTGGAGGGCGAACTTCTCGTCTTGAATGGCAAGGGTGGCTCTCTGACGGGCGGCGCCGAGTTAGGCTTTGTCTGGGCCGTTCCGGGCGAGAGACGTTTGTTAATCCTCTTCTCTTCCCTCGTCTTGCCCGAAGTTAACGTCGCACAGATTGCGCGCTAATGAATGGAGGCAAGTTGACGCGTCGAAGAGGTGACAATTCTTTTCAATTTTTTAATACGCTTGCGCAAAATTTTCCTGTGTTGTTTTGTATGTTTGTAACAAGTATTCACTGAAACACGCTGTAAAACCTTCATCGACCTTTCGTTTTGAGTTTTCACATTACAATCCCGCGTCCACCGTGCGCGGGGTGACGCGTTCCGTCCGTTTTCTCCATCTCCTAAATTAAACTTCTTTCTCCTCTAGCGTGAAACGACGACGGTTTCGCGCGTCTACTTCGCGTTCGGGTTCGCGCTCAAGTACGCCACCGCCTCCGGAATACTTTGGATCTTATCCGCCTCAGCATCCGGAATCTCAACCGCGAATTCTTCCTCCATCGCCATGACCACTTCCACCGTGTCGAGCGAATCCAATCCGAGGTCCGCGCCGAACGCGCTCGTCGGGCTCACCTTGCTCGCGTCCACCTTGGCGAAATTCTTCACCACCGCAACCACGCGGTCCGTGACCTCATCCTTGTTCAAAAATCCCGCGCCATAGGCTCGGCAGGTAACCTACGCACGATTCGTTCGCGGTTCGTTCGCGCGCGGTTCGTCAGTCTTCCGTCTTTCGCGTTACAGTCAAATCAATCTCTCGAAAAAATCAGGGTTCTCCCTCGCGACGCGCGCGGGCTGCCTGGCTCCTACTGTGTATATATACGTACCGCAGTCGCACCGATCGCGGTCCATCCGACGCGCGTCGCGCGCGTCGTCGTCATCAATCCTCGGCGAAGCATCTTGCGTGGTCGAGCGGCGTTCTGACGCGCGTCGCCGGGCGGGGCGCGCGAGCGACGAACTTGGATTTTCGGATCGATCAGAGGTGCGTGGGTGGGTGGTTTGTATGTGTATACAGTGTGCGTCGTGTAGTTTTACATTGGTGGTGTCGTCGTAGAAAATACATTTGATCGTGTTTTTGTATGTTTACTATGAAGGAAGAGGGGTACAGCGTTGACGACGACGCCGACGACGACGCGCGCGCGCGTCAGAGGACGACGAGGACGAGGGATCGATGCCGCGTCGAACATCCGCACGGCGGTCCCGCGCGGGCGCAGTCGTTCGGTGCCTCGCCTGCGTCGCCGCGTCGAGGACCGCGCTCGGCACCTGCGGGTGGTTATCCCCAACTTCCTCTGCATCTTCTGCGTCGTCGACGTTCGACGACGCGACGGCGAGCGGGGAGGTGTTGGTGGCGATCGGGGACGTTCATGGGGACCCCGATGCGGGGTTCCGCGCGCTCGCGCTCGCGGGCGTCGTGGATGGGAGGTCTTGGTGGCGGTCTGACGCGAGCGGTTCGAAGCCAGAGTCTGCTTCGGCGGCGCGAGCGACGCTGGTGCAAACCGGGGATCTCGTCGATCGAGGCGATCGGTCGATCGAGGCGGTGGACGAGTTTGAGAGGCTGAAGAGTGAAGCGGCGGCGGTCGGGGATGAGGTGGTTACGCTACTGGGGAACCACGAGCTGATGACGCTGCAGCACGACTTGCGGTTCGTGTCGCGAGACGAGCTCGCGGCGTTGGGTAAACAGAGCTTGGATGAGAGTCGGGTGGCGGATGCGTCGGACGATTCCCTTGGTTTAGGATTGCGGGCATACTTTTACGCCGGCCAGTTGGCGTGGAAGAAGACTTTCGGTGCCGGGCAACGGCGCGGTGTGGCACTTCGCGAAAAGCCGTTTGCGGCGGTGCGAGGCAAAGGAAAGTGCGCGACGGTATTCGCGCACGCTGGATTGCTCCCCGGGCACTTGTTCGGCAAAGATACGGTGGATGTGTTGAATGAGAGAGGACGCGAGCTCTTACGCGACGACGTCGTGGAACGCGGCGACGATTTGCTTCACAATGAGGGGCCGGTGTGGACGAGAGTCTTGTCCATGGGTAGCGAAGAGGAGGCGTGTCAAGCCGCAGAAGAGGTGATCGAGCGACTCGGCGTGCAAAGGATCGTCATCGGTCACACCGTCACGAAGAGTGGTTCAATCGAGACTCGTTGCGATGGACTAATCCACATGATTGACGTGGGCATGTCTGCGCTGTATGGTGGCGAACCGAGCGCTTGGATGTGCACAGAGGCAGAAGGTCCGGTTGCGATTTCTAGCGATGGTCGCAGGACTGTGCTCGAATAATTTTGCGGCAATATTCATCGTTTCATTAAACTAGGTGCTCTAGCTAGCGTTGTATCTAATTCTAGAAGATTTGTATGATTTGTCTCACTCAAGGCGCTTCTTCAATCGAGCCGCGCGCCACGACTACGTTTTTTCGTAAATCAAAGATGCGTTTCAAATTTTGGAGAGTGTGTCGAGGTCCGACCGAGTTCTCACCGTGCGCGTTGAGTAACTGCGCGAGATTCTTGTTGAGCAGAAAGACTCCGTACGTATAGCGCGCTCGATCACCCTCTCTCAGATTATCCATGAAGAGGGGAAATTCTATTCTCGCCAATCTTGTCGCTCTGCGATCGCTTCTCTCCGACGCTCGCCCTGGTTTCACCGGAATTTGCTGAAAATCACAGATATAAGATCGACTCAAGCTAGGACATACTGGGTATCGAAGCCTGACATCGAGAATCGCGGCGAGCTGCACGCATATCTGGGCGACATGCCCGTAGGCAGCAGCGTCATTCTCCAAGTCTTCAGTGCGCATCGACTTGAGCTCGGTCGGTCCCGGCCCGAGGTCGAGCGCGAGCTCACCGATTTGTAGCTTTTGGTTGCTCTGCGATCCATTTCCGACGCCGTCGACGCTCGAGATTGGGAAAATCTTTGCGAGGTCACCCACAAGACGCCAACGTCGAGCCACCAAGGCGCGCTGTTTTTGGTACAACCTTCCCATTCCATCTGGTCCGTCGATCTGACGCTCAGACTCCTCAAGCTGCGTGATAGCTTGGTCTAATTTTTCCCCAGCTTGTCTGAGACCTCTCACGCGACGCGCAATGTCAGCCTTCATGAGAGAGTAACTCTCGCGTTCCTCAGCCAGCTCGCTCGTGAGCATGGTCATCTGCTCATCAAGCGTGAGTCCGTCCACTTTGACCTGTTCTTCCCGAGCATCGATCGCGCCTTGCGCCGTTGTTCTATTTCCCCATATCGTGTCCACCCCCTTGAGACTTTTGAGCTGCATTTCGAGACGAAGCGCGAGTTCGTCTCTGAGTTCTCGAACGTCTCTGTGACGAGCGTTCGCCTCAATCAACGCCTCGACTCTCGACACCGCGGGTTTCAGCTCTAACCGCTTCACGTCCACGTGCTTCTCCGCTATAGACCACTGCTGCGATGCCGTCATCGACACGCCTGAAATCGGACTCACGCTCGCGCTCTCTCGACGAGACGCGAGCTTCACAGACCCGTCCTCGTCGTCCATCACAACGCGGTCAATCACCATTTTGGACACCGAGTTCAGCTCCACCTTCTCGCGCGCGTTCCTCTCCAAAACCTCATCTATGAACCCCTGTATTTCCCGCCCTTGCATATCCGTCGACACGGGCTCGGGGGCGTACACGCCATCCTCCAACCACACAAAGATGCAATTCGATGGAAGGGCGACGCCACTCGGAATGGAATCACCAAGACGCACCATTCGATTCAAATCCACCACGGCGCGACAAATGAGCTCATCCGACGCGTTGCTCCCATCTGCCATCATGGTCCTCATCCCGATACCTTCCCCGCGTTTCCATCGTGTCCCACCCACCGCGCGTCCTCCTTCATCAAAACCACCGACGACGTCGGCGGCGCTTTGCGTTCCGTACACGCACAACTCCAACTTAAACGTCCGATCCACCTCCACCGCCGGTCCATCTCTCCACGTCATCCTCGACGCCCCGCGTCCACTCAACGCCCGCACGAGCGCCCCTTCGTCGTCGTCATCCTCGTCGCCCCCGTCGTTCGGGCGCCGCGCGCCGTCGCGACCGCGATCGAACCAACGCCAATCCGGATTCAACGCGCGTCCGTCTCGAACCGTCTCGCTCTGAAACACCCTCGTCGACCCATCGTCATCCACGCACACCTCCCCGTACGGCGTCGGCGCATACACCGCCCCGCGCGTTCGCGCCGATCGGAGCGTGTAATACGTCCCGTACGACGTCGTCGCGGCGTCCGCGTCGGCGACATTCGTCGATCCGTGCATTGAATTCTGTTGTCGTCCACGCGTCATCATCGTCGTCGTCGTCGTCGATTTCGGACGAAGATTCCGACACGAAACCCCGCGAACGTGTCTCGCCGATATCGGCGGGCGGTACCGCCGTCGTTCGTCGTCGTCGCGCGTCGTCGTCATCGTTCGTCCATCGTGAATGAAATGATGAATGAAATCAACGCCGCGCGCGAAGTAATGAAGCGTCGGCGTCACAACGCGCGCGCGCCTCGTGAACGACGGACATGTCCCGACCGACGACGCCGAACGCGTCGGAAACGCGCGCGATCATCGATCTTCTCGCGCGATCGCGTCAACTCAAGCTCACGAAACGCGCGGGGTGGGTGCAACGCGACGTGAAACGTCCAGAGTCTGTCGCCGAGCACTCGTTTCGGGTGGCGCTCATGGCGCTTCTGGCGGCGCCGCAGTCGGACGAACGCGTCGATGCGGACCGGTGCGTGCGCATGGCGCTCGTGCATGATCTCGCGGAGTGCGTCGTGGGGGATATCACCCCCAACGATGGGGTTTCGGACGAGGATAAGCACGCGATGGAGGCGAAAGCGATGGGGGAGTTGTGCGCGTTGGCGGGCGACAAAGCGGGCGCGGACGTGGAGGCTTTGTGGAGAGAGTACGAAGCGGGTGAGACGGCAGAGGCGAGGTTGGTGAAGGATATGGATAAGTTGGAGATGATTCTTCAGGCGCAAGAGTACGAGAGCGAGGGGGATGCGGGGGTAAATGGGAATTTGGAGGAGTTTTTTGCGAGCACGCGCGGGAGGTTTAAGACGGCGACGGGCGAGCGATGGAGCGCGGAAATCGAAGCGAGAAGACCATCGACGACGACGAAGACGACGAGCGATTGATTGCCGCGGCGGAATGATGATGATAGTTTTATGATATATCGATACAAACAAAAGCCTACGTATTGTATTCATCACGCGAGGTGAATTTTGCTCCACGCGCCCCCTCGCCAAATTCTAGCGTAGACGACGCCTTGGAAGAATCGATACGTGACGTACAACGCCCAAACCGTAGTGAGATTCGAGTTGAACACGGTCACTGCGAGCCAAGCAGAGGGTAAAAATAACGCCCATTGGCTGAGGATGCTCACGAGGGCGACGCGTTTGGCGTCACCGACTCCCAAGAGGGCGTTTTGCATGGTGAGGCTGACGGCGTCGCCGCAAACCGTCAAACCCGTCATTCGTAACGGCGTCACAGCCACTTCAACGGCGGACGGATCGGTTAAGAACACGGATAGCACCACGCGCGGCGATAGGGCGAGAACAACTCCCAGGGCTGACATCAACACGGCGGTAATCTTGGCCACATCCCACGGCCACTGTCGCGCGTCCTCGATGTCGCCTCGTCCGAGCGCTCTTCCGCTGAGCGCCCCGGCGGCGAGACCCATGCCCATGCACGGTAAAATCAAAAACAGCATGAGATTGATGAGCACATTCACCGCCGCCACCTCTGTTGTGCCAAGCTTACCCACGATGGAGTACAGCGCCATCATTCCCGACGCATACAGGAGATTGGTCACAGACGTCGGGAGCGCCTGCGTGGCTAAAACCTTGAGATCCGTCAGCGTCGGTCTCGCTTGTAAAAATCCCAAAGTCGACGCTCGTTTCACCCCTTGATAGGCGTACATGGCGGTGCCGCACCAAATGCTAAAACTCGTCCCTAGTCCGGCGCCTAGCGCACCGAGCGGCGGGATCCCGAGCGCGGGCACGCCGAAAAATGTTAAAATCAGCGACAACGAAAAGTTGATCGTATGCATGACGATGAGCGTATTCATGTACACTTGCGGCTGTTGAATCGCATTCCAAAACCCGCGAAACGCGAAATTCATCCCCACCGCGGGCACGGCGAGCACGCGCGCCCTCAAATACGGCACCGCCTCCGCGATGACGCTCGCATCGCTCGTGTATAACGGCACCAAGACATCGGCGTATCGAAAAGCTAAAATCGCCAACGGGAGCCCCATGACGCACACCAAAATCAACGCGGCGTTGAGCGGACTCGCCACCTCCTTCATCCGTCCCTCACCCATTCTTCTCGCCGCCATGGCTTGCACGCCGCTCGCGACGCCTTGTAACGCCGCCTGACACTGAAAATTCATCGTGCTTCCCAATCCGACGGCGGCGACGCTCGCGGTGCCCAGACGTCCGACCATGGCGGCGTCCGCCAGGTTTAACACGTTTTGCGAAGCCATACCGCCCATGACGGGAAGCGCCTGGTTTAACACTTTATCCACGCGATCCGAAGGAACACCGACGAGGTTAGAGATGACTTTCATCCGACGCTCGACGATGCCGTCGTTCACGACGACGACGGCCGGGATGGGCGTCGTCGGGGCTTCTTCGCTCGACGCCAGCGGAGCGAACGCCGAAGCCGAAGCCGAAGTCGAAGTCGACGCTCCCGCGGACTCGTCCGTTCGCCGGTTCTCCCCTCCGTCACCGCCCCCGTCGCGTTCCGGCGTCACCTTCACCGTCGACGATCGCGCGCGCACGCCGTCGCGGGCGTTCGAACGACGAGTCGCGGATGCGGATTCGAAACGACGCGTCAACGCGGACGCGTCACGCGTGGTGCCTCGCTGTCGACGCGCATTCGCGCGCGCATTCGTCGACGCGCGATGACGCGCGGACGTGTTGGAGGTGGTGGAGGTGGCGACGACGACGACGACGGGCGTTTGCGGTGGCATCGTGCGCGTTCGTGCGTGCGCGCGTCGGCGTCTGGTGAGGAAGGAAAGTTGAGAGGGTTTACAGAGTCGCGTCGAAGCGCAAAGGTTGTTGACTGGTTTAATAACATTCTGCGCTAATAATCTATCGATCCGTCTAGAAGTTTGAGTCAGGCGCGCACGCGGTCGTCGTGGAAATCAACGTCGGTGCGTCGACGTCGGTTGGCGTTTCGGATCGGCCGTGAGCGACTGTTGGGAGGCGTCGATGCGAGCGCGACGGCGTCGGACGGGATCGCGTCCTCTAAACCGGCTAGTCTGTAATTCTGGTGATGACGGCGAGTGGAACCGCCCACGGCGGCGGTGAGGTCCTTTGCTAGCTTTGAAGAGTTGATTCTCGCTTGACGCCGGCGGTGGTGTTCGACGCTCGCGATGGCGTTGGAGTCCAAGAGATGGTTTTCGTATTGGTCAAAGAGCGCTTCAAAGGACAAGACGCTCGAGGCGCACGCTTCGCGGAGGTGACCGATTTGAGAGTCGACGCCGCAGGTGCGATGGGCGTTCCAGGCTCGGGAAACCTCAGGTGGGGTTAACGCGAGGGTGATCTCGGCGACGGGGACGGCAACGCCGCCGTGAGCGTCGGTATTGGTGACGACGACGTCCAGTCTTCTGTCCAGAGACGACAAGAGGTCAAGCAAGGTAAACTTGGCGTCACCAAGCATGCGCCCTTTGACGCTGTCGAGATCGTTCCTCTCCTCGAGTGCGCGTTTGACGTCGCTATCCTTCACCGCGGCGACCTGCGTCGACGACGGGAGTTCAGAAAGAACCAAATGAAACTTAGTCGACGACGCTTCGGTTCCATTCGGTACAGTCCATTTGGGAGCGCAAATCAAGCTTCTCGCCAACGCAACCTCTCGGAACTCCTCCTTACCCCACAGCGGTAAGAGATTTCCGTCTCGCTCACAACACGGCTCGCACGCGCGTCGTCCGAGACCGATCCATTTCGACGACTCGGTCACCGCTCGGCCACCGTCTGTTACTCGACCGCGTCCGTCCCCCTCACCACCAACACCACCGCGTCCGTCCCCCTCACCACCACCGCTCTGTCCCGCGTGTCTACAATATAAAGCGACCGCGAACCGCTCCTTCTCACCCTTCCTAAGCTCACTCGCCCGCGAATCCAACGCCTTCAGCCTCGCCTCGCCCGTCTCTCGCTCAAACGCGCGTCTCGCGTCTCTCTCCTCTTCTCGCATCACCCGCGCGCTTCGCAGTCTACACGCCGCTATCTCCACCGCGCCGCTATCGTAAGCATCCAGCGTCGACGTCGCGACGCTCTCGACGCGATCCACGACGCCCTCGCGTCGCCCACGCGACGACGAACTCGTCGTCCTTCTGGCAGCCCGGCGTCTCTCCTCGAGCGCCAAATACGCATCCAACGTCGCGAGCGCCGGGTCTTCGTCCTCGTTCACCGTCTCCGCCGATGGTTTCTCTTCTTCTTCCATAGTTTCGCGCGCGGGCACGCACGGGAGCGCCGAGACGAGCGCGCCCATGCGCGTCGAGCGTCGAAACGACGAAGACGAGTGGAAAAACGGTTCGCGAGGTGAGGACTGACGACGCGACCACCCCTCACACGTCGCCGCGTCGACGACGCGTCGCGGCAATCTTCGCGGATTCATAGAGTACGTTTTCCATCGTCGGTTTCTTCGTGAATAGCGGGTCGCGACGCGTCGCCGACGACGGATGTTCGCTCGAGAGGATGGACGGTTCGTTGCGGAAGCACCACCGGCGGATTACGACGAAGACGGCGACGAGGAAGCGACGACGACGTCGGGGACGTTCGATCCGACGCCGTACGTCGATGGTGATGTAGATGAACTCGTTTCGCGCGAGACGCGCGCGGGTGGGACGACGTTAGAGCGTCGCGTGGTGCGAAGAGTCGATGGTGGTCACGGAGGCGGAAGCGCTGCCGACGTGCCGTACGTCTTGGTGCTTCGCGTCACGTCGGGGCAAGCGAACGACGACGAAGCTCGACGAGGGTTGGTGATGCACATGCACTCCACTGGGTCGAGCAAAGAGGCGGTGATCGAGCGGATGTGCGAGTGGGCGAGGGCGGGGTACGACGCCGCGTCGTTTGACGCGCCCGGACACGGCGAGCGGGCGGCCAAAGGCGACGAAGATTCGTACGGTTCGGTGCTCAGGGAAGCGTACAGAGCGGCGATGGAGGATGAGAATCGTGGGGTGAAGTCGAATAGAGACGCGTACGGCAGACGACCTTTTGTCGTCGACGGTGGATTGGATTGTTTACGCATCGCGCGAGCGGCTTCGATGCGCATCCAATGCGGTCGGGTGTTTCTCACCGGTGAGAGTTTGGGCGGCATGTACGCCGTGAGCGCCGCGTCTTCGTGGTGTCCGGGGTGGGGGATCACGGTATGCGCGTGTGCGCCGATGATTGGATTCTCAAGTTTTGATTACGGGGTTAAAAATGGGCAATGGTTCGCGCGAGCGATGTCGTTGCCAAGGAGCCTGTGGATGGAGGTGTCCAACAACGGTCGCGACGTCCCGGCGCTCGTGGACGTTGAGAACTTTTATGACAAAGTTTGCGATGGATTGTGTGGTGGCGCGAGAGACGGTGATCAGGCGTTGGAACGCATCAGAAGGAACGCGATTCATTTTTGCGCGGTCAACGGCGCGGACGACGCGCGCAATCCAATGCGCGGCATCGAGGATGCCTTCGCTCGTCAGAAACCTCTGGATCCGTACATTGTGCACCCACAGGTGACGATACTGGCTCAGAGAGGAATTGGTCATAAGGTAACGGACGAGATGCGTCGCGTGGTGGCGGACTTTTTCAATCGCGTGAGATTGAACGACTCGTTGCCAGAGAATCGGGAATTCGACGACGCAATGTGGGAGGTGACGGCGAACGTTCCAGCGACGAAGCAAACGATGCCGCCGCGCGTGAAGCTAGAGAAGTGGGTCTCTGAAGGGATTGACTTTGCATCCTACTTGGATGACGATGCGAAACGCTTCTTGTCGGCACCTCCTCTGAGTGGTGGTTTGATGACGGATGGCGTCAAGGCGGTTGACGAAGCGCTCGCCGCGGCGCGAAAGCGCGCGGCGGTCCCGTACGTTTCACCCTTGGTTGAGGAACGTAGAAGAAAAGAAGCGGAGAAAGCCAAAGCAAAACTCGCGTTCGAGAGAGCACAGAAAGAGTACTTGGAGCGCGTGGAACTCGAGAAGAAACAACGCATCGAAGAGGAGAGGCGCAAACGCGAAGAGATCGAGGAAGAGATGAAGAGACTTGCAGTCGCCGAAGTGGAACGTCGCCGAGTCGAGGCTGAAGAGCGACGCTTGGCTGAAGAAAAGGTAGAGCGAGAGCGACAAGAGCGCGAGGAACTGGCTCGAAAGCGTACCGAAGAAGAGGAGATCAGGCGAGCTCAAGAAGAGGAGGAACGCAAGCGCAGAGAGGAGGAAGAGCGCCGCCACGCAGAGGGCTTGTCGCGCGTGCGCACGCTTTTGGCTGCAAAGAAAGAGAAGCAGCAGTCGATGAGGATGAATTCGACGAGTCGGGTCGTGGATAAGCTGGTAACGCGTTCGATGTCTATCACTGAGAGGTTGAAGAAAGTCACCTCGAAGATTGAACAACGAAGAGCGGGCGACAGTCCTTGATGGAGATGTAAATTTATTAGAATGATCGGAGAAATATTGTTTTTCGAGTCACAATGTGTAATAGTACTGCAGAGCTAATTCCGACACTATCCAATTCTTTTGGTGCGGTAGAATTTAAGCGACAACACCCATCTTGGCGAGAAGCTTCTTCGATTCCGCGACGTAGTTGACCGGTCTGCACTTGACGGCGGTCATGCGGCGCTTCGATTCGCCGTTGTACTCCTCAGTGGCCACCTTGACGAAGAAAGACCAGTGCTTGCACGTCATGCTCGCAACGACGTTTTCGTACTCCTTGTAGTCGCTCTCTTTCAAGTCGTGGAGCTTGTCCGCCGTCATGCCGAACATGGATTCGGTTTCGTCGTTGAAGGCGTTCATCCAGGCAGAGCCAGAGCCATCCATTGCCTTGAAGCGCATGATGTAGCGACGCTGGCAACTGTCGTATGTCTCGCCGTTGGCCTCGCAATACCACTTACCATCCGTTTCAACCACCTTCTTATTGTTGCCTTCTTCTGGAGCCGAAGCATAGTACATCGTTTGGTCAGACTTGCACATGACGGTGTGCGCCGTGACCCAAGCAAAGGTTGGCTTGTCCGTCGCCGGTGCAATCTCTTCCGGTTGCAACTCAGCCAAAGTGCCGGCTTGAATATCGCCCTTCTTGGCACTTTGACTTGCCGCGAGACCTTCACCCGCAGACTTGGTCTCAGCGGCAGAACCGCCTTCAGACCACCACTTCTTAAGCTCTTGGACCCGTTCGACATTCTCCGGCTCGATTCGAATATCGGAGCGAGAAACCGTACCGATGGACACTCCTTCGTAGTCAGAGACGCGAACGGAGCGAATAGCCACAACCGGGTTTGTCATCGAGGCGAGCTCTTCGCCTTGCTCTGTCGCGAGCGTGTTCCAGAGCGTCAATCTGACAGTCTTGGCGGATTCATCAACGAGAGTGAGTTCTCTCTTGCTGAGCTCGGTGTTGTC
>Ga0181600_10002598_pt1 | contig 13887 bp, 10 predicted proteins | sample 041ome_2_FD_132982 | JGI IMG/M metagenome (GOLD analysis project Ga0181600, IMG submission 132982) | Coastal salt marsh microbial communities from the Groves Creek Marsh, Skidaway Island, Georgia - 041406US metaG (megahit assembly) | ecosystem: Environmental > Aquatic > Marine > Intertidal zone... | reverse complement strand
TCGCCCCGTGGGGCACGTCCTGCACCTGATAGTAGGCGCCGGCATCGCCCGCCTCCGGGATCTCGATGCCGCTGGTCTGGCCGCCGGTGCCGTAGAAGGTTTCGCTGCCCGGGTCGTTCACCCGCACGCCGTCGATCACCAGCCAGTAGTAGTGAAAACCCGGCACCTGCGGATCGGTCGTCGCGGTCCAAACGCCGTTGTCATCCCGCACCGCGTCATAGGTCCGGTCGGTGACAAACTGGATCCGCTGCGCGTCCGGCGCGGTCACGCGGAACATGACGCGGTTGTCGGGCAGGATGCGCGGAAACGGCGAGCCAGCATTGGTGCTGGCCGCGACGCCGGGGAAGCGCGCGGGCTGGGCGAACAGCGAACCCGCCAGACCGAGCCAGAGCAGAGAGCGAAGAATTCGGGAGGGCATGGGGAAAATCTGTCAGTCCGCGGCCAGGAGGGCCAGCATGGCCTCGCCGTAGCGGCGGCCGAGTTCGCGGTAACCGGCCGGAGTGAAGTGCAGCCGGTCGCGGCGCGCTTCGCAGCCGGCGGAGGAAATGACCCGTGCGGTCGGAATGACGTCCGGCAGGGTGGCGATGATTTCATTCATGGCGGCGCACGCGCCGTCCTGGTCGGCCCCCACCAGCTCGCCCGCCAGCAGCGGCACGTCGGCGGCCTCCAGGCCGAGATCGGCAAGCAGGCGCCCGTACAGCGCCTGCACCTGCGCCGGCCAGGTGGTGTCACCGTTGTTGGACTCGCCCTGATGCAGGAGGATGCCCCGGATCACGCCGGTCTGCTGCGCCTGGCGCGCCATCGCCACGAGCCGCTGGTAGGGACCGCCGTCGTAGGCGGCAATGATGCGCTTGCGCCAGTCGGGCGAGTCGGCCTCGTAGGCGGCCACCTTGCTGTCATCAAACACCTCGATCTTCGCCCCCGCCACCGCCACGCTCACGATGCCGACGCGTTGGTCGGCCGGCAGGTTGGCGATGAGGGTGCGGCCGAAATAATCGGCCGGGCTCAACCCGGAGTTGGGCCGGCACAGCGGCGGCACCGCGGTGGACCATTCGCCCGCTTCGCGACCGAGTTCAGGGAAGTCGACGGCGGCCAGCACCTGGAACCGCAGATCATCGAACGCCTTTTCCTCCTCCGGGATGCCGGGGAAGCCTTCCATGTTCGACTGCCCAAGGGCGAGGAACACGTGAAAATTCGGATCAGGGGCCTGGGCGTGGACGGCGGCGGAGCCGCTGACCACCGCCAGTACGGCGACGAGGGGTTTGAGCAGTCTCATGGGCGGGGAAGGCCCCCACCCTGAAACCATCACGACGGCGCTGGCGATCCGAACTTCACGGCGCCCACATATCGCGCCAATCCACGTTGGCAGCGGCCAGGGCCTGCAGCCGCGCCTTGAGCCGGCGCGGATCGAGGCGCGTGACGCCGCCGGAACTGAACGCGATCTTCGCCCCCTGGGCTTTCGCCGCCTGGATCAATTCAACCGAGGGCGGCGTGTCGCGGTCGTTGATGATGACCACGGGGGCGTCGCTGCCGAGGGTGGGCAGCGCCGTCACGTCATCAGGCAGCGTGTAGCCGAGCGTCACGCCATAGAAGCGAGCCGCAGCCATCTGTGCCAGCCGTTGCGCCGGCGTGTGCGCCACGATGCCGAGATCGATGAGCGCGTGGTTGCTGTCGGAGAACCGGCCGATGAGTTCGTCGAGTTCGGGATCGTCAATCGGTTCGCCCAGCGACGGCGCATCGTCGGGCAGCACCCGCACCTTCAGGTCGCGATAATAGACGACGCTGTCCGGGTCGTGGCATTGCAGCGCAAAGGTGCCAGACGAGAGGTGGCGCTCCTGCTTGTCGGCCGCCCGCCACGCATCGGCGGGTTCGGTATATTCGCAGATCAGTTCGCCGTTGATGAAGGTCTGGATGGTGCGGCCCGTCACCTTGATGCGGTAGTGAAACCATGCGTTGTCCTGGGTCGGCGCCGTCCAGGTGTTGCGCACGGCATAGATGCTGCCGGCCATCTTGTGCTCGACGTAGGTACCGAACATGGGCCGGCCGGTGCTGACCACCTGCGCCTCGTAGCCCTTCTGCGGCCACGCCTCGTCGGGCCGCGATTCGGTGTGGAAGTAGATGCCGGAATTCGCGCCGGTGCTGGTCATCACCTCCGCCGAGAACTCAAAGTTTTTGAAGTCATGGTTCGCCACCGGGCCGACGTAGAACAGGTGCGAGGTGTCGCCGCGGGTGACGATCGCTCCGTCCTCCACCGCCCACGACTCCGGCCGCAGGTTGGCCTGCCAACCGTCCAGTGTGCGCCCGTCGAAAAGCGGGATCCAGTCACCTTGGGCGAGGGCGGCGACGGCGATGACGGGCAGAAGGACGAAAAACTTGAGCAGGGGCTTCATGAAGACCCGCAGTCTGCGCCCCGCCGCAAGCGGACGTCCACCCCCGCGCTGCTCACCGTTTGCCGGCCCCCTGAGCAATGTTCGTATTACGAACATTAGCGGCGGAATCTGCCCGGCCGTCGTCCGGGCCGGACCGGCCCACCGGGGGTGACGGCGCTGGGCGGCGGACGTTCAGCCGCGGCGGCCTCGCCGGGCCCGGGGTCGGCTGTCACAACCACCGCCGTCATGCTACCCCCGCCCCGCCCCCCACTCGCTTCCGCCGTTTCCCGGCGTTGTTTTCTGACCGGCTCCGGTCTGCTCGCCAGTTACCTGCCCGCCCGCCGCGCCGCGCGGATCGATCCGCTGGTGGCGCTGCGCGACGAGTAGCCGGCCGGCCGGCCTCTCAGGCCTGCCGGACCACGTAGTAGGGCTGGTTCGCAAGGTCGGGCGCGAGACCGGGAAACAGCGTCGGGGCGCCGGCCGCCGGATCGACTTCAAAGTAGTAGGCAAGCGGATACGGCGAGGCGGTGTAGGCCGCCGGGATCTCCGCCCGGTAACGACCCGCGGTCGGGGTCATCGCCAGCGTCCGGTAGCGCTCCGCCTGGCTGACGTGGCGGTAAACCAGCCGCACCGCCTGCGGCACCTCGTCCAGCGTCAGCTCGATCTTCACCGGCTCCCCGGGCCTGAACGCCGGGGGCGGCACGTGTTGCGCCGCGACGGACGAGCGACGCGGGTGGCTCTGGGCTGCCGCGATGGCGGCGGCGACCGTTTCTGTCGGCACCACCTGGGCGGCGGCCGGATCAACTAGCGCCTCGAGCCGGGCGATGTCCTCGTCGAGCAACGGCAGGCGGTCCGCCCAAGCCCCGCGCAACAAACGGTATTCGCCGATGGTGATGTCGTCCCGGTAAACCCCGCGGGACAGCTCCACCAGGCCAGCCCAGGCGTCGCGCGCCTGCCGGTAGTGGGCGATCGCCTCGCGGAGCGCGGTCTGGTCGCCGCTCTGTTCAAAGAGGCAGAACAGCACCCCGGCGCGGAACTTGGCGGCGAAGAAGCGGCCGGTGCCGATCTGCAGCGGCAGGTCCACCGACAGGCGCCGGTAATCGGGATGCGCCCGGTCGACGATCCGCAGCTGGGCGCGCGCCCATTGGTTCTCCGCGTCGGTGGCGAGCTCCTCCAGCCATTGGGCCACCTCGATCGGGGTGTATTTGGCACTCGGCGTACCGGCGAGCAGCTCGGCCGCGTGATCGGTGATGCGGTGAAACAGTTGCGGGTCGAACGGCGGCACATGGCCGAACACCTTCGGCTCCAGGGTGTCGTTGTAATGCTGCGGCGCCTGCGGATCGACCAGCGACTGGTTGATGTAGATCTCCGGCCAGTAGCCGTTGTTGCCACCGTTCGGGGCGTGGGCCGTGGTGATGAGCGGCAGGATCCGGCTGGCGGCGGCCAGCGCCGCGATGGCGTCGTCCGTGCCAGCCCCGAGCGGTTCGCGCCACACGCGCTGAAACACGCTCGATTCCACGCCCGGGTTGTACAGCGACCGCCCCCAGACCGTGAGCGCATAGCGGTATTTCTCCCAATCCCAGCGCGGCATGAACGCCGGGTCGGCGTAGCCGCAGCGATCGCCCTCGAGTCCCGAACCGCGGCGGCCCTTGAAGGTCAGCGGCTCCATGATCTCGACGCCGTCGCTGCCGCAGAACTGAAACGCCTTGGCGTATTCCGCGCCGGTCAAAGGGTCGCCCCACAACAGCAGGCGCTGCGTGCCGGGCCAGATCCGGTGCATGACGCGGTGGCGCCGGTCCTCCTTCATGAGGTCGCCGATGCCGTAGCGGGTGAAACGGCGCGAGCCGGCGCTCAGCGCCATCAGCTCATGCTCAGGCTCATCCCCGGGCTGCGGGCGTTCGTTGGGCCGGATGTCGGCCTGGTGATACGGTAGCCCGATATGCTCGCCCCAATACTTCGGGGCGATGGTGACCGGCAGGCCCGTGGCCAGGGCGTGGTCGATCATGGGCTGGTCGATGCCCTTGGCGTGCAGATCGAGCTCGAGCGGCCGACCCACGTCGGCCACGCCGGCAAAGATCTCCTGCCAGAACCCGTAGGTGCCCTCGGCCACGCCGCTCTCGCCGTGCACGCGCAGCGTGGCGCCGGTGATGGCGGGACAGGCCTGGAACAGCGTGCGGATCGCGGCCCGGCAATAGGCCGTGTGGTTGTCGGGGTTCAACCCGGCGATGGTGTAGTTCGGGTTCGGGCTGTTGAGCCACTCGTAACCGTGCATCCAGATGCCGAGGTTGAACTCAAGCCCGCGCTTCACGGTCTCCTCGCTGATGAACTGCAGCATCGCGAGGTTCCGGTCACGTTCCGCATCCGGCAACTCCGGCACGTGCACGCCCTCGAAGCCCGGCACCGTGATCAGGAAAGGATACGCGAACAGAAAGTAGCCGTCGGTCACGCGCTGCAGGAAGTCGTAGCCGATGCCGAGGCTGAGATTGAAGCGGTTGAAACGCTGGCTCGCGAGGTGGTCGAGGTAGCCCGGCCACATCTCGCGGTCGTTGAACCACGGCTTGTCCTCCACGTCGCTGACAAAGCAGCGCATCACGCTGCGCATCCGGTTGGCCGGCTGCTCGACCACCGGCCAGTCGACCCGGGCCGCTGCGGTGGGATTGGCCGCCGCCGCCATCCGGTCGGTCAACTCCAGTACCGCGTAGACCAGGCCACGGGGATCGGAGCCGACCGCCAGCGTCACGGTCCGGTCCTGCCAGATCACCGTGCGCAGGCCCAGGGCCTCCGGCGTATCCGGGATCGAGATACCCTGGGCGGCCAGCACCTCCCGACCAGTCGGGGAATCCGCCAACACGGCGAGGATGCCGGTCGCGCCGGGCGGCACGGCGGCGAGGGTGTCCACCACCGTGGCGTCGACGCCGCGGGTTCGCAGCACGTCGCGGAGGCGCTCCGTCACCCAGCGGGCCGGCGCGAGACCGGCTTCCTCGCGTGGCAGGACGATGGCCAACCGCCTCCCCGTCTGGGCGTAGAGGGCGCGGGGCCACAGTCCGGCGGTCGTGGCCGCCAGGGCGGCCGTGCCGGTGGTGCGGAGGAAGGTGCGGCGGGGAAGTTGGGGGTTCATGCGAAAGCGGGGTTGAGGGTCGGCCGGCGCAGGCGGCCGGTTTAGATCTGCGGCGCGGTGATGAGGGTCGGCGTATCGGTGACGACCTGCAGCGGGTTGACCAGCGGGCGGCCGAAGCCCTCCCAGGCCACGGTCATGACGTCGCCGTCCTCCAGCTGGACGCCTTCGCCGATGCTCAGCGCGTAGGCGCCGAAGTAGTGCACGTGCACGTCGCCCGGCCGGCGGTGGGCGTCGAACTTGAAGTGGTGGTGCTCGATGTTGGCCACGCTATGGCACATCTCATCGTCGCCGGTGAGTACTTCCTTCTCCCAGACCGTCGCCGCGCCGCGGGTGATCGTCGCCTTGCCCGGGACGGTGCCAAAGGCGTGGTCGATCACGAGTTCGGGTCCGATCGAGCAGGTACGCAGTTTGGAGCCGGCGAGATTGAGGTAGTTGCGGCGTTCGAAGCGGTGGTCGGAAAATTCGTTGCCGATCGCGAGCCCGATCCGGCGCGGGTGGCCATGCTCGTCGACGAGATACACACCGGCGACCTCGGCTTCCTCGCCGCCATCCTCGCCAAAGTCCGGCACGACCAGCGGCTCGTTGTGCGTGCGCAGGACCGCGCCGGAACCCTTCAGGAACCATTCCGGCGGCACCCCGATCTCGCCGGGCGCCGGCCGGCCGCCCTCCAGGCCGAGCCGGAACATCTTCATGCTGTCGGTCAGCTGCGCCTCCGGGGTCTCGTGCATCGCCTGCCGGTTCTGGGCACTGCCGAGGTGAGTCAGCCCGGTGCCCGACACGAGGCAGCGGCCCAGGTCGGTCGGATGATCGATCGGCGGCAGGATGCGCCACGACGAGGCGCCGGCGTAGATCGGATCATACTCCAGCGACTCCCCGCCGATGTGACCCTGCGCGTGCTGCAGCAGGGTGCGGTTCGAATCCAGCGCGCCGCGGGCCAGATCGTAAATCGAACGGTAGCCGTCGATCAGGCGGAGGTAGGGTTCGTCGACGACGGCAACGCGTCGCCCGGTGTCATTCTGGAGCTGAATCAGGCGCATGGGGGCAGGGGTTGAACGGAACGGGGCGAAGGGGACAACCAGCTTGGCGCCTGCCGCCAGGCCCGTCCACCCCGGGCTTGCTCACCGTTCCGCGACGACCCGGTCAGGCCGCCGGCCACCGCAAACGGCTTTACCCCTCCGCTTGATGAATCCGCGCGCAGGGGTCGGGCCCTCACGGTGTGGTTGGGAGCGCCCAGCCAGCGGAGGGCTACTTGAACTGCCCGTAGGAGTCCGACGCATCCCGGGTGGGCAGTTCCAGGTCCTTGCCCGTGACCAGACCGGCGAGAAGCGGCAGGCAGAACAGCGCCAACGCGGGGCCGATCCACATGGGTTCTGCTCCGGCCACCAATCCCCCGAAACCCACGCCGACGGCACCGCCGAAGCAGAACATGCCAAAACTGCGAAAGGCAAAAAGCAGCGTGACCGCACCGATCACGCCGACGGCCAGCACCAGCCACGGCACCAGGATCGCCGTGGCGCCCACCAGGTAGCCCAGGGGCGCCAGCATCACTCCGCGCTCACGGCGGGTATAGAGCTGGCTGACCACGCCCGCCCCCAGCACCACCGCCAGCACCACATACCCCGACTTGGGCATGACGGACCAATACGTGACCTGCAGGCCCAGGCCTGCCTTGAGCAGCCACGTCCCGGCAGCGGCCCGGCCCGGATCCAGCCACAGGGTGGGCACCCACCACCACGGACGATGGCGCGGCCGCCGATCCAGCGTATTGAAGCTGTCGAACGTCCGCAGCTGTACCAACGACGAGAGGAGGCTGTCGGCCGGGATGAGCAGCAACACCAACCCGGGCAAAAAGAGGCTCCATTGGATCGACAAGTGCCATGACCATCCCGGTTGCCCCGGTCAAAGTCGACGACTATCGCCCGGCTTCGCCCGATTGATCATGACCCCGCCGCCGAGCCACCACGGCAGCGGCCCAAGCGTCGAGCTTGCGGATCAGCCCGTGCGGCCGGGGACTGCGGAACGCCTCTTCCGACCAGGCCTCGCCATCGGCGTAGAGAGTCCGGGGCACCACGCAGGTACCGAACACCCAGTCCGCCACCGGGAGGCCGAAAAAACCGGAGATGGATTCGTTGCAGTCAATCACCGCGTGATGGCGGAGGTGAAAGCCATAGATCGGCTGCCAGAACCAGCCCCACCGCCGGTGCGTGATCAGCGGAAGCCATCGCTGCAGTGGCCAGTGGTTGATGGCGTGCAATACCTCGTAAAGCGTCAGCGAGCAGGCGATCGCGGCCAGCCCGGCCAGAAACCACGGAAACCCGGGCAGCACCGCGTGCAGGAGCACGAGGAGCGGGGTCATGACCACGGAGAAGGCCACCATGGCATACCACGGAAAGAAGGCGGCCTCGTGCTGCTCCACTTCCTCAATGGCGAATTTGTTCTCCACGCAGAGGATGCCCCGCCCTCCCGGCACCGGTCGCCGCACGATGCGGGTGAGCGCATGATGGAGCGTGTGCTGACGGTAGAGGTAGCGCAGCAGCGGCACCGCCGGGGTGTGCAGCACGTAACGGTGGAAAAAATACTCAAAGAAGCACAGCACCAGGCTCACACTCACAAAGGCCACCGCCACCTTCCAGGCCGGCGCCACCAGCTGCGCTTGCCAGACCCCCGGCGCCAGCCAGGCCAGCAGGCCGCCCAGGACCCCCAGGCTCACGACAATCGTGAACACAAAGAGCGGCAGCGAGAATTCCTCGTGGTGAGGATCGGAGGCAGGGGGCGTCGGCATGAAAACGGTCAGCCAGCTGGCCCGACTGGAGAAGGGCAACCCGCAAGATGCCGACTCCCAAAATATATCGGCCCCCCGTCAGGGCGTATCTTTCCGCCGATAGCGCTTGCTTATCCCCGGCAACTACCGACGGTCAGGGCCTCGTATACGACGTTTAGATGCCAGTGATTGGTGGGTCTTCAAGTGGGCTTAGTGTTCCGGTGATGATTCGAAACCCGACAACCGGGAACAGCCTGACAGCCGCGAAGACTACGAACATCAACACCATGAACTCCAAACTATACGTTGGAAATCTGTCCTTCAACACCAGCGAAGCGGACCTCCGCGACGCCTTTGGCGCCTTCGGTTCCCTGACCGACGTGTTCCTTCCCACCGACCGCGAGAGCGGCCGCCCGCGCGGCTTCGCCTTCGTGACCTTCGGCACCCCTGAGGAAAGCCAGGCCGCCGTCGAAAAGATGAACGGCACCGAGCTCGACGGCCGCGCCCTGACGGTCAACGAGGCCCGTCCGAAAGAGGAAAACGGTGGTGGCGGCGGTGGCCGCAGCCGCAACTTCGGTCCGGACCGCCGTCCCTTCAAGGCCAGCAACCGCTACTAAGCGGAGCGATTACGCCGCCTCTATCTCAGCGAGCCCAACGGGGCTCGCTTTTTTTTGGGTCCGCTCACGCGTTCATCGCCTGCACCAGGTCGGCCTTGATGTCCTCGATGTGCTCGATGCCCAGCGAGATGCGCAGACCGCCCGGGGCCACGCCGGCCGAGCGCTGCTCGGCTTCCGACAGCTGTGAGTGCGTGGTGGAGGCCGGATGGATGATGAGGGTCTTCGCGTCGCCGACGTTGGCGAGGTGGGAGATGAGCTGGAGGTGGTTGACCAGCTTCTCGGCCCGGGCGCGGTCGCCCTTGAGCTCAAACGACAGCACGCCGCCGAACCCGCGGGTGAGGTATTGCTTGGCCGTCTCGTGCGAGGGATGGCTGGCGAGGCCGGGATAGCTCACGGACGCGACCTCGGGCAGGGTCTCCAGCCACTGGGCCAGGGCGAGCGCGTTCTCGCAGGTGCGCTCCACCCGCAGCGACAGGGTCTCCAGACCTTGCAGCAGCTGGAAGGCATTGAACGGACTTTGCGAAGGACCCCAGTCACGCAGGCCCTCGATGCGGCAGCGGATGATGAACTGGATGTTCCCCATGGGGCCGCCCACGCCGAACACGTCGTTGAGCACCATGCCGTGGTAGCTCGGGGCCGGGGAAGTGAACTGCGGATACTTGCCGTTGCCCCAGTCGTAGGTACCGGCGTCGACGATGACACCGCCCATGGTCGTGCCGTGGCCGCCGATCCACTTGGTGGCGGACTCCACCAAGACGTGCGCGCCGTGCTTGATCGGCTGGCAGATGGCGCCGCCCGCGCCGAAGGTGTTGTCGACGATGAGCGGCAGGTCGTGCTTCTTGGCCAGCGCCGCGAAGGCGGCGAAGTCCGGCACGGACAGACCGGGGTTGCCGATCGTCTCGAGGTAGATCGCCTTGGTCTTCGCATCGATCAAGGGCTCGTAGCTCGCGACGTTCACGCCCTCGGCGAAGCGCGCCTCGACGCCGATGTTCTTGAAGGCGTTTTTGAACTGGTTGTAGGACCCGCCGTAGAGGTGCGAGGTGGTCACGAAGTTGTCGCCCACCGTGGTAATGTTGTTGATCGCAATGAACTGCGCCGAGTGACCCGACGCCGTCGCCAGTGCCGCCACCCCGCCCTCGAGCGCGGCGATACGTTTCTCGAACACATCGGTGGTCGGGTTCATGATCCGCGTGTAGATGTTGCCGAACTCCTGCAGGGCGAAGAGCCGGGCGCCGTGCTCCGAGTCCTTGAACTGGTAAGCCGTGGACTGGTAGATCGGCACAGCGCGCGCGTGGGTGGTGGGATCGACCTCCTGGCCGGCGTGGAGTTGAAGCGTCTCGAAGTTCATAGGGGGATGATCAGGTACGGGGGTTGAAACGGGGATCATGAGCACAGCGATTTCCGCCCCTGCGGCCAGCTCAGAAACCACCCACTCCGGCGTAAACGCTGACCAAACCCGGCCGGCCGGCCGCCGATTCTTGCCGACAACGCCCGCCGCCGCGCAACGCTGATCCCAACCCCTTCCGAAAGGTCACCCCATGAAACACCTCCTCGCCGGCTTAGCCGCGCTGGCCGGGCTGGCCGCCGCTCCCGCGTCCACCCGCGCTGCCACGACCCTCACCGAGTCCCCCTGGGGCGCCCTCGCCGACGGCACCCCCATCACCCGCTACACGCTCACCAACACCCACGGCGCGCGCGCCAGCTTTATGGCTCAGGGCGCCTCCATCCTCGAGGTGCAGGCCCCCGATCGCGATGGCCGGCTCGCCGACGTCGTGCTCGGCTACGACACCGCCGAGGAATACAAGAGCGACAACGCGCCTTACATCGGCGTCACCGTCGGCCGCTACGCCAGCCGCCTCTTCGGCCGCGAACTCCACCTCGACGGTAATACCTACCTGCTCGACAGCCGACCCGGCCCCGATGGCCGCCCCAGCGACTCCCTCCTCCACGGCGGCCCCGAGGGCTTCAGTCACCGGCTCTGGACCCCGGAGCCGGTGGCCAACCGCTCCGGCGACGCCATTCGCTTCACCCTCGTCAGCCCGGACGGTGACCAGGGGTTCCCCGGCGAGATGACCGTGGCGGTCACCTTCAGCTGGACCGACGCCTACGAGCTGATCGTCGACTACCGCGCCACCACCGACCGCACCACCGTGATCAACCTCACCCAGCACAGCTACTTCAACCTCGCCGGGGCCGGCGTGGGCGACGTCGTCGACCACACCCTGCAGATCAACGCTGATTTCTTCACTTTCGCTCTGCCCGACAACCGGGTCACCGGCGACATCGTCACGGTGAAGGACACGCCGTTCGATTTCACCACCGCCAAGCCCATCGGCCGGGACATCGCCGCGGACAACCTCCAGATGCGCCGCAACCGCGGCTACAACCAGAACTACGTGCTGCGCCGCTCCACCCTCCCGGGCCAGCTGGCCGAGGCGGCCATCCTGCATGACCCCGCGTCCGGGCGCATCCTCACGGTGCATACCAACGAGCCCGCGCTCTTCCTCTACACCGGCAACTACCTGCCTGAGGGGCGCCTGATGAAGGGTGGCATCCCCGGCCAGATCCGCGGCGGCGTCGCGCTCGAAACCGGCCACTACCCGGACGCCCCCAACCAGCCGCACTTCCCCAACACCACGCTGCGTCCCGGCGAGTTTTTCACCAGCCGCACCGTCTTCGCCTTCTCGGCGCAATAGCCCGCCCGCAAAAAAACCCGGGCGGTCGAGACCGTCCGGGTTTGCTCAAATAACGCGTCTACCTACGTCGCGCTCAGTCCTGGAACAGCTTCGGCGCGAGCTGATACAGGCTGCGGCGCCAGGTCTGCCACTCGTGGGCGGTCTCGGGCGAGAGGTAGTAGGCGGTGTTGATGCCCTCGGCGGCGAGGGCCTGGGTCGTCTCCCCCGGGTCGGGGCCGCGGCGCGGGCGATCGCCCCCGACCTCCCGGCTGCCATAGCTCACGAAGACCAGTTTGTTGGCCTGCTTGAACGCCGCCATGTCCGTGATGTCGCTCGGGCTGATGCTGCCGCCGCTGAACAGGCCGATGTGGGAGAACACGTCCAGGTTGCGCAGGGTGATCGTCTTGGTCTCCATGCCGCCCATCGAGAGGCCGGCCATGGCGCGGTGAGGCTGGTCGCTGAGGGTGCGGAAGTGCGCGTCGATGTGGGGCACGAGCTCCTTCACCAGCACGGTCTCAAACGGCTCGATCTTGAAGTCGCGCATGCCGCCCATGCGCACCTCGTTGGTCATGCCGTAGGTCATGACGATGATGAAGGGCTTGGCTTCGCCGGCGGCGATCAGGTTGTCCATGATCTCGGGCACGCGGCCCTGCGCGCCCCAGCCAAATTCGTTTTCACCCCAGCCGTGCTGGAGGTAGAGCACCGGGTAGCGCTGGGCCTGATCGCGGTCGTAGCCCGGTGGCGTGTAGACGAACGCGCGGCGCTCGGATGCGGTGCTCGGGGAGTGGAAATAAATCTCCCGCAATTGGCCGTGCGGCACGTTCTTGAGGGCGTAGAAATCCTGGTCCGCGGCCGGCAGCTCCACCGCGCTGCCCCAGCGCATGGCGCCGAAATACATGCGGCTGTTCGGGTCCGGCACCTCGGCACCGTCGATGTTGATCGTGTAGTAGTGGAAACCGACATCGAGCGGGCGGGTGTGGCCGTACCACGCGCCGTCCTCGCCTTTCGTAAATTCACTGCTGTCGCGGAAGCTCACGCCCACGCTCTTGGCCTCGGGGGCCTCAATGCGGAACATGACCCGGCCCTCGGAATTGACCTTCGGGTATTCCTTGCCGGCCTGGTTGGAGGTGGCGGACACCCAGTCATCCGCCGGGGTGGCGGGGGCCTGGGCCAATAATGGCTGGGCGCACAACACGGCGCTCAACGCGATCAGGGGAGACAATTTCTTCATGAGATGGGGATAGGGTTGGAGTGGAAAAGAGGAGACGCGGCCCACCCGAACGGGTTACCGACCCACCGGGCGCAAAGAACATGACCGTTAGATGAACGCCTGTCGAAGCAAGGGCGCGACGGCGACGGCGCTCGACCTGACGGCGCAGGACGGCACGACCTTCCACTATGCGGTGACCGACTACGACACGCTGGTCGACAGCCCGATCTTCGCCGGAGCACACACCCGCCGCGAGCAGCTGGCGGCCAACATCTGGCTCAACGTCGTGGCCGACGAGGCGAAAGACCTCGCCGCGTCCGAGGCGGCGTTGCAGGCCCACCGGGACCTGGCCACGCAGGCGCTCAAGCTCTTCGGCGGCGTCCACTTCGACGACTATGAGTTCCTGCTGGCGTTGAGCGACTACCAGGGCGGCATCGGCGTCGAACACCAGCGCAGCTCAGAGAACGGTGTCGCCGCCGACTACTTCACCGACTGGGCCGGGGCGGTCGGTGACCGCGATCTGTTGCCGCATGAGATCGTGCACAGCTGGAACGGCAAATACCGCCGGCCCGCCGGCATGTGGACGGACACCTTCAGCACCCCGATGCGCGACGACCTGTTGTGGGTCTACGAGGGACAGACCCAATACTGGGGCTACGTGCTGGCGGCGCGGTCCGGCATGCTGAGCCAGGAGGAAACCCTTGGCGCCCTCGCCCACACCGCTGCCTATTTTGAGGCGGTTCCCGGTCGCCGGTGGCGGCCGCTGGCCGACACCACCCATGACCCGATTGTGGCCCAGCGCCTGGCCAAGGGCTGGGGCACGTGGCAGCGTGGTGAAGATTACTACAGCGAGGGGCTGCTCATCTGGCTGGAGGTCGACACGCTCATTCGCGAGCGGTCCGGCGGGGCCCGTTCGCTGGACGACTTTGCCCGGGCCTTCTTCGGCCTCAACGATGGCGACCTCGGCCAGCTCACGTATGAGTTCGAGGACGTGGTGGCGGCACTGGAGGCGATCGAGCCCTATGACTGGGCGACGTTTTTGTCCGAACGGGTCCATGACGTGCGCCCCGCCGCACCACTGGAGGGTCTCGCCCGCGGTGGCTACCGGCTGGTGTGGAAGGACGAGCCCAATGTCTG
>Ga0181600_10002597_pt1 | contig 13893 bp, 12 predicted proteins | sample 041ome_2_FD_132982 | JGI IMG/M metagenome (GOLD analysis project Ga0181600, IMG submission 132982) | Coastal salt marsh microbial communities from the Groves Creek Marsh, Skidaway Island, Georgia - 041406US metaG (megahit assembly) | ecosystem: Environmental > Aquatic > Marine > Intertidal zone... | reverse complement strand
TCATCTACTTTTTTTTGTATTTTTTCTTTTTCCTTATTTTGGGTGGTATTTTCATCTTTATTATTTAAATCATTAGTCTTTTTATTATTTCTATCTTTACTATCACAAGAATACATTAAATATCCTATGCTAATACTAATGGCAAATACTAACATTAATGCTAGAGTATTCCATAATAATTTATTATCTTTTTTAACCATATTATTACTTGTTATTTATTATAATTATACTTTTAATTATTGTTTTAATTGTAGTTTAATTATACTTTTAATTATGAATATGATTATTACCTAGGTAATTATTCCTTTTATTATTTAAAATATATTTTAATTATTGTAGCATCTATTTATTTCCCCTTTAATCATTTTACATCTTGTTTCACCCATTATTTATTCATCTTGCTCTATTCCATATGCTGTATTATCATTAATCTTTTTAAGATTAGAAAATCCTGGAATAGGAAAATTACTACATCCTTGACTAATATTCATACTATTATCTCCTATTTTAAAATTGCTTTCATCACTATCACACTTATATTCATTCATTATATCGGGTATTTGAATAGTATTTTCTTTCTTTATTTTATTATCTTTTTCTTCTACAGTTTCTTCCAAGTATTTATATTTATTTTGACCACGACCTGATTTTCTATTATATTGAACAATACCTGGTAATCCTTCACCTGATTTATCTAATAGATGAGATGGTGTCCTAGGTGTTTCCATTAAAGCGGTTATTATACTTTCATTCCATTCTTGATGAGGATGTTTATTATCAAACAAATCATGAACTTTTTCTTTAGTATCATAAAATGGAAAACCACCATCCATTGCTGGAACAAATGAAGGGTCATGTCCTTCTACGTTATTCATCCAATTAGCATTAATATCTCCTTTTTTCATATCACTCATTTGTTTGAATATTTTTAATTCATTATTTAATTGAAATGTAGGTATATCATCAGGTGTAAAATCATAATGCTCTGGTTTATTTAATCCATGTACTAAATCTTTTTTATCCTTATTTTCTTCAATAGGATACATACCAATACCTTTACTATAACCATTCTCTTTCTTGGAGTGTATTAAATCCATATCTTCTTCATCAAATTCATCCATTATAATAAATCCATCTTTACCTTCTTCCTTCCTAGTCCAGATGTAAATAACATATACTAATACTATACTAGTAAATACTATATTACTATTATTTCTTACACAATTCTTATCACTACTTCTATTATTTAGTAAAATAAAATATAATATCATTATGATAAAGGCACAAACACTAAATACAACCTTAAAATGTATAGGTTTTACTAGTATTTCACTTCCATTTATGTAATTCCAAAATTGTGAATATCCTAATAATATTATTAAGGATAAAACCACTACTTTTCCTAGTAAATCCCCTATATTTTCTAATTTTGAAAATTTATTATTTCCATCTGGATATGTCTTTTTATTTTTAGTTTCATTTTTTAAATAAACCATCTTCTCCTTTTATTAGTAAAGTGGTTTTTAATTTAAGAAAAAATACGTTATTTATTATAATTTAAATCATCTATAGTTAATAGTTAATAGTTAATATTATAAGGAAATTATTATTCGTAAAATAAAAATAAAGGAAAATGGCAAATAATGAAGATAACCCTCTAACTATTACAGAAATGGAAAAATTAATTAATTTCGTTAATAATAGAGTTAAAACATTATGTGATATCTATGTTAATGAAAGACGAGTAAACGGTGATGGATTATTATTTTTAACAATTGCTGATGGACAACCTAATGGATCTCGTGAAGTGAAATTATTTTATCAAAAAGATGAAGAATTACAACCTGGTGTCTTGGATGATTTACAAAATCGTAGAAATGGAAATACTACAGATATTATTTATTTCTTATTATTTACTGAAGACGGTCAACAGAATGTAGTGGAATTAGATATTAGAGACCATTTAGGTAAAAACTGAATTATTGAAAAATTAAAATTATTGGTAGGGGGAAATTATTAAAATATTATTAAAAAATTAAAATATTAGTTATTAATAAATTTTAATATCCTAAACAAAAATTAATTATTATGTTTACTGCTGCCTTAAATAGTGTTGTTAGAGCCGGTGTTAAAGCCGCTGTCGGTAAAGATACCTTTGAAGATGTCAAACAAGCAAGTGCTTGTGAAGCAGTTATTGCTCTTTTATTCTTAGTCCTTGTTGTTCTTATTACTCTTCTCATTGGTAAATGGTTATGGAACTCAGTTCTCTGTAAACACGTTACCATTGTCAAACCTGTTGATAGCGTATTAACTGTCTTATTAGTTATGATTGCTATTGACTGGTTCCTCCCCACCAACAATGTAGTTTGTACCTGTTAAATAATCTATTTTTTTAGATAACTTTTATTTTTTAGATAACTTTTACTTTTTAGATAACTTTTACTTTTTAGATAACTTTTACTTTTTTAATTCAAAGATATAATTAATTTAATTACTCTTCTTCATCATTAATATCATATCCTAATTGTTGTAAATCAAAAACATAACCACTACAACTATGGTCTCCTACCGCATTATAACCACCTAATCCAAAAAGGTTAAGAATAGTATTTTTAAAGAACCTCCATAGACGATTAACCCCGATTTCGTTCATTACTTTATCTTGATATAACCATTTACATCCTTTAACGTGTTTAAATCTCCAAGCTAAAGGAACACAAGGAACAGGGTCATTATCATTAACAAAACGATAAGATTCTTCTATATTGTCATTAAATAATTTAGCAAATTCCGAACACCCAGCACGAGGACTACCAAAAGTAATACAACTAATATCTGCCTCTGGGTATTTACATTTAAAGTAAAGACTACTTAAAGTTGCTAAGGCACCTCCTAAAGAATGACCTGTAAAGATTATAGTGGGGATAGGTTCTATCTCTTCTTTATTATTTAAATTACCATTACATTCTTCTCCATTTTGGTAGTTTTTTCCCCAAACCGGATATTTTTGAAAATGTTGGTGCATAAAATCATCAATTACATTTTCTAAAGGTTCTTTAACGGATAAGAATTGATTATTAAATCCAGAATGAACTTTAATGTCAATATCCCATTTATCCCTTAATTCTTCTTGATGAAAAAGAGGATAATGATAAATACTGAATTTAGGTAATTGTAATTTATCAGTAAAAATATTCAAATCAGTCAAAACATCACGACCCGATTCAGTACCTCTAAAAGCAACTATTAAAGTATTCTTATTACCATTCTTATATTTAGTAGTATAGACTTGACAATCATTATTTCCTTCTACCCGTAAATCACTACCATCAATACCATTATTTAGGTTTTCAGGGTTAGGACATTGAGAACATATTAAAGTAGGGCATTCTTTTTCACATTGGTAAAGAACACAACATTCTTCATTTTTGCCATAAGGACGATTATCTTGATATTTATTTTGTAATTCCTCTTGGGATAAATATGCTAAACTACACATTTTAGCACAATCTACTAGTATTTTTTTCATTAAAGGCATATTAAAATTCCTATTATAATCCTATTATAATCTTATTAATAGTTGAAATTGTGTTAGTAAGTAATTAAAAAAGAAATTAACTGAACGTTAATAAGTATTACTATCCATTTAGATATTAATTTTAAGTATGGAAAAAATAAAATCAAATAGGAATTCTACACTTAGACATTAAAACCAATTTTTAAATATCTCTTTCTTGAGGTGTTTTGTATTCCATTTCTAAAATACGAAACACATCTTCTTCTGTAGGTGTTGGTATTTGTTCTCCAGTAATATCTTTCATTACTTTTCCATTATCGTCCTTTACTACACGGAATAATCCATATTCACTTAATTTGTATCCCATCTTAATTGCTTTTCGTCTCATCATTGTATTAAAATTTTTACTACCTGTAAAATATAATAAAGCGGAACCATAACTATTATAGGGAACGAACCGAACATCAATTCTTCGGTGTAAATCATAACATTCTAATACTTCACCGGTTTGTTTATCTTTTTTACTAGGTAATTTACAAAATCCCATATATTTAGTATGTCCGTCTTCTGTAAGATGATCCGTTAGAAAACCTAATTTAGTTAAAACTGATGCTAAATGACTTAGAATATTACCATTTTCATTTCTATCCTGTTCTACATCTTCCGGAGTTTTAAGTAGGGTATGTGTCATTAGTCCATCCGCATCCCCACTTCGGTCTCTACCCCGACGATAACTACCACAGCATTGAATAACCAAATTAGGGTTCATATTGCGGGTAACAATTTTAAGGTATTTTTCAATTTTAGAGACTTCAAGACGAGGAATTTTAATTGTAATATCCTTGAAATACTTAATTCCAAGCAGTTGATGATGATTAAGCATATTTAACCACTTAAATCGTTCTTGACTTAAGACACTACCGATATCATCTAATTCAAGCATTTTAGAATTATATTCTGGATAATCCCTTAGTAATTCTTCCCAACTATCTAATAATACTTGGAGACGCATACCTCTTTTTACTAGTTTTTTAGATAAAGCGGGTCCAACACCGTGGAGTAATCGTAAATCATATTCAGCTTGAGCAATAGGTCTATCATCACCTGGACGAGCACCTTCTTCGGCTAATTGTTTAGGTACGGCTTCAATGGTATTAACATTAATATTACCATCCTGGTTAATGCTAATATTACTATTTCCATTGCCATTACTTTCTATCCCTTTTTTGTATTTGGGTAATTTCCTAATGGTTTGTTCTGGTTCTACCCCTAATTTTTTAAGGGATTTTTTTATTTTAGCAGTAGTTTCAAATTCTACATCTTCACCTTTATCAATTAGTAATTCAATCTTGTCTAATAGACTTTTTTTAAATCCATAATCGGATGCTAGGTAATGTAATATTTCTTTTTTCCTATTAGAATCCATTTTACTGGTTAAGTTAAATTTATTATTAAATCCAGAATTTAAACAATTTTTTATCTTACTAGGCCATCTTAGATAGGATTTTAACTTGAATTCATCTTTACTAGTAGATAATTCCTTTTTTTGTAATTCTTCTATTTCTAATTTTTTCAAGGCGATTATTTCATTAACCTTTTCTAATAATGTAATTAGTAAAGATGACATCCAGATGAGACTTAGTCTTTAACTTTTTAGTTTTAATTTCTTATTTTTTAGAAATGTTAAAACTTTAAAAATTAAACCTATAATGGATTACCTAAATAAGTAACATCCCCGAAATCATAATAATCCCTCTTTCGTACTTGAAAGTCTCCTCCATTTTCATTCATTTTTTCCATACTTTGTAATGGATAGTTACTTCCACTTTCCTCATCTATTTTAATCCAAGGGTAATTCTGTAATACATTCCATTCGTATATTTTCTTACCATCTACTATGTGTTTTACGGCACCTCTTTCCTTTGCCTCAGCCTCTCTTATACTCTTCCTTTTTTTAAATGAAGATTTAGTATCCAGTCTAGACCCATAAGTTTTTTCAAACCATTTCCGGAATTTTTGATATCCAATAGTTATGCTAACATTAGTTTTACCCAACCTAGTTTCTTCTAATAATTTTTGATAACCAGTTAATTTAGTAATAGTAGTTTTATCCAAGGTAGTTTCTTCTAATAGTTTTTCTAAATAATGACTACCGATTTCGTGAGGATGGTAATTATCGTGGTCTAATCCAAAATAAGCAACAAATGGAACCAAACTATTTAAAGATGTCTTCCTATCAGTTAAATACCATAAACCATTTTCACTATTCCATTCTAATTCTATTCCTACATATTCCACATCTCGTAAACTTTCTGGTTCATCACTTTTAAAAATTGCTCCTATCCAATAACTTTTTTCTGAAACAATGTCCTTCCATCGCCAATAACAATCCATACCATCTGGATTTAATCTATTTCTAATTAATAAACTATCTAAACCCACTATTTTATTATCCGCTGATTGACAATTAGTAAATCCCCATTCCTTAATTAATTCTTCCCAGTCACCAGGTTCCATTCGTTGATGAACGTGACCTATTTCGTGAATTAAAGTATCCATTCTAACATTATTGAACCAGGCAGAATCCATAATGATAATATTTTGATGGGTGTGAGGCATTCCGCTTTCTAACCAATTTTGCCCCTTTCCAATAACAATTTTGGGTAACCAATATTTAAAATATCCATCTAGATAGTTTTCTTGTAATCGTTTTTTTTCTCTATTTAAATAACTACTTATACTTGTATTTACATTTTCCATTTCATCTTGACTAATATCAAGACATAAGTCTTTGTATTTAGCAATAACATCAACTTTAGCATCAAATCCTCTTGCTTTCATATTAACAGCATTCATTTTATTAAGGTAATTATCCATTAAGTAATTAATTAATCCATCAAATGTATAATTTTCGTCTTCTAAAGACTGACTTTTACATTTTAAGAATTGAGACCCCTTTAATATATCAATATTATACTCTGGGTTAACAAATCCTTCTTTTTTGCTATTATTATTTTTATTTTTATTTTTTAATAGATATCTACTACTTTCATAATTTTGAAATGCTTCTTTTATTTCTTCTACAACTTGATTACCCCTTTGCTTATCCAGATAGATATTATATTGAAAAATAATATATAAAACTAATACAATCCCTAATACAATTACACTTAAAATCAATGTTTTGTTTTCTAAAAATATTTGATAATAATGTTGAGTAATTGCTCTTTTATTTTTCCATAATTCTCCTAACATTTTAATACCTAACTTATTCCTACTCTTTATTGTAAAATAAGAAATTAAAACAAATTATTAAATGAAGTAAATTCTTTGAAAATTAAAAATAAATACCAATATTATCTATTTAATTTTATATGTATTTGATGTATTTTGTCCACTAGGTTCCATATCTTTTGCTTGAACAGGAATATTAAAAGTTAAATTATAAATACCCTTAATATATAAGTAAACACCTACCATTAATGCTACGATAAAAAACATATGACCTCCAAAGAAGATTAATGCCAAGATAGCACCTAAAATAAATAATGGAATACCTATGTATTTTAGCAAGAATGGTATAATTTGGGTAAATAAGAATGTCATGAATTTAACAATCCAAGAAAATATCATAAATATCCCACCTAAAATACTTTGTAATCCAACTCTAGGAACATCTTTTACTATACCAATAAAGATATCCATTAAATTATTACCAATACTTTTTAAACCTTCTACAAATCTCCCTCCAGATTGTGCGGCAACAACAGCATCTTCATCCATTTTAATTACTTATCAATTCTAATAATCTACAATTTCTTTTTACAGATTATTCTTTGTATTACTTTCTTTAATATTTAACATTATTATTTTTCAATACTTTAAAGAATAATAAAAATCATTTAAAACATAAAATATTTAAACATAAAACATTCAAACATTAAAAAATAAATCATTTAAACATAAAATAAACCCATTTACTCTTCAATTAATAATCCATAATAATAATTGTTTTTAAGGCGGTCTTCCATTATTTTTTCACTTGTTTGTTTTTTGATTGATTTAACTTCACGACCTTCTTTTTTAGCATTTTCTACTTCTTGTTTCATTATTTCTTGTTCTTCTTCATCACGTTTAATGGTTTCTTTAATTTTATTAATTGCTTGAATAGATTTTTTCTTAGCAAGTTTTTCTTTATTGATTTTTTTACGTTGAAGATTATTTTCAAGGTAAGCATATGCCGACATTACATAATTGTTAATATCTTTTACACATAAATCAATTTGACCATATGGACCTTCCATAGCAATACCTGATTTTTGACCACGAGCGGTATAAATACGCAGGGATGGATACTTTGTTTGGAGAGATTTTAAGTTTTCATGTCCACGACCTAAAACATATTTAATTACATCTGATTTAATTTCTACAAGACGACTGTTCTCTGTTTTACTACTCATTATAATTATTTTATTATCTTTAAATACTATTTTACTATAATCTATTAGTTTATTTAATACTTATTATACTTATTTATGTCTTAATATGTTTAAATTAATTAAAAAAATAATAATCAAATATGCTATTTTAAATATTAAACATTATCTTTTAAATCTAGTATTGTTTATCCATTAACTTATTTAAATTACTACTCTTCCTAAGATATGAAAAAACAATCCTTTTACTACACCTAAAAATCCACCTACTAATACTTGACCAGAAGTATGACATTTTTCAATAGCAACCCTAGCATAACTATTAACAAAAGCATATGCTATCAAGGTAATCATTGATATTAATAAAACTATAGAATTATATTTTCTAACAGATTTTTTAGAAAGTATATCTAAAATTATATAAGTTGAAAAAAACCAACCTAATTCACTATGACCACTTGGCATTCCATAACTTAATGCCGGTTTGTCAGGAAAAACTAGATATGTTCCACAATTTGAAGCACCTTCAGGTCTTTCCCCTTTTCCAATAACAGGAAATGAATCTACACCAAATAAATTGTAAATGTATTTACTAATCTCTTTTTCTAATCCATTTGTTATAAATACAATAACATATGTCAATAGAAAATACAAATGAGCTCTTTTAGGTTTATGTATAAATAATACTAATGGATAGAACATATTGGTAAATGGTGATGATCTAATAAAAGACCAAAACATTGATAATCTCTCTGGGGCAATAATCATTCTTTATTTATTAAATTTTGAATATAACTCACAAAAATTATTTTTAAAGACACCAAACTCCTTTATTATTTTACCTTTAAAATTAATTCAGAAATTATCTTAAAAAATAAAATTGTTATTTTTTATTGAATTTAATTTGATTAATAAAAAATAGTATTTAACTTAATTAAATTATTATTTAATTATAAAATTATTTAATTATAAGATTATTTAATTATAAGATTATCAAGGATTAATTATAATTAAAATAATTTAAATATTTCTCTCGTATTATTAAATAATAGCAAAAAAGATGTCAACTTCAACTGCTAAGAAATCTAGTGTTAAAAGTAAAGACAATACAACCACTAAATCAAGCACCAAAAATAAAAATAGTAAAACCCCTTTATCAAGTAATAGTAATGATACTCAAATTCATTATGAACCGGATATTAGAGAAATTATGAACAGTTATGAACCAACTAAAAATACCTCTTCTAATATTATGAATAAATTTGAAAAAACCACTATTTTAGGTAAACGAGCAACACAAATTGCTTATGGTGCAGATGCTTTATTTGATGTACCCCCTACAATGAGTAGTGTTATTGAAATTGCGGAAGAAGAACTACGTCTTAAGAAGACACCTTATATTTTAGAACGAGATTTAGGAAATGGTAAAAAAGAGTATTGGAAAATTGCGGATATGATTATTATGAATTAATAGGGTTTAAAAAGAAAATTTAATAATTATAATTAAAATTAAAATTAATTTTTTTAATTTTTATCCTTCTTATTTTTAAATAAGATGAGTTTTAGTAATGAATATACTTTCTCTAGAATAAATGATTCAGAAAGGCAAAACTATGATTATTTTAAGTTTAGTCTTTCACCTTATCATTATCAACTTCAAGATACAAGAGGAGTAAAGAATTTTAGAACCCACTTATTAGGAGGATATCCTAAAAATAAAGTTAATTCTTTATTAGAAAAAAGTTTAACAGAAGGTAATATTGAAAAAAGTTGTTATTGTGCTTTTCAATTATTAGCAAGCGGACAACCTAACCAATTATGGGATAAACTAACCGCCTATTTATTCAAAAATGTTAATATTGCTAATCCATCACTGCCTTTTTGGTTAGCTAATAAATATCTTCTTTGGCAGAAAATGGTAGCATTCAAAGAATTTAGTAAAGATGGTATTTTACTAATGAGAAACATACAGCAATTTAGAAATATTATTACGGAAATGGTTGTTATCTCTTGTCAATCTAGAAAAAGGAAATTAGATACTTTAAAATTTAAAATACAAGATAAAGATTTTATTATTGCCAATTTTCATCATCGTTGTAAATCCAGGAATAATATTTTAGTAGGAGGGTTATGTGGTGCTAATGACCCCAGTGAAATAAAAACTGCGGCTAATGAATTTTGTTATCATTTGTTAAACAAAAATATTCAAGATTGCTTATATTGGTTAAATTGGGTACTTTACTGGGAAAAAATTAATATTAAAAAGTATAAATCCTTTATTGTTCAAGCAAGACAAATAGAGGGTATTCAATCTCAACATCAGCGAGATGTCATTTGGTTAATCTGGAGTATTTTCCATCAAGTCCGTTCTAGATTATTAGATAATGGTAATAATTTAGGTTTATCATCTTCCCAAAAAACACAAAAATTAGAAACCCAATTAGATGCCCTTTGGGATATGTATCATAAGAATTGGAAACCAGGAGTTAAAACTAAACGCTTACCTTTACTAATCTGGAGTATTCATTATTTAATATATCCATTGGATTGGAGTATTCCAGTAATACAAAATTTATCTACCTATGTGAAAGCAGTTAGTAATGTTAATTTGATGTTTGTTAAAATGAAAAAACAATGTGTTATTAATAAATATGAAAATAATGGATTATTACCACAAGCAAGTCTTTTAGATAATTTACCTACTAATCAAAATCCATCCCTAAATCAACCCCAAACACTATATCAACCCCAATCACTATATCAACCCCAATCACTATATCAAAACCAATCACCAAACCAATATCAACATCTAGGCGATATAGGTAGTAATTCTGGTTTAAATATTATAGTTGAACATAATGATAATCCCTTTTATAATGCTTCTCATATTCCAAATACAAATACTAAAACAAATACTAAAACAAATACTAAAACAAATACTAACTATGGCAAATTAAACAAAAATAAAAAAAATCAACCCCAAGAAATTACTGAAAGTATGAGAAAATTAAATATTATGTCATCGTTAGATAAATATTTACAGTAATCAATCATCTTATTTTTCTCTATTATGATAATCTAAGAAACCACCTGGATAATAAAGAATATTATAGAAACCTGCTTTGTAAAGACTTGTTACTAATTCTTTGGCAGCCCCACATTTTGGATTATGACAATAAACTAATAATGGCATATCAATTACGTTATTAACATCTAAAGAATTAACAAATTTAGGTCCTAATTTATTAGTAATTACTTTTTTAACTTTACTTCTTAATTGTGAAGGTGTCATTACTTTGGCACGTTGATAATCAATACTTCCATAAGTTCCTGGAAGACTATATTTTTTATCAATAGCATTAATAATTACTCTATTACCTTTAACTTTATGATAATTGTATTGATATTTATCTATTTTACATAATACACTTTGTGTAAACATATCATCTTCCCATTTGCTCATTTTACTATCAGAGACTAAAATATGAAGATGTGTAGCATAACCTTGTTTTTCTTCAGACTTAATACCTTTAGGCGGAACATCTTTATAATGAAGAGGACAATCCATATTAACTTTACATTTACCTTCATTATCTAAAAGCATTAAACCATTATTAGTACTGTTTTGATAAGAGTCAGGAAATTGTTTAGTAATTTGCATTTTAGAGGGACGAGTAGCAAAATAGTAAATTAATCTATTCTTGTATTTCTTTCCTAAATTTACTTCTACAGTTTGGTCTCCGGTTTTTCTTCCTAAGATAGGTAAATGATGGGGAAAATCTTTCCAATTTTCTTCATTACGACTAAACATACTACCTGCTTTATTATGTTCTACTGTTAAACAGGTATCACATAATGGATTAACTACCACTCTTTTTAATACTTTACCTTTCTTATTTTTAACCACTAATTTTACTAATTTTTCTTTTTTCCCTTTACCACTTTTCCCACTCTCTTTTTTATCCATTACTTTATCCTTTTTATTTTTTTTGGTTTTACTATCCATAGCAAATGATACTTTTTTAGTTTTTTTATCTTTTTTGGTTTTATTGGTATCTTCTGTTTTTCTAAATAAGATACCTTTTTTACGTTTATTAACTGATTTTAATGTTTTTGTCATTTTATTATTTCAATAATAATTATTATTAATTAATAATATTAAAATTTAAATGGAAATATAAAATTTAAAATATAAAATTACAAAAGGAAAACATAAATGACACATTATTATGTGTTTTTCATTTTATTCAATAATTCTTTGTCATTTTCCGCATCATTTACTCTATTGATTGGCATAACTGTTTTAATATCTTTTAAAACCGATAAAGGATAAACTCCTTTTTCTGGACTATAAGGATGTTTCCAATTTATTAAATCATTCATACTATGAGGAGCATTTTTAAAAACATTATCTTCCTTGGAATATTGACCTTCTTGTATTTCTCTTATTTCGTGTCTTATCATTTTCATACTATCCACAAATCTATCTAGTTCTTCTTTACTTTCACTTTCAGTAGGTTCTATCATTAAACAATTACTAATAGGCCAACTCATAGTGGGTGGATGAAAATAATAATCCATCATTCTTTTGGCAATATCATTTTCAGTAATGTCTAATTTCTTAAATTCGGAAGTATCAATAATAAATTCGTGTGCTACAAACCCCTTTTTATTACTAAACTTAATAGTATAATCATTCTCCAATTTACATTTTAAATAATTGGCATTTAAGATAGCAATACTACTCATATCTTTTAAATCATTATTGGATAAAGTATTTAAATAATGGAATGGAACACTTAAAATACTAGCACTAGAATAAGGACTAGATGCTATATTTCTAAAAGTAATGCTGTTTTTTGTATTATTAGAATGACTATAATTGTATTTGTAATTATAAATAGGTTCATAGCGATGATTTACCACATAAGGTGTTAATTTATTTTTAAAACAAATGGGTCCCATACCTGGTCCTCCTCCTCCGTGTGGAATACTAAATGTCTTGTGTAAATTAAGATGACAAATATCCATACCTAAATCACCCGGTTTAATAATACCCGTCATAGCATTCATATTAGCACCATCCATATAAACTAACCCCTTTTTTTGATGAATTAAATCAATTATATTAATAATATTTTCATCAAAGAAACCAAATGTACTTGGATAGGTAATCATCATACAACTAATATTATGAATTTCAGCAGAATTTACATTTTTTGACTCTATTTTTTCAATCTTTTTTTCTAAGTCTAAATAGTCAATATAACCTTTGTTCGTATTTTTTATTTTAACTACCTTATATCCAGCCATAACCGCACTAGCAAAATTAGTCCCATGTGCTGATTCTGGTATTAAACAATATTGATATACCTGATTATCATTATCAATGCCCCCTAATTTATCCATATGATAATTCCTAATTGATAACAACGCACTATATTCCCCCATAGCACCACTACAACTTTGAAAACTAATATTATCCATCCCTGTTAAATTAATCAAGGTATTTTCTAAATAATCTATCATATCATGAGTTCCCCCTACATCATAAAAGTTTTCATATGGATGACTATTAACAAATCCAGGATTACCTAACCCAGATAGAGAAAAACTACTATTTTGTTTCATTGTACAACTACCCAAAGGTATCATCCCTTCCGTTAAAGTATAATCTTTACTTTCTAATTTTTTCAAATACCGCATTAATTCTGTTTCTGTCATACCATCCACAAAATTAATACTATTATTTCCTTTAGCATTCAAATTATTATTTATATTTTCCGTCTCATTTAATATTAATTGACGATTAAAAATATGTGTAAGGTCTGAACTCCAATTAGTATTTTTAGTACCTACTCCAGATGTAAAGTCAAAATCCCTATTAGTATTATTGGTATTGGTATTATTGGTATTATTGGTATTATTGGTATTATTGGT
>Ga0181600_10002590_pt1 | contig 13914 bp, 15 predicted proteins | sample 041ome_2_FD_132982 | JGI IMG/M metagenome (GOLD analysis project Ga0181600, IMG submission 132982) | Coastal salt marsh microbial communities from the Groves Creek Marsh, Skidaway Island, Georgia - 041406US metaG (megahit assembly) | ecosystem: Environmental > Aquatic > Marine > Intertidal zone... | reverse complement strand
GGTTATCCATATACATGATAATAAGAATATAAAATTGAATCGTTTACACGCCTATATTATAATGTAAAATATTGATTACATATAATGCCGTCATTCAACTTTAACATTCGCAAACCTACTGCTTCGGGGAGCCTCGGAACTGTTCTTCACAAAGTATCGGGTCATACTACCCAAACTAAGACAAAGGGGAAGCCGGTCAATCTTGATTTGATGTCAGACCAGTATAAGAAGATGGCATACCACCTTATTAATGAAAAGCAATGCTTGGTAGAGAAACACAACAACTATACATATAGGGATACACACTTCAAAAACAGAACGATGGATATATGGTATGAAGAAGGAAAGCAACTTGATATTGAATACAACTGGAAGCTACGAGTGCTTTTGGAACTCTCCAATAATGAGAAGGACGCGTTATTGCTATTGGACTTCGCTGCGAAGGCAAAGGAACATTATGAGAAGGAATATTGGACGCACAATAGGAAGAGAGCGTTGAATGGCGTTCAACCGCGTAGAACATCCCAGCGTATTCGGGATAGACAAACCAAACAGAAGTAGATTTGAATTATTGATACATTTAACATTTAACGACATAATTTGTATTTTTTTATCTGTGATGATAAGATATATAACTATGCCAAATAATAAAACACGAAAAAATAAAAAAAATGTATTCAAAAAAGAAGATTATCATAGTAATGATGGTATGTTGACAAGCATATGGGGACCCGCTATGTGGCACTACTTGCATTCAATGAGTTTCAATTATCCTACCCATCCTACCAAACAACAAAAGGAAGAATACAAAAATTTCGTATTGAGTTTACAACATACATTACCATGTAGAAAATGTAGAGAGAATTTAGAAAAGAATTTCAAGGAACTGCCTTTAAAACAAGAACATTTAAAGAATCGTGATACCTTTTCAAAATATATTTATGATTTACATGAGGTTGTCAATAAAATGCTGGGAAAGAAATCGGGTCTTACATATGACGATGTAAGAGAACGCTACGAACATTTTAGAGCCCGTTGTATAAAAGACCAAAATAATAGTGAAAAAGGTTGCGCCAAACCAATATATGGTAAGAAATCAAAATGTATATTGAAAATTGTCCCACAAGATACAAAATGTGAAACATTTGAAGTTGACGAACAATGCAACAAAGTGATTATTCCATAAACTGGTTAAATAATTTCATTGTTTATATTATATATATACAAACAATGACTAATTGTAATACTTGTAATCTAAAAGACGTTCAACAATATGAAGAACCTATACCAGAACAAGAAGAAGAAAAACAAATTCCTTTTTGGTTTGAGAACCCGAACGTAATACTTCACTCCAAGTATATTTATGAAATATATCCCAATGAAGATATGACCTACAACCAAATGTTGAATGCTGTTACACGTAGCGTATTACTTTTGGCAATCATCATTTTCTTATTGAGTCCGAGTAAAAAATTATTGTTTATTTTAGTCGTTACGATGGGTATTATTTACTTAATGTATCATTATCACGATAAAACAAACGAAGGTTTTACAGAAGTTGTTAGAGATTATTTAGAAGATAATGAAGATGTAGATATGACAAAGAATGTTTTTTCTGAACCATCTTCTAAAAATCCATTTGGTAATGTATTGGTTAGCGATTACCAAGACAACGTAGAAAAAAAACCGGCGCCTCCTTCATATAATAGAAACGTCCAAGAACAAATTACGGAAGCCGCAAAACGAACCGTCCAAGAAGCAAATCCCGACCATCCTGATATTGCCGATAAATTATTTAAAGGTTTAGGCGAAGAAATGTCATTCGAACAATCTTTACGCCCTTTTTCCAGTAACCCGGCCACAACTATACCTAACGACCAAGGCGCGTTTGCCGATTTCTGCTATGGTTCTATGGTATCTTGCAAAGAAGGAAACCAATTTGCCTGTGCTCGCAACTTGTCACGTCATACAAATTATTAAAATAATTAATTCATTTATTTATTATTTTATCTGCAAAACTATTCTATTGGTATAATATAAATGGCATCTGTAAATAGTTTTATGTTTAATAATTTGGGAAGATTAGGCAACGACAAAAGCGACGAAAGTCAACGCAGTATTCAGAATACTAAATCCGCGAACCACATGTTATCCGATTATTTTAGTGATAATTTGTCTTCTAACCACGTAAACTTCGCGACAAAACAACCACTTATGAATTTTAACGCAAACGCACACGGCAACGGATTAAGCGGAAATGTAATTGACGTCAACTCATTACTTACTGTAAAATCTTTGGAAGAACGTTCTCATGAAAGATTACAACTTCACGAACGCCCTTTTTTAACTGTTCCTTATATGGGACGTGGTAGCTGTGACCCCGCTTTAGAAAGCAAAATACTAAAAGGCGAAGATGTATTTGAAAAACGCAGTGAAGCGAAACTTTCCCTTACCGAAAAGACATTTGACGATGTTCGTTTGTATCCTTTGGATAAGGAAATGAAGGAACGTTGCGAAAAATCCAAATATGGCGTCCAAGAAGCCGCGTTATCAGGATGGGTTCGTGGTGGCGCAAATACTCGCGAAATGGAAAACGACCCCCGTATGAAGTAAGCATTTTATTAAAAATATATAAATATTGGTTTATATATTTAGTATAATGTCCTATCAATTTGATGCTGTTATTCAATACTCAAACGATTTTGAATTTAGGGAATGTTTACGCAAGGTTTTTCAAATGAAACGCAAACAAGATTGCAAAGATATTGATACTATTTCAAACGATGAAAACAATTATGACTCTAACGCTGTGTTTGATTCTATGAATTATATTTATTTCATTACGAAGAACGAGCCGTTGTTTCTGGAGATGTATGAAAAGGCCGCTGCCAAGATGTTTTCAACCGATAAGAATATTGGATTGAGTATATTATATAGTTATGACTATTTTAGACTGTTTCATTTGTGTTTGGGTGATTTTACGAATACAGATGTGGTGTTTGATAAAAATAATATCAACTATATCAATTTATACAGACAATTGTAAAATCTAATATATAGCATTAGTATATAATGGCATCTACACGAAATAGAAATACAACTGGAGATTACACTTTAGAACAATTACAAAATAGTCGCACATTCGATAAATTAACATATACGCATTATGGTGTGCCTTCGCAAACACATTTGCCGGGAAATGGTTTGTTACCTGGACGCGTAGGTTCGGAAAATTTGTCGTTCAACGCGGCAGACATAGAATCGCAACTTCGCGGGATTGGAAGCACTAATTTGGTGGAAAACAAAGCGCCTATTGAACCCCGTATCAAAACACTTAATTCACTTAATGTATGTGACCGTATGAAAATACAGGTTCCTGAACCACTTGTTATTGAAAACGGACAACGTCCTATGTTTTTGAATTAATTTGACTGCATAATTAATATATATTTGTATACTGATTATGATCTTTTCTTTCTTGTCTTGCGACCTTGTTTCTTTTGATGGTTCTTTTTTGACTTCTTTGACTTCTTTGTTTTATTTACTTTCTTACCGCCTTCTTCACTTTTACCAAAAAGATCGCCAAAAAAAGTGTCGTCCCCATCATCAGGTGTATTATCTGGTCGACCTTCATCCTCTACTGTCGATTCAGGATCTGGTTCTGGTATAGTATTTGCGTTTGCTTTTTCTTTTTCTTCTGCAGCTGCTTTTGCTTTTGCTTCTGCATCTGCTTTTGCTTTTGCTTCTGCATCTGCTTTTGCATTATCATATTCTGCTATTTTTGTATTAATACCATCAATAAATGTGCCAATACCCACGTCTATCTTATCAACCAAACTTTCCAATTTTGATTTCAAACTTTCCAGATCGGTTTTTGTTTTTTCTCTTATTGCTCTATCTTGATCATTTTGTATATCTTTCTCAATTAATGTATTAAAATCACCTTTAATATCTTCTATTAATTTAACAATATGATCGGTAATAATTTTTTTAGATTCATCATTTTTTAATTGTTTAAAATTATTTATTACTGAATCCGTAATTTTGTTATTAATATCTAAGAAATAACCCTTAAATTTTTTAAAATAAATCTTGTTTGGTTTTGTTACGTTTATACTTTTTTTAATATCATTTGCTTGTTTGATTTCCTTTTGTTTTTCGTTATCTTGTGTGTTTTCTCCCCACGCTTGTTTTGGTTTTGGTGTAGTTGTTACTGTTTGTGATGTTGTTGATGACTCGTTTGTTAATAGTAATACTTCTGGTTTTTTTACTCGTTTTGTTGCTGCGTTTCCCAATGTGTTTCCTAGATTTATTACTGTGTTTCCCAATTTGTTTGCTGCGTTTTTTCCGCTTTTTGCTACGTTTCCGAATGTGTTTCCTATTGTGTTTCCGAATCTGTTTGCTGCGTTTCCGAATCTGTTTACTACGTTTGATTGTTGTCCATTTGTTATTGCCAAATGTTTTGTTTCTGGTGTTTGTGGTCCGTTTGTTATTAGCAAAGGTTTTGTTTCTGTTGATGTTTGTTTTGGTTGTGTTGTCTCTTCTTTTGCGCTTGGTGTTGCTTTTGGTTGTGCTGTCTCTCCTTTTGCGCTTGGTGTTGCTTTTGGTTGTGCTGTCTCTCCTTTTGCGCTTGGTGTTGGTGGTGCTGGTGTTGGTGGTGCTGGTGTTGGTGCTGCTTCTATCTCGTTTACAGCATCATTATATTTTTTTTTATACACGGTTGGATCTTTATATTCATCGGGTATTTTTTCATTCTCACAAAAATTCGTGTGTTGTTTAAAACGGTCATCAGCATATGCTTTACATTTGAAATTTTTATCTGGAGAATAAATTAACCTAGATTTTCTATTAACTTTCCCCGAAACACACATATTAGCTGTAATGAATTTATTCGCTTTACATTGTGATTCATCAATAGGTTTTTCTCCAAGATTTAAAATATCATTGCTTATATTTTTATTGATATTACCTGTTGTATATTTTTTCATAACATCAACTATTTCAGAATCTGTATTCATATTTGTTTGTTGTTGTTGTTGACTTTCTTGCGAACCTGTACCCATACTTGGTAGTTGTTGTTCTTGCTGTTGACTTGCCTGTGGTTGGTTATTTTCTATAAGAAGTGTTGGTTCATAATCATTTTGTGATGGTTTATCAGGCGGTAAACTGATTGTTGTAGGAAACTTAATTTGAGGTAGTAATCCATTAAATTGAGATAGATTTTGTGCTGATGGTAGCGATAGCATCGGTATTGGTTGTCGTGGTGGTGGTGCAGCCTCAATCATTAGTCGTTCTTGTGGAGCATCCTCAACCATTAGTCGTTCTTGTGTAGCCTCAGTGGTTGGTTTTTGTGGAGCATCCTCAACCATTAGTTGTTCTGGTGCAGCCTCAACCATTAGTTGTTCTGGTGCATCCTCAATCATTGGTAATTCTGGTGCAGCCTCAATCATTGGTTGTTGCACCTGGTTACTTGCCATTCTTCTTCTATCCATTTCTTGTATTTTTGCTGCTGCTTCAAGTTCTTTCATTTTTTTATTCGTCAACTCACAATTATGCGATTCAACCTTTTTATCATGTTTGTTATACACTAAACATTCCCCATTAAATATGCCAATAATATCATATTTCCCTTCTTTTATCGTTAGGCTATCAATTATATCTTGTGGAAAGTAAGGCCTAATAAACTCGGTATTATAATCCGAATATTTATTCTTCCCAATTATGTTCCTATTAAATCCATCAAGAAAGCTTCGGTATCCTTTTGAAACGGAATTCTCATTTATAAATGAAGATGATTGAAAATAATCATTGATATTAATATCAAGATTAGGTACCTTCAAATTAGGAATTTTATTTATTATAGCACTTCCTATATTTGATAGGATATTATTACTATTTTGTATCTGATTATTGTTAGGTAATTGCGGTTCATTTTTTTTACCCTTTTTTTTATTTCTGTTAAGCATTTAATAAATTATAAGTGTATGTTGATATATAGTATATGTATATGAAAATTGAAAGAAAATTAACAAAATATAAGAAAATAATAAATCACCATGTTCCCAAAGAAGAAAACAAACAATATTATGGTCTTTGACGTAGAGACAAATGGTCTTTTACCTAAAGACAAAATAAGCACCACGAAACAAACTATACATTTGTTTCCATATATCTTACAACTAAGCTACACCATATACAACATAGAAAAACAAAAATGTGTAAAGACATTTGATGCTTATATCAACATACCCAAGCGTATAGAAATAAGCAACCAAATCACCGAATTAACGGGCATTACACGCGAAAAGTGCGAAAAAGGTATGAATATATTATCGGCTCTGCGTGCGTTTCATAGTGATTTTATTATGTGCGATGAAATAATCGCGCATAATATGCGTTTTGATAAACAAATGATACTTGTTGAATTAACGCGGAATTTTGATAGCATTCAAGCATCTATGCCAAGTATATTTACCACTTTCAATAGTAAATATATGGAACGTTACGAAGTAGAAACATATTGCACGATGATGAATGGTATTCAGATGTGTAATATACAAGTAGAAGGAAAAGAAGGTAAGACATATAAGAAGTGGCCTAAGCTAAATGAGTTGTATTCTCATTTATTCAAAACACCTGCCCCTGATAATTTACATAATTCCCTTGTAGATACCGTAGTTTGTTTGCGGTGTTATCTAAAAATGAAATCCGATATTGATATGCGTGATCGTTCCTTTGCGAAACTATTATCGCTGATGAAGTAGATTAACCGGAACACATTTCGCATACCTCATCTTCTTGATTTTGATTATTACCTGATTTTTTCTCGGGTTCGATAGTAAATTGCTGGGCTTTGTGTGCTCCGCGTCGACGCAAGTAGTATATGCCCGTTTTCAATCCCTTCGACCAACTGTAAAAGTGCATTGATGTCAACGTATTATAATTCGGGTCTTCTAACCATAAGTTCAAACTCTGACTTTGGCACACAAACACTCCCCGGTCCGCGGCCATATCAATGACGTGTTTCATAGGTATTTCCCAAACAGTTTTGTATTTATCGCGAATTTCTTGTGGAATGGTATCAATATGTTGAATGCTACCGTGGTTTGCAATAATATTATTTTTGAGTGTTTCGGTCCACAATCCTAGATCAATAAGGTCATTCATCATATATTTGTTTGCTACAATGAATTCACCTGCCATTGTACGACGATTGTAAATATTACTGGTAATGGGTTCAATACATTCGTTGTTGCCTAATATTTGCGATGTGGAAGCGGTAGGCATCGGTGCCATTAACAAAGAGTTGCGAATTCCGTATTTTTTTATGCTATTTTTGAGACTATCCCAATCATAGGACAAACGAGTATGGTCGAAGTTTTCCCACAAGTCGAATTGAAGAAGCCCCTTTGATGCTGGAGAACCTTCAAATGTGGAATATGCACCTACATAATCTGATTTCTTAGACATGAGGTCCCACATTAATTGCTGTTCTTCTTCTTGGAAAATCTCGTAATATGCTTTGCGCTCAATAATCTTATTGTTGTAATAATTTTCGGCAATAAAATTATAGCGTTCTTTTGCGATTTCGTTGGATCGTTCCAAAGCACCATGATAAATGGTTTCGAATATTTTGAAATTCAATACTTTTGCTTCTTCGCTATGAAAAGGTACATTCATCTTGAAGAACACATCGGCTAACCCTTGAACGCCAATACCAATGGGACGATGACGCTTATTGCTTCGCTTTGTCTTATCTGTGGGATAAAAGTTGACGTCGATGATTTTATTCAAGTTATTTGTCACTACTTTTGAAACATGATGTAGTTTTTCATAATCGAAGTGTGTATTTCCAGACGCGTCGGTTTCAACAAATGACGGAAGTCCGATACTTGCAAGATTACATACTGCTGTCTCATTTTCGTCTGAATATTCGGTGATTTCGGAACAAAGATTGGATGATTTGATAATACCCACATTCTTCTGATTTGATTTACGATTTACACTGTCTTTATACAACAAATAAGGTGTTCCAGTTTCCATTTGTGAATCGAGAATATGAAACCAGAGTTGACGGGCATCAACCGTTTCCCGTCCCTTGCCTTCGCGTTCGTATTTTTCATAGAGTTTTACAAAGTCGTCTCCATATACATCGGAAAGACCAGGACATTCATCGGGACACATTAGCGTCCAAGAACCATTTGCCTTTATACGCTCCATAAATAAATCGGGAATCCAGAGTGCATAAAACAAATCGCGTGCTTTCAACTCTTCGTCACCGTGATTCTTACGCATTTGTAAAAACATTTCAATATCCGCGTGCCACGGTTCCAAGTAGATAGCGAAACTACCGTTGCGACGTCCACCACCTTGGTCTACATATTTCGCTGTATTGTTGAATACGCGCAACATGGGTACAATACCGTTCGATTTGCCGTTTGTGCCGCGGATTTGGCTACCAGAAGCGCGAATATTATGGATATGAAGTCCAATACCTCCCGACCACTTGGAAATCAACGCGCAATCTTTGAGGGTATTGTAAATACCTGAAATACTATCGTCTTCCATAGCAATAAGATAGCACGAACTCAATTGTGGATGCGGTGTTCCAGCGTTGAAAAGTGTGGGTGTTCCGTGTGTGAAATACTTTTGAGACATATAGTGATAACTTTCTTTGATATGTTCGATATTAGAACCGTGAATACCAATACTTACACGGAGCCACATATGTTGGACCCGTTCAACAATTACACCATTAATGCGCATGAGATATGCACGTTCAAGTGTTTTGAAACCGAAGTAGTCGATGAGAAAATCGCGTTGATAATCAATAAGTTTATCCCATACATCTTTGTTATTATTTACAACGTCTATGAACTCCTTTGTAACAAGAGGACAATGTTTACCGCTTTTATCTTTGAAGTTGTATAATTTATTCATATTTGTGCAGAAACTGCTTTTAACATTTTTTTGATGATTAGAAATGATGAGCTGACCCGCAAGAACGCTGTATTCAGGACGAATAGAACTCATAGACGCACACTGTTCGGCCATCAATTCATCAATTTGACACGTTGTAATATTATCATATAATTGGTCTATGACTTTCATAGCAAGACTAGTGTAGTTTAGTTTTTGTATATTTGCATTTTGACCGATTTTCTTGACTCGGTTCAGAATTTTATTAAACGAAACGACTTCCTTTGCGTTATTGCGTTTAACTACAAACATTTCATCGTCATCTGGAACAATAATACTATCTTTTGGAGATGACATATTACTACTATTGAATAACCATATAAAATATTTTTTATATTATAACATATAATACTTAACTTGGTAATGACGTCAGAAAACAAATATAGATACTTCAATATGAAAGCAATAGTGGCGTGCGATACACATTACGGAATAGGAATACACAATACTCTTCCAAATTGGAAACTAAAAAACGATTTGAAAACATTTAAAACGTTGACTGTGGGTAATGGTAATAACGCGGTAATAATGGGAAAAAATACATGGTTGTCAATAGGCGAAAAACCTTTACTAAACCGTATGAATTTTGTATTATCTACTACTATGGCTGAAAAGAATGAAACCGATGTATGGTTTTACAATGAAGCAGATGATTTATTGAATGACATATGTGTAAGTAGTTATGATACTGTGTGGATAATCGGCGGTTCTCAAATATATGATTTGTTTATTGATTATTGTAATAGTATATACATTTCGCGGACACATAAAGAGTTCAAATGCACTACATTTTTGTCTGAAAAGTTAATATCGTTAATAAATAACAATCAATATGTCGTTGAAAATGAATATGAAGACACAGATATGCATAATGGATATACACGTTATATTTATAAAATTGATTAACTCCAAATAATTATTGTATATAATAAAATTAGATACAATGGTAAAGTGCTCTTATTGTGAAAGCGAAAAACATAATATATCTTCTTGTAAAGAGGATACCGAATTGGTTGAAATTATAATGAATCACACGCATCAGCCCAAATTTTCGTCAATGAATGAAAAACTGCTTCGTCGGTTATCAGCACAACACAAGATAAAAACGACAATGCCGAAAATGCGTTTGATTATACATCTAACCCGAAAATGGCAAGAAATAAATACACGTAATAAATTATTCATATCAAATGAGTCCGAGTGCGCGATTTGTTTTGAAACGCTGGAAACTACAAATAGTTGTATAACAAAATGCGGACATAAATATTGTTTAACATGCATATTACAGTATTCTGAAAATCGCACAAGTAAAAATAGTGTAGATTGTCCTATGTGTAGGACTACCATTTATAAAGATAAAACGGATATTATTCACTCTCAACAAAATACGATGAACGATGATAACATTATTCAGCATATAGGAAGTAATGTGTTGGTTGACTTGCAAAATATGAATACTAATTTGAGGGAAGCGAATGAAAACATTGCGAATCCGGAAAGGAGCTTTATATATGATGGGAATACGATACCTTATTATGAATCAACAGTTACTGAAGCATACATTGATGATTATTTGCGAAATGATAATGAAACAACGAATCAGTTTATTAGAGATACTCAATTAGTTGATGACTTGTTTTCAGAACCACAAATGAATGTAGAAGTAATACGCGAACAATACAGAAATTAAAAAAATGTATTAATGACAAATAGGAAACATCATTTATTTTTTAATCAAGTTTTATTGTTGTTACTTGGGGCGTTGACTCCAAATTATGTATTATTTTTGTATCTGTATCACTATTCATAGTGACTACAATAGAAGATGGAGCATCAGTAGCCGATGTGGTGCTATTAGAACGGGGTTTTGATGCTCGATGCTCGAAACCAGTTTCGCGTTCTTTTAGAATTGTATTCCAAGTATCTGTAATATCATTTATGCAATGTGAAAACCATTTTCTATTGCGTTGGACGATGACACACGAATATTCGTCAAGATAGTAGTAGTATTTATTGTAAAGAATATAATGTTCTTTGAGTTTATTTTCCGTTTCTGTAATCCAAGCATCCACACATTCCTTATTATAGTCATCTGATAAAGGATAATATTCGTAATGTGGTTTGTATGCATCGCAATCATCGTGGGATTTGATATTCTTTGAAAAATACAATACGATTCCTTTATATTGATGATTATAATCAGTATAGAATTCGTCTTCGGAATATTCTTTGAACCGTGTTTCCAGGAAATCACAACATTCGAGTTCACAAACTTCCATTTGTAATTGCATTTGGACCCAATATTCTTCTTTTGGCACGGAAGTAATATCGCGATTCACAATATTCTTGATCTCCAACATTCTTCCATATAATGGACTGGTTTCGTCTATTACGATGCCATCAGGTGAAGCACCAATATATGGATAATTTTTATGTGTAATACAACCAAAATCCCCTACTTTTGTATTATATATTTTTTCATACAACATAATACTCACGGGTTCATATTTATTTCCCCATTCCATAGGTCCGCCATAGAATTGCGGTTTTGACTTAGTGCTACATTTTTCAAAAATAATACTGTTTCGTGTAGATTCACTTTTGAATATTTTCCACATACTACTTGCGGTGAGTTTATTTTGACGGGTGCTATACCATTCATCACTTTGTTGTTCGTGTGTGTTTTTTTCTTCTAACACAACAAGTTGTTTTTTTACATCGTCAGATGTTTGATATGAATTCAAATTGTGCTTGGAAACATATGGAATGATGTTATTCATAATTTTGTATGTATTTATCATATAATCAATATTGATTTTCTCCAATGGGTATACAGAAACGTCATATATGCAAGATTCGAGTGTGCGTCGAAATTTATGTTTGAAATAGTCCACAAATATATCATCAAACACGTAACTAATAATATCGTAAATATATTCACATTGTTCGTCGTCATTCAATTCATATCCAGACTCTGTTTCCGATGTATCATCATCGGATTGTTGATTTTCCATAGTTATATCTTATTAAATGATTATTTTTAATAGGATATAATTTATTAATAGTGATTCAATTTTTGGATTCGCCGTTGTTTTTGGGCGTTAAGTTCTTAAGTATCGTTTTTCTAAACTCATTATTCTTCAACGAATAATTCCTGCTTTTATCGTTAAAATATAAATTCGGAATATTTTTGATTACTCCTTCTTCTACGTTATATTCTATGTCTTTAGCCTTATTGATTCTATTCTTCATAATACTGTTTACCAAATAGTCTTCTAATTTAGTGTTGTTTTCGCTATTAATGCTGTAATTTCGTGCATATTCGCGAACTAATTTTATTTTGATATTCTTACTTAGTTTAATCCACGGCTTATTCACATTGTTATCATCAATCATCATCTTTTGAATACGTTCGTTGTCTGTAAACATTTTATTTGTATATATTCTTTATATTGTGTTATATTTAACCTTTTTTACTTTATATAATTATGAAAAAAATCACTTTGCCTCAAGAAAAAGAAACAAAGAAAGTAAAAGCCGAGAAGGAGAAACGAGATAGAAAGATCATATCCAGTGAAAAATGGGTATATCACGAGATATCACAGGTTCGCGAACAAGAAATTGTAAACCAGTGTATATCACGAGAAATAAATGATGATACAAAACTATTGCGTTCTCAAATAAAAGGGAAACTTCATTCATACAAAGGTCAGGATAAAACAAAAACGCTGAAAGAAGATGAAAATGAATTCATGGATGTAGAGTGCGTATTGAAACTCTTACAAGAAAGTAATAATACATGTTATTATTGTAAATCAACTATTAAACTTTTTTATGAAAAGGTTCGGGAACCTATACAATGGACGCTAGAACGTCTAGATAATTCTCTCGGTCATAATACTAACAATTGTGTAATTGCTTGTTTGAAATGCAATCTTTCGCGACGCACGATGTATCATGAAAGATATACATTAACTAAGCAATTACATAATATCGTGAAAAAAACATAAAGTGTTTTTGTTATTGTCTTATAATGTCCCAGATAAATACCATATTAGATACATTTTTACATAAACGACAAATCCCACATTTGATATTTCATGGTCGTAATCATAGTAAAAAGATTGAAATTGTAAATAACTTTTTAAATAAAGTATATTACTTTGATTTAAAAATGAAGAAGGATAACGTATATAGTGTGGATTGTTGCTATAGCAAAGGAATTAAATTTATTCGCGATGACCTCAAATTATTTGCCAAGAGTAATGTATCGAATAATCGGAACGGATTCGCATTCAAAACAATTGTCCTGTATAATGCGGATTATTTAACAATAGACGCACAATCAGCTTTGCGACGTTGTATAGAAGTATTTAGTCACAATACACGTTTTATCCTGGTTGTAGAAAATAAATACAAACTATTAAATCCAATATTATCTCGGTTCTGCGAATTATATGTCAATGATATGGAAACGCATATGAATTGGATGAATAATAATACATTTATTGATAAATTTGATGAATATTATACAGGTGTTATGAAAGGGAATAAGAATACTCATAATGATATTATTAAATGTATATCGTATTGTACGCATAATGGAATATGTTGCTTTCATATATTACATTGGCTGAAACAGCAGAAAATCAAGGAAGATATAAAACAGGACATATATGTATATTTTGATACAATACGGATCGATTTCAGATGTGAAAAAACGTTGATACTACAGTTTTTAAATTATATCTTTTTCGTTCAAAAAGCAGTATAAAAAGATTTTTATAAATTATACAAATGGACGATTTTGTTACAGCGAATTTACATGAATCCCGCAACGAATGGTGTGCGCGTTTAGTGTCTATATTTTCACCGTTGGTGATTGAGGGATTCAAATCTATATTTGACGAATCTTGGAAACTTTGTGTAGAAAAT
>Ga0181600_10002586_pt1 | contig 13931 bp, 8 predicted proteins | sample 041ome_2_FD_132982 | JGI IMG/M metagenome (GOLD analysis project Ga0181600, IMG submission 132982) | Coastal salt marsh microbial communities from the Groves Creek Marsh, Skidaway Island, Georgia - 041406US metaG (megahit assembly) | ecosystem: Environmental > Aquatic > Marine > Intertidal zone... | reverse complement strand
TCTGATAATCATGTAAATGACCACTTATTTCGACCAATCTCAGGTTCACAGCACGAATAAAAACCTCAAATCGTCAAAAAACCCCGGATGGATGTGGTGCTAAACGTGAAACGTCCGACGGACGTGTCCCGAATTTGTTGTTTGGATTCGGGTTTTTAGTGAAAAATCCCCTTTTTTTGAGTAACAGACCGCCAAACTCGTCTCGACTCCGATTCCGAAGGATTCCGAAGGTTTCTATGGCTCTACGTAGAGATATTTACCCCCGTACTTGGACTAAAAAATACGCGCGCGGCTCGTTCCGCGCAGCTGATTGGCTCACGAGACGGATGTAGAACACAAAACTATGTTTGTCATATCTAACACCGACCCCTTCGACGCGCGCCACAACCACGGGCGCACACTCGTCGTTTCACCACACTCGTCGCGCGAGATGCTTCGCTCCGCCACCATCCTCGCCCTCGTGGGCACCGCCGCCGCGGCGGGCACGTACCCCACCGACGCTGTGGCGTGCGCCAATCTCGGATATTCCATGGACTGCATGTTGCTTCGAGATGAAGCCAGCTGCAAAGCGAACACCAACTGCCAGTACTACGACGGCAGTGGGGAAGACGGTCAGACAGGTTGCGCCACTTCTGACGCCATCGACACAGTGATTACTGCTGCTCAGGAAGCCGCTATGACCGCGCTCAAGAGCCAGATGGAAATCTGCGCAGCGTTCACTGCTGAGGCTGACTGCGTCGGCGCTTGCGCTTGGGCGATCGACATGGATGAAGGTAAACCTGGCTGCATACCCTCTGCTTCGAAGCTTCAGTCGATTCTCATCGCAGACGGTGCTGATCCCCTCACGAAAGGTATTATGTACGACATGGCAGTCGGTGCGGTGTGTGCCTTGAACGAAGATGAAGCCAGTTGCGAAGCCAAAGCCGGATGCGAGTCCGACGACGGAGGATGCTCTTCTGCTACGATAGCTGCCATTCTGGGGGTGAACAACAAGTGCCAGGGCTCTCTTTCCGCGAAGATCGTCGAGGTCTTCAACTTCATGGGAGCCGCTGAAGAGGAGGATTGGACCGATGTCACCCTCGCGGAGATCTACGAAGACCAGGGCGTCGTTGACGAGTCCGACGCGACTAAGCTCGCCGCTCAGGCTGCGGAGAAGGCCAAGCTGGCGGAGACAACGACTACTGCCGCCACCACGGCGAAGGAAGCGATCCCGACTGCCGATCTCGCCGAGGCGGACAAGGCCAAGCTCGATTTCCTCGCCGCCGCTGCAATCGCCGGCCAAACCGTCAAGAAGGTCGTCGTCACGCTCGACGCCGCGGACGAGACCACCGCGTGCGCGGACTCGTTCGACAAGATGGGTCTCACCTCCGCCGACGGCGCGTGCACCGCCACCGCCGCGCGTCGCCGCAACCTTCTCGCTTCGTACTCCACCTCGGTCCTTCTTGACCCCGCCAAGGTTGACGAGACCGCCGCGGCTGCCGCCGTCACCAAGATCGCGGCGGACACCACCGTCACGGCCACCGCCACTGACGAGAACCCCGTGGACGAGATCGAAAAAATCCCCGAAATCGACACGGACGCCGTCGCGACCTTCAAGACCTCCGCGGCGGCCGCGGCTGACGCGAACGTCGCGGCCGAGGCGTACGAAGCCGAGGAAGCCGAGGTCGCCGCGAACTCCGCCGCGTCCTCCGTCGCCGCCGTCTCCGCGATCGCCACCGCCGCGCTCGCCGCCGCCGCGTGCGTCTTCGCCTAAGAAGCATCCGCGAAGCGCACGCGACGCGACGATTGACGTGTCGTCATATTTCCTCTTCTTCTTTGGTGTTGCGGTGAGAAACACGTCACCCTTTTGCAGAGAAAGAAAAGGAGAACGACGACGAGACCCGTGGATCGATCGATCCCCCGAGCGATGCGTGCTCCGCTCCCGCGCGACCGTTTCCATCGCGCGACGCCGCCGTCGTCGTCTTATCGATGTCGTGTCGACGACGATATGTACACCGACGCCGCGCGCGTCTTCGTTCACTCCGCGTTTACGCAGCGTTGATTGAGTAAGCCACCGGGGACGAATTACCGTTTTAATAATTCAGACAAAGAACGATATTAATATTCGATAATCATCGTCATTCATCATCCTCGAACGCACGCTCCTCCCGTTGCGCCGGGTCTTCGGCGTCCTCCGCGTCCTCGTCCGACGGGACGTACCCGGTGCGCGCCGCGGAGGGTCAGCGCGTGTATAGCGCGTCGTCGAGTGCGGTCAGGAACGGCTGCCGGTCGCGCCACCCCGGCCGAGCGCGGCGGCCATCTGACGCCGCGCGTGGAACTGGAAGTTTTTCGCTTCGGAGACTCTTCTCTTCCCTTCGCTTCGCTTTCGCGCGCTAACTCGTGTCCCCGAAGAACTTCTCCGGCTGGTCCCTGAAGTTGGGCTGCAGCACGCACTCCACGGTGTGCACGACCCCGTCCACGCACAGCAGGTCCACCGCTCTGAGCCGACACCCGTTCACAAAGAGCTTCCTGGCCGGCGCGCGGAGCAGCCCGTGCCCGCCTCGCGCCGCGAACGTCTCCACGAACACGTCGTTCCCCTCGAACGTGCGCAGCGCGCTCCCCGCGCGCGTCTCCAGCTGCGCGCTCTGCAACCTTGCGGGCACGAAGTGGTACAGCAGCGTCTCTTGCAGCCCAGGCACGCCCGGGTTCACCGCGCGCTCGGCGGCGGTGTCCACGAAAAACCCCGGCGAACTCGCGACGTATTTCAGGAAAGCCGCGTTGGTCGGCGCGAACACCGTGAGCGGATTCGCGGGCGACGCCCGCCGCACCGCATTCAGTAGCCCGCCGCCGGTCAGGGCCTGCTCGAAGATGGACAGCTCGAATCGTTCCACGATCACCTGCGCCACCGTGCGCCGCGTGGGCAGCGGCTGCGGCGCGGGCGGGAGCATGACGCAGTCCACGAAGTGCGCCACGCCGTTGGAGGCTTGCGCGTCCTTCTCGACGACGTCGCACCCGTTGACGAAAAACGCTTTTCGGAACGCCGACTGGAACGTCTCCACCTCGAGCGTCTCGGTGAGCGCGGCGGACACCGCGGAGGGGTCCATCCCGGCGTTCTCGGCCGCGCGCAGCGCGCGGGAGACGCTCGGCGCGGACACGTGCAGCGTCGGGATCTTCTGCCCGAAGAAGAGGTTTTCGGAGAAGAGCTCTTTCCGCGACACGTGGTGCAGGAGCACCTCCGCCAACGCCGGGTCCTCGAACAGGTCTTCCTTGGTGACCCCGAGCCGCGCGAGCGCGGCATACCACGCGCGGTTGGTGGGCACGAAGACCGTGAACGGACCGGCGCCGTCGAACAGCCGCAGCAAGCCCGCGGCCTTGAGCGCGTCCGCGAAGAAACCCGCGTCGCGCTCGCGGCGCGGCGACGACAGCGCCGCCGCCAAAGTGGGCAGGCCCGGGATCTTGCGCCGCGCGTCGATCCGCGGCGGCGGCGGCGGCGCGAAGCCGGAGGTGCGCTGCGGCGCGGGCGGCGGGATGGAGAGCTGCGGGGCGGGTCCCGGCGTGCCGAAGGGAGGTCGCGGGGGGGGAGCCGGGGGGGGCGAAGGCGCGAGCGGAGGAACGCCAGCGAGCGCCGCCGGCGGCGGATCGGCGGGAACGCGCGAAGGCGTCAGACGTGAACCGTCAGACGGAACCGCCTGCGGAGCGGCGTCCAGACGCGCCGGCGCGACGGGAGGTAATCCCGGCGTTCCGAAGCCGGGCGTCGCCGGCGGGGTTCGGGTCGCGTCGTCGTCGGCCGATTCATACTCGTAGTCCGCCGCCGGAGGCGTGAGTCCGACTTGCGTCGCGAAGAGCGCGCCGCTTGCCGGCGCGAGCGAACACGCTTCGCGCTCTGTGAGCCGCGTCGAGCAGCGCGCGCGCGCGAACTGCCGGAAGAAGTCGAGGCCTTCCTCGCCTATGACCGCCGCGACGACGTCGACGAGCTCTTGGGAACAGAAGCACCTGCGGCGCTCCGCGTCCCGGAGTGTCGCGCAGCACGCCGGCTCCGACCCGCCGCCGCTCAGGTTGCAGTCCGACGCGAGGCCCGCGAAGACGGTCTTGCGGCAGACGTCGGGGCGCGCGGGCGTCGGGCGCGAGGCGGTCGGCCTCGCGAGCGCAACCGGAGGCGGCAGCAGGAACAGGGACGCGGCCACGACGGCGGTGTCGAGACAGAGACGGGCGCGGGAACGCCGCGCCAGGCGCGCGCGCGCGCGCATCGTGCCGCGCCGCGGAGTGATACGCCGGGGAGGCGCGCGAGCGAGAGCGACGTCGTGCCTCGGGAGAAACGTTCGGGACGAGAAGGGCGAAAAGACTCGAGCACGTAAAAAGTTCTGCGAGACGGCGATTTCGTCTCGTTCGACGCTTTTTCCGCTCTCCTTCGCTCTCTGCTACTTGGCGAGCCAGTATATGAGCGTGAACGCGACGCAGAACGCGACGACCGCGGAGAGGACCATGGTATCTTTCGACCGTTTCCTTTTGATCGCCGCGAGCACGTCGTGCATCACGCCGAACCGCGACCCGACGCCGCTCAGGTTGCTGGCGATGCCCCCGAAGACGCCGCGCTGCGACACCAGCGCCGCCGCCGTCGCCTGCGCGGCGCCGATCACGTCGTCCACCGCGCTCGTCGAGCTGTGCACGGTAGAGCGCTCGCGCATCAGCAGCTCCGTCTGTGAGCTGTCCGACATACCGTCGGAGGCGCCGCCCCCGGAGCCCCGCGTCGCCGCCCGTCCGCCCAGCAGCGCGTCCCGGTCGCGGCTCGTCGACACCGCGTCGCGCACGCGTTTGAACTCACTCGCAAACTCGCCGAGCACGTCCCTATGCCTCGCCAGCGTGTACGAGCGCGCCTCTCCGCCCGCGCTGCCCCCGGAGACGGCGCCGGCCATCGCCGCGTTCACGTCCGTCAAGCGCTGGAGCAGGCTCTCCAGCACGCCCGCCTGCGCGTCGACGCCGTCGCCCGCCATGAGCCCATCCCCGGTGTCCCGCGAAACGCCGGAGGCGGTCTTCGCGAACGCGCTCAGCTTGCCGTCGATCTCGCCCTCGAGCTTGCGCGCCTGCGAGGAGCCGCGCGCGTGTAGTGGGGGTGGAGAAAAGAGCGCGGCGCGAGGGGGACGTGGGTCAGGGAGGGACCCGAGGAGGAAGGGGAGCCGCGCGCGGGATGAGATTCGGGACGCGCCGCGGACGAGAGAAGCGTTCGCGCGAACAGGAAGAGGCGCGGGTCGCGTCGGGTGGTCGAGGCGGCGCCGCGGGGTTCCGAGCGCGCACCTCTCTCCTGAGGTCTTCCCACGCGCCAGCCGGCACAGACATCTGACTCATTGTTCCGCCTCCGCGCGAGTACTGCATGCTCGCGCGCCTGCGAAGTGTCAGGTGAATCTCGCCAAACGGGCAGGTTTCTCTTCGATATGCATATCGAAGCCGAAAGATGTCCGCGTCCTCCGTCCTGCGACGGTGCGACCCACTGCTGCTCGCGTCGCGCACGCGTCTCCCGACGCTCATGCTCGCGCGACCGGTCCGCGCGTCCCTCGCCACCGCGCCCGCCGCGTCGTCCCGTGCCTCAGGCCCGCGCGCCGCGCTCGCGTCGCCCGACCCCCGCCGCGTCCCCCGCTCGAGACCGCGTCTCGGCGCGCGACCGGGAGTCGACGTCCGCGCGATCGATCGCGTCAGCACCCTCCGCGTCCGCGAGAGAGCCGCGAGAGGCGCCGCGCAGCGCGGCGCGACCGCGATGTCCGCCGCCGCGGCGTCCGCGTCCGCGGCGGACGGCCCCCTGTTCCTCGGCCTGGACTTCGGCACGAGCGGCGCGCGCTGCGTGGCGGTGGACGCGCGCGGCGACGCGGTGGCGGAGACGAGCGCGAAGTATCCCCCCATCGTGGACGGCGGCATGGGCGGCGACGGCGTCCCCGCGGGCGGCTGGGCGGAGGCCTGGCGCGGCGCGCTCTGGTCCCTGCTCGACCAGCTCTCGGAAACTACGCGCGCGCGCGTGGTGTCCATAGCGGTGGACGGCACTTCGGGAACCGCGCTCGTCGTGCGCGGCGGCGACGGGGAAGTCGCGTACCCCCCCATGCTGTACAACGAGCGGCGCGACGACGCCGTCGCCGCCGTCGCGTCGTTCGCGCCGGAGGGGCACACCACGCGCAGCGCCAGCTCGGCGCTGTGCAAGCTGCACAGCTGGTGGTTCGAGACGGACGGTGGGCGCGTGGCGAGCGCGAACGCGGCGGTCCCCCCGGGACAGAGCGTCCCCGTGTCCGACCCGCGTCTGCTGCACCACGCGGATTGGGTGGCGTTTTTGCTGCACGGCGAGATGGGCGTGACGGACCACAACAACGCGTTGAAGCTGGGGTTCGATCCCGGACTGCCTGGCGGCGCCGACGGTCGTTCGGGGGCGTACCCGGACTGGATTTTAACGCAGCCGTACGGCAGCATGCTCCCCATGACGTGCCTGGCGCCGGGCACCGTCGCCGGCGCGTGCGCCACCGAGGAGGCCAAGAAGCGCTTCCCCAACGCCGCCGACGTCCGCGTCGTCGCCGGCACCACCGACTCGGTGGCGGCGTTCGCGGCGGCGCGGTGCACCGACCCCGGGGACTGCGTGACGTCGCTGGGCTCGAGCCTGGCGCTGAAGCTGGTGAGCGAGACACGCGTGGACGACGCCACCGCGGGCGTGTACTCGCACAGGCTCTGCGGCCGGTGGCTGGTGGGCGGCGCCAGCAACCTCGGGGGCTGGCTTCTGCGCTCCAACTTCACCGACGACGAGCTCGTTTCGCTCACCGAGGAGGTGCGATCTTCTCTCAACTCGACGACTTCTCGGGCGAGAGACGGATCGTCGCTCTCCTCCGTGGACTACTTCCCCGGCGTGCTGATGGGCTTCGGCCTGAGCGTGGAGGAGGCGACGGCGCGCCTGAGCGCGGACCGCCCGGCGAGCGACGCGGAGTTCCTGCTCGCCATCCTGAGCAGCGTGGCCCGGGTGGAGGCGCGCTCGTACGCCGCGCTGGTGTCTATGGGCGCCAGTCACGCGCCGACGCGCGTGTTCACCGCCGGCGGCGGCGCGCGCAACGACACGTGGTCCGCGCTCCGCTCGGAGGCGATGGGCGGCGTGTTCACCGCGAAATCACCCTTCGCGGAGGCGGCGTACGGCACCGCGTTGCTCGCGCGCATGGGGCACTACGGATACGACACGTACGTGCCGAGTCCCGCGGACGAAGCCGCGTGAAAACGCAGTTGCTCTTTTCGGGTCCAGTCGTATACTTTAAAGTAAAAAGAAGTTCCCTCGCGCCGCTCTCTGTGCGTCTACTTCCCGTCCTCCTTCCCCGTGCCGTACGGGTTCATCCACTTGTTGAGCTTTTCCATAAGTGTCGGCTCGGCGGGGGCGCCGACGCCGTCCGCGGGGCGCTCCAGCAGCAACACGTCCTCGAACGGGTTGAGGTTGCCCTTGGCTTCGCGGATCTGGTCCTCGGTCACCTTGGCGGCGTCGTCGCGGACGCGGTAGCCGTACTCCACCTTCCCGAAGCACGGCGCGTTGAGCAGCGCGGGGTACATCTTGAACCCCGCCTTCTTCATGTCCGCCTCCGCCTTCCACATCTCGGGCACGATCATCCAGTCCTGCTTGACCGCCATCGGGCCGAGCGGGAACCACTGGTTCGGCCCCTTGGCGCGGATGAAGCACTCGTACACGAGGCCGCCCTCCTCCACCATCGCGTCGTACTTCGCGGACGCCCGGAGCTCAGCCTCGGTGGGGGGTAAATCTACCTTCTTCTCGCCGGTCTTGGCCTTCCTGCGCTTGGGTTTCTGCAGAGGCGCCGCCGACGCGGCAGCCTTCTTCACCAGCTTCTCCGCCTTCTTCGCGGCTCGCTTCGCATCCTTCGCCTTCATGGCGGGAGCGGGCGCGTCCAGCGAGGGCGCGGGCGCGGACGCGAACTTGTCGTCCGCGGCGGCGCGAGTCACGGCACGGTGCGTCGTGGCGCGGCGAGGCGCGGCCACGGGACGCGCCGCGAGGGGGGCGATCACGGCGAACATGGTGGCGCGACTATGCGATCGATGGTAATGGTGCCGGTTCGCGTTTTCTCAGAGCCTTTATCTCGAGCGAAGCCACGTGGCTCACTCGCTCTTCGAGATTCTGGCTCGTCGGTTCTCCGCCGTCGATTTCGGCGCGGACCTCGCGGCGGCGTTTTCCGCGCACGCGGCGGTCTTTTCCATCGAACCGTCCGCGTCCCGGCCATTCCTCGGAGTCACCCGCACTCCTCCCCTTCCCCGCCCGCTCGCGCCCGCGCGACGGTCCAAGCGAAGACCCGCGCGCCTGGGTCGACCGCCGTCCGCGTCCTCCGCCAAAGCCAAAGCCGGCTCGCTCGCGCGCGCCACTAACACCCGAGTTTCACGGCGATTGTTCAAAGCCGATCAAGCGCGATGCCCAAGACCGCGCGCGAGACCTCCGTGGCGGAGGTGAAGTTCGTGGACGAGCCCGCGGCGAAGCGCGCCAGGGAGGATGAGATCGATACCCCAGCGAAGGATGTCGCCACGGAGAAGCACCCCCTGAAGATGATCCAGAGAGGTGCGCGCTCGAAACGTCGCCGTTCCCATCTACGCAGTACATCCACCGCTCGACGGTGGCCGGTTTCCGCGACGTTTCAGGCGCGCGGGCGGGAAACCCGCGTCCTTTCCGCCGAACGAGTGGCGCGCGGACGCTGACTTGATTTTCCCCTGTCACGCGCTGCGTTTCCCTTCCCGACCGCACGCAGGCGCCTCCGTGCTGGACCTGTGCACGTACAAGGGCGACTTCGACTCCGCCAAGCTCGATCCCGAGGCGCGGGGCGCGGAGAAGACGCTGGAGTACCGCGTCGACTTCTCGCACAAGTTGCGGAAGATTTCGCCGTGGCACGACATCCCGTACCGCGCGTCGCCGGACACGTTCCACATGATGTGCGAGATCCCCAAGTGGACGCGCGCCAAGTTCGAGATCGCCACGAAGGAGCCGGGCAATCCGATCAAGCAGGACGAGAAGAAGGGCGTGCTGCGCGAGTACAAGCACGGCGACATGCTGTTCAACTACGGTTTCATGCCGCAGACCTGGGAGGACCCGGAGCACGTCTCGGCGGACACCGGGTTCAAGGGCGACGACGACCCGCTGGACATGGTGGAGATCGGGTGCCGCCAGATGAAGTGCGGGCAGGTGGCGGAGGTGAAGGTGCTGGGCGTGCTCGCCATGATCGACGACGGCGAGACGGACTGGAAGGTGTTCTGCATCCGCACCGACGACCCCCTGGCGGGCGCCATCCACGACGTGGACGACCTCGAGCGCGAGCTCCCCGGCGTCGTCTCCACCATGCGAGAGTGGTTCCGCGAGTACAAGGTGGCGGAGGGCAAGCCCCTGAACGCGTTCGCGCTCGGCGAGCGGTGCATGGACCGCGCGTACACCGAGAAGGTCATCGAGGAGACGCACGGGTCCTGGAAAAAGGCGGAGGAAAAGCTCAGGGAACTCGCGGCGCCCAAATGATCGACGCGCGCGAAAACCGACGAAAAAAACGCGATCCAAACTCGATCGCGTCGTAAAAAGACGCGCGTCGTATTAGACGCGCGGAGACGCGCGCGACGACGCGGCGGCGTCGTCATGCACTGTCTGTGATACGAACACTCTCTACGTTTTTTGTGACACGCAGAGTAGTATACGTAGTATACGTTCTTTTTCGTTTCGTTTAATGCGTTTAATGCGTCACCCTCTGCAACGCCTCGACCCGCCGCGTGATTTCCTCCGCCGAGACTTCCGCCAGCGCGGCGACTTTCGCCGCCGCGTCTTTTTTCAGATCCAGAAACCGCTCCACCGCGTCGCCGTCCACGAACCCGCGCGCCGGCCGCGTCTGGTGCTCGTTGTGGAACGAGCGCCACTTTTCGTGCGACAAGCCGCCCACGCCCTGCACAACCTGGTTCATGGCGTTCTGCACCTTCAGCGCGAAGTCGAAGGTGTCTTTGTCAACGCTCGCCAGCACGCCCAGCGAGCCGCTCACCGTGCCGAAGAGCACGCACTCCGCGTTCGCCGGCTCGTCCGCGTCGCGAGCCTTGGCGACGAGCGACCCGCGCCTGAACCTGTTCACGAACTCGGAGGTGGAACTCGCCCGCGACGTCCAGCCGTGAGCGCTCCTCATCCGTGCTCGCGTCCGAGTTTCGGCGCAGCGTGAACAGGTTGAACGAGTTCTCCGCGCCCAGGTACGCGTCGTCGTCCAGCGCGTCCACGGCGGTCATCCAGTTGGGGTTGAAGTCGCGCGCGAGTTCCACGATGGCGGACTCGTTGGGCTCGTAGCGCAGCAGAGACACCGACTTCATCAGGTCGCCCACCACGATCAGGTCACCGCGGACCTGCACGTACAGAGCCACGATGTGCCCGTGGTGCGAGCACTCGCCGATGAGCTCGTGGTCGCCGGTCTCCGCGGCGTCCGCGGCGCCGGCGCCGCCGCCGGCGCCGCCGGCGCCCTCGCCGCCGCGCGCCACCCAGCGGAAGAGCTGCACCTTGGAGTTGACCCCCGCCAGGAGCTTGCCGTTGAACGCGTTCAGGTTGTACACCGCGCCCTTCACCTCCTTCTCCGCGACCAGCACCAGCTCGTCGCGCACCACCTTGAACACCAGCACGCGCCCGCGCGAGGGCTCCACCTCCTCGGGCGCGGTGAAGGCCGTGCCCACCGCGTAGTACGGCGCGTCGTCGTCGGCGAAGCGACACGAGACGACGGCGCCGTCGTTCTCCTCGGGGAGCAGCGGGTACGAGTGCTTCGTCTCGAACGTCTCCGCGTCCAGCAGACGCACGAAGTGCTCGTCGCGAATCCGCGCGCCGTCTACACTCTCGCGCTGCGTGAGCACGGCGAAGGTCTTCGTGGCGGGCTGGTGCGCGATGCGGCGCGGCTGCTCGCCCAGCGGCACGGCGCGCACGTGCAGCTTCTGGATGTCGTCGACGCCGCCGATCACCAGGTCGGCGTCCGAGCACAGCGCGAGCGAGTCCGGGAACGCCGCGCAGTCAAACGGCGAGGCATGCGCGACGTCGGGCACGTTCACGTTGGAGAAGACCAGCTTGCCGTTGTTGCCGTAGATCACGGTCGGGCGGTCCGAGCCCGCGAAGACGTGCCGCGCGCCTCGGTTCCGGAACGCGCGCAGCGTCACCGGGCGCGCGCCGAGCGAAACCGTCTTGGGCGCCTCGCGCGCGTCCAGCGCGCCGGCGGCGCCCGGCGACGTTTGTACCCTAAACGCGCACAAGCCGCCGTCGCCCGTGCCGACCAGCAGGTACGGCGCGCTCTCCAGCCGGCACAGAAGCACCGCGCGCGGGATCGCGCCGCTCGCGGACGCGCCGGGCTCGGACGTGTTGTGTCCGGTCGTGTCCGAGGGGAGAGGCGCGTCCGCGCGCGCCAGCGCCGCGCGCGAGAGGAGGGCCAAGCCGGGCGCGGCGAAGGTCTTCACCTCGGCGCTCCAGAGGCCCACCGCGCACGCCTCCGCGGGCTTGCCTTCCTCCAGCGGCGAGCAGTCCAGGCACGCCACCTCGCCTCCCGGGTCAACGGACGCGACGACGGCGATCAGATCGCCGTCGTCGCCGTCGACGTCCATGGCGTTTAGAGCGCTCTTCGCGCCGACGCGAAGCGAGACGAGCGCGCCGCTCGACGTGGCGACGACGACGAAGTTGGCGTTTCCAGACGCGACGCCGACGGCGTCGCCGAGCCCCGGTTCGTCGCCCGGACGCCAGCTCGCGCGCGGCGCGCCGGTGGCCGCGTCCGCGAGCCGGACCCCGGACGGCGTGACTTGGCACGCCAGCCCCCCCGCGACGTTCCCGGTCCACAGCGTCTGCTCGTCGGCGCGGAAGCCCTCGAACGCGCACTCGCCGAGTTCGTCCGAGGCGTCGTCCACGGCGAGCACGCGCGTCTCGCGCATGAACGTCACCACCAGGAACGTGTCGTGCGGCGCGTCGTCGCGCGGCTTCAGGCTCCAGCAGCCCTTGATCCCGGGAAGCTCCGCGGCGGCGCGCTCGTGGATCCCCACGCCGTTGCGCACGACGCGCAGCGAGCCGTCCTTGGCGACGCCCGAGCACGTCACCACCTGCCCCTGGCCGTGCCGGTCCAGGTCCACCACCGCCATGTCCACGATGGGCCCCAGGTTGGGGAACGTCTCGAGGATCTCGACGTACGTCGTCTTCGCCGGCTTCGAACGCTCGGGAGCGTCGTCGGGAGCGTCGTCGGGAGCGTCGTCGTCGTCTCGCACGGGCACGGGCTGCGCGTGCAGACGCACGAGCTGAGAGTCGCCGTACGCCGAGCCGACGAAGGCGACGCCGTTGTCCAGGTAGCTGATCGCCGACGCGATGGAGGTTTCGCCGAGCGGCTCCAGCTTCAAGCCGGTGACCTGCTCGCCGTCGTGCGCGAGCACCAGCAGGTGCAGCACGCCCGCGCTGTCCGAGAGCAGCACGCGCGAGCCGTCCGCGTCCACGGCGCCGTGCGCCATAAACGGCGCCGCGCGCGTGGCGACGGCGCGTGTCGTGGCGGCGCCGTTCACGCTCCGCTCGCGCGCGTCTTCGCGCGGCGCGACCGACGCGGGAGCCTTCCCGCGAGCGGAGGCGAACGCGTTCTGATCGTTCTGATCCTCCGGCGCGGTCGACGCACGCGCGCCGCCTCCGTTGACGTAGACGATCACCGTCTCGCCGAGCAGAATCGCGCCCCCGAGCGGCGCCGGCACGGGGATGATCGTACTCGTGCCGCCCTCCAGGTCGGCTTGCGCCCAGGGCCCCGCCACCAGGTCCTTCGTCTTGAGGTCCACCTCGTACGTCTTGACGTGCCGCGCCTCCTTGGCGTCCTGGTGCAGGACCGCGATGGTGGGCCTCGCGCACCCGTGCAGGAACGCGACGTCTACCACCTGCAGCTCGTCTAGCCGCACGTTGAACGCCTCTCGCAGCTGCCCGGTGCGGTCCAGAGGCAGGCACTTAAACAAGCCGTCGTACAGGTGCGCGCCGGCGACGCGGCACTCGGGGTCCACGATGCCTATTTGCCCGCACTCGGCGGGCCTTCCGATTCGGTCCGTCAAGTCGCCCATGGCCTGGGTCACCAGCTCGCCCTTGGCGGAGTCGTAGCCCAGGACGCAAAACGCGCCGCGCTCGGTGGCGAGGAAGAGCAGGTGCCGCGCCGCGAGCGGCGGCTTGAAGAGCGCCAGCGTCGCGACGCGGCCGTGGATGGGCGCATCCACCACCGCGCGCAAACCGTCCGGGGTCAGCAGGTGGATCTCCAGGCGCGTGCATTTCCTGTGATCGTCCCCCGATGCGTCGGCCGAGGGGAAAGAAATCGCGCACAGTCAGACGAGTGACGAGACGAGCGCGAGCGCGTCGCGAAGAAAGATCCAAAGATCCGACGTCGACGCCGCGCCGACGGATCTTCGTGCTGCTGCGCTTTTTCGAACACGGCGACGGTCGGGCGTCGTGGAAGCGTCGGGAGGGGGGTGGGTTCGAGACGCGGGAGGGACGTACGCCACGATCAGGTTCAGCTCGTCGTCGTGCGTGAAGTTCCCGACGACGCTGTGCGTCACGCTCGTGGGTTTGTGTGCCTGCTCGTCGTCGACGCGTGGGCGGCGAAGTCAGATCGCGGGGATGGCGGTGCGCGAACAAACAACGAAATCCGCGCGGTGACGCGGAGGAGACGCGGGGGGGTGGGCGCACCGTGACCACGTAGTTGTACGCGCCGGGCGTCGGCCCCATGGTCGATGGGCACGCTCGGTCCTTCGCGCGGCGATCGATCGGCCGGCGGGCGCCACTGAGAACTGACCGGGAAGGAGGAGGGCGCCCCTCAAGTTGAAAAAGTTCGGTGCTCGCCTCCACCACCGGGTGCACAGAAGTGCTGCAGCCGCTGCGGACAGAGAAGGTGCTGCTGCACTGTTGACTTGTCGTGCCCAATTTGGAACCCGTGAAAATCACACCCCGCCGCGCGCTC
>Ga0181600_10002572_pt1 | contig 13953 bp, 9 predicted proteins | sample 041ome_2_FD_132982 | JGI IMG/M metagenome (GOLD analysis project Ga0181600, IMG submission 132982) | Coastal salt marsh microbial communities from the Groves Creek Marsh, Skidaway Island, Georgia - 041406US metaG (megahit assembly) | ecosystem: Environmental > Aquatic > Marine > Intertidal zone... | reverse complement strand
CTCCGATATCATCGACGAGCATCTGCGGTAGAACGCGGTAGTACATCACACAATTACATTCAGTCACCGTCCCATCGCGCGATCACTCTGACCGAGTCCGAAGAAAAACCGAATCGAATCGCGTCGTGCGAAACCTACGAGAGTCAACGCACCTTGTCCAGACCCACCGGCCCCAGAGAGGTCTTCACGATGTTCGCCACCGCTTGCACAGCCGTCGCTACGACACGTCATAAAACAAAACAAGGAAGCTCGGCGTCAGTCACTCATTCCGCATTCCGTCTCACCCTTTCCATCTTCATCACCCATCGGTCGTCATCAACCGCGCGGTCAAACGCGAGCGTGAACAGCAGAGATCCTTCAAAGTAATCTCACGCGTCGCCCGACGTCCATCGTTTTCCATCGTTTTCCATCGCTCCACGCACCGTTCGTCTGTCGAACATCCTGTCCGCTCTCGCGTTCGCCGAAGAAGACGTCCGACTGTCTTCGCATCTTCGTCGTCCGTCGGTCACGCTCTGACGACGACCGACTACCAAAGACCCGGGTTGACCTCGAAGTGTCGTCGCGTTGAACCTCGCGTGAAGATTATTCGATGAAAATAATCGATCGATCATCGGTGTGTATCGATAAAAATCACGTATCGATCGTTTTCGGTACGAAAAATACTTTCCTCGATTCAGTTTTGTCTCTATTCGATTGAGTAAGCGACGAGCCCGGCTTCGCAAAAATCGAAAGGGTGAAATTATCGATTATGTCATGGGATTGAAAGTAAAAATCGTCCGAGTGAGTTTGATCACCTTATGATGAATAAATAGAACGTTCGCCCTCTCAGTTTCGCCACTCGTGCACTTGACGACGAACACGGACGACGGACGAAATCCAACGCAACCAAAAGGTTCGACGGACGAAATGACGACGTCGGAGGATGGAAGAGGAGTCGCGTCGACCGCGGCGCGGTGCGCGTGGGCGTGCGCGTGCGTGGTGGCGACTGGATTGGTCGTCGCGAGGGCGACTGGACAAAGGGTGGGAGGTACCGGTTGGGCGGCGGCGTGGGAGAGATTGACGACAACGACGGCGGGACGGGGCGGTAAATCGTCGCGGAGGGACGGTAGGAAGACACGGGAAGATACCGGGGTGTTAGAAAGGGGATCGGGGACGATGGTTGGGGAAGGTGGCGTGGATGAGCGAAGGTATGTCGTATACGCGTCACTCACCGGAACGGCGAAGAGGTTCGCGACAAGGCTCAGAGACGCGTTGAACGCGAGCGAAGCCGCGTCTTCTTCCGCTTTCTCCTCGGGTTCGTTCGAACTCGTCAGTGCGAGCGATGTCGAGGATCCGGAGAAGATGTTTACGCCGCCTGATGGTGGACGAGTCGTCGCGCTTTTCGTCGTAAGTACGCACGAGGGAGGAATGGTGCCAGACGCGAGCGCTTGGTTCGCGCGATGGGCGAGAGAGGCGGCGTATGACGAAAGGACGGGCTGGATGTATCTTAAAAACGTGCGATTTGCGGTGTTTGGTTGTGGTAACAAGGAGTACGGCGACAATTTCAATCGAGCGGGACGCGAGCTTGACGCGCAGCTCGCTCGGATGGGTGCCGAACGCATATCGAGGCGGTGCGACGGCGATGAGGCGGGCGGACGAATGGAGACACAGTTTGAGGAATGGAGCGGTAAAGTTGAACGCCGTCTTTACAAGTCTACCGTGGTGGATGTGGATTTGAAAACGACTGATGGATTGAGCGAGGCACCAGTGGAGGAAGAGTGCGAGTATGCGAGCGCAGGCGAGGACGACGCATCGGCAGCTCTCGACGGAACTGGGAGCGAGGATGGTCAAGACATGGAGGATATGGGAGAGAGCGAAAATGGTGAAAAACGTGAAATGGTTACCGACGCGCTTCGAGGTGCACTCACTAAGCAAGGGTACAAAATTTTGGGGTCTCATTCAGGAGTGAAGCTTTGCAGATGGACAAAGGCGATGCTTCGAGGTCGTGGTGGTTGTTATAAGCACACGTTCTACGGGATTGAGAGTCACAGATGCATGGAGACCACTCCATCGTTGGCGTGTGCCAACAAATGCACTTTCTGTTGGAGACATCACACGAACCCTGTTGGGAAATCATGGAGATGGCAGATGGACGATCCGCTCGAACTCGTCGAGGCGGCGGTGTCAGAGCATCGTAAAATGGTCAAGCAGATGAAGGGTGTACCTGGAGTCTTACCTGAAAAGCTCGTCGAAGGTATGAATCCAAGGCACTGTGCTCTTTCTCTCGTCGGAGAGCCCATCATGTACCCAGAAATCGGCACCTTTGTCAACGAGCTCCACTCTCGAAAGATGAGCACCTTTCTGGTGACGAATGCCCAGTTTCCGGAAGCCATTTCAAACTTGCCCCCCATCACGCAACTGTACGTCTCAGTGGACGCAGCGACCCCTGAGACGCTCAAAGCGGTCGATCGTCCACTCTTTTCAGATTACTGGGATAGATTCATAGATTCTCTCACGGCGTTGAAGGATAAGCAACAGCGAACAGTCTACAGATTGACTCTCGTCTCTGGCTGGAACATGGAGGAGGTTGCCGCATACGCCAAGCTGATTGATCTCGGTAAACCGGATTTCATCGAAATCAAGGGGGTCACGTACTGTGGCAGTAGTGATGCGTCTTCTTTAACCATGAAGAACGTTCCTTATCACAAGGATGTGTGCGAGTTTGGCGAAGCCATTGTCAACCTACGAAGGGGAGAGAACGGTGAAGAAGAATACGGGCTCGCGTGCGAGCACGCGCACTCGTGCTGCATTCTCCTCGCCCGAACCGAGAGATACAAGATTGATGATGAATGGTACACGTGGATCAACTACGACAAGTTTCAAGATCTTGTCGCGAGTGGTGAAAAATTCACCGCGTTGGACTACATGGAACGGACGCCTAGCTGGGCGACTTACGGATCTGACGAGGGTGGGTTTGATCCAGAACAAGTACGACACAGAAAAGTTCGGAATCATCCAGGAAAGGTGTCAGAACCAAATACAGTACAGTAGATTCTATTTTAACACAACTTCTAGTGCTATCAAGTTTTAGCCGGCTCGACAGCTTCCTCATACGCACGAACGTTTGTATTCAAAATCTCTATGAGTAAATCCACGCTGGGCAACACCGCTTTGAGAATGGCCAAAGTCGGCTTGACGACAAACTTGATAAACCCAAGTTGATTATTTTGTGTAGTTCCCGGTTTTGCCAGCTTTCTGTCCAAAAACGAATCGACTTTCATCATGAGATCGCGAGTTCGGTCTCCTTGAATGTAGAATTCGTCGGTGATCATCGTGGCCCATGGAAACGCCAATTCATAAGGTCTCGCTGGATTACTGATGTCCGCACAATGCACAATGAATGCCAACGGAATCCACACACTATTCCACTCCTTGATCGGACGGGGATCACCGAGCTCATTGACTTCCATCTCGACTTCCTTTATCATCTTTTGCAACAATTCGCCGTGGAATTCCATGTCTGTGTGAAGTATGATTTTTCGCAACCAAAAGGTAATCTTACTTTGTTCTTCAGGGGCGAAGGCTTTGAGAACCTTGTGCTTTTCAAGCAATTCATACGTTGTAAACAAATGTCCGTTTTCATTTACGCTCGAATTGTTCCATCTCTCTGCGGCTTCTGATTTGGAATCGACTAAAAACGAATTGTTAAATCCTGGGTGGCCGACGTCGTGTACGACGGTTGACAACAGCAAGGTGAAAACGTGCACTGGTTCCAACTGTTCTATCAAGCCCGAATCGATGAAATAAGCCATCGCCTGCGTCACATCCGTAGCGTGTACGTTATTGTGGTACGCGACTTGGTTGTACAAACTCTCAATTTCCTTTAAGAAAACCGAGACGCGAGTTTCCTTGAGGGGAAGCGAGTCAAAGAGCCGAAAGTGTTCAAAGAGTTGCATCGCCAACGTCCTCAATGGATAGCCGTTTACCTTTGGGTCTTTCGCAAACTTGAAGACGTCAAACGATGACCAACTCACAATGCGGTCGTCTCTCCTCAAGTCGATCGATACGCGTGCCGAGTTGAACTGTTCTGAAGAATCTCCAGAGAGTTGCCCAGAAAGGTCGCCAGAGCTCTCCTCGCGAGGGAAAGAGTTAGGTCGCATACTGAGCGAGAGCTCTGCCATGTTCTGAGCCAAAAGCGTCGAAGAGAGGGACTCTTTATTAGAGTAAAACTGACCGACGAACCCTCGAGCGACGGGATCCAACAAACTGACCGCGTCTTTGCTCGCCTCGCTCCCGTGAAATTGTAATATCAACGCATTGGCGAGGTTCAAAGCATTCTCAACGGAACTAATACAAACTTCGTGATTCGTCTGCACCCCGGACTTTTTCTTGGCCAGCTCCATCTCTAACAAACGTCTCAACGTCCGAAAAGTCGTTCTGTAGATGGTAAGCTCGTCCATCAATATCGAAGACGACCCGGCGTCCTCGTCGTAATCGTCGAGCAACTCTTCAACCGCCCCGAGAACCAGCGCCCTTTTAGAATCCGACATCGCGAATCCATGCAACTCCATCGTTTTCGCTCGAAGACTTTTGCGCACGTGCTGCGTGTGATGGCTCAATCCCCGCGGCGTTGTCTCTTTCGAGTCCATTCGCTCTGGAAACTCTTCAACCACCCTTTGGAGTTGCCCACTCGCCCCCTCTTCCCCGGCGTCGTCGTCATCAATCTCGACGCGGCGCTTCGTCGTCGTCTCCCTCGTCGACCCATCCTTCATCTTTTTAGATTTATTCCGTTTCATCGATCCAAAAAACCCCATGGTACTCTTCAATCCAACCGAAACGAAATCGTCGCCAGTCGGCTCCCCTTCCTTCTTCGCCTCCGGCGGTCCCTCCCGTCGTCCGCGCGCGTACGGATACACACACGAATACACACACACGAATACGCACACACACCGCCTTCGTTCGTTCGGTCGAGATATCGACGCACCCGACGACCGACGTACGTACCCACGTCGCGGTGCGCGCGCGCGCGTCGTTGTTGAGTGCCGACCGAAATTCAACCTTCGGTAGGTCCGTCGGTTCGGTTCGGTTCTTCATCGTCGTCCTCGTTCAACCGAAACCGAAACCGAAACCGAAACCGAAACGATCGATATTTTCACCCGATCCAAAAAGAACGAAACCAAGCGAGGGCACGCACCATCGCACGGGGGGAAATCCACTCGTACACTCCACGAATAAAATCCAAATCCACCCGAATCCACCCTGGGTGCGTGTGTGTGTGTGTGTGTGTGTGTGTGTGTGTGAATCGACGACTCGTGAATCGTGAATCGTGTGAATCGTGACTCGAAACCGACGACGACGATACGGCGCGGGAGAGCGAGCGAGCGAGCAACCGAACCGAATCCATCGGTGCAGTCATCAGTCGGTCGAATCGGTCTAGGCGCGCGCGCGGTGCGACACTTTGACGCACGTGTACGGGGAAGAAACCGACCCGCGTTTGAGACGACGACGACGACGCACGCACGCGCAACGGGATGTCGAGCTTTACCATGACGGCTGCGGCGCCGACGATCGCCGCTCGGACGACTGCCGGGAGACGAGTGGATAAACCCGCGGGCGCGCGAAGCGCGGTTGGCGGTGCGCGAGGACGGGCGGCGACGCGATTCGTCGCGGCGCGCGCAGCCGCGGCGCGAGGGATTGAGGATGAAGTGAAGATTGATCAGGCGCCGACGACGCTTCTGAGAGACGGCGCGGGTGAGGAAGGGGATGATTCCGCGATGCGCTCGAGGTTTGAGAAGATGATTCGCGCGGCGCAAGACGAGATTTGCAACGCCATCTCCGAGCTTGACGGTAAGAAGTTCCATGAGGACGCGTGGACGAGACCGGGTGGTGGTGGAGGTATCTCCCGGGTGTTGCAAGACGGTAATGTTTTTGAAAAGGCGGGCGTCAACGTTTCCGTCGTGTACGGCCAAATGCCGCCAGAGGCGTACCGCGCCGCCACCGGCGAAGAAGGCTCGGGCACTGAAATGATTCCGTTCTTTGCCGCCGGTATCTCGAGCGTTATGCACCCGCACAATCCTATGGCCCCGACTGTGCACTTCAACTACCGTTACTTTGAAACGGATGCGCCGAAGGGTGCCGCCGGCGCCCCGCGCGCGTGGTGGTTTGGCGGCGGTACGGATTTGACTCCGTCCTACATCTTTGATGAAGATGTCACGCACTTCCACCAAACTTTGAAGGATATCTGCGACAAGCACGACGCTGAGTTCTACCCGAAGTTCAAGCAATGGGCCGATGATTATTTCCTCATCAAGCACCGCGGTGAACGCCGCGGTGTTGGGGGTGTCTTCTTTGACGACATGAACGACCGCAGCAAGGACGAGCTCCTCGCCTTTGCCACCGACATGGCTGCCGGTGTCGTCCCGGCGTACGTCCCGCTCGTCGCCAAACACAAGGATGACGAATTCACCCCGGAACAACGCGCCTGGCAACAAATGCGCCGTGGGCGCTACGTCGAGTTCAACCTTGTCTACGACCGCGGTACCACCTTTGGCTTGAAGACGGGTGGCCGCATCGAGTCTATTCTCATGTCCTTGCCGCGCTACTGCGAGTTCCAATACGACCACAACCCGGCTCCAGGTTCTCGCGAAGAAGATGCCTTGGATGCCTTCAAGAACCCGCGAACCTGGTGCGCGTAAACAGGGAAGCCTAATCTTTTTCTTGCTTCCACGCGCGCTCTGCCTTCGGGCGTTTTTGTTCGCTCGATGATACCCGACGGTGAAGTCTTTGACATTTTTACCCGCCCGCCTCTCGCTCTGCGCGCTTCACCCTCAGCGTGGGCCAACAAGATTTTTCATACCTATCTGAAGTTTCTCCAATTCAATCGTCGTCGTCCCTCCCGTTCATTCGTTCGTTTGTTCATTCATCCAACCTCTTGATAAATCCACCGAGTGCAGCCTCTTCCCAATTCCATCTCTGGAAGGTGGAGGAGTTGACTCGATGGGACCCCTCGACGAAAAGCTTGATTCACGAACCGCCAAAACGTCTCGAAAAAAAATGAAATGGACACGAACCAGCCTAGGTTGATTTGGCGCGCCTGCGTTCCCTCGAACGGCATTCCGCGCCCACGCGTCGTCTGAATCCTTCCCGCGCCCGCGCGAACGGATCGAAAACGCGAAAGGAGTGTCTATTTGTGTTTGTGTGTGTTTGTGTGTCGGTCAACGCGCAGTCCAACGACGTGGTCGCTGCGCGAGGGTGACTTGGATCGTGAGACCGTTCAAAGGAATTCGTTTGAAACACGAACTGAGCGAACACCATGACGAACAGTGATTCCATCGTGGTGACTCCGGGAACGGAGTTGCCTTTTGCGTGTGCGTCTTCTTTTTTTCTTTTCCTGCTTTTTTTGTTTTGAAACTGCGCGCGCGAACGTCGTGGGGGTGGTTGGATTGTTGAGTTCTTCTACTATAGCTGGATCGATCGATGACCGAATTTTGAGCCGGGCGAACGAGCGAAGTAAGACTGACGAGGCGTGTGTGTCTTTCGCGTCGCAGTTGAACTCAGAAAGCAAATTTCCTCCGAGCTGACGCTCAAGAACCCGACCAAGGAGAGGCAAGCTTTCAAGGTGAAGACGACGTCTCCGAAGAAGTATTGCGTCAAGCCGAACACAGGCATCGTTGAGCCAGGTTCTAGCGTCAAGGTGACGGTTGTCATGCAAGCACACCGCGAAATGCCGGCTGATTTCGCCGCGTGCAAGGATAAATTCTTGATCCAAGCGACGGCGAGTGGTGAAGCAACGGATATGGCTGAGTTGTTTTCCAGACCAGACCAAAAGATCAATGAGACGCGACTCCGCGTGAAGTATGTGACGGGCAACAAGCCGGCCACCGTGCCTGAGGAGTTGCCGCCGCCGCCGCCGAACGAGACGGATTCGGAACAGCGGGCTCGCTTGCAGCGCGAAGTGGCGCTGTTACAAAACCGCAACAAAGTGTTGGCCAATGACTTGAACATGGTCATGAAGAAAACGGGCAAGAACATTGTCAAGGGATTCACATTGCTCCACATTCTCCTCACCGCGATCCTGGCCTACGTTCTCGGTCGATATTTGTAATTTGACACCTCTTTAGCCTGTTAATAACCACTTCGTCACCGTGCGCGATTTGGGTGCGAGGAGCGTAAACGAGACGGCCGAGCGTTTTCATTTGATTTGGGGTGCTCAATGCAAAGATAACATTACAAAACTTTTTTGTTGCGTGCGGTTCAATACATAAATTACAGTCCAAGCTGGACGCGTGATTCGCCTTGGGAGATGCCCGGAACATCGTCATCCTCATCCTCATCTTCCTCACTTCCTCTAGTACCCCCGAAAGTTTCTGGAACAGAGGTGTCTATCAAACCAGTTTCATCGCGCATGCGCTGCATGAAGTACTTGAAAGACTCGAATTGGTATGGTGAAAAGAGCTCGGCGTTGAATCTCAAAAAGGTGAAACACGCCATCGGAGGGAGCATGGTACCTTCGCGCCACATTTTTTCGTCGTTGCCCTCACCGGCACAGTTTCTGATGATCCTGTCGTACGCAGCCTGGTCGAATCGACAGAGGGCGTTTTCGCCGGCGAATGGAACGCTGTATCGTGCGCACGCCGATCTAATCTGCCTGAGTAAACCTTCCGGCCCGCAGTGACAGTACCACGGATGGTCGCTGTCAGCCATCTCGACACACGTGAAGTTTAAGCGCGCATCGTGCTTCTTGCATATTTTCACTATTGGTGCGTAACCGTCGCGCTCGGGGACAATCTCTCCCGCTCGCGTGTTGAAGTACCCGGCGGTGAGCTCGGCGGCATGAGACCTAACGTTGTACCACCAATGAACTCCCGCACATTTGATTGCCAAGGTGACTCCAGTTCGATCAAAAACACGCTTGGCCATCTCGAGCATACGGTCTCCGTGCTGCACCAGCTCACCCGAGTACCACGACAGGAAAAATAACCCATAGTCTGTGTCCCAACTGCCGCCTCGTAACGGAAAAAGCCCGTCTCAAAGGGGAGGTTACAGTAGCCTCCCGTGTCGTGAGGACCCGACCCACCCCACTCAATGTGGCCCGCCTCCGAGGCAGCGCGAGCCAGGGATACCAACGCACGCTGATCGTAGCACTGAAACTCACCGATACCAGGGAAACGCCACTGAGACGCCTTTTGGGCAAATTTATTCTCTGGGTACGCTGGATACCGCAACTCTCCGCAAGGTCCGCACCCCACGGCGATCTCAGTCACGGTCGTTCCGAGGTAAGACTTGAAAGTCTTCCTAAAGCTAATCATGAAGTCCTTGTACGTGTTCATCGGCGTTCGACCAGCCAGCGTGGACGCGTTGTCTGCCCAAAGCGATATGCACTCTGGATTGCGGTAACCGTATTGGTCGGTGAAGAAGAGGTCTGGATCCTTGTCGCCCGCTTCGAGGACCCATTCCGGAAGTGGAATCTCCAAAACGTCCCCGACGTTGGCTCCACACGCATGAAAAGACATGACCGCCTGCACCTTGAGACCCATCTCCCGTATCATACCGATGACAGTCTTGTACGCCTCCCAGTCGTACTTCTTCGGTCCGGCTCTCTCCACGATTCCCCACCACACGTCAATCATGACACCCTCGATACCAACGTCTTTGAGCGCCCGCAAACCGTTTTCCAACGTCTCTGGATCATTGACCTCCCCGTCATTCGTCACCACATTGAGAGGAAGCATGACGTACACGGGCACGGGTTTGCGCGCGTACTCTCGCTCAAAGCGTCCGTTTCCGTCGGCGCCCGAATCCGCGCGCGTCCTCGTTGCCCGTTGTCTCGCCGCCGCCGAAGTCTTCTCATCTCGTCGACCCATCTCCCGACACACCGCGATTCCCCGTCGTCTTATCCCACCATTTCTCGACGCCTGCGTCTTACTTCTCCTTGTGTGGTGGCAATTCCCTCGCGCCGAAGCGGACGACGCGTTCATAGCCGACGAGAGACAATTCCTCGTTGGCACGACGGGCGACGCGTTTCCCTCGTCCTCCGCGCGGCGGGTCACACCCGGAATCCACCGTCGTTCACACAAACCCTTCAAACACCACCACCGAGGCGCGCTCCCACGCCCACGGCCCGCAGAGAAAACGAATTGATGAAACGGACGCTGACTCCCCCGCCAAGTCTCTGCGCTGGCTAAGAGAGACGAACGAGTGAGCGGGTGCGTTCGATTCCAAACGAACGAACGAACGGGCGGGGCCACGAACACGAACGTCACGGATCGTCGCGGCTGGATGGATGGATGGATCGATCGACGGTCAACACTCGACGGTCAACACCGCGTCCCGTCGCTTCGTCGCTTCCTCCGTCGTCCACTGCGGACGGATGGACGGATGACGTCCACCGCGTCCCGCGCTCTTCCCCCAAAAAGATGAAATCTAGCGAGTGAAGAGTTAAAGTATGAGTATTAACACTCCTAGTGTGTGTGAGCGAGCGGTGAGATGGCCCCCCAAAAAAGCACGACGCGCGAAGAGAGAGAAAGAGAAGGGTGCGCGCGCGTAACGGCACGGCACTCGGCACTCGGCCCGCGCGTCGTGCGGCGACGGGGGACGAACGAAGCGATAGGTAAATGGTGGACCCGGGAACGGTGACGGTGATAGCGCTGTGCGCGTACGCTGGTTTAAAAGTGTCCGTCGTCGGGTACGCCGTGTACGCCTACGGGTGCAACCGAGCGACGCGAAAGAATTGCGAACGCGGGGGCGGGGCTGACGAGGACGACGGTGAGGAGGACGAACGGGAGGAGGTTGGACGCGAGCTCCCTGGGAAGATTGGGTCGGGTAAGGCGAAGGAGGCGTAAACGAGGCGCGGATGGAGGCGTAAAAGGGTTGGTCGAGAGAGAATTCGGACGCAGTCTCTCTCTCTCTCAAGGTTTGGACGAGTCCAGACGTGGTTCGCGGGAGGGAGAGGCGCCAGTGAGGTGAATCGGAACAAACCGAAGGGGACGACGGAACTCGTCGGTGCGTCGAGTAAGATGGATAATGTGTGTACAAGTTACGAGTTGTAACATCTAATGAATGGTATCTATGTATTTTCGTATGGTGCGATGCGCGTTGATCGCGCCGTCTAAGAGTCTTCGATTCCTACTTCTAAAATGTCGGACACCATGCGTTTGCGAAAGTATTCCATGTGCTTTTGGGAAAATGCGAGCTCAGCGTCGGAAGAGAGGTAGTCTGCATACTTGATCATGAAGACTCCGCAATCGCATCCGTTTTTTTGGAGGGGAATGTTCTTCGGGTAGTCTTCAATCCACTCGTCTGGGTCCCAGGTTTCGTCGAGCTTATTCTTCGCCTCGTCGATGATCCAGCTCTTGAGGTGCTTCACAGCCACCTCGGATTCTCCGAGGAGTGAGTCATAGTAACTGATACGTTTATTCTTGACGTCAATTTCAGCCAGCACCCAGTGCACAGATTGATGTATCGGGACGTAAATTCGATCGCACTTTAAGACGTCATACTTGAGCCTCTTCTTCAGCGTCCAGCGTCGAACGTTGGAGTATTCATAACGACCGCCGTCCTGATAAAGTTTGTTGATGAAGAATGTGCTAAAAAAGTGGAATCTTGGCTGTGTTTCACCCTCTAGTCTCGCTTCAGAAGTGCGACGCGAAAGAAGTCCGATGGCAAAGTTGGCCACTTCATCGTTGAGCCACGCTCCCGTTCTCAGAGTGGCAATGTCTTTGCCCGTCACCTCGAGCGCTCCTTGACCCAAGAAAGAGCCCGCGGCTAGAATTTCTCGTGACGGCGCGTCGAAAGCCTCTTGCACGGCTTCAAGCTGCGCTTTCGTCAATGGTTTGAGGAACTTGCGAGCGGCGACTTCACGTTCACGCTTCGCCTTGAGCTCTTGTGCTTCCACGCTCAAACGTTCGAGTTGCTCTTCTAAACTGCTAGAAGTCGACGCCGCTAACGTCTCACTGAGTTTTGCTCTTCTCAACTTCAAAACTTCTTGCATATTGCGAATCGTCGCCGCGTGCTTCTCGGACAGTGACGGTTCGCGGCGCTCCTCTCCCTCGCGCGGGAGAGCACGTCTCTTCTCAAGCGCGGATCGCTGCGTTCGACCCGCTAAGGAATCATTTTCGTACGTCATAATCAGCGCTTTGTATCTTGAAAGAGAATCGGCGTCGTCCCATCGTTTCATGCTCACATACTTCTTGAGCGCTTCTCCAAAAATATTGACGCGTTCGAAACTCTTGAAAGTTGGCAAACTGCCGCTTGTCTCTGGAGCTCTCCGTCCATTTTTCTCTTCTAGCGTGCCTATGCGGTCCTGAAACGAGCTATTCGTACCCCCCATGTAGTCAGATCGGCCTCTGAATACTTCCGCACCGTTTCTATGGAATGAATCAACAGCAGTGCTAAACGTAGCAGAAGTTCGTCTCCACGTGTTTTCAAAATCCCTCCTAGCTTCTCTCCCAAACGCAGTCGTTCCAGACAAGGCTTTGTCCCTACCCACACCGATCACCACGTCACCGTTGAGCCGATCGAGTAAACCTTGCCTCCTCGGTGGGGTTGCGTACGGGTGAGCGCGCGTGTACGCAAGACGCTCGCTCCAAGGACTCGACCTCTGAACGGGAGCTCTCGCGAGCGCACCGCCCGGCGTGAGGACGGGAGTGGAGAAATCAACCTCGTGAACCGCGCCAGACGCACGTCCGTAAGCGCTCTCAACCTCTCTGAGTCTAGAAGGTCCCGCCGGCGTCGAACCTGGCCCAAGATGTGCGAGCAGAGGCTCGATGCGCCCTTCGCCCGTGCCGAGGCGAGGGTGACCTAGTATGTCGTCGCAAACGCTCTTGGATGGAGTGTCCCGCAAAGCGTAGGTTGACATCAGTGCGCGCGCGTTCACACACCAGCGGCTCGCTGGTGCTTCAGCGACTATCGTGTGTCTACGAGTGCGGCACGTGGACATCCGCGCGTTCAAAAGGTTCAAACGTTGTTGGCGTGGATGAGTCTTACTTACGCTTTAAGTTTCATACTTGAATTAAAAGGCAATCGCAAATATGGTATATGCACACGAAGTCATCATAGTTTATAGGTCATAGATAATCACACTGGATAATCAAAGCTTAAGTCTGTCGCGGATAACTTCAGCGATGGAGTCTTCACCCGGGCCAATATCCTTGAAAGCGTCCAAAACTTCAACAATTGTGTCTTGTCTACGCTTCCACTTGGGACTTCCCTTCTTGACGCCAGTGCTACTGAAGGTACGGAGAACATCAACAGCGACAGACGGCGCCAAACCAGTCAAAAGGAGGGCGGCGAGGTTGACATCAGGCTCAGGCTTTTCATCGTCCTTCTCGACGCCTGGACGGGCACCGAAGCCAAGGCTTGATCGTCGAAGAATACTCACTTGCTCTTCGATTTCCAAGCCTGCATAAATAATTTTAGCAACCTTCGCGTTACGTTTGGCGACAACACGAAGGATTTCGACTCCATTGTACACAACACTTCGCAAGTAGTACGGGAGGACAAACTCTGTGACACCAACCATTCTACCCGGTTCAGACATGTTGACCAGGCCGATGGCGGCTTCGTTGTCTCTAAGTCTCTCAACCATGATGTCTATGAGGGTTGCCGCACGCGTGGTTTCAAGACCCATGAGAGCTTCAGCAGCACGAGTATCCTTAGCTCTCCAGAGTGCGGCTAGCGCAGCGGCAGCGGCTTCAAGGTTGGAGGCACCTTGAAGGATAATGGTCGCAGCAATAGGATCATCATCTTGGGAAACTTCCGAAACGAACGCATCAGTTTCGCCCGCTTCGAGTCGCTCTTGCAACTTCAAGGTGCGTTCATCCAGGGAACCACCCATTCGCTTCGCCTCCGCGTCCGCCTTGGCTTTGGCTTCCGCGTCCGCCTTGGCTTTGGCCTCCGCGTCCGCCTTGGCTTTGGCCTCCGCGTCCGCCTTGGCTTTGGCTTCCGCCTCCGCCTTGGCTTTGGCTTCCGCGTCCG
>Ga0181600_10002560_pt1 | contig 13998 bp, 8 predicted proteins | sample 041ome_2_FD_132982 | JGI IMG/M metagenome (GOLD analysis project Ga0181600, IMG submission 132982) | Coastal salt marsh microbial communities from the Groves Creek Marsh, Skidaway Island, Georgia - 041406US metaG (megahit assembly) | ecosystem: Environmental > Aquatic > Marine > Intertidal zone... | reverse complement strand
CGGGCTCCGACAGAACGTGCTGGCAGCCGTGGAACAGGTGCTCGGTGGCAGCACCGCAACCAACAGCCGAGGCAGTCTGCCCGAGCGTGAGCCGGTGTGGGGAGTGCTTGCCGGGGCCTGTGCTGTCGCCCTGACACTCACCGTGGCCCCGTGGATCGCCATGCCGTCGTCTGCTGGCCAAAGGCTGGTATTCAGTGGGTCGCCGCAGGAACTCCAAGGCGACCGAGTCGCCGACATTTCCCAGCAGCGCGATCAACTGCTGCAGTCACTGGCATCCACAGAACGGTTGCCTGTGGCATTTCAGCCCGGCGACCAGTTTCAGGTTGAATCCGCATCAGCAACGACGCTGCGGCCGCGCGATCTCCCCAAGTTCCTCGACGACCCTCTCTGAATCCTGCGGTCAGGATCATGATCCTTTTTGACAGCTGCTTTCATCGCATTCCCCCCTTCGGAGCACAGCCCAATGGCCTACCTGCTTTTTTTCTTGGCAGCCCTCTCGGCGGGGCTGACCTGGGCGGCCCTGTTTATCGCGGCGGCAGCGCGGGTTCAGCCGGGATGGCGAACGCGGCTGCTGATCACCGTTGGCACAGTGATTCCGCTGGTGGCCTGGCTGCCCTGGCTGGGGATCACGACTGTGCTGGCCTTTGGCCTTGCTGGCCCTCGGCTGGAGACCAACTGGTTTCCGCAGGTGGGGACCGTGACTCTGGCAACCGTGATTGGATCAGTTTGGATAGCCGTGGCTGGGCTCCGTCGCGATCAGCTGACGGGTGAGCCGGGGGCGCGGGGCTGGCCGCTCGGCAGACTGGCACTGGGCTTTGTTGCCTCAAAGTTGGCGGCAGCCTGCATGCTGCTCGCGTTCGACCATGATCTGGCCACGCAGGCTGACTCTCTCCGTGTGGAGGTCGCTGATCTCGTCACAGTGAATCTGCCGCCACAGGTGAGCGATGCTGAAAACGCCGCACCGCTCTACCTTCAAGCCTTTGCCATTCTCGAGAGTGATGCCGACTTGGCAGCAATCGAGCAGCTCGCTTCCGACAACGAGCCGGGCTTACTGGAAAACCCACTCGTCACCGCAGCAATCACACGGCACACCGCAACGCTCGCCCTGCTTGAGCAGGCTGCAGCCCGCGATGTCTGCCGCTTCACCCGTGACTGGACGCGGCCCTCGTTTGCCATGCTGCTTCCTGAAATCCAAACACTCCGGCGTGCTGCCCGGCTGGTGAGCCTGGCAGCACGACACGACGCCGCCAACGGCGATACCACCGCCGCCCTGAAAAAGATCGAAACGCTCGGCAGCTTTGCTCGGCACGCAGCTGGTGAGCCGTTGATCATCACCACTCTGGTCAGCTTTGCGCTCGATGCCATCGCGAATGAGACGCTCGCGGATGTTCTGCCGGCTCTCACCGCCGACGACGACGAGCTACTCGCCGACCTCAACCTGCCGATGAACGCATCCGCAATGATTCGGGCGTTCTACGGCGAGGAGGCGTTTGGGCTCACCGCCTACGCCGACATCATGAGCGGCGAGGGTGACACCCTGGAGATGCTCCGTGAAGACCTCCTCGGCGTGTCTGTCAGCCCGCGTGTTCTTGGAAAACACTCCCCTTTCGGATCCCTCTTTCGCGTATTCCTGATTCCTGCCGACCTCGCCGGCTACCGCAGTTTCCTGCACCGCTTCCAAAGACTCGCCGGCAGCCAGCCCTCCTACGCTCAGATTCGCACCATGTCTGACGACATGCAGACCGAACTCGTGGAGACACCGCCGGGCGTTCTCTCGGCACTTCTCCTACCAGCAATGCAGAGTGCTCTTGAAGCCAGCCTCCGCGATCAGGCTCGCCATGCGTGTCTGACTGTCCTGGTCGCCGCCACACGACAACGGCTCGCCACCGGCACGCTGCCGAGTTCTCTTGAGGAGATTGATCCGCAGTGGCTCCCCCTGCCTCCACGCGACCCCTTCACCGGCACCACGCTCACCGATCGAGCACCACTCCGCTATCAGCTCGATGCGGAGCGTCTCTCGGTCTATTCCGTTGGGCCCGACGGGGCAGACGATGGGGGCCCTGCAGCTCGCCAGAACGCACCGCCAACCTGGGCGAATGACGACACCGGGGCGTCATGCCGCACGCTCACTACTCCGAACACTCGCTGAGCCACCAAGCGTTTGACCGGCATGTCAGTTTCGGGGATGAACCGCAGGAACTGTCGGAATGACCTACAACATCGAGCTGGGGCTCACGCTCGGTGGCGACGCCACCAGCTACCCACCAGCTACACCGTGCCTGATCCCTGGCATAGCATTGCTCCATCCACTGCCGGCTCTTATGAGGTCTCCGATGCACATGCGTTCCTGGTTGCTGATCGCCTCTCTCCTGGTGGTGAACTTTGGAGGGTTCTCGTTGTTTGCGAATCCTGCCGCAGGGCAGGACGCGCCGTTGATCGAGCCCTTTCTTGTTGAAGGCAGGCTCGCCGACGGGATCGCTGCCTCCCGGGAGCATCTGGCTACCAAGCCTGACGACGATCAGGCCCGCTTCGGCCTGGCAGTTGCTGAGTTTCTCCAAAGTGTCGAGCGACTCGGCCAGACGCTGCACCGCCATGGAGCCCTCGGACAGCAGGGTCGACTGACTCGCATCATCCCCTTCTTTCGTCTGCCGGTGCCCGATAATCCCGATCCGGCAGAGACCAGCTATGAAGATGCACGCAGCCTGATCCAGACCTTCCTCAACGATCTGGAAGTCGCTGAAGCGACCCTTGCGAAACTCGGTGAGCGTGAGGTCAGCATGCCCCTGCGATTCGGGCTGATCCGACTCGATCTTGATGGCGACGGAGAAACGAGCGAGGCCGAAGCCCTCTGGCGGATTCTCGAGGCCTTCGACAGCCAGCGGCCATTCCCTCCCGGCACGCGACCGGTGGCTTCCCGAGACGAACTGCGGGCTGCTTCCGAAGCCTTCGTGATTCACTTCGATCGCGGCGACGCCTACTGGCTGCAGGGCTACTGTCACCTACTCTCAGCCGTTGGCGAATATGCCCTCGCCCACGACACGGAAGACTTCTTTGCTGTCTTGGCGCCCTACCTCTTCGCGAAGCCCACCACCCCGAGCCTCCCGACAGAGCTGTTCAAAGACGTCGCACCCGTTCCTGGCATGCCGTTGGAGATGGGGTCTGTGGCAGATGCCATCACCGCGCTGCATCGCATCCGGTTTCCTGTCGTTGCGGCCAGCCGAACGGAGAAGTCACTCTCACACCTTGAACAGGTCCTCGCCCTGAGCCGAAAAACCTGGCAGTCGATTCAGGCGGAGACTGACAACAACCACGAATGGATCCCGAATGCCTCCCAGCAGTGCGTGATCCCTGGAATGGCAGTGACTGCCGAGATGATCGCCGCCTGGCAGGGCTTTCTCGATGAATCCGAGAGCATCCTCAAAGGAGAAACGCTCGTGCCCCACTGGCGTCTCCGCAGCGGCATGGGCATCAATCTGCGGATGGTCTTCCTCGAGCCCAACACCTTCGACCTGATCGAGTGGGCGCAAGGCTCTGCCGCCGTCCCTTACGTGCAGCAAGGTCGCTGTACGAGTTCCAGGCGGTGGGGCGAACTGCAGCAGGCCTTCCGTGGCCAGTTCATCGGTTTTGCGATCTGGTTTAACTAAGCGGCGGGGAGATCGAAGTCGCCCGTCTTGTCTCGCCACACACAGTGGATGTGGTTGGCCATGTTGCCCTCGGCATCAGGCTGCACGTTCACAAACTCAATCACAAACGTGGCCCCTTCGATGCGGTAGTAGTGGCCGACACCTGGCTCGACCGCTCCCGCCCAGGCAAAATGGATATCGTTCCAGCCACCCTCGGCTGCCTGAATCAGGCTCAGCCGCTCAGTGGCCACCTCTTCTGGCATCGTGGAGCAGTAGGTCTTCACAATCTTCTCAAGCAACGTTTTCCCCTTCGCTGGAAGATCCGCGTAAGCGACACCTGCCAACGGCTCCACCGGGGCCTGCGGCTCACCCGCGGCACGGATCTCCTTGAATGACTCCTCGGCGATCATCGCCTTCGCCAAGGCAGGACCTTCGAGGGCATTGATCAGTTCAAAGGCGAGCACCTCCTCATCACGCAGTACGCGGGTGCCCTTCTTCGGGAAGCCGTCGAGTGAGCCCTTCACCTCGGCAGGGTTGGCGCCCATAAACTGCGGCGTCGTGTCGACGAGCTGGCCGTCACGCACAGTGAAGTTAAACGAGAGGTGGTGGCCTTCGATCGACAGTCCCCACGAACCCTTCTCCGCGGGCTTGCCAAAGAGGGTGAAGTAGTACCGCAGCGGGTCACGAACGTTGGCACCGCGGCCTGCTTCATGAACGTTGAGAATGCCTTCGAGTTGCATGATCGTGGTCGACTTGTCGTAGCCGATTTCGGAAAGAGCCGACCGCAGCAGCTTCCGGGCAGCCTTCTGCTGGGGCTCCGTCATGTCTCGCAGCTGCACACCCTTGCGATCATTCTTCGGGATGAAGTGCCAGCCGAGCCGACTCTCATCGCCAAACTCTTTCGTGGCCAGTGCCCGCTGGTCGGCATCGAGTGTGTCGAGCCAGGCAACCGCAGCCACTGCCATGGTGTCAGCCACACCAGCGCGAAGGCGTGCGGTCAGCGTGCTGGCAGTCGCCACCACCAGCACAACAGCCGTCAGGACCAACACCGGACGCAGGCGACGAACAAACGGAGAGTGGCGCATGAAGAAACCTCACTGTTGCTGAACAGAAGCACCGGGCGCGATAGGCGAGCGTGTCTCGTGTTGCTCGCGATCTCCCCCCGGATCTCGGTCGTGGTGTGCCTGATCGACATGCACGTGCACGTTCGGGCACGCCTGAAAATACCTGCCCCAGGCCTCGTCTGACACCCCCGCTCGATCGAGATAGAGACTCCAGAGATCGGGCCGCTGCTCAAGCACGGCAAGCCCCGCATCCCCGATCTCCACCTCAACGAGGTGCAAAAACCGCAGTTTTTCAAGCGACACCACCGCGTCGCAGACCGCTGTGCCCTGCAGATATGGGCCACCAATGCGAAGGCTGCGGAGCTTCGGAAGAGCAGCAACCGCAGCAATGCCCGAAGCCGTACATCCGGCCTGCGGCAGGTTCAGCTCCTGCAACGAGACACCCTTGGCGAGCGTCGCCATCCCCGCATCACTTAGCGGTGAGTGGCGGGCAACGAGCTTCTTGAGGCTCGGCAGGGAAGCCACGAGCTCGGCCCTGGCGTCATCGAGCCCGCCCGCCTCCAGCACGAGTTCCTCAAGGCCGGAAAGCCCTGTCAGCTGCTGCCACTCCGCCTCTGTCAGCGGCTGTGTGGCAACCAGGCGGCTGCTTTCCCCTACCGCGATCGCCCGGATCTGCTCCACAACTGCTGCTGTGGCTTCCTCGGCATCAGCCTCCGCCACCCCAGTCGCCTCTCTCTCGCGATCGGGCTGAGCCCCAACGCCACAGCCCACCACACACCCGGCGAGCAGCGTGATGCAAACAGCACCCGCACAGAAACACCGCATCCCCGGAAAACTCACGCGAGGATCTCATGGATCGGGTCGACATGTTCGACACCGACGAGCTTCTGATCGAGGCCACCGAAGAAGTATGAGAGGCGATTTGGATCGAGCCCCATCAGCTGCAGCACCGTGGCATGCAGGCTCTTCACATGGAAGCCCGCCTTGTCGCCGTTGCCGTGGCCCGGCCCTGGAGAGATCGCGGCTGAGCCAAGCTCGTCCGTCTCACCCACGCTCACGCCACCCTTGATGCCACCACCGGCGGCCCACATCGTGAAGCCGAAGGAGTTGTGATCCCGACCGGTGCCCTCGGCATACTCCGCTGTCGGCTGCCGTCCAAACTCGCCACCCCAGATCACGAGGGTCTCATCGAGAAGCCCTCGACGGTCAAGGTCTTCCAAGAGTGCAGCAATCGGCTGGTCAGTGTTGCCTGCATGGAACTCATGATTCTTCACGAGGTCGCCATGCGCGTCCCAGTTGTCGTCGTTATGAGCGCCGCCGGAGTAGAGCTGGATAAACCGCACCCCCCGCTCGACGAGTCGACGGGCGAGCAGACAGCGGCGACCGAAGTCCGCCGTACGTGGATTCTCGAGGCCGTAGAGCTTCGCTGTCTCTTCGGTCTCCTGAGAAAGATCCACCGCCTCCGGAGCATGCTCCTGCATCTTCCAGGCAAGTTCGTACGACGCGATCCGGGCAGCCAACTCGCTGTTGTCACCCCGCGAGAGCAGGTGCGCTGTGTTGGCGTCGCGCAGGGCGTCGAGCATGGCCCGCTGCGCCTCCAGCGGCATGTCGTCTGGAGGAGCAAGGTCGAGAATCGGCTCTCCTTTACTCCGCAGAAGCGTGCCTTGATAGGTCGCCGGCATGTAGCCGCTCGACCAGTTCTTCGCACCGGAGATCGGACCACCTGTGGGATCGAGCATCACCACAAACCCAGGCAGGTTTTCATTCACACTTCCCAGGCCATAGTTGACCCATGAGCCCAGGCAGGGAGCTCCCGACTGGATCTTGCCTGAGTTCATCTGCAGCATGGCTGAGCCATGAATCGGCGAGTCGGCGGTCATGCCGTTGAGAAAGGCGATCTTGTCGACATGCCCCGCGAGATGCGGAAACAGTTCGCTGACCCACTTGCCACACTCGCCATACTGTTTGAACGACCACTTCGGCCCGACCACACGGCCTTCGCTCTTCTCGCCACCGCGGCCCTTGGTCTTAACCGGAATCGTCTTGCCGTCGAGTGGGTAGAGGGCGGGCTTGTAGTCGAAGGTGTCAACATGGCTCGGCCCGCCATACATGAAGAGGAAGATCACGCTCTTCGCCTTCGGGGCAAACATCGGGGGCTTTGCCGCGAGCGGATTCGTGAAAGCTGCGCCACTCGCTGCATGGCTCTGACCGGCAAAGAACTGGCCATCGAGCAGGCCTGAGAGGGCAAGCCCGGTAAAACTCGCACCTGCTTCCCAGAAAAACTCGCGACGCGTCCGTCCGCAGAAGCCGGCTCGATGTGTTGGTTGCATGCTCATGGTGTCGCTCCGGGCATCTGTTCAGTCGAGATACACAAACTCATTGAGGTTGAGAACCATCAGGCAGTAGATTTCCAAGGCTCGCCCTGGACTCACGCCATCGGTGGCCTCAAGCGTGTCGATCAGTTCCACCCCACGGGCCACCTCTTCATCGGTCGCCGGCCGCACCAGCGCCAGCTCGATCGCCCGCCGCACCATCCCTGCTTCATCGGCCGCGTCAGGACCGCCCGCCTCGGCTCGCACCCGCTCCGCAAACACCTTGGCCTGCTTCTGCAGAAAGATGCCGTTCATCATGCCAAGAGCCTGCGTGGGCTGAGTCGTTACAAACCGCACCGGGCAGGTGGTGTCGGTGTCAGCAAGGTCGAAGTCGGAAAGAATCGGCACCAGCAGCGAACGCTTCACATGGGCATACACGCTTCGTCGCGCCTGCTCTTCCGGCGAGGAATCCCCCCATCCGCTCCCCGGTCGTGACTGGGTCGCCAGCACGGCTGCCGGTATCTCGGGATACATCGACGGCCCAAACATCGTGTCGTTAAAGGCCCCACTCGCCACATGGATCGAGTCGCGGATCTCTTCCGCTGCCAGGCGTCGCATGTCAAACCGCCACAGGCTGTCGTTGAGCGGGTCGGCCGCCAGTGCTTCAGGCACCGCTGCAGAACTGGCTCGGTAGGCCTGCGACATCAGGATCAGCTTGTGGACGGGCTTGAGGTGCCAGCCGGCATCGATCAGCTCACAGGCGAGCCAGTCGAGCAGCTCTGGGTGCGTCGGTGGGTCGCCCGCAAAACCAAAGTTGCTGGCGGTACGAACAATGCCGCGACCGAAATGGTGCTGCCAGAGCCGATTCACGATCACCCGCGCGGTCAGCGGGTTGTCGGGTGAGGTAATCCACTCCGCCAGCGCCAGTCGGCGACCAGTCGTCTCACCGTCTGCCGGTGGCACGATGGTCGGCTGTGGCGGATCGAGCACCGTGAGGAACGCAGGCTCAACCAGGTTCTCTGGTGTCGGTTCAGCATGTGGGTTTCCCCGATAGAACACATAGGTCTCGGGGGCCTGGTCGCCTCGCTCCGTGACCACGAGTGCCTTGTCGATCGGCACCTGCTCCCGCACGAGCTGCTGCAGCCGCTTCTTCTTTCGCCGGTAGTCTTCCAGCCCTTCTTCACCAAGCAGCGTTTTCCCATCGCTCTCGAGAACCTTGGCCAGATCGAACGACTCGCCAGCGACCGCCTGATCTGCAGCCCCCGCTGAGAGTGACCGCGACTCCAGACCTGGGCCTGACCAGAGCAGCGAAAGCCCCTGCCCATACTTCCATTGAAAGTAGTCGAGACGAATCGGCAGCCGGCCCGCTGTGAGCGAAACGGTCGCCGTCTTGGCCTGCCCCTCGCCATGGATCCCGTCATGGTCGATCACCACTCGGCCATCGATCGCAAGCCGCGTGCCGTCGTCTGAATCGAGCACGAAGGTGTAGTCACCATCTGCAGGCACCTTCAGGATGCCCTCAAAGACATACCCAAAGGCCTCTGGCCTCAGCGACGGAGCAACCGTGAGATCGAACAGATTGCCCTCCACCTGACCTACGTCTTCCGCCTTGAGCTCATCAAAATCTGGCAGGCTCTCCCAGGTATCGCGATAGAAGCGGAACTGCAGTTCTTCAAGATCGCCTCCTGCCGCCATTCCTGCCTTGCCACGCTGCCAGGCACGACGCACCCGAGCCTCGATCTTCGACACCTCCTGCTGGGCATCATTCCGCCGCGTTTCAAGGTCGGCCAGCTTCGTTTCGTAGTCGGCCCGTGCGGCCTCGTCGGCAAAGATCGCTCGCTCGATGTTGGGGTTGGGATTCCCCATCGGGGTCAGGTTGTGGAAGAAGGAGAGCAGACTGTAGTAGTCCTTCTGTGAGATCGGATCGATCTTGTGGTCATGGCATCGGGCGCAGTTGACCGTCAGCCCGAGGAATGTCTGCCCGGTGGTGGCCAGGATGTCATCAAAGCCGTCATAGGTGGCCTGCAGTCGATCGGCAGGCTCGTCGTCCCAGAGGCCGAGACGGTAATAGCCTGTGGCGATGTAATCGTCGGTGGTCGCCTCAGGCAGTTCATCGCCAGCAAGCTGCTCGGTCACAAAGCGGTCGTACGGCTTGTCATCGTTGAGTGATCGGATCACATAGTCGCGATACCGCCAGACATGTGGCTTCGGGTTGTCGCGTTCAAAACTGTTGGTCTCTGCATACCGCACGAGATCGAGCCAGTGACGGGCCCAGTGCTCACCGTAGTGCGGTGACGCAAGCAGACGGTCGACGACCTTCTCCCAGGCATCAGGCGACGTGTCGGAGAGAAAGTCTTCCACTTCTGCTGCACTCGGAGGCAGGCCGGTGACCGAATAGGTCGCTCGACGCAGGAGTGTCAGCCGATCGGCCTGCTCAGGAACAGGCAGTCCCCGCTGGGCGAGGCCCTGCTGCACAAAGGCGTCTACCGGGCCTGCCGCCCCATCGACCTCTGGCACCTCCGGCTGTTCGAGTGGCCGAAAGGCCCAGTGCTTCTCCCAGGTCGCCCCATCGTTGATCCAGCTGCGGAGTACCTCCACTTCCGCAGCCGTCAGACGGGAGCCCTCTGGCGGCATCTGGAGAAACTCATCGTCGCTGGTGATGCGAGCCATCAGCTCACTCCCCGCGGCATCGCCAGGCACGATCGCTGCCACACCACTGTCGAGCTCCGCCGTGGCCGCCTCCGCCTCGTCGAGCCGCAGCCCTGCCTCCTGCGTGTCAGGCCCGTGGCAGGCAAAGCACCGTCGCGCCAGCAACGGCTGCACCTCACGAGCGAAGTCCACTTCGGCCGCAGCCGCAGGTTCGAGAGCGGCAGATGACATGCACAGCACCACCGCTGCCAGCAGCGACGCCGAGGTGCGAAGACGGTGAGAACAGGCTCTCTGGAAAGCAGCGGTGAAAATCATTGCGATGAGCGTGTGAACTGAAGGAGGCCAGCGGTCGCGCAGGCTCCCAGCAGTTCGAAACGAGGACAGGGCACTGGACACGCTTTCATTCTACCCTGCAGGTGGTATCGTCTCGACCATCAGTTCATGCCCGAGAAACCAGCCTTTTACTCGTCACGGAGCCTCCTATGTCAGCCTCCCCCTTTTCGCTCGCCGGACGCACAGCACTGGTCACCGGCTCCTCAACGGGGCTCGGCAAGGCGGTGGCGTCTTGCCTGGGACAGGCTGGCGCCAAGGTCGCCCTCAACTACGCCAACAACCAGACACGCGGTGAGGCAGCCCTCAACGAGCTGCAGGAGGCCGGCATCACTGCTGACCTGTTTCGTGCGGATGTCAGCGATGAGGCCAGCGTCGATCAGCTTTTCACGGCAATCGAAGGATCCCTCGGCCCGGTCGACATCGTGGTCGTCAACGCAACCCCTGATCAGCCTCACAACACAATTGAAGACTACGACTGGGACTTCTATCAGCAGATGCTCGACTTCTTTGTGAAGAGCCCCTACCTGCTGGCCCGTCGGGCGCTGCCTTCCATGAAATCCCGCAAGCATGGCCGTCTGATCAACATCACCAGCGAGGTCTTCCATCTCGGCGTGCATCCATTCTCAGCCTATGTCGCCGCCAAGGGTGGGCAGACGGGCTGGTCGCGGAGCATGGCTGGTGAGCTCGCCCCATTTGGGATCACTGTCAACATGATCGCGCCCGGCTGGATCCCGGTCGAGCGGCATGAGAAGGATCCCCAGGAAGACAAGGACGCCTATCTCGCGAGCATTCCCATGGGACGCTGGGGCACACCGGCCGATGTCGGCTGGGCGGCGACCTACTTTGCAAGCGACGAGGCCTCCTTCGTGACCGGACAGACCATCGCCGTCAACGGCGGCACCACACGCTGGTAAGCGTCCGGGCCGCTGATCCCCACCGATACGAGAGACCCGTATGCCACGCCTGCTCACAGCCGCACGTCTGCTCTCTACTGCTGCCCTGATCGCCGGTGCAGCGATGCCCGCCGTTGCGGCTGCACCAGCCTCGATTGCCCGTCCGGCCTCGATTGCCCGTCCAGCGTTTGAGACAGCTGGAGAAGACGACCTCGCTGCCTGGCACGAGCGTGGCTACACACCACTGTTTAACGGCGTCGACCTGACTGGGTGGCGGAATCCCTACCCACACGGAGAAGCCAGCGTTGTCGATGGCGAGATCCATCTGCGGGCAAACAAGAAGTTCTTCTTGGTCACCGAGCAGCAGTATTCCGACTTTCGCCTGAGCGTCGACATCCATCTCCCGGAAGGGCCCGCGAACTCGGGCGTGATGTTTCGCTGCCATGTTGATGATGCGGCCAAAAAGAAGGTCTTTGGCTATCAGGCCGAGTGTGACGGCTCGGAGCGACGATGGTCGGGCGGGCTCTACGACGAGGCTCGCCGTGGCTGGATCTGGCCAAGCACCGAAGGCCGCTCACTCGATGAGTTCCTCGAACACATGGAGGAGTCAAAGGCCTTCTTCGCCCAGCCCCGGATTCGTGACGTGCTCAACCGCAACGGCTGGAATCGCTACGAGGTGACATGTGTCAAAGACCTGATTCGCATCGAGGTCAATGGCGTGGAAACCGCCCGCTTTCGCGATGCGACCGATGCCCGCGGCTTCATCGGCATCCAGCATCATGGCGAGGCCGGGCAGACCTACCGCTTCCGCAATCTTTTCATCAAAGAGCTGCCTGACGTTCCGGCCGCTGAGCATGCGGCCTTGACCGAGCAGGAGCCCGTGGCCATCACCCGCATCGACGACCGGATCACCCTGCTCGACTTCGGCAAGGTGGCCTACGGCAACATTGTGATGCCCGTGCCCGCCGGCAACGGCACCGCGAGCGTGCACTTCGGCGAAAAGCTCACGGCGGGGAGGATCGATCGCGAGCCACCAGGAACGGTCCGCTACGGGATGACCCCGATTCGCCGCGGCGGGCAACGCGGCAACTGGGTGGTGCCTGCTCCGGTCGATCCCCGTAACATCGAACAGGCCGGGCTTGTTTACGCGAATCCCCCAGCAGCCCTCACGCCTTCTGCATGGGGCTCAGTAATGCCGTTTCGCTGGATCGAGGTGGAAGGCGTCGATGACGATTTTCCATTTGAGCGGATTCGTCGCCGGGCGGCCTTCTCTTCAACCTGGGATGACAACGCCGCTTCCTTTGCCTGTTCGGAGCCGCTCCTCAACGAGATCTGGGAACTCTGTCGCTACAGCATCAAGGCGACCACGTTTGCGGGGGTGTATGTCGACGGCGACCGCGAGCGGATTCCCTACGAGGGCGACGCCTACCTCAACCAGCTGAGCCACTTTGCCACCGATACCGATGTCACGATGGCCCGACGAACCTTCGACTGGCTGATGGAGAATGGCACCTGGCCCACCGAATGGTCCCCACACATGGTGTTCATGGCCTCAGCAGAGTGGATGCACTCCGGCGACACGGCATGGCTCGCCCATCGCTACGAGTCGCTCAAGACCAAAACACTGCTGCACCGGGCGGGCGATGACGGGCTCGTTCGCAGCGACCAGCAGGATCGCAGCCGCCACGACCTGGTGGACTGGCCTCAGATGGAACGTGATGGCTTCGTGTTCACAGAGGTCAACACGGTCGTCAACGCCTTTCACCTGCAGGCGCTCGCGGAGATGGAGGCCATGGCCCGTGGCCTTGGCAAACAGGATGAGGCCGAGGCGTTTGCGGCACAGCGTGAACTGGCCTTTGCATCCTTTCAAAACACGCTCTTCGATGAGGAGGCTGGCCTCTACCGTGATGGCATCGACACAGACCACAGCAGCGTGCATGCCAACTTCTTCCCACTCGCCTTTGGGCTCGTTCCCGACGCCCACCGTGACCGAGTTGTCCGCTGGCTGCGTGAACAGCCGATGCGGTGCAGCGTGTATGCCGCGCAGTATCTCTTGGAAGGACTCTTCGCGAGCGACGCCGGTGAGACCGCGATGCAGCTGATCCTCGCTGATGGTGACCGCAGCTGGAAGCACATGCTCGAAAGCGGCACGACCATCACCTGGGAAGCCTGGGAGATGAAATACAAGCCCAACCAAGACTGGAACCACGCCTGGGGAGCCGCTCCTGCCAACCTTCTGCCTCGCTTTGTGCTGGGTGCGACGGCGGCGACACCCGGCTGGCAGACCGCCACGATTCGCCCCTGCCCAAGCGGCCTGGCCTTTGCTCGCGGAACGGTCCCAACCCCTCGTGGGCCGATTGCCATCGATTGGAACAACGAGGAAGCCTTTCGCCTTTCACTCACACTCCCAGAAGGCATGACCGGCAATGTGGAGCTGCCGGCCACCGACGGCTCCCGCGGCGTCACGGCCAACGGGGAGCCCATCGCAGCCACCCGGCAGGGCGATCGCTGGATTGTGACCGAGCCGGTCAGTGGCTCCGTGACGCTTCAGGTGCAGTCCCCCGACGGCCAACCGTGATCGCTGACCAGGCATAGATCGCCAGGGCGATCCAGACGATCACAAAGCCGATCAGCTTGCCGGAATCGAAGGGCTCGCCATACACGAAGAGCCCCAGGAGAAACTGCAGCGAGGGGCCGATGTACTGCATCAGCCCGATGGCGGAGAGCGGGATCCGCTGGGCAGCCGCAGAAAAGCAGAGCAACGGCACGGCTGTGATCAGGCCTGAGACCATCATCAATAGGCTCGTCTGCCAGCCCACATGGCCAAACACGCCTCTGCCCGCCGAGTGCTCCGTGGCGAGAAACCCCACTGCCGGCGTGAGCAACAGGAGTGTCTCGACGGTCAGCGAGGAGAGCGCGGGCAGCGATGTCTTCTTCTTGGCCAGGCCATAGAGACAAAACGAACTGGCGAGAAAAATCGCGATCCAAGGGAAGTGGTGATACTGCCCAGCCAGCCAGGCAACCCCCGTGGCGGCAATCGCCACCGCCAGCCACTGCACCGGCCGCAGCCGCTCACCCAAGAGGAACACGCCGAGCAACACGCTGAGCAACGGATTGAGAAAAT
>Ga0181600_10002544_pt1 | contig 14043 bp, 10 predicted proteins | sample 041ome_2_FD_132982 | JGI IMG/M metagenome (GOLD analysis project Ga0181600, IMG submission 132982) | Coastal salt marsh microbial communities from the Groves Creek Marsh, Skidaway Island, Georgia - 041406US metaG (megahit assembly) | ecosystem: Environmental > Aquatic > Marine > Intertidal zone... | reverse complement strand
GCGAATGCTGGCGTCGTATTCTGGCAAGCGCGGGTTTTTCGCAGATGGATGCGCGGCGTAGAGAACGGGCATGACTGGATCGAGCTCATCGAGCGCCGAGTAGGCGTAGTTGTTCATCAAGAGCTCAAACGCGCGGGCGATGATGTTGGAAAATCTACATCCGGCAATCACGGCGTGAATGTTGCCAACTCTTGAAAATCGAGCCGCAAGCTCATCTGGCGACAAACGAGTGTTCAGATCAAGTCTACGTGCACCCAATCCAGCGATAGCGTAGGCGGCAACAACAGATGCGACACTGTTGTCCAAAAGTACGGCAATTGTGTCACCTCGCTTGATATCGAAATTATGCTGAAGCCGCTCGGCGAGCGTTCGAGCCTCGAGTCGCATGGCACGGTACGTGTATTCGACTTTTTCGCCGGTATCAGTGAAATCAACGAGTGCGGTCCTAGCGCGTGATTCCGGGGTAGCACATGCAGATTCTAAGATAGACCATATCGATGGAGTGGGCTTCTTTGCGGAGCAGCCACCTTCACATGTCTTGGGAATAAGCTTGGGTTGGAGTTCCGAGCGTACGTACGAAGGCATCATGTCCATCAAAATCTTATTGGGGTGCATTTTATCGTTCATTGGATGAGTGTTTTCGAAAGCAAGAGGGAGGTCAACGGAGACTGGAGTCAGTGTCGTCGATTATTGACGCCGAGAGACGCCGTAGACGCGAATACACACGCATTGGACACGACACACGAAATACGTGAATGTCAACAAATTTGATGACAACATCTATATGGATCAGAGCGAGGAGAGCATCGAGTTAACAACGTGAATACAGAGCCTGGTACCGGCGCGCACTTCCGGTGAAGACGCCGCCGAGCTCGCAGCAGCCATGAGCGAGGCGTGCACAGTGCTCAGCACCGGACGCATGTGCGGACGCAACACTTGATCCGCCGGATCGACGGCGAGGCACGCGTCGCGAATCCAATCGAGCTTCTTTGGCGCATCCGGAGTGGACAAATCGGTCGAGAGCTGCTGTACCAAGGACAAGAGCACGCCCTGAGATAATGGACAAGGCGACTGGCTGAAGATGCGGTCGCTCGCGACTTGGTTAATCAGCCACATGACGACTTCAACCTTGCTAAGGCTGAGCGCGACGTTGAAGGCTCTGTCAATCTGGTTCGACTGCAATAATTGACCGATCTCGACGGTCGGATCCAAACGCTGCTCAATTTGAGCCAGCGTTTTACCTTGCGTCACAGACTTTGGCGCCATACCGGGCGGACCAGCCATACTCGGGAGTCCTCTCGGTGGTACTGCAGCCTTGGACACGGCTTGCGCCACTTGGTTCGGAATATCGGTAAGCAACACCGTCGCAGCTTGTCGGATTTCGCTCGTAGCGGCGCGAATACCAGACACGAATGGCGTCGCTTGAGAGATAGCTGCAGATTCTCGAGCTGCAAGAAGCTCAGTGTTCAAGTCAGCCATACCCTTCTCGAAAGTCTGCTTCACTTGCGCAAACATGGACGCGCACGCTATCTCAACCTTTGGCACGACAGAAGTCTCCATTTGACTTCGTACTGCGGCATCAATCGACGGACCGACGATTGACTTCATCGCTTGCTGGGCGCTAGTCGCGGCGACAGACTGCGCGCGACCGATACCCGCCTCGAGAGTCTTCGCGTTCGCCTCAGAGTGTTGCTGCAACAATGCGGCGATGGCATTTGTGACGTCGCGCTTCAAGTTCGACGCCGCGGTTTCGTTCGCCTTGCGCGCTCTTTCCATGTCCATCTTGCGTTCCTCTGCCGCGAGACGTCTCTCCTCTCGGATCTCATCCAAGATTGATTGCATCTCGCTTCTGATTGTGGAACGAAGCTGCTTCACGTCGATAGAGGCAGCCGCTCCAATCGCCCCGACGCCGCTGTCGCTCATGTGCGCAGAGGTGAATTCTTCCTCGTCTTCCTCCTCTACCTCCTCTTCCTCCTCGGACTCTTCGACAACCTCTTGGGCGATAGTCGACATTTCCGGCGCGGAAGCGCGCTTCGGCGCGACAGCTGGAGAAGATTCTTCCTCATCTTCATCTCCAGCGAGCTCAGCGCCTCCAAACATATCCGGGGTGAGCAGTGTCGCCGACGACGACGCCTCGAGCTTGCCCCCTTGCTTTGACTTGTCCAAGCTCGGCGCGCCCTCCGGCGGAATACACGCATCGACTGGCATGGATAAGGTTTGAATAGCCTTTGTTTGCAGGCAGAACAGCTGCATGACGGCGTTCCCTGCATCGTCGTGCATCACGTGCGAGTCAAAGCTCAAGATTGGCTGAGACGCGGTGAAGCGAGCGATGTAGTCGAAACTCTTTCCAAAGTGCAAGGCATACACAGTGTTCAAGCGCGTATTGGACAGCAAAACGATCCCGGTCGCCGGGTTGTGTTGCAAGCACACGTTGAACAGTTTGTCTTGCGCGGACGTGAACACGACGCGCTGCACGGCGATAGGCGTATCTTGCGTCACGTCGACGACGATCAACTCGGAGTTGTTGTCGTTACCCAAAATGACGCGCTCCGCAGAGGCAAAGATGGCCGTCTCAACCGTCCATGGAAGCGTATCCGTGCACTCGAATTCGTTCGACCCGTTCTCTTTGACCAAAACGTAAGCGCGCCCTTCGCTCGCGGCGACGAGCTTTCGACCCACCGGGGCGCTATCGACGCACGAAACCGGAGCGTCAAACTCAATCACTTGCAAGCCATCCATCGCCGGCGGCGCTTCGAGATCAATCGCAACCGTCTGCGCCTCGGTTCTAGACATGAGAGAGCACTCGTAGCACACCACGCACGTACCCGCGCTGAGCGCGAACTCGCACTGCCCAGGCTTGCGAGAATCGAGCGGAAGCCAGCACGCAAAGGGCGGCTGGTTACCATCCGTCGGCGCGACTTGGAAATCAAAATCAACCAAGGTTTGCGCCGTAATCTCCCCCGCCGCGCTCGATCCGTCCGTTTCGCTCACCGAACCATCGCCCGCGAGCGAGAGCTTACGCACCATGACCCGCCCGCGCACATCCACCGACAAAACCACGTCCGTATTGGCTAAAAACTTGAGCGTCGAGATGGACTCTGAGTGCCCGCGCAAGAGCGAACGCACGTTGCCGTCCCGTCTTGAAAACACGCGAATCAATCCGTTTCGAATACCGTAACAAATGAACGAATCATTCACCGCAATCATTCGCGTCTGCGCTTCCGCGTACGGCGTCTCATACACCGTGATCGGCGTCACTTCCAACGCGCTCGCTTCCTCTCCGTCCCGCTCGCACCGGTCGGCGTCCACGTACTCCTCCATCCGGCTCAAAACCGCCCCTTTCGGCGCTTTGCTCGACGCTACGTTTCGCATCACCGTCGCTTTCCGTCAGTCACACCGTCTCGCCCGCGCGTTCATCGCTCCGCCTTGGCGCGAAACCATCGCGGGAACGGCAAAAAAACAACCGGGTTCGTCCAGGTCGACGTCGAGGTCGATCTCCAAAAATCCATCCTCAAATGAGAATCCATTGGATCGCGGAAACCGGTGACGACGCCTCGACGACCCGCGTTCGACGCGCGCACGCACCCGCCCGTTCGGCATCCACCACCGCCGCTAACGCTCTCGCCGCCGCGGTCGACATCGCGCGCGTCGTATCGGTTCGGTTCGGTTCGGTTCGTTCCACCGAGCGCACCGCCGTTCAGTCGCGCACCAACGCTCGTCGTCGTCGTCGTCGCCGGGACCCCGCCCTCGCCTGATACTTTTACAACACGGGTTGGTTATCATACTTAGGGTTTATTAATAGTATTAAGTACGTCTGGTTCTGAATGCGCAAAGTATCATTCATATTTAGTATGGTATAGGTCTAACAGGTACACACAATCAGACGGACAATCAGACGGACGGACGCCCCCCCCTTTACTTATTGATGCAAGTACGTCTCTGTCTTTCAAACTCGGACCGAGGCGAACCGAGCCGAACCGAGCCGATTCGACCGCGTGGACGCGACGGCGCGGCGTGACCTCACACGGACGCGCCGCGGAGACGCAGCGACTGGGGACGACCCGAACCGAGCGCGAAGAAAGAAGAAACAAACCCCCCGTCTGAGAGCCATGTCCGCCACCGCGGTCGCCGCCAAGGCGCTGAGCTCGCGCGCCGTCAACGCGAAGAGCAACGTCAGGGTTCGCGCGCGCGCCAACCCGCGGGCGACGCACGCCGTCGTTCGCCGCGCCATCATGAGCGAAGAGATTCGCGTGAGCGGGGAGAACGCGGAGCAGTACGCCGAGTTCGCCAGCTTGCTCGATCAGTACCAGTACAACTACAAGATTGGCGACGTCATCTCCGGAACGGTCAAGGCGTGCGACGCCAAGGGTGCTTGGGTCGAAATCGGGGCGAAGAGCGAGGCGCTCTGTCCGACCGCGGAGGCGTCTCTCGGGAACGTTCGCAACGTACGTGTTCGCCTCGCGCGCGTTTACGGATTTTATTTTTTTTTGTTCGTCTCCCCGTCGCGACGGAGACGCGCGCGCGACGTCGCGACGTCGTCGACGCGCCGGCGGGAACCACGGCGGGAACCACGGCGCGTCGTCTCGACGTCACTGGCGACGCGGTGAGGGCGAGGGGGTGGTTGTTGTTTTAAAGCAATACTGTTTACCCATATGCCAAGTGATGATGACAAAACCTAGGGCTTTTCTTTTCCGCGAGAGAGAGAGACTGACGAGTTTGTGTTTGTGTTTTCCCTCGCGCCAACAGGCTGCGTCTGTTTTCGACATTGAGAACACGTACGACTTTGAAATCATCCAAGACGATAACGGTGAAGGATGCTTGACCCTCTCCGTCCGACGCATGGAGCTCGCCAAGGCTTGGGATCGCTGCCGCGAGGCGCAAGCCGACGACGCCGCCCTCACGGGTGAGGTGCTCAGCGTCAACCGCGGCGGCCTCTTGGTTGAAGTGGAGAAGCTTCGTGGTTTCGTTCCGCAGTCCCACATTGGCGTGCGCACGCTCAACCGCGAAGAATTGATCGGACAACAGCTTCCGTTCAAGTTTATCGAAGTTGACGAGGAGAAGAACCGCCTCGTGTTGTCTCATCGCCTCGCCACCGATATGGTGAGCGCCGAGGGCTTGGAAGTTGGCGATGTCGTGGAGGGTATGGTGCAAGCGGTTAAGCCGTACGGTGCGTTTGTGGACGTTGGTGGTCAGAGCGGTTTGTTGCACATTTCTCAAATCTCCCACGAACGCATCGTGGCTGTTGAGAATGTGCTCTCCCCGGGTGACCGCATCAAGGTGTTGGTCATGTCCAAGGATGCCGAGCGCGGCCGCTTGAGCTTGAGCACCAAGAAGCTCGAGCAAAACCACGGTGACATGTTGCGCAACCCGGCGGCGGTTTTCGAGACGGCGGAAGAGATGGGGCGTCAGTTCAAGGAAAAGATGGCGGCTGCTGAGGGTGGTATGGTTATGTCCACGGATGAAGAGTAAGCGAGCCGACGCTCGTCTTAGTCGGCGAATGACTTTTCCAAAGTCGTTTTAGCAAATTAATCCGTCAAACATAAAACCTGCCGCCGAGCTAGCGCTCGATACATCCATTAACAATTTTATTTCTTTGTAAAGAAGAGTATTAGATGATTACTTGCCGATAACCGCGCCCGAAGCTCTCCTCGCTCGAGATAAGATGACTCGCGCGCGGTTGACCGACGAGGAACGAGGTGGAAAACTTTACTCTTCGACGCCGAGCGATCATCCGAGATGCTCACCCGTCTCGCGCTCGAACAGTGCTCCACGAGCGCGTCGTTGGCGTCGTCGTCTTCGTCTCGGCGTTTCGCAAAACAGTCACAGTTACGACAATTGCAAAGAACCGTTGCACCGAGGACGAGAGCATCGGACGAATCGTCATCGTCATCACCAACAACGGATGACGCCGGTGAACGACAACGACAACGCGCTTCAGCCAAACGCGCGCTCTTGGACGCCATATCCGGTTTATCCCGAGGCGTCGACGCGGACGAAGAGGATAAAGCACGCGTGGACGCGCTCGCCCGAACACTCGAAGCGTTGAATCCCAATCCAGAGAGTTTGCGCGCGTCGAGCGTCAACGGCGAGTGGGAGCTCGTCTACACGACGAGCTCGAGCATTCTCGGGACGAACAAACCGGCGTTTTTACGACCGAGTGGGAAAATTTACCAAACCATCGACGCGGAGACGTTGCGAGCGAAAAATAGGGAGACTTTTCCATTCTACAACGCCGTCGAAGCGGATTTGGAACCGACGAGCGAGAGCGCCGTAAAGGTGCAGTTTCGAAAGTTTTTCCTCTTTGGCGGCGCAATCAAAGTCAACGCTCCCGAACGCGCGCGCGGGGCGCTCGATATCACGTACGTCGACGACGAAATCAGAGTCTCTCGAGGTGATAAGGGCAATCTCTTCGTGCTAAGCATGCACGACGCGAGCAAGAGGCTTCCACGAGGCGACTGAATAGAAAACAAATTATTGTTGTTGTTATGCTAATGAATACGTATCGATAATCCCGCTACACTCTACTCTACTCTACTCTACTCTTTTAACGCCGCGAACTCGCTCACAGGACGACCATCTGGAAGTTGGACGACGTTGTCGACCAACAATGTCCACGAATCGAACGCGTCTCTGAGCTCTGAGCTCTCTAATAAATCGCGGTCCTTTGTCGGACGACCGACGGATGTGTTTTCGCATCCTCGCATGAAGTGAAACCAAAGAACGGCGCTCTTCGGCGGCATCAAGTGTGACAAGTCTCTCACTAGAGGCTTGTGGAGATAACGCACGGCGTAGACGACAGAAACTTTACCCGAGTGAACGGCTGAAATCGCGGAGAAGACGTCGTCGCTCGAAGTTTTCGTCAAATCGAGCTTGAGCGTGGTCACCATCGAACTCACACCGTGTCGCTCCGCCAGCGCCGCACATCGGTCCAATCCCTTGGCGTCGTTATCGATGGCAATCACGTGCCATCCTCGCGACGCGGCCCACACGGCGTCTCTACCAGCGCCCGATCCCAAATCTACGCACGTAGCACCACTGGTTTCGCCGGCAACCGCGCCCAGCGCTCGCTCAACCTGCGGCAACCACCGGTACAACTCGGGCGAAGGATCCCATAATCGCAATCTATCTCGTGCGTCAACTCTTCCAGAGCTCACCTTGAGCAGTGTCTTGCCGCTCTCTGCGCAGGCATCGAAGAAGGAGTCGTCGCCGGCGAAAGCCGCCGTCACGTTCCAACTAACGCCTTTAAAGTCCCCACTGAAACGCTCCAGCTGCGCGCACACGTCGTCGCACGACTCCGGATCTGCAATCAAAACAAAGGGTGTGCTTCGTGGCGGCAAGACGTGCCCGTTGCGATCGAGCGAGCCCAAGGGAACGTTCGCCGAGTGCTCGAGGCGTCTTTCCTCGAACGCCTTTTCGCTTCGCACGTCGAGAAACACGGCGCGCCTCACGCCGACGTCCGAGACGTTTGAACCGGCATCGCTCTTGGATGAAGAGGCGACGCTCTCTTCGAGATCACTCGCTCCCGACGATGCGAGCCAGCGTTGGAGATCGAACTCGACGGGCATCGAAGGGGAGGCGAACACTGTGGTCTCGCAAACGCGGTAGTGCTGGATTGGATAGGATTTTTGTTAAACGCTGCGTGCGAGACTATCTTGGTTAAAACAATACAAGGGTCATTCTACTCATCCACTAAACTACGAGTGGTGCGCTAATGTGGAGCGTCGGCGTCAGCGTTCCTTATCCACGAGCGATTCGTGCGACCGACCGGCTGGACGTTCGGCGTGAAGCGGAAGCAGCCCTCCGTCGCTACTGACGCTGTCTATGACAATTGGGCCACTATCAGCGCCGCTTTCACCGACACCAATGACTTCAAACTGATCTTCACCCACGGGGTCCGTGTGCGCGAGGAGGTTTGCGCTTTCAGCCTCTTCTAAAGAGTTTTTGTAGGCGCCGCCCAACGCTAACATCGCCGAGTCGCCCGCCCTCGGCTGTCGAACGCTAGTCGCTCGGCTAAGACCTCCGACGGGCGCAGTCGGTGACGCCAATCCCGGATTGTATTTTCCAGTGAATCTCTCGCGCTGTTGCTGCCAAAAGTTGACAATGTCGCGGTACACGTCCCTGACGTCGAAGAGCTCTATGATGTTCTCTGTAAACTTTCTCGGCGCCACCGGCGTTTGACCAATGTTGTACTCTTCCGGTGGGAACGCGTATGCGTGCGCGATAGCAGCGAAGAACATTTCAATGCAAATGCAAAAGGCTTGGATCGCGTTCGCCAAAGCCGCGGCGTCGTAATCCGATGCCCACGACTGACCGTTATCCACCGGGATGACGCCCGTCTTTACGAGCACCGCGATGGCCATCGACTGCCAGAACGAGAAGAAAACCACAGCCTTGACGCTGACAAATTTCCAAAAGGGTCTAATCGGCGCCAGCTCTCTGTACATCACCTTGTAAAGCAAGATTAAGCAGTACATGGCCCACGCCTGGCTCAAGTTGTTGATGAAGACGAGGTAGGGGTAGGCGACCCACGGATTTAGAATCTGTCCCTCTCCGTACACGCCGTTCGCTTCCGCTATGAAGGCTGCCGCGCTCGTCACCGGTCGCACGACGACGTAGTTGATCACCCCGTGCCTGCACAATCGCAAAAACGGCTCACCCATCCGCGGCGCTTTCAAGAAGAGCGACAGCGGCCATATGTGCGGTTGCGTCGCCTTTCGCGCCACAATGTACGACAATCCGGGCGAGCAAAACTCCTGCAGGTAGACGATGCAGTACGTGTAAAAGTTATAAATGACGTACGCCTCGTAAATCTCCCGCACCGTGTCGAAATAAATCGTCTTTGATTTAAATCTCAACGCCAACCAACCGTCGACGGCGTAAATGGGCACCATCCATAAAATTCTAATCACGTGCCGCTGCAAACGCGGCGCGCGATAATTTTCCAAGTGTTGCGTCACCTCATACAACGTTATCGGTAGCGACAGCGCCACGAAGACAAAGGCGACGAACCAAGCGATGTACAGCACTTGATAGTCGTGCGCGTACATGTCGTAACTGACAAAGGGCAACGCGACGACGATGAGTCCGTTCAACAGCACCCACAGCGTCTTCAAAACCTTCCTAAACAGCGTCCCGAGCGTTCGTTCCGCCCGCGCGGGCGTCCCCGCCGCACCCTCAGCGCTCGACATCCCGACCGCGACGTCCACGCGGCGGGAAACCAACCGAATCTCGTCCTCTCACGCCCTCTTTGCAAACGTTCACTTGCTTTTGCTTTTACTCGCGAGTTTTTGGGCAGCCGAGAGGGGCGGACGAGCGTCGCCGTTCACCCCGTCCCTCGCGTTCGACGCGCGGGCGGTTCGTGTCCGCGGGCGCGAACCCGTCGTCTTCGTCCCCGTCCGTCGTCCGTGAAGTGCAGATGGTTATCGATTGAAATCGAAGACGACTTTGAGCGCTGCATGTAAATCTGTTCGTTTGTATTATCGGACTTCTGGTACGTAATTTGATACGTCTATACGCATGTAGAGTGTAAACTAGAAGAAGCGAGATGCATCGTGTGCGTCCGCGCTGCAGCGGACAGAGCGAGACGGACAGAGCGAGACGCGCGAACGAGCGAACGAACGAACGGGAAAGCGAAAGGCGCCGGAATGACGAGCGCGGAAGACGAAGAGGTTGCGCGCCTACGCGCGCGAGAGGAGCAAGGACTGATCGGACGATCGAACGAGGACACGACGGTGAATAGGCTAGCGTTTCGGTACGTCTTCGTGCCCTGGGACGAGACGCGAGAGATGGAGACGCGGACGATGATCATCCCGGTTGGGCGGGAGATGGAGTGTTTGCTGGACGCTCTGCGGTTACATTTTCGCGAGCGAGGGGCGGTGGACGGGGCGCACGCGTCGAACGAGGCGAAACAACGGGAGATTTTGAAGGCGCAATTGGAAAGCCACGGAAAGGGCGGCGGCGACGGCTCGTCGGCGGGCATGTCGGACGCGATGATGGACGCGGCGATGTCGATGCAGATGGCGCAACCGGTACCGTTATTACCGGGTAGTAAAAAGACGGGTCACATACACGTGAACATGTACGTGGATGATAGAGGCATCTCCAAGGGACTGCCTGTCAACAGACGCGCTTCGGCGTTGAGCGCAGAGGCGGGAACGCCGCAACAAGTCATGGGTGACGCGTTCATCGCGCGCATTTTTGACGACGACGATGACTTTAAGCGATTAGATTTCACTCTGGACGAGTGTTCGAGCGATGCGACTTGGATGAAAAAGGCCAAGGCGTTGGCTATCGAGCGCTCCATGAATGTCGGCGAGACGCAGAGAGCGATGGAGGAGCTCAGCGGAAGAGGAATCACCGACCTCGACTCCCTCGGCGCTGGGTCGAGCGCGAAGCCACAAGAGCCTCTTGATGAATCTCAGCGCCCGGGTCCGCACCAAGAGTTCGAGTGGAGTCAAGACGAGGAGGAGGTGACGCTCAAGGTTCGTGTTCCCGCCCACACGACCAAGGCGGACGTGACGTGCTCATTCGGCCCCGGTTCGCAAAAGATGACTCTGCAGATTAAAACTCTGGGGGAAATCGATGGTAAATCCATGCGCGTCGTGGACAACGAGGGCGATGTCGATCTTTTGTTCCAAGAGATTGTTCCGGATGAGAGCTCCTGGTCTCTCGTCACGAATGCGGGCGAACGCGCGTTTGAAGCTTCGCTCGTCAAAAAGCAAGAGCTTCGATGGCTCTCTTTCCTCCGACGAGGCGGTCCACCGGAGACGAAATATTCTTAGACTGATGATGAAACTTGCGACGACGATGATCGGCGTTTCAATGATTACACTTTAAATGATTACACCTCGGTAACGAACAATGACGATTACGCGCGTTCGGCAACTCTTCCAGACGCGTTCGCGACGCGATGCTCGAGACACCACACACGCCGACTCGCGCGGTCGCGGTCGCGCCTGCACACGGAAGAACGAAGCTCGATCCCGCCCGACCGATTGGTTGCGCAGACGAGAGCCACCCGCCCGCCCGACGTACGTGCGCGCGCCATGACGAACACGGACTCCGTGGCGCAGCCGCCCGCCGCCGCCTCTACCGGTGCCCCGACGAAAAACGAAGCTCTTCGCGCGCGCATCGCCGAGCTCGTCGAGCTCGGACGCGGCGACAACATTGACGGTTTCGTCGAAAAGTTTATCCCGCGCGATATCGACCGAGAGGATGCCGATTACTTTCGCGCAAGCCTCAAGGAGGATGCGACGCGTTGGCAAATGCTCAAGGCGGAGCTCGAGCGCATTCACGCCGGTGAAGGCGTGCGTTTGATCGGTGGAGACGAGATTAAGCGCGCTGAATTTAGGTTTTCCATGCCTGGCGAAGACGGCCGCGACTTTCAAATCGATCGCGAGGTGGTCTTCATCGATTGCGCCGCCGAGGGCGAGTCGAGCGACTGGAGAGCCGACGGCTAGCAGGACGTCGCGCAAACTATTCGTTCGCCGCGTTGTTGGTTCTCACCCTAAGCACCCTTCCGTGTGGCTCTACATTCCTCGTTGTAAAATATTTATTTCATTTCTATTTCGTTTCGTTTCGTTTCGTTTCGTTCACTCTCATCATCGTCATCGCGCTCGATGCGGCCGACGTTTTCAACTCTGTGAAAACAAGATGAAGTTCACAAAAGCTCGCGATTGATCGATCCAACGATCGTCACACTCCGGACGCGACTTTGGTCGACCCGTGCGCTCGTCGCCGTCGAATATTTCGTAGACGGAAACGAACGCCATTCGTCGTCTTCGTCGTCGTCGAAGCGGGTCACGCACGGGATGGATGAACGCGTCGCGTCAACGTCAACGTCAGTGACGGCGGCGGTGCGAGCTTCCCGACCCGAGCGCGCGCGCGTGGACGTCGTGTCGACGCCGGCGTCCACCGCGGATGAGGGACGGACGCAGGCGGAGACGAGTTCGCCGCAGCAATCGACGCACCACGTGAGCGCGTACGATCACGCGATTGCTGGACAGATTGCGGGCATGGTTGGATTAACGCTCGTGCACCCTCTGGATACCGTCAAGGCGAGATTACAAGCGGCGACGCCGCTGGCGACGACGGCGGTTCGAGGGGCGAGCTCGGGGGGGGTCGGGGTGATTGGACCCCTCGGTGGTGGTTATGGGTATCAACAGAGAGAGACGGCGATGTGCGTGGCGAGGAATTTGTTGGCGCAGGATGGGGCGAGAGGCTTGTACAGAGGCTTGACGGCGCCGATGTTGGCGTACGGGGCAATCAACGCGGTGGCGTTTGCGACGAATGCGAGCGTCAAGGACGCGATCGAGGATAGGTTTGGTAAAGAGGTGGCGTCTAGCACTACCGCTGGGGCGTTTTCTGGGGCCTTGGCGGGTTTAACGTCTTCGTTCGTTCGAGGACCGGCGGAAAGATTGAAGACGGTGCAGCAAGTGGTCGATTGCGAGAGCGGACGTTATCGCAGCGCGCTATCGACGGCGCTGACGCTGACGCGTGAGCACGGGGTGTTCAAGGGAATTTTTACCGGTACCGGGGCGACGATTGCCCGAGAAATCCCGCAATGTGCTGTGTACTTTCTCACGTATGACACGATGAAGACGGCGTGCGTGCACGCGTTTTGCGGAGAAAACGTCGACGTCAGAGACGCCGCTCCGTCGGCGCGCGCGGCGGCCATAGTCCTCGCCGGTGGCAGCGCCGGCGCGTTTCAATGGCTGCTGACCTATCCATTAGACGTGACAAAGAGTAGAATCCAAGCTGCCAAGCCCGGGACGTACTCTGGCGTTCTCGACTGCGCCGTCAAATCCGTCTCGGCCGAGGGACCGATGGTGCTCTTCAGAGGTCTCAACATGGCGCTTCTCCGCGCCTTTCCTCTGCACGCGAGCATATTCGCGTCGTGTGAAGCGGTACACTCTGTGTTGGCGCGCATTCGCGGGAGCGAACCGTCGATTTGAGCGTCGGCGTCGTGACGCACGAACAACCATCCGTCCGTCCGTCCGTCCTCCCGCGCGGCGAACGCGTCTCGTCGATTCGTTTCATTCATTCGTCAATTTGATTTTTAGTTTTTGTCTATGTATTAAACCCGAGCGCATTTACCATAGAGTATATCACCGCGTCTCACTCGCTTACTTCTTCTTCGCCGGCGCCGGTTCGGCAGCCTTGGCGTTCGCCGACGCGGCTTCGGCTTCGGCGCGAGCGTTGGCGAGCGCGCTACGCTTTTGCTTCACCGAGAGACCCTTCTTCTTCGTCCCTTCGAGGGTGTATCCAGACATGGACGCCTCGGTGGAGGAGAAGGCAATGCCGGAACCGCGGCCGAGACCACCGGAAGAGGCTTGGGACGGAATCGTGATGGCCAACGCGCTCTTGGCCGCCATGGAAGCCGCTACGCAGAGACGAAAAAACCCAAACGCGTCAGTATCGAGAGCGCCGTCGACGATTGTCGCGAGCCGAGTCGGGAGTCGATCATCCGCGCGTCGTCTCGCTCTTACCCGCGGTGAACGCGACGAGCGCCGCGCGGCGATCCATCGGTTCAGCCGCCGCGACGACGGTGGCGCGCGCCTTGCGTTGCGCGCGAACCGGCGCGGTCTGCGCGCATCGGTAAACCATACAAGCAACAGTCAGTCGAATCAATCAATCAATCAATCAAATCCGCGAGATATCGCCCATATCTCTCCCTCCCTCCTCGCGAGCGACTCTCTCCGATCCCACCTCCTCCGCGTCCTAAGCGTTCCGAACCGGAACCGGAATCTCGCGCGCGAATCGCATCCGTATTCTTCTTCGATCTTCGACGACCGCTCTCGACGTCCGCGCCGAACGCGAGAGATTCGAATCACCGATCGCGTCAGCATCCATCCATCCGCCTCGGCATCGAACGGGGCGAAGAAACCGCGGGTGGAGTGTCATCGATCGATCGATCGCATCGCATCGATCGTCCCACTGCGGTCGCGAGTTCAGTCGAGTCGAGTCGAGTCGGTCGCGAGTCCGCCCCGGGTCCGTCGCGTGTCATCGCGCGATGCGTACCGTGCGAAGGATGGTGGTCTGAGT
>Ga0181600_10002539_pt1 | contig 14058 bp, 10 predicted proteins | sample 041ome_2_FD_132982 | JGI IMG/M metagenome (GOLD analysis project Ga0181600, IMG submission 132982) | Coastal salt marsh microbial communities from the Groves Creek Marsh, Skidaway Island, Georgia - 041406US metaG (megahit assembly) | ecosystem: Environmental > Aquatic > Marine > Intertidal zone... | reverse complement strand
TCAAGAGCGGGTGGTCGACGCCGGTGCGACCCTGGTGATTACCGCCGATGAGCAATGCCGGGGGGGAAAATCCATTCCCTTGAAACCCGCGGTCGATGAAGCCTTCGGTATAGGGGGCTGCGAGGGCGTAAGGCACGTGATTGTGTATCAGCGTACGGGGGGGGCGGTTCCCATGACGGCGGGCCGTGACATCACCATGGCGGACCTGGTGAAGGGGCAGGGGACGACCTGCGAACCCGAGTGGGTTGAGGCAGAGCATCCTCTGTTTATTCTTTACACCTCGGGTTCAACCGGTAAGCCTAAGGGTGTCCAGCATTCCACAGCGGGTTATCTGCTGCATGCCATTCTCACCATGCAGTTTACGTTTGATGTTCGCGCTGAAGACATTTTCTGGTGCACGGCTGACATCGGCTGGGTGACAGGTCACACCTACATTGCCTACGGCCCCTTGGCCACGGGCGCAACTCAGGTCGTCTTCGAGGGTGTTCCAACCTATCCCGATGCAGGCCGATTCTGGAAGATGATTCAAGACCATAAGGTCTCCATTTTCTACACCGCGCCAACTGCCATCCGTTCACTTATTAAGGCAGGCGAGGCCAGCCCAGAGTGCCATCCCACGAAGTACAAGCTTGACTCACTTCGTCTCTTGGGTTCCGTTGGTGAGCCCATTAATCCAGAGGCATGGATGTGGTACCACAACAATGTGGGTGGAGGCCGTTGCCCTATTGTTGACACCTTCTGGCAGACCGAAACCGGTGGCCATGTCATTACGCCGATGCCTGGGGCAACACCGCTGGTCCCTGGTTCTTGCACACTGCCATTTCCGGGTGTTCAGGCGGCCATCGTTGATGAAACAGGAAACGACCTTCCCAATGGTCAGGGCGGTATTTTGGTGATTAAAAAGCCATGGCCATCCATGATTCGCACAATCTGGGGCGACCCCGATCGCTTTAAGAAAGCCTATTACCCCGAGGAGCTCGGCGGTCGTCTCTACCTCGCGGGCGATGGCTCCATCCGCGATAAGGACACGAGCTATTTCACCATCATGGGCCGAATTGACGATGTTTTGAATGTGTCGGGTCACCGTATGGGCACCATGGAAATCGAGTCCGCTTTGGTTGCGAATTCCCTAGTGGCGGAAGCCGCTGTGGTGGGGCGTCCCGATGACACCACGGGGGAGGCTATTGTGGCCTTTGTTGTTCTGAAACAGTCCCGCCCCACGGGGGATGCGGCAAAGGCTCTGGCAACCGACCTACGAAATTGGGTGGGCAAGGAAATCGGCCCCATCGCCAAGCCGAAGGAAATTCGATTTGGGGACAATCTGCCAAAAACCCGGTCTGGGAAAATCATGCGTCGACTCTTGCGAACACTTGCCAAAGGTGAAGAAATCACGCAGGACGTCTCGACGCTTGAAAACCCGGCCATCCTTGAGCAGCTTAAGCAGCCCATTTAGAAGGTCTGAGTTACACTAGCGCTTTCCCTCGCTCCGCATTAAGTCTGTTCCTCGCGAAGCCTTTGCGTAGGCGGGGGTGCCGATGGACTGCGGAGAGATGGATGAGTGGTTTAAGTCGCACGCCTGGAAAGCGTGTATAGGTTAATAGCCTATCGGGGGTTCGAATCCCCCTCTCTCCGCCAATTCTTAAGTTGAAACATGAACACTGAGCAGGCTAAGCGCGTGCTCGAAGCAGCCCTGCTAACGAGCCACGACCCTCTACCTATTGCATCTTTATCGCGTCTTTTCGAAGAAGAGATCGATGAAGAAACCTTAAGACTGTTGCTTGACGACCTGCGTCGCGACTGGTCCGACCGTTCCTTGGAGCTTGTTCCGCTGGCCTCCGGCTGGCGGTTTCAAACCCGCCCCGAGATGACTGTGTATTTCGATCGGCTTCGCAACGAAAAGCCGCCCAAGTATTCGCGTGCCGCTCTTGAAACGCTTGCAATCATTGCCTATCGTCAGCCGGTTACCCGCAGCGACATTGAAGATATTCGTGGTGTGGTGGTAGCCTCCACCGTCTTAAAGTCACTTGAAGATCGTGGTTGGGTCGAAGTTATTGGTCAGCGTGATGCACCCGGAAGGCCATCGCTTTATGGAACAACCCGCCAGTTCTTGGATGACTTGGGTCTGCGTTCCCTTGAGGAACTGCCTGCGCTGGAAGAGGGCTGGTCAGAGGCCGCAAGTCAAATGCTCTTGCAGGCTTCGCAAGAGCCCAGTTAGAGCCACACAGCACTTAGTACGCTTTTAGGAAGACAGAAGACTTATGTCGAACAATGAATTGCATGACCCCAGCTTTGAGCCCAACGATTGGTCTGACAGCCAGGAAGATGATGAGCAGCCCGCTCAGGGCGATGACACGCAAGCCGATCAGCTGGATGATGGTCAGCCCGATGCGGTGGAGCAGCTTCTTGAAGGCGACCCCGTTGCCGACGCAGAGCTTCCAAGCTTTGTAAAAGAGCTACCGGAGGCCGCTGAGACAAGTTTTCTTGCCAAGCCCTCTAGCCTCGATTACGACCCGCCCAAGCTTCACAAAGTGCTTGCTGATGCCGGAGTTGGCTCGCGCAGGGAAATGGAAGAGCTGATTCTTGCGGGTAGGGTCTCGGTTAATGGGACGCCTGCCCATATTGGTCAGCGGATTTCACACCGTGACCAGGTCAAGGTCAATGGCAAGCCCATCCGTATTCGGGTGACGCCGCCGCCTGTGCGAGTGCTGGCTTACCACAAGCCGGCTGGCGAGATCGTGACGCGGTCGGATCCACAGCAGCGGGTCACGGTGTTTAAGCGCCTGCCACCCGCGAAGGTGGGGCGCTGGATCACTGTTGGACGATTGGATGTTCCGACCGAGGGCCTGCTTTTGTTCACGACTTCGGGCGAGCTTGCGAATCGGCTCATGCATCCGCGCTCGGAGGTCGAGCGTGAGTACGCAGTTCGTGTTCTTGGGGAGCTTTTGCCCGAGGCTGAGCAAAAGCTTCTTGAGGGTGTTGACCTTGGAGACGGGCCCACTGCGCGCTTTGACAAGCTTGAGCCTGCAGGAGGTGAGGGAGCCAACCGCTGGTATCGAGTGGTTATACGTGAGGGTCGTAATCGTGAGGTACGCCGCATGTTTGAGGCAGTTGGGCTCACGGTGAGTCGCCTTTTGCGAGTGCGATACGGAAGTATCGCGCTGCCTTCTACTTTACGTCGTGGGCAGTCTGCCGAGCTGACCGATGAACTAGTGAAGTCACTCATGGCCTCGGTCGGGCTCAAGCCGCCCGCCGTAGCAGGCGGTAACGGGCGGCGGACAGGCCGGGCTCGTCCGGGCCCCGCAGGCAACAACGTGCAGGGTAATCGTGGCAACAAGGCCCCGCGGCAAGAGCCGCGTGGCGCTGAAGATCGCCGCTTTCAGCCCGGAGACCACCCTCTCGAGATGGATGACCCTCCTCAGCAGCACCCTGACGATGACTGGCAGCCCTCTGGTCCGAATGCTCACCTGTCCCAGCTTGCTGGCCCTGTGAAGCACAAGCAGGGGGCTAAGCGGCCGAATCCCTTGCAGACCACCTGGGGGTCCACCAAGCCCACGGCAACGCTCTCCGTGCCCCAGCGAAACGGCCCGCCAGCCGGGGCAGGCCGTGGTGGGCCGAAGAAGAACCGTTCGCGTTCAGGCGCTCGACGCAAGGGGCCAATGGTCTAAGCTTTGCTTCTCTGGCCCCTATTTTTCATTGGAGGTCTATTGCCAAGATGGCCTGGATTCAGTAGAATTCAGATGTTTCGCGAAGAAATGGGCTCCACAGAGCCCATTTTTTTTTGAGTTTCAGACTTATCGATTGCAAAGAGTTTTAAGAAGGTTTTCATGAATCAGTCTTCAGCCGCCGTCACGTCCGATCTCCAGGCCATTGAGTCCCTGGCGGCAGACCTCGGCTACGAAGTCATTGATATTGAACACTCTTCAGGCGGCTTATTGCGTGTCTACATCGACATGCCCGAGGCCGAGCGGCTTATCAATGTTCAAGATTGCGAGCGTGTCTCGAACCATCTGGTGCATGGGCTGCCTGTCATGGGGGTTGATTTTCAACGCCTCGAGGTCTCCTCGCCCGGGATGGATCGAAGGCTCACTAAGCCCAAGCACTTTCGACAGTTTCTTGGATGCGAGGTGAAACTCAAGCTGCGTCAAGCCTTGTCAGGCCGGAAGAACTTCCATGGTCAGCTTGCTGCGGCCGATACCGGCACCTCTACGGTGAACAGTGCCAGCGGGGCACAAGAGCAAGACGAGCGGTTTTTTTTAATTTTCCAGGCGGACGACGGTAGCGAGCAGCAGCTTGATTTCCTCGTCTCCGATATTGATCAGGCACGGCTAGTGCCACAACTACCTTTCAAGGAGAGAAGGCCATGAGCCGAGAGATCCTCATGTTGGCCGATGCGCTGGCACGCGAGAAGAATGTTGATCGCGAAATCGTTTTTCAGGCGCTTGAATCTGCGCTTGCGTCTGCCACAAAGAAGCAATTCACCGACGAGGTGGATGTGCGAGTGGCCATTGATCGTGAGTCAGGTGACTACGACGCCTTTCGACGATGGCTGGTGGTTCCGGATGGGGAGCTCGAAGACCACGACATTCAGACCATCCTGACGGAGGCCCGTAAAGAAATTTCAGACATCGAGGTCGGTGACTACATCGAGGTCGAGATGGAGGCAGTCCCCTTCGGCCGTATCGGCGCCCAAGCGGCTAAGCAGGTGATCTTGCAAAAGATTCGCGAGGCCGAGCGAGACCAGATTCTCAAAGACTTCCTTGAGCGTGGCGAAGTAGTCATTAACGGAACTATCAAGCGGCTTGAGCGCGGCGATGCCATCGTTGAGGCCGGGAAAATTGAGGCACGGCTTCCGCGCGACCAGATGATTCCCAAAGAGAACCTACGACCTGGCGATCGTGTGCGCGCCTACATGTTACGAATCGATCGAACCGTTCGGGGTCCGCAGATTATCTTGTCTCGAACCGCGCCTGAATTCATCATGAAGCTCTTTGAGTTAGAGGTTCCTGAGATTGAACAGGGGCTCATGCAGATCAAATCTGCCGCCCGAGACCCTGGTATCCGAGCAAAAATCGGTGTCTTTACCAGCGATCGTCGCATCGACCCCATTGGTACCTGCGTCGGAGTACGTGGTAGCCGCGTTCAGGCCGTGACGCACGAGCTTGCGGGCGAGCGTGTTGATATTGTTCTTTGGTCCGAGGATCCGGCGCAATTTGTTATAGGTGCCCTCGCGCCGGCCAATGTCAGCTCCATTGTTGTCGATGAAGAGCGGCATGCTATGGATGTTGTGGTTGATGAGGCGGAACTTGCTGTTGCGATTGGCCGAGGCGGACAAAACGTTCGTCTTGCGTCCGACCTAACAGGCTGGCAAATTAACATTATGACCTCCGATGAGTCGGCGGAGCGTACAGAGAAAGAAAAGCAGACCCTGCTTGCCTCTTTTATGGAAAAGCTTGACGTTGACCAGGAAGTGGCAGAGGTTTTGGTTGAAGAGGGCTTCTCGAGCCTTGAAGAGGTGGCCTATGTCCCCATCGCCGAGATGCTCGAAATTGAAGTCTTCGATGAAGACACGGTGAATGAACTTCGAACCCGAGCTCGTAATGCGCTCCTAACGGAAGAGATTGCAAAAGAAGAAAAGCTTGGCACCACGTCAACAGACCTTCTTGATCTTGAGGGCATGACCCACGACCTTGCCAGTCGTCTTGCTGATGCGAAGGTCTTTAGCCGTGACGACCTTGCAGAGCTTGCAACCGATGAGCTCTCTGAAATGTCTGGTCTGTCTGACGAAGAGTCTGCAGCACTCATTATGAGAGCGCGTGAGCACTGGTTTAACGAGCCAGCTGACTCGTCTGCTGAAGGAGGTACCCCCACCCATGGCCACTAGTCGTGTTGAAACATTCGCTTCCGAGTTAAAACTTGATGTCGACGTGCTGCTCGAGCAGCTGAAGACTGCGGGCGTCGATAAGTCCTCGGGCGCCGATCTCATTTCCGAGTCTGACAAAGAGAAGCTGCTTGAGGCCTTACGTAAGGCGCACGGCGGCGTGGGGGATGCCCCCCGTCGGAAAATCACCATCACCAAGCGTCAGACTTCTGAAATTCGTCAGGCCGATCCATCGGGCAAGTCGCGAACCATTCAAGTTGAGGTGCGTAAGAAGCGTGTCTTTGTTAAGCGAGACGAGCAAGAGTCCACCGAGAAGCCCGCAGTCGATGCTGCCCCGGTGCTCTCTGAAGAGGAGATACAAGAGCGCGAGGCCGAGGCCCTTCGACAGCGTGCCTTGCTAGAGAGACAAGAAGAGGAGCGGCTCGCAAAAGCTAAGGAGGAGGCTGAGAAGGCCGATAGGCTGGCTGCAGAGCAAGAAAAAGCAACTGCCCCGGTCTCTGAAGAGACCGATGCTGTTGCCGAGCCTTCTGCGCCTTCCGACGAAGACGCTACCGACTCGGCAACCACCAAGAAGTCCAAGGTGCGCAAGGTTTCGGCCAGCGAGGTTGCTGACCAGCAGGCGACTGAGGCTCGTAGGGCAGTTGAGGATGAGGTCGCTGCCATTAATAAACTCATGGAAGCAGCCCGCACCGGTAAGCTTGCAGCCACAGTAAAGGCTGAATCTGAAAAGCCCGCTGCGAAAGACGTTAAAGACAAAGAGGCGACCGAGAATAAGACCATGACCCTTTCCAAGGCTCCCAAAAAGCCTGGAGAAGAGTCCTCGGACAAGCCCAAAGACAAGAAGTCTGAAAAGTCCTTAAAGTCCGCGCAGCTTGCCTCGACATGGCAGGAAGATGCCCAAAAGCGTCGTGCATTAAAGACGCGAGGTGATGCCTCAGGGGGGACGTCGAATTGGCGTTCAGGACCTCGCGCCAGGCAACGGGGATCCTCAGATAGCCAAAAGGCATCGAGCTTTGTCGCCCCTACCGAGCCCATTGTTCGCGAGGTGCATATTCCTGAAACGATTACGGTGGCCGACCTTGCTCACAAAATGTCAGTTAAGGGTGCCGAAGTGGTGAAGACCCTAATGACTATGGGACAGATGGTGACGATCAATCAGGTTCTCGACCAAGAGACCGCCATGATCGTGGTTGAGGAGATGGGTCACAAGGCTTTTGCAGCGAAGCTCGACGACCCCGAGGCGCTTTTAGTGGAAGACAGCCCACTTGACCAGGCGGATGAATTGCTTCCCCGTCCGCCTGTTGTGACCATCATGGGCCACGTCGATCATGGTAAGACCTCGCTGCTTGACAGCATACGTCGTGCGAAGGTTGCCGATGGTGAGGCCGGTGGTATTACCCAGCATATCGGCGCTTACCATGTTGATACCCCGCGGGGGGTTATTACCTTCCTTGACACTCCGGGTCACGAGGCCTTCACGGCCATGCGTGCACGGGGCGCCAACGCAACCGACATTGTTATTCTGGTTGTTGCTGCCGATGATGGCGTCATGCCTCAGACCAAAGAGGCAATCGCCCATGCCAAGGCGGCGGGCGTCCCCATTGTGGTGGCCATGAACAAGATTGATAAGCCCGAAGCAAATCCCGACCGTCTGAAAGGTGAACTCGTAGCAGAAGAGGTGGTTCCCGAAGAGTTTGGCGGTGAGTCTCCCTTTGTTGCGGTATCGGCTAAAACGGGCCAAGGCATCGACGAGCTACTTGAAAATGTATTGCTTCAAGCCGAGGTTCTCGAGCTTAAGGCATCAAAAACATCCATGGCCAAGGGCCTGGTTATTGAGGCGCGTATTGACAAGGGCCGTGGCCCGGTTGCTACCGTTCTTGTTCAGTCGGGCACCTTGCGCAAGGGCGATATCTTATTAGCCGGAAGCTCCTTTGGTCGGGTGCGCGCAATGCTTGATGAGAATGGCAGGCCCATTGATGAGGCGGGCCCTTCGATTCCTGCAGAGATTCTTGGTCTTACCGATGTTCCCTTAGCCGGCGATGAGATGCTCGTGCTTGGGGATGAGCGCAAGGCTCGTGAAATCGCGCTGTTTCGGCAAGGCAAGTTTCGTGATGTTCGCCTAGCCAAGCAGCAGGCGGCAAAGCTTGAGAACATTTTTGAGAACATGGGCGAGGGCGCCAAGATTCTTGCTCTAATTGTGAAGGCCGATGTTCAAGGCTCGCAAGAGGCTTTGTCGTCTGCCATGCAAAAACTCTCCACCGAAGAGGTTCGTGTGAATGTGGTGCATGCGGCCGTGGGTGCCATTACCGAGTCGGACATTAACCTTGCCATCGCCTCCAAGGCCGTCGTCATTGGCTTTAATGTGCGTGCAGACGTTTCGTCGCGCAAACTGGCAGAAAGCAATGGCGTTGAGCTTCGTTATTACAACATCATTTACGATGCTGTTGATGATGTAAAGAACGCTATGCAGGGCATGCTTGCGCCCGAGCGTCGCGAACAGATTCTTGGCATGGTTGAGATTCGCCAGGTCTTCAAGGTCTCAAAGCTTGGAAATATCGCTGGCTGTATGGTTTTAGAAGGCATTGTGAAGCGTGGTGCTCATGTGCGGCTGCTGCGCGACAACACTGTCATCTGGACGGGCGACCTTGACTCCCTTAAGCGTTTTAAAGACGACGCAAAAGAAGTTAAAGAAGGTTTTGAGTGCGGTCTCACCCTCAAGGGGTACGACGATATTCAGGAGGGAGATCAGCTTGAAGTCTTCGAAATCCAAGAAATCGCGAGGACGCTCTAGCCCTGGATCTGGCCGGGGCTTTCGCGTCGCCGATCAGATTCAGAAAGACATCGCGCAACTTCTTCGCCTGGAGTTAAAAGATCCTCGGGTGGGTTTTGTTACGGTTACCGAGGTTGAGGTGTCATCTGATCTCTCGCATGCCTGGGTCTATTACTCGGTTCTTCCAGACTCGCCCGAGCAAAAAGAGCGAACCGAGAAGGGCCTTAACAATGCAAAGGGCTTCTTACGAACGCGCCTTGGAAAGTTGCTTGGCATTTACAGCGCCCCTGAACTTCATTTTGTCTTTGATGACTCCATTGCTCAGGGGGCTCACCTTAGTCGGCTCATCGATCTTGCAAACAATGGCCAAGATGTTGTTGCTCCACCCCCCGATCCCACAAAGATTTAGGCCATCGCAGCTATGACCGCTTGTGCAGCCCCCGCCCGTATAGAGCGCCGTCGCGTGGACGGTGTTCTTCTTCTTGATAAGCCTCAAGGGCTTAGCTCGAACCAGGTGTTGGGTCGTGTGAAGTATCTTTTTAGGGCCTTAAAAGGCGGCCACAGTGGAACGCTTGACCCCATGGCCACGGGACTACTGCCCATTCTTTTGGGTGAGGCCACCAAGTTTTCTCAGCTTGGACTTGATGCCGATAAGGAGTACGAGGCAACGGTTATGTTGGGTGTAACAACCACCACCGGTGATGCCGAGGGAGAGCCTGTTAGCCAAGGGGATGTGAATGTTTCAACCGAGCAGCTTGAGTCCCTTGTGAAAAGTCTACAGGGCGAGCAAGACCAAATGCCTCCTATGTTCTCCGCGCTTAAGCATCAAGGCAAGCCCCTATACGACTATGCACGCCAAGGCATTGTCATTGAACGTAAGGCGCGACGCATTGTTGTTCATGAGGCTGAGTTACTTGACTGCCAGCTTCCGGTTGTTCGTATGCGAGTGGCCTGCTCCAAGGGCACCTACATTCGCAGCCAGGCCGAGACCCTCGGCGAGCGGGCTGGCTGTGGAGCGCATTTAATTGGGCTTCGACGAACAAAGTCGGGAAGTCTTTGCCTTCGTCATGCGGTGACGCTCGAGACGCTGAGTCAGGCCACACCTCAGCAACTCGCAGGCCATCTTCTTCCCGTGGACCATATGGTGCAAGCTTGGCCAAGGCTTCAGCTAACCCATGCTCAGTCCCAAAAGTTTAGGCATGGCCAGGTCTTGGCTGTGGCGGCTGGCCTCGGCGTTGACCTGGCGACGTTAGAAACGCAGCGTCCCCTAACTGTAATGAAGCAAGATGACAATCGAGCATCAGATCCTTTGCGTGTTTACTCTGAAACCAACGAATTTCTCGGAATTGCCAGCTGGAAGGCTGGCCTCTTACAGCCGGAACGACTTGTCGCGCCGGCCTCTTATGAATAAGAAAGGTGTTTGATGCGACAACTTCGGAACATAGCCATTATTGCCCACGTGGACCACGGGAAGACCACCCTGGTTGACAAGCTGCTTCAGCAGTCAGGAACCTTCCGCCAGAACCAGTCGGTGGCCGACCGTGTGATGGACTCCAACGACCTCGAGAAAGAGCGCGGCATCACCATTCTTGCCAAGAACTGTGCAGTGGATTATCAGGGCACCCACATTAATATTGTCGACACCCCGGGCCACGCTGACTTCGGAGGAGAGGTTGAGCGTGTGCTCTCCATGGTCGATGGCGTGCTTTTACTTGTCGACGCGGTTGAGGGCCCCATGCCTCAGACCCGTTTTGTTACAAAAAAAGCGCTTGCCCTCGGTCTGAAGCCCATCGTGGTTGTGAACAAAATTGACCGACCTGGCGCTCGGCCCGACTGGGTTGTAAGCCAGACCTTCGATCTCTTCGATCGTCTCGGGGCAAGCGAAGAGCAGCTTGACTTTCCAGTGGTCTACGCCTCAGCGCTTCAGGGCTTTGCCACACTTAACCATCAGGAGACCGGCACCGACCTGAAGCCGCTTTTCGAGATGGTGATCAGCCATGTTCCCGTGCGTGAAGACGATCTAAATGGACCGGCTCGGCTTCAAATCTGTTCGCTTGATTACAACAGCTACGTTGGAAAAATTGGTATTGGTCGACTGGCACGTGGCAGCCTCAAGCCTTTGCAAGAGGTCGTCTTCCAAGACGGCCCCAATGGCAGCCCCAAGAAAGCGAAGATCAATCAGATTCTTAAGTTTCAAGGGCTAGAAAGGGCTCCTGTTGAGAAGGCTGAGGCGGGCGATATCATTCTGATTACGGGCATTGATGAGCTCAACATTGGCACCACGGTTTGCTCACCTGAGTTGATGGAGCCCTTCGAAATGCTGACGGTTGACGAGCCGACACTCACGATGAATTTCATGGTGAATAGCTCACCGCTTGCGGGCCGAGAAGGTAAGTTCGTCACCAGCCGCCAGATTCGCGAGCGTCTTGAGCGCGAGTTAAAAGCTAATGTCGCGCTGCGCGTTGAGTTTGGAAGCGATACCGATAGTTTTGCTGTCTCGGGCCGAGGCGAACTTCACCTCACAATTCTGCTCGAGAACATGCGTCGTGAAGGCTATGAGCTTGCCGTTTCAAGGCCTAAGGTGGTCTACCGGCAAGAGGCCAACGGGGACAGGCTTGAGCCCTACGAGACCTTAACCGTGGATGTTGAACAAGAGCACCAGGGCCCGGTCATGGAGAACCTTGGCCTAAGAAAGGGCGACCTGCTTGATATGGTTCCCGATGAAAAAGGCCGTGTTCGGCTTGACTACCGAATTCCAGCAAGGGGCCTGATTGGCTTTCAGGGTGAGTTTCTTACCATGACACGTGGTACGGGCGTGATGAGCCATGTCTTTGACGATTACGGACCTTACCGAGGCGAGCTTGCGGACCGACGTAATGGCGTACTTATCTCACAGGACGATGGCGAGGCCGTGGCCTATGCCTTGTGGAAACTTCAGGAACGTGGCCGTATGTTTGTATCGCCAGGCGCTAAACTTTATGAGGGCATGATTATTGGTATTCATTCACGTGAGAATGACCTTGTTGTGAATCCGGTGCGAGAGAAGAAGCTCACCAATGTGAGGGCCTCAGGCAAAGATGAGCACATCGATCTTGTCACGCCTATTGAACTAACCTTGGAGAAGGCCGTGGAGTTCATCGCCGATGATGAGCTTGTCGAAATTACTCCAGAGAGTATCCGCCTGCGTAAACGCTATCTGGTTGAGCATGAGCGACGTCGTGCGGCTCGAGAAGCCGCCTAGTGATAAACCGGGCCGAGGCGATTCGTCCTTTTTACGTCATGGAGATCATGGCCAGGGCGCAGCGACGCCCTGCTGAGGCCCCCGAGGTTGTAAGCATGGTTGTTGGAGAGCCCGACTTTCCCACGCCGCCCCCCATCGTCAGAGCTGCGCGCGAGGCCCTGGATGAGAACCGTATTCGCTACACCCATGCCCTGGGTCTCGACGAACTTCGCCAGGCCATTGCCCAGGACTACCAAGACCGGGATCAGATCAATCTTCCCGCGCATCGGGTAGGGGTCACCGCAGGGGCTTCAGCGGGCTTACTGCTTAGCCTTGCTGCGGTTCTTTCTCCTGGGGATGAGCTCTTGGTGCCCGACCCTGGCTACCCATGCAACCGCCAGTTCGCCCTGGCTGTGGGTGCCATTCCCAAGCGGCTCGCCACCCATGCAGAGCACAACTATCAACCAAGCCTAGAGGCCATTCAACAGGCTTGGGGACCGAAGACACGTGCGGTTCTTATTGCGAGTCCTGCAAACCCAACGGGCGCGATTCTTGCGCTTAAAACCATTCAAGCGATCTCTGAATGGGTTCGCTCAAAGGGTGGCTGGCTGATCATGGATGAGATCTACCTGCGGCTAAGTCTGCAAGAGCCTTTGTATTCTGCGTTAACGGTGAGCAACGACATTATTTCGGTTAATAGCTTTTCAAAGACCTATTCCATGACCGGCTGGCGGCTGGGCTGGGTGGTTATACCCGAGGCACTTGTTGGCGTTATGGAGCGGCTTGCCCAGAACCTTTTCATCTCGCCTCCCTTTCTCTCTCAGCAGGCGGCTATTGCTGCCTTTAGTCCAGAGGCGCGGGCAATCGCCGATGGCTATCGTGATCAGTTTCTTAGGCAGTCGAAGGTCTTGTTGCCAGGGCTTGAGGCTCTCGGGTTTCGACTTCCAGTTCAACCTGCCGGTGGCTTCTACGGATTTTTCGATGTCTCGGGACTCACCGATGACAGCTTCCGTTTCTGTGAAGAGCTCTGTGATCAGGCGGGCGTCCTTATGGCGCCGGGCCGTGACTTTACCGAGGACCATGCCCAGTCGATGGTACGGGTTTCGTTTCCCAAGTCCGAACCTGTTCTTCAAGAAGGTCTACGCAGAATTCAGGCTTTTTTGGCTAGACGTTCGTGCATCGGGCGGGCGGTTTGAACGCGCTGAGCTAAAAAAGCCTATCGTTTCGGGCGAAAGGCCTTGCAGACCTGATCGTTGGTCTGAATGCAAGGGCCCCCAATAAGATCCACCCCATAGGGTATGGCTGCAAAAACACCCGGGACCTTGAGCTCCCCGGTTGTTGCGTCGCGCAGTCCTTCAAGGGTTTCTTGAATGGCCCGCGGGCGGCCCGGTAGGTTGACGATAAGACTACGACCTCGAATAACGGCAGTCTGGCGTGACAAGATGGCAGTGGGTACAAAGGCAAGTGAGATCTGCCGCATCTGTTCTCCAAAGCCGGGAAGTTCGCGGTCTGCAACATCCAGGGTAGCCTCTGGAGTGATGTCTCGTGGTGCAGGTCCAGTACCGCCGGTGGTAAGTACAAGGCAGCAGCCTTGCTCGTCGCATAGCTCAATAAGTGTCTTGGCAATAAGCGCCCGCTCATCAGGAATGAGCCGTTCAACCGGCTTCCAGGGTGAGCGAATAGCCGTGCCAAGCCATGCCTTTAAAGAGGGCAGGCCCTCGTCCTCGTAAACGCCTTGGCTTGCCCGGTCACTGATGGAGACTAGGCCAATGCGTGCTTCATGGTTTTCAGATTGCATGGTTGTTAAGTTTAACAAGGCGCTACTGCTACTATCAGCGCTATGGCAAATCAACTCTTTCACTATCAATTATCAGACCTTCATGAGCTCAGTCAGAAGGTTGTTCAAATGGCCAGGGAGGCTGGCGCCACGCAGGCCTCTGCAGAGGTTTCGGAGAGCGCAGGCTTATCGGTCACGGTGCGCATGGGTGACATCGATACCCTTGAGCAGACCAGAGACCGAGGCATGTCGGTGACGGTTTACATGGGACATCGCAAGGGGCACGCCTCAAGCTCCGACTTGTCGGATGCGGCACTGAAAGACTCTGTTAGCAAGGCCCTGGACATTGCAAGGTACACAGCTGAAGACGAATGTGCTGGGCTTCCAGACTCCGATCAGCTGGCCGAAGGGCC
>Ga0181600_10002533_pt1 | contig 14062 bp, 4 predicted proteins | sample 041ome_2_FD_132982 | JGI IMG/M metagenome (GOLD analysis project Ga0181600, IMG submission 132982) | Coastal salt marsh microbial communities from the Groves Creek Marsh, Skidaway Island, Georgia - 041406US metaG (megahit assembly) | ecosystem: Environmental > Aquatic > Marine > Intertidal zone... | reverse complement strand
TGCAACCCCTGCCCGCATGGCAAGGTGAAACGCAACTGCGCGGCCTGCAACCCCTGCCCGCATGGCAAGGTGAAATACATCTGCGCGGTCTGCAACCCCTGCCCGCATGGCAAGCTGAGAGGCCACTGCGTGGACTGCATCGGCTGCCCGCATGGCAAGCGGAAAGAAAACTGCGCGGCCTGCAACCCGTGCCCGCACGGCAAAAACAAATACAAGTGCGCGACCTGCAAAGCCGCTCGCGCGGGTCAGCCGGCTCCGTCGCGGAAGCGTAAGCGCGACCCCGAGATCAAGCCCGACCCCGAGATCAAGCCCGAGGTCAAGCCCGAGCCCGAGGTCAAGCAAGAGCCCGAGATCAAGCAGGAGCCGTTCGCCATCCGCGGCTACTTCGGCTTCCACGACTGACTCGAGCGACGATCGCGCTCGTTTCCTCCGTCGTTGTACACGTAAGACCACTAAGAGACATCACAAAAACAGCACCGTCCTACACCTCCTACGCACAGACTACCTTCTAGAGCTAGCTAAGGACACTCATCGCGGCGTCGTCGACGAACCCGCCGCTTTTCCCCTCGTCGTCTCCCGCGGCGAGCCCCCGCAGCCTGAGCTCCTCGACGCGGATGGTCTCGCGGAGCACGAGGACGGCGCCCCGCTTATCCAGGCCGTCGTTGTAGTGGTCGCACGACGCGTAGTGCGTGCACCCGGGACACCCGCTGAGAGAGGGAACCGGACGACACAGATCCGCACCGTCGCTCTCGCCGTCTTCGTCGCCATCGCCGTCGCCGCAGTACTTGTCGTCCTCCGCCTCCGCCTCGCCGCAGTCGCACGCCAAAACGCGTTCGAGCGCGAGCCTCATGAGATCCAGGAAAACGGGCGCGGCTTGTCTCGCGATCCCGACGCCGCCCGGGTGCTTGTCGTATAGCAGCAGCCGCCGCGGCGCGTACGCCCCGGACCGAGAGGCCGCGAAGCACTCGGCGGCGACGTCGGCGTGGTTGGCGAGCAAAACAAGCGGGAGCGCGTTTATAAGCGCGTGCGACGCGGCGTGCGCGGCTTCGTCGAATGCGATTCCCAAAGCCTTCGTTTGCCTCCGCGCGGATTCCGGGATGCGCACCCATGTGGCGACCGTGCGGAACGTCACCTTCGGAAGCTCCACGTGCATGTCTCGCGCGAAAGAAACCTCGTCAAAGAAAGCCCCCGTCCCCTGGTGCACCTTGCGGAAACCCGTGAACTCGATAACCACCTCGCACGGCGCGGTTTGCGCCGACGAGGCGTTTTTTTTGGAAAACGCGTCTTCAGATGCCATCGGATCCGAAGACGCAAACGGAACGCCTCCGCCGAGGGGCCTGTCGGGGTACGCCGCCCTCGAGCCGGAGTTGTCCACGAGCGTGAGCCAAGTTCGGTCGACGCTCTTGGTGAAGTACTTGACGTCCGCGCGGCGCACGCGCGCGACTTTCTCGGTGACGTCCAGCGACTTGACCAGGAACGTGCGCGCCTGGTTCAGGTACACGGCGCCCGGGTGCACTGTCCAAAACGCCTTCGACGCCTCAATCTCCTCCACCGTCAAACCGGTGTCGACGTCAACCACGCGGTACCGCTCGCTCTCGATCGTGCGCACGCTCACGCCGAACGCGGGGCCGCGCTCGGCGTCGCCCACCCAGCGCAGACGCAAGTCGCCCGCGCGGCTCGCGCAGACGCGCGGGTCGCGCGCCAGCTTCGAGTCGCGCACGAGCGCGTCCACGGCGACGCGGAAGTCGCTCATCCGTTCTTCGCCTTTTTTTTTTCGGTCTCCGCCGCCGTCGTCGTCTCGCTCGCCGTCCTCTTCGCGCGCCGCCCTGTTCGCCGCGTCCGTGCGGAAGTACGTCCTCGCGTCGACACCCTCCGCTCGCGGGTCGAGAGGCAGCTCGTACGCCGCGCACGCGACGTGCGCGGCGAGAATCGCCGGGTTCGCGCAATCGATGGCGGCGCGTTCCTTCTGCGCCGCCTCGAACAACTTTTCGGGATGACGCATGAAGTATTGGTCCAGCGGTCCGTCGAAGGCGACGTACACGCCCAACGCGCGTTTGCCTCTCCTCCCGGCTCGGCCAGCCTGCTGCGTCAGCGAGGACGTCGAGCCGGGGAAACCCAAGTGAAGGGTCGCGTCCAAAACGCCGACATCAACGCCCAGCTCCAGCGCGTTGGTCGCGGCCACAGCGCGAAGCGACCCGTCGAACAGAGCGCTCTCGGTGGCGCGGCGGTCGCCGGCGGTGTATCCCCCGCGGTACGCGCGCACGGCGGGGAGGAACGCCGCGCCGTTCGAGTTGGCGAGCAGCTCGCGCGCGTACCGCAGCACGAGCTCGCACAGCTTCTTGGTCTTGCAGAAGGCGATCACGCGCAGATCGTGTCGGGCGCACTCCACCAGCAGGTGCGCCATCTCCACGATGGGCGAGACGCGACCGCGGGGAAGTCGCGAGTCTCGGTTTGAAACTGACGTTTTTTCGCCGCTCTTTGTCGCGAAAGAAACGGAACCGATCGAAGGCGAAGGCTCCGCGTCGACTCGCGTCGTCTTCGTCTCGTCCGCCTCCGCCGCGTTTTTTTTCGGAAAACGCTCTTCCGCGCGCAGTTTCTCCGCCACGGCTCGTTTTCCCCTGTCGAGCGGCGTCACAACGCGCGTCGAGACTCGAGACGTTTTCCCGCCGCGCCGCTCAAGTCTCTCGGCGCGCGGCGCGTCCGGCGCGTCTTTTTTCGGGGGGTTCCACATCAGAAAGGTCTTAGCGCCGCGGGGCGACCCGTCCTCCGTCACGGCGGTCCACCCGCGCTTTTCTGTCGCGCGCTTTTTCGTCTCGTCGCGGAGAATCTCGTCGCCTTCTTCCAGACGGCCATCTTCCGAGCCTCGCACACCGAGCCTCGGGAACGCGCCCACGAGATCCACCGCGTGCCGCAGCGGCTCGCCGATGGTCGCCGACGTCACCACGAACACCGGATCGCGGCCGTGGACTTCGCGGCACACGCGCCGGAGCCGCCGGAGCAAAAGCGCGACGTGCGATCCGAAGACGCCGCGGTACGCGTGCGCCTCGTCCAGGACCACCACGGAGAGCCCTGCGAAGAACGAACGCCACTTCTTGTGGTTCGGCAGAAGCGAGACGTGCAGGGTGTCGGGGTTGGTGACGAGCATGCGGCAGTTTTCGAAAATGCGCGCGCGCTCATCCTCGGGCGTATCTCCGTCGTACGCGCCGACGTCAAACGGGTGGTATGAATCGTCGCCGCGTTCCGCCGCGCCTAAACGCATCTTGTCGATTTTGCCGAGCTGGTCCCTAGCCAGCGCCTTGGTGGGGAACAGGTACAGCGCCGTCGCGTTCGGGTCGCCGAACAAAAAATCAAACGCGGGCGCGTTATAGCACGCCGACTTTCCGGAAGCCGTACCGGTGGCGACGACGACGTGGTCGCCGCGAAGCGCCGCCGCGATCGCCGAACTCTGGTGGCTGAACAGCGCGTCCGCGCGCACGCCCGTCGCCGCGAGCGCGGCGACCGTGGCAGGTGATAAGACGTCAACCAGAGAGGCGCCGAAACGCGCAGAGCGGGCGGGCTCGTCGCGACGGTGCTCCACGCACCCGCCGGCGAGACTCGCGGCGGCGCCGGCCGCTCCGGTCGACACCTCCGCGCCCCGCGCGCCCAGCGCGTTTGGACCCGACGTGATGTGCTCGATGAACGCCTCGACGTCGAGCGCGTCGCACCGCTCGCAGACGCGCCGCCCAACTCCGCGCTTACCGTTCCGCGGGCGCTTCTTTAGAGGCGTATCGGAGTGCGTCGAGGCGTTCATGCGCGTCATGACGGAAGGCGCGGGAACGGAAGGCGCCGCGGAAGCGTCAACCGGCCGCGCGTCGTCCTCGGCGCGCGGGTCCGGGTCCCGCGGGGCGATCGTCGCCGCGCGCGCGGCGAACGTCTCGATCCCGGCGCTCGCGACGCGCGCCCAGGCGTCATCCGAGGCGAGACCCTGCTCGTCCATCAGGTGGTCCACCTCGGCGATGACCAGTCCGCCGAGCGCGGCGCGAAACGCGGCGGAGGCGCGTTTCGCGAAGGCTTCGCCGGAGACGCCGCGTCCCTGATTACTTTTCGACGTTACTTTTCGCGTCCCCGCCGGGATTCCCGCGGTCTCCGCGTCTCCCACCGCGTACGTCGCTCGGGACGTCCTCGAGCCGTGCACGACGGCGCGTCGCGCGGGACTCGTCGTGTTCGGGTCGCGGACGTCGTCGTCGAGCGCGCCTCCGAACGATTCGTCCTCGGCGTCACCCCGCGCGCGGGCGTCGGCGTCGAAAACCTCAACCAGCGTGTCCTTCATCCGGTCAGCCGACTTTCCGGTTCGCGTTTGGTCGTTTGGACAGTCACGCTCGACCGCCCGCGTCTCCTCCGCCTCCGCCGAGGGCACCACGTCGCGACGCGCGAGCCGCAGCGCGCGCGGGCACAGACGCGCGGCGAAGCCGAGGTCGTCCAGGGTCGCCGCGCCGCGCACGGCGGGCTCGATCTGCGACCACGTGGACCGGACTCTTTGCGCCCTGAGAAACGCGACGATCGCGGTCGTCGCGTCGTACGCCTTGGCGATGCGCTCGAGGCACGGGGGGAGCCCGGGGACGCTCTTGAGAATCCCAGGGGACAACTCGCGGTCTCGGCAGTCGCGAAGCGCTTCGGGCGCGCCGGTTTCTTTCGGTTTGCGCTTGCGTTTCGGTTTTGGTTTTGGTTTTGGTTTTGGTTTTGGTTTTGGTTTTGGTTTTGGTTCGGGTTCCGGGTCCGGGTCGCCGGCGGCCCCGAGGTCCACCTCCATCGCCTCGACGGGCTCCTCGAGGCGCTCCTCGGCCGCGCCCACCGCAGCGGCCGCGGCCTCGTCGCGGAGCACCGCCCATATCGCGTCGCCGGCGCTCGGCGTGGGGTTCGCGTCGTCGCGTCCCGCCGGACGTTTCGTTCCGTCCGAATCTTCGGCTGTTTTTTCTCGGCGCGGAACGACTTCGTCAGCGAGCGTCTCCTCCGCCGTTCCCTCCGTCCGCGCGCGCGTCGACGAACGCGCCCGCGAGATCCTCTGGCGCGCGTGTCCCCCCACGGGCGCGGCGAGCGGATCGGTGAGCGGATCGTACCCGTACGCGACGCCGTTAAAGCCGTCGTCTGTTTCTTCGTCCTCGGTTTCGCGTATGTAGTTGCGCGCGCGGCGCCCGGGACTCGTCGCCGGCGACAAGAAAGCGCTTTCTTTCGCGTTCGTCGCGCTTCGTCGCGCCAGCACCGTCGCGCTCACGCCGAGAGGCTCCGCCGTCGCTTTCTTGTCCTTTTTCTTTTCTTTGACGCGCGCGTAGCCCACGACGGTGAGCGTCGCTTCCGCGGGCGCCGCGCGGATCGCGTCGCGGAACGGCGCCGCGCCGGAGATCTCGCCGGAGGTGCCGACGAGCACGCGCGCGCGGCAACCTGGCTGGCCGAGCGCGCGCGCGACGGAGGCGCGGACCTCGTCCACGGACGCGCGCGGAGGGACGCGTAGGGACGCGGTGCGACCTGCGACGGAGGGGAGGGAACGATCGGTCGGAGGTGGCGGGGAGTGTCAGCGTTGTCGCGCCGCGGTCGAGACGAGGAGGCGGGACGATGCGTTCGCGGAGATTCGGGCGCGCGCGATGCCGTCGTCGCTTCCGACACGCACCCGTGAGGTCCTTCGCGCGAACGCGAAGGGTCTCGCCCGCGGCGTCGTCCGCCATGCTGGACTGTCGTCGTCAGATTTCAGGCGCGCGAAACCATCGCGACGAGGGGCATCGGGGCGTCCGCGCGCGCGCCGCGCTGTGTTCCGCGACACAACCCGCGCGTGCTCGTCGTTCGGAAGTTGACGAAAACACGGCGTGTCAGTCCGAGAGACCGACAAGAAGTCTCAGTGTCTCACTCGCGCGCGCGCGCCCTCGATGACTTCGACCGCGACGCGCGCTCTCTTCGCGCCCCCCCGAGCCATGCCGCGCTCGCGCGGTACCGTCGTCTCCGCGGTTTCCTCCGTCCCCAAGGGGACGACGCCACCCGCCCACCTCGAGTCGGCTTGGACCCAGCGCGTCATCACGCTCGATCCCAAGTCGCGGGGCATCTTCATCTGGACGGACACGCTCCGCGCGAGCCTCCCCGAGATGCGCGACGTGCGCGTGGGGATGGTGAACCTGTTCCTCAAATCCGCCACCGGCGCGCTGACGGTGAACGAGAACTGCGACCCCGACGTCCGCACGGACATGCAAAACGCGCTGGAGGCCATCGTCCCTGTTGGTCTGGACGAAGAAAGAGCCGCGCTGGTGGGATGCTCGCTCGACCTCCCGGTGCACGACGGCCGGCTGGCGCTCGGCACGTGGCAGGGCCTCTACCTGCTGGCGTCAAACGCCGGGCCGGTCGAGGTGGTGGCCACGCTGGTGGACCAGCGCGGCGACACGAAAACAACCAAGAACGTCAGGCTAAACGCGCCGAGCCGGGGATGCCACCCGGCGCGCGACGCCATCGACGCCGCCTTCGCCGGCGTTTTCGACGGCGATGACGACAAAAAAAACAACGCGGCGACTCAAAACGCGAAGTCCTCGGACTCCGGCGCGTCTTTGCTCAACGTGCTGGTCAAACACACGAGCGCTAGTTTGACTGTGAACGACGCGAACGACGATTCCGTGCGTTCGGCGATCGAGAGCGCCCTGAACGCGCTCGTGCCCGAGTCCTGGAACTACCCGGGAGGCGCGGTGACGTTCCGGCACACGGACGAGGGCGACGACGACATGCCGGCGCACGTAAAGAGCACGCTCGTGGGCGCCTCTCTGACCGTCCCGGTCGACCTCGTCGGCGCGAGCGTCGGGGAGGCCCCGACACGTGGCGTTTTGCTGTGCGAGCACAGGAGCGGCGGCGGGTTCGGGGGCTCGGGCGCGACAAGAGACGCGGTGGTCACTAGAGTGCGCTGCAGGAAAGCATACCAGGTGGCGCTCGCGATGGACGCCGGTAAAGAATGCGTCGACGTGACGGAGCGACTGCGAGACGTCGTTCGCGAAGCGTCGCGAACGATGGATTCCGAATCGGGAGTTGCGAACGGTTTAGTCAACGTCTTCGTGCGGCACGGCTCTTCCGGCGCTTTCGTTGTCGTGGGTTCTTCCAGACCTACGTTCGGAACGTCGTTCGTAAACGCACTCGACGACGCCGTTCGTGAAACGGAGTCGAGTCACTTACGAGAGAAGGTGAAGGCGTCGTTGGCGTCGGCGTCGGCGACGCTTCCGGTTACGAACGGCGCGCTCGCGCTGGGCGACGACCAGGCGGTTTTTTTTTGCGAGCGCGGGACAGGGGGGGAGACGCGCGAAATCGTCGTGACCGTGTGCGGGGACTAGGAGTTTTTTCCGTGTTTACACACCGACATCATCACAGACCTACCTACGCGCTCCGCGTTCGCTTCGCTCGTGCGAAGACGCGTCGTTCTGGTCACTCGTCGACTAACTCTAGTCACTACATTCCGGGTTGGTTTTTGAAGCGCGCCGCGGACCACTTCGCCGGTCTCGGCGCGAGGTTCCCGACGTTCGGCACGAACGTGCTGTCCTTGTCCTTGAGGCGCACTTCGTAGTTCCCCTCGAGGAATATGTCGTGGTGCGTCCAGTGGCTGGAGCAGTTGGACGCGGCAGCCTGCGGACGAAGAGCGAGGGACGGGGCGGTGAGCGTTTTTTCGCCGTCATTTTTCGGCGAAAGCGCGTCTCGACCACGGCCACCGAACGTCGTCTCGCGCGTTTTCGCCTCCTAAAACGCGCGCTTCGCCTTCCCGGGCGCAGCCTGGCCGAGGACCACCAGCGCGATCCCGAACAGCTTCTTGTGCACGAAGAAGAACGTGCCCAGGATCCACCGAACGAGTTTCGAGGTGGTGGCGATGGCGTTCGCCACGTTGAACGCGACGTCCAGCATGGACAAGGACTTCCTCCCGCCGCGCCTAGGTTGTTCCGAGGGAAGAATCGAACATCGCCTCTGCCGCGAACGCACCCGCTCTTCGTACTCGCGGTCGGAAGCGCTCTTCATGCGCTCGTTGCCGCGCGCGCCCCACGCCATGTCGGACGAGGGCTGGTACGGGACGTCGGGGGTGTGCGTGCCGTGGGTGGGCATCGTGCAGGTGCGCGGGGGAATGGCGCGTCCAAGAAAAAACAGCCGGGCTGTGAGCGCGCCAACGAAAAAAAACGCTCGGTTTCGGCCGAACTCGACCGCTCGCCTCCTCTCGCACGAAAAAAACTGTTCCATGTTTCAACCGTTTCAACGCCTCGGCGCCGCGACGGCCGGCGCTTCGCCATCCGCCTCCCGCGTGTCGCGCACCCCGGTGAGCTCCCCCGAGACCTCGAGGCGGTCGCCGTCGCACAGCGCCGCGCGCGCCTCCGCCGACATGCGCGCCGCCGCGGCCGCGAGCGCGTCGCGCACCGCGGCGCGCCCGCCGAATGCGCCCGCCCGACGCGTTCCTTTCCGCTCCGTCGCCTCCGCCACGACGACGACGTTCGACTCCTGCCCCTCCACTTTGACTAAGCGCACGCGCACCGCGCACGCGTCCTCGACCTCGCCTCCGAGCGCCTCGCAGAACGCCAGCAGATCGAAGTGAGCGCGCGACCCGGGGGGACCGTAGAAGCAGTTCGCCACGACGGCGCCGCCCGGCGCGAGTAAACGCCGCGTGTCGCGCAGAAACGCGCGTCGTCGCAAGTGCGCGGGAATCTCCCCCTTGCCGTCGTACGCGTCCAGGAGCACCAACGCGAATTTTTTTCCTTTCTCTTTCTCTTTCTCTTTCTTTTCGGACGGGTCCCTGGTCAAATGGTCTTCGCCCGAAAAAACGGTCTCGGTCTCATCTGTATTCGGTTTAGAGGCGGAAGCGGCCAGGCGTCCGACGTAGCGCGCGGCGTCGTCCAGCCGCAACGCGAACGAACGAACGCTCGTCATCCGCGACGCGTCGTCGGCGTCGGCGTCGGCGTCGGCGTCGGAATCGGAATCGGAATCGGAATCGTCATCGTCGCGCTTTGTGTACGCCACGCCCAAACAGTCGCGCGCGGCGGCGGCGACGGTGCGGTCAATCTCCACGGCTTCCACGCGGAATCTTACCCCCGCCGAGCAAACGAACGCGTTCGCGAGAAACGCGGGCAGAGACCCGGCGCCCAGCCCCACGCACAAGGTTCGGAGACGTCGTTTTTTTTTCGAGTCGTCGTCTCCAAAAAAGCCACCCTCCGAAATCGCCGCGCCCGCCGACGCCACCGCCGCGGTGGCCATCGCGCGCACGTACTCAAACCCCAGCGCGTTTGGATCGTGTCGAAACACATTTTTTTGCGAAAAGTCTTCGCGGAAGCTCGCGTCGTACGCCAAGCCCTGCTCGACGCCGTCCAGCCACAGCGCGCGCCACGGGCCGTGCTGCGTGACGCGCACGCGTCCCAGGTCCGCGGTCCCGGGGGTTTCGAAAACAGTCGCGGGGGGGGACACGCGCAGGTGGTGGTAGTACCCCGCCTCCGAACGCGGACGCGTCGCCCAGCCGCACGCGTAATCCGGCGGCTGCGAAGGCGACGCCTTCGCAGACACGGCTTCGACGGCGACGAGCGCGAACGCCACCCCGAGCGCGGGGTGCGCGAACGGCGCGCGACGCGTAGAGGGCGCGGAACGCGCGTCCGCGCGTACGAAACCGCCGAGGGTCGCCGAGAAGCGCGGATCCGAGCGCTCGAAGAAGAAGACGCCTCCGGCGGGAACGGCGCGACCGTCATCGTCCGTCGCGTCGCGAAGGACAGCGTCGTCGGAGGTCTCGTCGTCGTCCCCCGACGACGACGCGTCGTCCTTCGACGCGTCCGATACGTCGTCGCCTCCGCCATCCGCGTTCGCGACGCCCTCTCCCGGGAGAAGCTCGCGCGCGTAGAAGACGCGGTCGTCGGGGCGCCACCGCGTGTCGAGGCCTGGCAAACGCCCGCCGCGCGGCGCGACGACGCGCGCCGACGACGAAAAACCGACGACGTCGTTCGGAAGCAGAAGACGCCGAGCGATGATCGTCGACGAAAACGGCGCCGCGGTCTCTTCCCCGGAGGTTTCTTCGTTTGACGCGTTCGTCTTCGTCGCGCTTTGACTCAGCTCTAGCTTTGATCGATCGAGAGGCTCGGGCGAGTCCGCGGTCAGCCACCCGACGTCGGGACTCTTGTCTTTCCAGAACGCGCAGCGTTTAACGGGTTCGCGCCAGGCGCGGCGCGAACGCGAAAGCCACTCGCGCAGAGATACATCGTCGCGCGACGGCGAGAAGTCGTCGCGGCGATACGCGACGAATTCGTCAGACTGTTTGCCACGCGCGTCGTCGTCGTCGTCGCTCTCGTTTCCGGCGTGATCCTCCTCATTTTCAAACTCGTCGAAGCGCGCCCAGCAGCTCCCCGCGTTTACGACCCCTGCGTCGTCGTGCCTCTCGAAGAACGCCGCCTCGCCCGCGAAGGAGTCTCTTTTAGAGGACGAGAGCGCGAAGAAACCGAACAGAAACGAAGGGGCCGTTTTTTTTTTTTTTTTTTCGGACGTCTCGTCTTCGTCCTTCGGCTCGTCCTCCGTCGAGCTCGAGAGGTCGGCGAGCTTCGCCAGAGCCTCGCTTAGAGCTTTCTCGTCCTCCTCGTACCCGGCGCACTTCGTGGGCACTTTGCGTCGCAGCGTCGCGTCGACGGGCACGCCGTACGACGAGGGGTAAATGAATATGCCCTCGCAACTCTGTTGGCCTTCGTGCCAGTACGAGACAACCACGGAACCGTCCGGTTGCCGTAACACGCCGTCTCCGTGTCGTACGCCGTCGACGTACTCGCCGCGGAACACCAAAGCGCCGCTCGCGTCGAACTCCTCCACCATGCCGGTCAGCGAACCGTGCACGTACGTGCCTTTTTTCATAGAGCCGTCCGCGGAGTGATACACCGCGGGGCCGTGCGTGACGCTGTCCAAAAACGTGCCCGCCAGGCGGTCGCCGCCGACGGGGAAATCGAACCGATGGGCATCGCCGCGCGGGCCGGCGTCGCGTAAGACGTGTCTCCCGCTCCGCGGCCCGGGCTCGTACCCGTCGGGGGGGAACCGCAGGGTGCCTCGCCCGTGGCGCGCGCCGTGCACGAAGCGGCCCTCGTGCCACACCCCCTCGTCGTCCAGGCGCAACCGCCCGCGGCCGTGCGGGAGGCCATCGGCGTCGCGCTCGCCCTCGTACACGCTCGGGTTCGAGGGGTCGGGACCGTCGCGCTCGTCGTCCCCGTCGCGGGGGCGGCGGGGGGGCATGGCCGCGAGTCCCGACCGAGCGGCTCGAGGTGGACGCCGACGTCACGCGCCCCGCGCGGCGCGCGACTGACCTCCGGGGTTCCGACCGCCGACGCGCGTCGGAAGCGACGATGTCACCTTTTCGTCGGCGCGAAGCGCGACGAGGTTGAAATCGGTCAACGCCGCGCGGACGTTTTTTCGCTCGTTGTCGTTGACCGCGGCTCCGCAAAACACGGGAGCGGACGACGTCCGCGCTCACAGCAGGCGCACGGCGCCGCGGAGACGCGAGAAGGCGTACCGCAACTAGAGACTCGGTCCGGAGTCAGCCGCGGCGGCGCGTTCGCCGGTCCCGCTCGGGTTCTCCAGCGGGCGTCGGGGTACCCTCGGAATCCGGGAGTCGCGCAAATCGCATCGTCAGACGGTCCTTTTACCTCCGGGTGAGCCGCGATGGCGCGCGGGGGAGGCGGCGCACGCAAGGTCCGGCCCGAGGGCCAGAACATGCGATGCGTCGTCCAGCTGCTCACAGCAGGCGCGAAGAGTGCGTGCCCGCGTCCCGTCGCGCGTCCGGCGGGCCATCCACGCGACGCGCGCGTCCCCGCCCGCCGTTTCGCCGCGACCGAAGAAACGCGCATCCTCCCCTTCAACTCTCGTCTCGTCCCGACGCTGACCCCCGCCGTCCCACACCCCCACCCGAAACGCCGCAGGCTCGCGCCGCGACGTGACCGTCGCCGCGCGGCACGTCGCGTTGATCCGCCCCGGCGCGACGGAGGCGCAGAGCGACGACACGTACGAGGTGGACGACTGCTTCGGCTCGGACCTCGGGACCGCCGAGGCGTACAAGCGCATCCTGCATCCCTCGGTGAAGCAAGTCGTGGATGGGTTCAACGCCGCCGCGCTCACCGTGGGGTGCACGGGCACGGGCAAGTCCACGCTCCTGCACGGTCGCTCGGGCGACGGCACCGCGCGGCTCGCCATCAAGGCTCTGTTCGAGGCGCTGCACAACAAAGCCGCGCACGTCGGCCTCGCGCTGTCGCAGCACAAGGCGAGCGGCGGCGGCGGTCAGGCGATGGAATTCGCCGTCGACGCCAGCTTCTGCGAGGTGTACGAGGAGCGCGTTCGCGACCTGTTTGCCAACGACCAGAGCGGCAGGAGCAGAGGTGCTGGTGCTGGTTCCGGCGCGAAAAAAGAAGGCTCGTTCTTGGAGGTTGAGGAGTCCTCCGACGAGGGATGGCACGTCGCGGGTTTGACTTCCCGCTCGGCCCCCGACGCGCAGTCTTTACAAAACGCGTACGCCGCCGCGCTCAACCAGCGCGTGACCGGTTTGAGCGAGTACGGCCACAGCAAGCACGATCGCGCGGCGAGCATTCTGACCCTGCGTGTCTCGCAGTACGTCCCCGGCCTACCCGAGCGCGACGGCACGATGACCCCCGCTTCGCACCTCGTGAACACGCTCGTAATCGCGGATTGCCCTGGAGCCGAACCGCTAGCGATGGACCCGGCTGTGCTGAGGTTAAGAGAGGGCGCGCGCTTGAACCGCGCGGTGCTTTCTTTGGCGGGTGTCGTGCGCGCGCTCGCGACGCAGAGAAGAGAGTTCGCCGGCCACGGCGACAGCGTGTTGACGAAAATCCTGAGTGAGCCTTTAGGAGGCAACTGCGCCACCACCGTCGTCGGGACGTTGCGTCTGGGCGAGTGGGAACGGTCGGCGGCTGTGATGGATTTACTGGAAAACGCCCGGAGGGCGACGACGTTCCCCGTGGTGTGCGACGACGCCGCGCGCGGTTTACAGCAGCGTTTGCGGAGCCGCCTTTTGCAGATCAACGACGCGCGCGAGACGTACCGCGAGCAGGTGCAGAGCACCGGCGCGGACGGCATCGACCCGCAGAACATCGGTCTGCAGATGGCCAAGCTGCACGAGCTGGAGGGGCGGTTGCTGGAGGAGCGCGGAGACAAAGCGGAGCTGTTGGCGGAGAAGGAGGCGCTTCTCGAGCGCTTACAGCGCTTGAACGGCATGGACAAGGAGAACCTCGCGGAGAAGGAAGAGCTTCAGGCTGCGTTAATTCGCAGCGAGGAGGATCGTCTGGAGATCGCGCGAGCGTTGGTGGAAGTGCAGCTGGAGGCGAACGAAGCGGCGCTGGAAGCGGAAAAGACGAGGCACGACTTGGTGGAGCGCGTGCACGAGCTCGAAGCGAGGGCCATCGCGTCGGAGGTGCGCGTGAAGGGCGCCGAGCAGAGTTTCGGGGAGATGCGTGAGAAGTCCGGTTCGTTGGAGGTGAAGAACGAGCAGTTGCGTTTGGCGTTAGAGCAGACGCGCGAGGAGCTGGAGGCGGACCTGACGGCGCTCAGAGGCGAGCACGCCGACGTGATGGGCGAGGTTGGCGGCTTGAAGGCGCAGAACCACGACCTCATCGCCGACGTGGACGATTTGCGCAAGCGTTTAGCGATGGAGGTGCGTCGCGCCGAGGAGGCTGAGTCTGAGCGAGACGATTTCCGCGCCGTCGCGGAGAAGGAGTCCGGGACGTTGCAGAAGAAGGTGGAGGCGGCGGAGAAAGCGGCGGAGGAAGCCATCGCCGTCGCCGAAACCCAAAAAACGAGGCTGGTGCAGGCGGCGCAGCAGGAGCGCGACGAAGCCGTCGCCGCCGCGCGCGAGTCGCGCGAAAAGGCTGTGAAGGCTGCGCAGGAGGAGCGCGACGAGGAGGTTGCGAAGGCTCGCGCGGCGCGCGATCGCGCCGTGGAGGACATCCGCAAGGAGATGAAGGCTTTAGTGTTCGAGGCGCGCCGCGAGAAGGAAGAGGCGGTGGCCGCCGCGCACGCCGACAAGGCGTCCACCACTGCGTACCTGGAGAATGACCGCGACGCGCGC
>Ga0181600_10002530_pt1 | contig 14069 bp, 10 predicted proteins | sample 041ome_2_FD_132982 | JGI IMG/M metagenome (GOLD analysis project Ga0181600, IMG submission 132982) | Coastal salt marsh microbial communities from the Groves Creek Marsh, Skidaway Island, Georgia - 041406US metaG (megahit assembly) | ecosystem: Environmental > Aquatic > Marine > Intertidal zone... | reverse complement strand
TCGGTTTCAGTGGGTAGATGATTATCGTATGGAAGAGGGTGCCTTACTGTTGTCCAATGAAGGAATTCCAGGTACCGACAGTAATCGCTTAGAATCTGCTTTTGCTTGGGCAAGCTATACCCAACTAGAATGGATCCGTGGTAATTGGAGCCTAAGCCCAGGCATCCGATTGGAGTATATAGGCCTGAGTCGTGAAGATTATGGCAAGGCGGATGTTGACCGTATAGGAAACAGTTTGAATGTTACGGATAATACACTTTGGGCGATCATGCCAGGGCTTGGTTTCACCTACGAATCAATTAATGGATTAAACATATTTGGGGGGCTTCACAAGGGATTTGCCCCTCCATCACCAGGATCTTCAGAAGGTACAGACTCCGAGCAAAGTTTGAATTACGAGTTAGGGTTTCGATGGCTTAGCTCCACACGTTTTTCTATAGAGTCGGCTATCTTTTATAATGATTATTCAAATCTACTTGGTAATGATTTAGCTGCTGCAGGTGGTGGTGGTGGGACCGCACAATTTAATGCGGGAGCCGTCAGAATTTGGGGATTAGAATGGGCTGGGTCTTACGAATGGTTTATTCCTAACAGCACTATCCGAATGCCACTGAGTTTAGTATACACCTTGACTGAATCTTCATTCAATTCTTCTTTTGATAGTGACTATGGGCCTTGGAGCGAGGTAAGTAAAGGAGATGCTCTACCGTATTTGCCGAAGCATCAATGGAGCCTTGGCTGGGGCTTAGTGGTAGATGATTTACAAGCTAGTGTTAATTACCGGCATCAATCCGACATGCGTACCGAAGCAGGTCAAAGCGCTATTAATGCCGATAATGGCATTGAAGGGCATCATATCGTAGATTTAAGCATGGCCTATTCAATTAATACATGGTCTACCTTTCAGCTTCACCTAAGAAATGCGTTGGATACTCAGTATGCGGTAGCGGCGCGACCTGCGGGCTACCGTCCAGGTTTGCCTAGAATGGTTGAAGCCGGTATTAGGCTAGATTTTTAGGCTCTAAAGACGGATTCATCGGGAGCCTAGTTAAAAATTTATAGTTATTTGTAACCGTGATTGAATTGAATGGGATGGTTCAATCCCCGTGCTAAGCCGATAGGAAACATCACCCTGAATTTTCAATGAATATTGGGCTATATACTTATTTAACCCAAAGGTATACTCTTCTACCGTATTCATTTTATCCTGGATGCTAATGTTAGGCTCTGTAACAGCTAATCGAAGGGCTAATTCTACATTATTATCCAATAAATATCCGCCCTGAATACTATATCCGTGCCCATCGAATACAGGTATTTCGGCTTCTAGGATTGGATCCTTGGTTGTTCGTACTATCCACTCTCCCATAATGGACCAACCTTGGTATTTAAACATACCGTCAAGGTAGAGAGTCGAGATACCGGTAGTTAACTCATTTGGGAATTCAAGTCCACGTTGCCCTCGACTTGCATTGGCTAAAAGATTTACCTAGTTCGTGCAGGTTGTACTCCTGATCAAAAAAATTGCATTTAAGTGTTGACTGGAGTGAAATATAATGTCTATATTTGCACCTCACATTTTTATTTATGTGTCAACTTCCTCGGTAGCTCAGTGGCAGAGCAATCGGCTGTTAACCGATCGGTCGTTGGTTCGAATCCAACCCGGGGAGCCAAGACTAAATGAAGTGCGAACTTTGAATTTTTTCAGAGTTCGCATTTTTTTTTGAGCTCTTCTCTTATGTCTTCCCATTCAGAAATAACTTGTGTTCGCATACCTAATCTATTGGTAACTCATCAATTCCTTTACTAATTAAAGTCTATTATTTCTAAACTTCATTAATACTACAGAAGTTTATTTTATTTGTTCTCCTATATCATCATCAGATTAACCTTCTCCATTAAAACTGGTCCAATCTAAAGTAGAAACTTCGGGCAATTATTTTAACTTAACTTAAACTATGACTGCCTTGAAAAAGACAAAATTGACAGAGCTCCAAGTGGTCTTTGCGAACGAGCAATCCGAAACTTAAGTATCTATAGGGTAGATCTGCAGGTAGATGTGCATTACAGAGCTTCGCCGATTACGTGATCTGGAGTTGGAGAATCATCAACGCTTTCATAGGGTAATTATTTCGGGTCATGTCTCTTAGTGATTTGTCAGCTAACTTTATTCATGGTAAGTCTCATTTATTAAATAAAAAGTCAAATTCATGCCAGAAATCTATACTTTTTAACAGTACGTAAAATGAAAGCTGAAAATAAGGTGAAAATTCCCTTTTAAGCTGTAATACGATTAATTCAAAAATACTTATTCAATATGAGTCGAGCCAATATTAGTACAAGAATAAAAGAATGTGTACAGACTATATTTTATTGGGTCTTCATCTTGTTGGTCTATGATATTATACGCTATGCAGGAAATACAGTTGATTTTAATGAGTTCTGGGTAACGATAGAAGTAGTCATATTTGTGGGTATAGCTACAGGAATTTTTTACTATATCTTAGAGTCCATCATGGATTTGGATTGGGCAAGAAGAAAAAGCTACGGCTTTAGGATAGGTATAAAGTCTGGCTTGTTTACGGGCATATTCATCATTGATATACTTTTAGGAGCTGATTTGCTAGCACTAATTAATCGGGTAGAAGTGGGTGAGGGAGTTAAAGAGCTATGGAAAAATGGTATAATTATATCATTTTTGGTTTATTTTTTTACTGCGAGCACTTTTTTTTCATTTTGGAAAATAGTTAATGAAAACTTTGGTCCATCTGTATTTTGGAATTTGGTAATTGGGCTATACTCTCCACCGAGGGCAGAAAAGAAAATATTCATGTTCCTTGATATGAGAGACTCAACGACAATAGCTGAAAAATTAGGATACACAAAATTTAGTAAACTGGTTCAAGATTCATTTTTAGATTTGAATACGGTGATGGCGAAGTTTAATGGTGAAATTTATAAATATGTAGGTGATGAGGCTGTTATCGTGTGGGATTATGATAAGGGTCAATTCGAAAACGAAACAGTTAAGCTATTTTTTGACTTTCAACAAATCCTTCAAAAAAAAGCAGCCTATTACGAGCAAAACTATGGGTTGTTACCTGAATTTAAGGCTGGAATTCACGGTGGTGAGATCATTGTTGCAGAAGTTGGAGTTGAAAGAAAAGAAATTGCTTATCTGGGTGATGTAGTAAATACTACGGCCAGAATACAAGACAAATGTAACAGCTTAAAAGAAAATTTTTTAGTGTCATCTGTATTGTATGGCGACTTACATCAAAAGGTTAATTTTCAATATACCCCCAAAGGTGAACATGTATTAAAAGGTAAAGAAGATACAGTGGAACTTTATGGAATCAGTAATCCATTGACTTAACCATTAGACGAAAGATGAAGAGACGGTCTACATAGATTGACTGTCGGCTTCCCCTAAAAATATACCTGTCCCTGAAATTTGATCCTATCAGCCTTCCAAGGTTGATAATAAGTCCTCCAGATTGAGTGGCTTATTCACCATTTCAATACTTCCGTTTTCCGTGATACTCCAATGATCTCGGGGTCGATCACAATATAATTCAACGCCGTTCATATCGGGGTCTTAGAGATAAATAGCTTCAGAAACACCATGATCGCTAGCGCCAATTAGAGGGTACTTAGCATCAATGAGTCTCTTTAGGATGTGAGCTAAATCTTTACGATTAGGGTACAGAAAAGCTACATGATACATTCCTGCTCGGTTCCGGGGCGATGGAGCTTGCCCTTCGCTGTGCCATGTATTCAAGCCAATGTGGTGGTGGTAACCACCCGCGGATAAAAAAACAGCTTTTTCACCATACCAAGCCATCACCTGAAACCCTAATAGGTCTCGGTAAAAACTCAAGGACCGTTGAATATCGGAGACCTTAAGATGTATGTGACCAACTTTGGTTGACTCTGGGACTTGGTATTTGGTAGGCATAGGGTACGGTTATAGCTTTGCAGGAAGGTAATGAGAATGTATCTCATTAGGCCAAAAAGTACTAAAAAAACAGTGGAAACAGTAAACTCACAATGGCCGCCCACACTCCATAAACAGGTAAATATACTCCCATGGCATGAAAAACAGATGATAGTTCTGCTTTGGATCGAATAACTCCAATGATTCGATACCCAAAGTAACTAAGATGGCTGAGCATGAGCAGGTTCAACCCGAAAAGAGCCAGTCGATTAGCCGAGATTCCAAACTCAAACAGTCTTACTCCTATAGCGCTCAAGGCCAGTAAATTGTCGACGATGGCTATGGCTGCTAAACCAAAGAGTTGGTAGAGTTGAAATGTACTGTTCTCCTCGTTTTTAAAGGAAAATAGGATGAGTGCCATCACAGCTAATAACACAATGTTAAAGATGAGTAGTAGATCACGATCGTTAAAGATAGTTTCAGGTGCTTGAGGCAGCATTATTGAAAATATGAGTAAGAGCAAAAAGGCTGGTGGCGTAAAAAGTTTGGCAATAATTGGAGATATTTTACTGGTCAAATCCCGGTTGTTATGCACCAAATACAACGCTAAAACGGGAATCGCTCCCATACCCCAAATGGCAATTTTCTCAAAATAGATATCTTCGATACGGTAGCCTATACGTTCAAATAGTGCAATGGTGATGGCCGAGAATAGCAGTAAACTCAAGCCTAGTAATCCCCCCATAATTACCACTTCACCGTTAAGCCGAATGAAATCGATTCGCTTAGTACTGATCTTCCAGTCTTCGCCTAGGTAAGCGATGGCAAAGACAAACCAGACAAGTATGGGGATATGAAAGCAAGCCAGTATGAGAGTACTGTCGTCTAGGGTGCCTGGCAATAGGTTACTGTAGAGCACCAAGGCACCTGCAACCGCTAAAAGAGTCCAGTGATGTCTAGTGGCTAGTTTAGAAACAAATATCGAATAACCTAAGAGGGCGGGCAGTAGAATGGTCCCTATATTTCTAGGGAAATAAGCATCCTCGTCAATGCCAAAGATTATGGGGATTTTGAGTAGAAGCCCGGTGAGTAAGGCAAGGCCAATAACCACCCATATTTCCTTTGGATTACCCCATGAAATTATTCGGGTTGAAGCAGAAACTACCTCCTTATTACGAGTGGATTCATTGGATTGAGCATGATCTGTCATGATATATTGCTATTGGTTTTGGTTAGAAGGTGTATGTGAAGGAATAACGTTCTAAATTAATTAAAAGTACTTTGTATTTAAAAGTTAATAAAGCTTCTTATCAGTTACAATACATAGAAGTATAATTTGGCTCATAGCCGTGGGGGAGTTGACGGGATTGGTCTTGTATTGTGTACGTAACTAAAGGCAAACGAGATTGTTTGATTTGCTTTATTATAGGTCGAAAATTATTGTTTGTTTTGAAAAAAATGATGGCTCGTTATGTATATTGTATTTGATTATGTTCTATTCGTAACCTCAGGTCTCTGATGGTCAATTTTCATCAATTATTACGGAATCATGAAAACTACGTTATTCTCTTTACTCCTTAGTATAACTTCTTTTAGTCTCCTTGCACAAGTTACCCCCGAGTGGATGCGTTACCCTAGCGTTTCTCCAGATGGTACAACCATTGCATTTGTTTACCAAGGAGATATTTATACTGTGTTACTCGAAGGTGGACAGGCTCAGCGGCTTACCTTTCAACCCGAAATGGATGTACAACCTGTATGGAGTCCAGACGGTCAAAGTATCGCTTTTGCCTCTGAGCGTCATGGTAATTTTGATGTGTATGTGATGGATGCCAATGGAGGGGAGGCAACTCGTTTGAGTTATCATTCCAATAATGAAATGCCTCTTAGTTTTTCAGCGGATGGGCAACTAATTTATTTTGATGCTAATCGCTTGGATAATTCGGCTAATAGGGAATATCCCACCTCTAGCCACACAGAATTGTATTCGGTACCGGTTAAAGGGGGTGGTATTTCACAGGTTTTCAGTTTGCCGGTGAAGGCGCTAAGTGAACGGGATAATAGGGGGTTTTTATACGAAGATATGCCAGGTCGCGAAGACCCTTGGAGAAAACATCACCAATCGGCCGTTACTCACGATATTTGGCTATACAATCGATCTGAATCCAGTCATACAAAATTAACGGACTTTGTTGGGGAAGATAGGAACCCCGTTTGGAATGGGGATGGCACAGCATTTTATTTTTTGAGTGAGCGTTCTGGAACATTTAATGTTCATAAACAGAATCTTGCGAGTAGTCAGGTAGAACAACTTACCTATTTTGAAACACATCCAGTCCGTTTTTTAAGTGCAGCCACCACGGCCAGTGGAAATGATATTTTGGTGTTTGGGTATCATGGTGAGCTTTTTACCATGCAATTAGGTCAGCAGCCCTCTAAGGTGCCAATTACGATACGAACCCAGCAGGTGACCAGTGGGCAAGAGCGAATCATGATCAATGGTGGGTTATCGGAAATGGCAATTAGTCCTAATGGAAAAGAAATGGCGTTCATTGCTCGCGGGGAGGTATTTGTGACCTCATTAGATGGTTCATTGACTAAGAGATTGACCTCAACTCCAGAGAATGAACGGTTTGTTGAATTTAGTCCGGATGGGAAATCGGTGGTATATGCGTCTGAACGAAACGGAAAATGGAGTATTTTTCAGACTAAGGTGGTGCGTGCGGAGGAACCATTTTTTTACGCGGCTACTTTATTGCATGAAGAGGCGTTAATTAGCAACGAAAAAGACAATTATCTGCCTAAGTTTTCTCCCGATGGATCACTAATTGCTTTTGTGGAAGATCGAAGAACCATTAAAGTGCGGAATATAGACAGTGGGGATGAGGTAGTGTTATTGGACGAAACTCAACTTTTTCACATGCGCGATGGGGATAAGTATTTTTCTTGGAGTCCAGATAGTAAATGGTTGTTAGTGGAGTTTGACCAACTTCTTAATAACTCAGATGTCTATCTGTTAGACGCTTCTGCTAAGCAAGAGCCTAAAGCATTGGTAAATAGTGGGTACTACGATCGTATGCCGAAGTGGGTACAAAATGGCAAGCAGATGATCTGGATGAGCAATCGAAACGGTCTTAAAAGTTATGCTACTAGTGGCAGTACAGAATATGATGTCTATTCGATGTTTTTTACCCAAGAAGGGTGGGATGAATTTAATTTAACTGAGGAGCAATATAAGCTTAAGAAGGCCATTGAAGAGGCGCAGTCTGAGCAAGAAACTGATGAGGAGAGTAGCGTTGAAAAAGAGGCGAAGAAAATCTTAGAAAGTAGAAATAGCAAAGTTAAAAATGTGGTTAAAGGCGCAGCGCAAGTTGTTCAACAGCGCAAAGACAAAGAGATAGAGCAGCTGCAATTTGACTGGGACAATCTAGAGGATAGAGTTGCTAAATTAACCATTCACTCCTCTCGAATGAGCGATGCCGTACTAAGTAAGGATGGCAGCACCTTATATTATTTAACCCGCTTCGACGGAGGCTACGATTTGTGGAGTACCAAATTAAGAAGCAGAGAAACTAAAGTAGCTATATCGCTGGATGGGTCTTCTGGGGAGCTAATGTGGGACAAAGAGCAGGAACAATTGTTTTTGCTTAGCGGTGGTCGCATAACAAAATTGGATCCAGAAAAAGGTACAAAAACAACGGTATCTATTGCCTCTGAAACCTCTATAGACGCCCATCGGGAACGTTTGGCAATGTTTGATCACATCGCCCTCAGAACCTCTAAAATATTTTATGAACCTACTTTTCACGGAATTGACTGGCCCATGATGGTTCAGGAGTACCGTACAAAAGTAGATGACTTAGGCCATGATTTTGAGTTTGCTGAATTAATCAGTGAACTCGTTGGGGAGTTAAATGTATCGCATGCAGGCGGTCGTTACCGAGGAGTTTCTGGGGGGGATGAAACTGCATCATTAGGTATTTTTATGGACTATACGCACAAGGGTGATGGCATCAAGATTAGTGAGCTTGTGCAAGGAGGGCCGTTGGATAAGGCTAACTTAGAGGTTGAAGTTGGAGATATTATCCAAAAAATTGACGGAGAACCAGTAACAGCCGATAAAGACTGGGCTTCTTACTTGAATCACAAGGCTGGAAAAATGGTTTTATTAACCGTAACTGATGATTCGGGTAAAAATGAGCGAGAATTTACTGTGTTGCCCATTACTCAGGGAGCGTTTAATGGCCTTTTGTACAACCGCTTTGTGGAGATTAATGAACAAGAAGTGCTTGATCGTAGTAATGGACGTCTAGGTTACGTTCACATTTCGGGTATGGGAGACCGACAATTTCGTGAAGTATTTGATCGAATGTTGGGTAAACATTACGACAAAGAAGCTATTGTGGTGGATGCACGTAACAATGGAGGTGGCGACTTAGTAGCTGATTTGCAAATGTTCTTTACGGGAACTCGGTTCTTGACCTATGCCACCGAGCAAATGGTCGTGGGAGGGGAGCCTACTTCGCGTTGGACCAAGCCCATAATCGGTTTATTTAATGAAGATATGTATAGTGATGGTCATTGCTACGCGAGCGCCTTTTCGGATTTGAACTTAGGAACAATGGTTGGCACTCATGTTCCCGGTACCTGTAGTTTTGCTGGCTGGGAAGGGCTGCCCAACGGAAGTGTCTGGGGTGTAGTACCGGTGAGTGCAAAAAACAAAGCAGGAGAATGGTTAGAAAATAACCAAACCATGCCGGATATATTCGTTCAAAATGAACCAGCTATAGTGACTTCCGGACGCGATGAACAATTAGAAGCGGCTATTGAACAGATGCTAAAAGAATTAGAGCAGTAGAAGAACTGCGTTAGCGGAATAGGAGGATATATTTCTTTATAACGTAGACGTCTTGCTATCCTACTTGCCCTTTTACATCGCTCATTAAGTACAGCATTTCAGTGGCTATCTGTTCACTTCGCTGGTCATAGGTAGTAGATTCAAGCGGTGTTCCGTCCGATATCTTAGGATCGTCATAGGTAATGGCATGTCGTTTACTAGCGCCTACTACAATAGGGCATGCATCATCTGCTTCAGAGCAGGTCATAACAGCTATATAGTTATCCTTAGGATTCGGTGGCTGATTATACACCTTTGAAAAGCATCGCTCGGGTGGGTGTTCGGTTGAATACCGGACTAAATAAACTGGATTGTAGTCGGCACTATTGGATTCGATGTTGACTTGAAATCCCGCTCGAGTTAGAGCTGCAATAGTATTAGGGTGCATTGCGGTGGCATGTGTCCCGCCAGAGTAACACTCTAACACAGGTAACTTTAAATGATTTGCCATTACGCTTGCCCAAATATGGGCAAGGTGGCTACGGCGAGAATTATGCGTACAAATAAAATTTAATAGAGGTGTTTTTTTTGCAGCTATTTCTGCTGCAATGTCTTTTGAAAGTGGAAGCAGGAGGCTTTTGCGATTCGTTGGTAAATCGTTAATTCTTGAACTGCAGTTTAGAATGTAGCTAGTCAATTTTGGGTGCACGGTTGTTGAGGCAATAGGGTTAAAGTTCTCTTGGTAGATGTAGTCAAAGGCCCTAGGCTGTTTAAATCTAGGTTTTCATTGACTATTTATTCGGGCATGATGTTTTAAGACTTTTAATATACGGAAGCGAATGATTTCGTATTTTAAGTCATTATTAAATGACTATTTCAACACGTAATTACATAGAAGATTAAACCAGTTTTATGAATAAAGAGCAATCTACCACCACTTCAGGAGATGTTAGTTATAAGGTTAACGGTGAGGCAAAATGTCCGGTAACGGGTCTTGGCTCGGTTGGAAGTGTATCAACCGGTCCTGCCATGCATAAAGCCGCGGGTAAAGGCCCGTCTAACAGAGATTGGTGGCCCAATCAACTAAGTCTACACATATTACGACAACATTCAAATCTCTCAAATCCTATGGATGATGGATTTGACTATGCAGAAGCTTTTGAGTCCTTACCCTATGAGCAGGTAAAGCAAGATATATTTGATGTAATGAAGGATTCACAAGAGTGGTGGCCTGCAGATTACGGGCATTACGGACCATTCTTTATTCGTATGGCTTGGCACAGTGCTGGTACCTACCGAATTGCTGATGGTAGAGGAGGTGCTGGTGCTGGAACGCTTCGGTTTGCACCATTAAATAGCTGGCCTGATAATGCCAACTTAGATAAAGCTCGTTTGTTATTGTGGCCCATTAAACAGAAGTATGGAAAGGCCCTATCCTGGGCAGATCTAATGATACTCACAGGTAATTGTGCATTAGAGTCTATGGGTTTCAAAACCTTTGGTTTTGCTGGTGGACGTGAGGACGTTTGGGAGCCAGAGGAAGATATTTATTGGGGCTCAGAAGCTGAGTGGCTGGGCGATAAACGATACTCTGGAGACCGTGAGTTAGAAAATCCCTTAGCTGCTGTGCAAATGGGGCTCATTTATGTAAACCCAGAAGGTCCTAATGGGAATCCTGACCCAATTGCCGCGGCGCGAGATATTCGGGAGACTTTTGCTCGAATGGCAATGAATGATGAGGAAACGGTAGCATTAATTGCAGGTGGTCATACATTTGGGAAAAATCACGGAGCGGCCAATCCTGATGAATATGTTGGTGCTGAGCCCGCAGGGGCACCAATAGCTGAACAAAGCCAAGGTTGGAAAAATAGTTTTGGCACAGGTAATGCTGAGTATACGATTACTTCTGGATTAGAAGGTGCCTGGACAAAAACTCCAATCAGTTGGGACAATAATTATTTTGAAAACCTTTTTGAATATGAGTGGGAGTTAACCAAAAGTCCAGCTGGAGCTCATCAGTGGGTACCTAAAAAGAAGGGAGGCGAAGGGGAGGTCCCTGATGCGCATAATTCGGATAAATCGCATCAACCAGTGATGCTAACCACTGATTTATCGCTGCGCTTTGACCCTATTTATGAGACGATATCCCGTCGCTTCTACGAAAACCCTGATCAGTTTGCCGATGCCTTCGCACGAGCATGGTTCAAATTGACCCACCGGGATATGGGCCCTGTTGCTCGGTATAAAGGCCCTGAAGTGCCTGAAGAGGTGCTTATTTGGCAAGATCCTGTGCCAGTAAGAGACTATGAGCTTATTGAAAAGGAAGATATTGCAGAGTTGAAAAAAGCAATCGCTGATTCAGGACTGAGTATAAGTCAATGTGTGACTACGGCGTGGGCTTCTGCCTCTACCTTCCGAGGTTCAGATAAGCGTGGTGGTGCAAACGGAGGGCGTTTACGATTGGCTCCTCAAAAGTATTGGGCGGTGAATAATCCTGCGGAATTGGACAAAATTCTGGATACTCTCGCGGTCATTAAGGATAATTTTGATGGTAAGCCAGGGGAAAAGAAGGTATCGATGGCCGACTTAATCGTACTCGCTGGAGTTGTAGGTGTTGAACAAGCGGCCGAAAAGGCGGGCGTTCCTACTCATGTACCATTCATTCCAGGCAGAACCGATGCGGAAATGGAACATACCGATGTGGCATCTTTTTCAGTACTCGAACCAGAAGCGGATGGCTTCCGAAACTATACCAAAGCGCGCTATACTGTTTCACCTGAGGATATGTTGGTTGATAAAGCACAACTATTGACCTTAACGGCGCCCGAAATGACCGTGCTTTTGGGTGGAATGCGTGTATTAGGGGCCAATCATGATGGTTCGAAAATGGGTGTATTCACCGATAGGGTGGGTGTGCTTAGCAACGATTACTTTGTGAACCTTCTGGATTTAGGCACACGGTGGGAGTCCGTTGACGAGTATGATGAACATTTTCATGGATACGATCGAAAGACCGGAGAAATGAAGTGGATGGGTACTCGGGTCGATTTAATTGCAGGATCTAATACGGAGCTCAGAGCCATTGCCGAGGTGTATGCTGCACAGGATGGTCACGAAAAAATGGTTCGGGACTTTGTTAAGGCATGGACTAAAGTCATGGATTTAGATCGTTTTGATTTGAAATAGAGGTCTGCTTTTTTGTAAAGTATACTTTACATTATGTAAATAATGTTTTACATTTGGTAGGCATGTGATGAGTCGCATGCCTTTTTTTTATAATCAATTATTTACATAGCATGAAATCAACACTGAAAAATTTAGCAGCTTGGACGATAGTATGGCTCTTGAGTACGGCCATCGCTACATTCGGTCCTATTGCTCTTTGGGATAATATTGGGTTGTCTATACTCGCTATCATTATCAATCTACTTGTTGGGATCGGTATGATACGAGCAAATGTCTCACTATTTGCCACTTATGATGAACTTCAAAAAGAAATCCATCTCAAAGCAACGGGGATTACTCTAGGGTTATCACTTGTATTAGGAATTTCGTATTCACTTTTGGACACCAGTAATGTCATAGCAGGTGATGCTGAAATTGGTGTCTTAGTTGGCTTAATGGGAATTATCTATTTAGGCTCAACTTGGTATATAAATCGTCAATATTCATGAGGTAATCCATGATTAACCAGATAAAAGTTTTAAGGGCTAGACATAGTTTTACTCAATCGGAACTTGCAAAGGCTGTCGGAGTATCTCGTCAAACCATTAATGCGATTGAAAAAGGAAAATTTAGCCCAAGTTTAGAAACGGCCTTTCGACTAGCTAAGGTTTTTAGCTGTTCCATTGAGGAAATCTTTGAATGGGAAGGGTAGATGAGATTCTCATCACTACTGAAAATTAATAGTTTTTAGATATATACCACTTAATCATTCTTGTATACTTGGTTAGTTATTTTTCTAAAAAACGTTTATTTTTATACGTTTTTATTGTTTTACAAAAAACATATAAATGAACAAAAATTTTAGTAGATAGATAATAAGTATGGGTTTGAGTAAACTCCTCCAGCAAGGCGTAGTAACAGTTTTGCTATGTATTACACTTTTCTCAGGTAATGTATTTTCACAAAAAATAACACTTGGTTTTGATGATGGATTTATTGGTGTTCAAAATGGGAATGGCGCAAATAATGCTACTAATACCAGTACCCTAGGAATTACATCTTTTCAATTCTATCAAGTTAATACATCCGGTAATTTTACTGCTCAAGGGAACGATATTCCAGGGTTAGTGACATTCTTGGATAATTCCAATGTTAGGTATACTCTTGAGGGATTTATTCAATACAGAATTTCTCAGGGATCAACACTTCAGGCGTTTGGATTTAATCCAACAAATACTAGCCCAGTTACTATATCTACAACAAATGGTAGTTATACAATCAATGGACAGGGGGAAGGAAGCCCCTCAACCATAGGTTTAATTGCGAATGATCAATCACTTACTCTTAACAATAGTAATATCAAAGGAAATGCGGCTACTAGTTCACTTTTAACAGAATTAAATACATATCTAGCTGCCCAACCTAAATTTTCAATAACGGATGTTTCTGTAAACGAAGATATCGGAATGTCATCTATCTCTGTAGCTATCTCAGCAAGTGTTTCTAATGCTACCTATGTAGATTATGCAACTTCTGATAGTTCAGCTATTGCAGGATCTGATTATACGGCGGTTAGTGGTACTCTAACATTTCCGGCAAATTCGACATCTTCTCAAACCATAAGCCTTCCAATTACTGATGATTCGAACTTTGAATCAAACGAAATTGTCAAAATTATTTTAAGCAATCCATCGGGTGCTAGCATTACAGATGATTTAGGTCTTATTACTATTTCCGATAATGAGAATGCACCAGTTATCAATAATGCTACTACAACGGTTGCAGAAAATAGTAGCAATGGTTCTACGGTAATCGACCTTGACGCAACTGATACTGATGGAGATGTACTTTCTTATAGTATCACCGCTGGAAATACTGATGCTATTTTTGCTATTAATTCATCTACTGGTGTAGTCACAGTTAATGACAATTCTAATCTAGACTATGAAACTACTAACCAATATATCTTAACAATTACGGTATCTGATGGTACAGGAGGTACCGATACGGCTACATTAACTATTAATGTGACGGATGTGGATGAGACGGGTCCGGTGATTACGGGTCCATCGGGCGGAGCGGGCTCGGCGAGCAGTGCCAAGAGTATCCCGGAGAATACGACGGGTGTTC